>Ga0136632_10000348_pt1 | contig 13252 bp, 8 predicted proteins | sample AntDrymUQ6112106_2_FD_104670 | JGI IMG/M metagenome (GOLD analysis project Ga0136632, IMG submission 104670) | Polar desert sand microbial communities from Dry Valleys, Antarctica - metaG UQ611 (21.06) | ecosystem: Environmental > Terrestrial > Soil > Desert | place: Antarctica: Dry Valley...
CGCTTGTCAGCACGTTCCGGCCTGCGGCCTCCACTTTCAGTACGCCGCCCTACGGACGGCTTTCAGCCTTCAGCAAGTCGTCTCTGGGCGCCTCCAAGGGCGTCGAACCCGGCCACCTGGACCGCGGTTCCCCGCACATCGCGGAGCAGCACCGTCCGAGGAAAAGCTGAAGTGCTGACAAGCCGGCGCAGCCGGCGTGCTGACCAGCTGACAAGCTATCAGGCGACGAACCGCCAGCTCACGAAAAGCGCGCACAGGACAAGGGATACGAGGCCGCTCAGGACCAGCCATCCGCCGAAGAGGACTCTGTTCCTGAACAAGAGCCCGAGCACGATAAAGACGGGGAAAGCGACGAGCACGTAACGCGGGGTACCCATCAGCGGGCTCTCGGGCGTCCCGAAGAGCGTGGCGGGGGCGACGAGCAGCAGGCCGTAGACCGTCAGGGATAAGGGTAGTTCTTTCAACCCCGCGAGCAACACGACCCCGGCGAAGACGAAGAAGACCAGGTTGAAGAAGTTGCCTGCCCCGGCGAGGTGGTCAGCCACGTTCCCGAGAGTGGGATCGGACCAGAGTCCAGGGTCGATGAGCCTGCCCGCTGCTTCGGCCGCCGACCCCAGGGCTCTACTCGCGGTGTCGAGCGGCCCTGTGGCTTGCCTGCCCCAACTCTCCTGCGCGGAGTAGAAGAGCAGAGGGTCACCGAATCGCACCCATAGATATCCCATGTACGCGACCAGCCCCCCCGGCGCCAGCAACAGATAGATCCCGCGCCAACGAAAACTCTCTATGTCCTTTATCCACTCATACATTAGAGGCACCATCAGAAACACCCCCACGTTGCGCGTAGCCCCCGCAAGAGCGGCCAGAACACACGCGAGCAGCAAATCCTTCCTAACCCTCACAGCCCACAGCGCCCCGGCGGACAGAGCAAGGAACAGGCTCTCCGTATACGCGGCGTTGAGGAAGAAGGTGGTCGGAAAGAAGGCGAGGATAAGGACGGCACTCTTAGCCACCCTCTCATCGAATTCATCCAGGGCTATCTGGTAGATGAAGTAGAGGGCGAAGGGCAGAAAGAGGAGGGAGAGGAGAGGACCCCAGACGGAGAGCGCCTCCTTCGAGATAGGACCGCCGAAGAGCTCAGCGAAGGACCTCATGAGCAGCGGGTACAGTGGGAAGAAAGCCGGGGAGACACTGTCCGGGGGGTTGAGGTACCCGCCCATGGCCAGTGCCACGTAGTGCTCGCCGTCCCAGTGCGACCAGATGTTCATACTCCCGGAAGGCACATCCATGGTTATCCTCTGGAAGCTGGAAATCGGCACGACGGAGGCGAGCAGGGAGCCGGAGATCAGGTACAGCAGGCGGCTCGCTGCGTAGGCCGCGAGCACGAAAGCCAGACCATTGCTCTTCCTGTTCTCTTTCTCGTACTCCATCGACGGTCCTGGATCTCTTGCGAAGTTGCGGAGGGGATTATAGCGGGGTCTGCTTCATATCTGGAAGATCAGCGCCTCTCGACGATCAGCACGTCCCTATTTGGGCGGGCGATCCGGCCTCAGCAGTCGTTAGTTCCGGCGGGGCGCGAAGATGATGACGCTGTCGTTCTCGTAGACCGGCCTGTAGAGGTCTCTCTGCAGCGCGAACGGGCGCCAGTCTATCCACGGATAACGCTTGTGGAACACGACGTAGCGTACGTCGTTCTTCTCTAGAAGCTGTGCGGTACGTTCGCCCTCAGGGTGCTGGAGCATCCACAGCGCGTCCCACAGCGGAGGGGCTCCGAAGGGCGGGAGGTCCCTCGCGCGCCTTATCCTGGCCGCGTCGTAGGACTGCATCCGCGTGTACCCGCCCATCGCGAGCATGGCCCGGCTCGGGACGTAATCTAGGTAAGGGGTTGCGACTATGCTTCCTCCGTCATTGTTTTGCCCGAGCCACTCACCGGCGGCGACGACCTCGGCCGGAGGCGGACTGTCTTTGAGGCGCGTGCTCGGTCCTGCGGCTTGCTCCAGGCTCAGGACGGATTGCGCACCCACTAGGGTAACGGAGAGGGCGACAGCGAGCAGGGCCGCCACGTCGACGGCCCTTCCGCCCGACCGGGGTGACGACCGCAGCAAGGTCACGAGGGCGAGGGCTGCGAGCAGCGCCAGGGGAACGCCGAGGTCGCGTTCGAAGCGGTCGGGGAAGCCGCTGTAGGAAGTCAGGCTGCCGAAGAACAGCAACAGGGTCCACACCAGCAGGGTGAGGCGCGCAAGGATGTCGGGCTTACCCCTCGCGTCCTTACCTCCAGCCAGCATGAGCAGCAGGCCGAGCAGGCCGATCCACAGAACGGGCTGTGACATCGTTGTAAGGAAGTGTAAGGGTCCGTTCGCCGGCTTGGTTCCGATCGCCATAGCCACGGCCTCCCCTCCTCTCCCCGTCTCCGACCCGCCGAGCATTCCTGCTACGAGGCTGGGCAAGTCGTAGGTGTCCCAGGCGTAGATAACGGAGAGGAGGCCGAGGAGCGCGAGCGCGAGCGTGAGGGATACCCCTTTCTTGCGGTCCCTCAGGAGCAGGTAAGGCAGGAAAAGAACGCATACGCATCCGAGCAGCACGGCGAGGCTGTAGCCCGCTATCTGATGGTAGAGGACCGTCGAGGAGCCAAGTAGTGCCAGCAGCAGTCCATTACGCGCCGATGGCGTAGCGTACATCCCGACCAGGGCGGCGACGGCTAGTACGATCAGGAAATACTCCCCTATGAAGTTAGGGTAGCGGGCCTCCTCGAAGTGCAGGTACGTACCGCCGAGGAGCAGCCCCGAGGTCAGGGCCGCGGCCACCCCGTACTCCCAGCCCCAGAGGCGTTTCGCGAGCGCGTAACACGCCAGAGCGCCCATCAAGGGGAGCGTGGGGGCGAAGATCGGGAAGAGCTCCAGCGGCTCGAAGCCGCTGAGGCGCGAGATCACGGCGGTAAGAAGGTGGAAGCCGGGTGGGTATAGCATGAACGACTCGTTGGACCCCTCCCTCATCATCATCCCTGCCATCACCGCGTGCTCGTAGCGGTCAACGCCCCTGGGGAATGGCCAGCCGTTTACGATCGGGCCGAGGTAGCCGCGCGCTAGCACGAGCACTAGCACCAACGAGAGCAGCGCGTAGCGCGCCGCCGCGGGTACGCGTCTGCTAGCTTCGGGCTGGCCCGCCGGGGACGCCTCAGGCGTCGCCCAGTAGGCGATCCCCGCGGCGAGGACAAGGACCGCTATCGGTATCATCAACCACCCGCCGGGCGCCACCCCGAGGAACATCCAGAGAGCCAGCGCGAGGGCGGCGGCGAGCGGTAGGAGCGTGGGAATGCCGGGGGACGCAGGTGGGCGGCATATGGGCTCTTCGGGTCCTTTGGCCGGCCCGAACATCAGGTAGGCGGCCAGACCCGCCAGGAATACCAGCGCAACCGAGACGAGGGTAGCCGCGAGAGTGACGCCCGTCGCGAAGAGGTAGGTCTGCGCGAGCGCGACCGCGGGTACGAGCGTGATGGAGAGCGCTATGGTGTAGACGAACTGCTCGGCGCGGTCTTCCGATGCCAGCAGGCACCGCGTCCAGAACCACCCTGGCAGAACCCCGATCAGGAAAGCCGCCGGGAGAGCCTGGAGCAGGTCAGAGGTCAAACGCCGCTCCACAAGAGCCGGTCCATCGGGCCCTGTTCTTATCAGGCTCCGGGCGGCCTCCAGGGGTGCCGGGGACCTGCTCTCGCCCCGGCTCCGCGCGCCGCGCCGGTCTTCTGGTAGTGGACTCGCTCATCGCGGGAATGTATAACACTTAACCTGAAGGAAACACAGACCAGGAAGGTCGAGCGACTCGAAGATGCTTCCGAGGACCCTCTTTAGGGTATAGCTAGATGATGTCGAGACGGCGCACTGAGGGGCGCCGTCTGGCAGTGCGGACGTGATGGCAGTGGATCAGACCAGAAGAATACTCGCAGCAGCGAGCTACACGCTCCTCGGGCTGGCCATGGTCTTGGCCCTCTCCGGCTGCTTCCCCTCGGCCGAGGGGAAGCAGCCGGAGGAGCGAGAGCGGGAGCCGAAACCCTCGAACGTGATCGTAGTCCTCACCGACGACCTGGTGGTTGACGATTTGAACCAGGACACGCTGCAACACATGCCCAACATAAAGTCGCTGCTAATAGAGAAGGGCACGACCTTCGAAAACGCGTTCGTGACCAACTCCCTGTGCTGTCCTTCTCGGGCCACCATCCTGCGCGGCCAGTACACCCACAACCACCAGATCCTAAGCAACGAGCCGCCGCTCGGGGGGGCGGAGAAGTTCCGCTTCCTGGGACACGAGAACTCGACGATGGCGACCTGGGTCAAGGAGCAGGGTTACAGGACGGCCTTCTTCGGGAAGTATCTCAACGGCTACGACGAGACCTACATCCCTCCAGGGTGGGACGAATGGTACGCGGTGACCGGCAACTACCTTAGCCACACGTTCAACGAGAACGGCCATCTCGTCGACTACGACCCCGAGTCCTACTACGCGACCGACGTGATCTCGGAGAAGGCCACCGACTACATCACGCGCACGGCCGGGGCCGACCCGCCGTTCTTCACGGCAGACAGGCCTTTTCTGATGTGGATCGGCACGAAGGCCCCCCACCAGCCGGCCACCCCGGCCCCCAGGGATGAGAACGCCTACCCCGACGTCTCGCTGCCGCATCCGCCTTCGTTCGACGAGAAGGACGTTTCAGACAAGCCAGGTTGGGTGAGCGACAACCCCCCGTTGAGCCTGGAGCAGAAGAAATACATGGAAGAGCTCCACCGTAAGAGGTTGCAGTCCATGCTCGCCGTGGACGACATGGTGGGGGACCTCGTCAAAGCGCTGCACGACAGCGGCGAGTTGGATAATACGTACATAGTGTTTACCTCGGACAACGGCTTCCACCTTGGCCAGCACAGACTGGGTGCAGGAAAGTGGACGCCCTACGAAGAGGACATCCGTGTACCGCTCATCGTACGCGGCCCCGGCGTGCCCGAAGGCAGGGCCCTCCAACACATGGTGCTCAACAATGACCTCGCGCCGACCTTCGCCGACCTCGCGGGGGCCAGGACGCCGTCCTTCGTCGACGGACGCTCCTTCGCGCCGTTGCTAACGGACGACCCCACGCCCCTGCAAGACTGGCGTAAGCGCTTCGTCATCGAGTCCGTCGCCGAGCGGAGCGGGGTGCCACACCCCCCCTTTATCAACGAGAGCACGGTGGCGCCGCTGCTTACGGGCGATCCACTGCCGAATAACTGGCGGCGGACCTCGGCCGCGAGCGCCCAGTTGAGCGAGGAGTGGGGCAGGCCCTGGCTCAAGGGTCTCAGGACGAAGAACTACCTCTACGTCGAATACAAGACCGGCGAACACGAACTATACGACTTGAGGATAGACCCTCACCAACTGCGCAACAGGTACGCGACAGCCTCACCTGAGCTCAAGCAGCGACTCGAGGAGCAACTGGAGCCGCTCAGACACTGCACCGCCGCGGAATGTCGCCTGGCAGAGGGCGGGGAATCGGAGACCGGCAAACCGGAGGGTGGCTAACCGTCGGTCTGCGCGTAGGGCTCTCTGCCCGAAGGCACCAGCTCGTAGAGGAGGCCCTCTCTTACAGGGACCACCTCGAAGCCGGCGTTCTGGAAGCGCCCAGGGTTCGTTGCCCCCTGGTCGAGGACGTAGACACGACCCTCTTTCGCGGCCTCCCTGGCCGTGGTTACCCCGGAGAGATCGTCGGTCCCGTAGCGGCGGTCCGTGGTCGCGAGGTCTATATCGTCGGGCCAGACTATGTCGGCGTAGGAGACCTCTTTGTTGTGGTCGAACGGGTCGACTATGGTCAGGTCCCTGCGGCGCCTCTCGACGAGCACCATGTACCACATGCTGCTCCTGTGGTGCAGGATCGTCGCTTTCGGCGCCGCGTTATCGGCGACGGCTTCGATCTCTTTGCGGCCCCTGTAGACGCCGCTCATGTCGACCTTCGCGTAGGTCCCGGCTACGCCGAGCAGCGGCAAGAGCAGCAACATAGCCGAGAGCGCGCCGAGGATAGCCCCCTTCGTCAGCCTGGGTAAGCCTGAGACTAGAGATTCGATTTCGGCGAGCAGCATCCCGAACCCGGCAGCGGCCCACAGCGAGAGTACGAGGTAGGTAGGGATGAAGTAGAGGTCGACGTCGGGGATGTCATTCTCGACGGCGTGAAAGAGCCAGCCGAAGAACAGAAACCCGAGGAAGATTCCCACGGCGCGGTCCTTCTTGAGTATGACGACGGCGCCCGTCAACGCGACCATAGCCACGAGAAAGTGCGTGTTGTCGAGCAGGTGCTCCAGGTAGAATATCATCCTTCCAGGCAACTCCGCTGGCCCGAAGGAGAAGAACGAGCCGGTCAGGTTCCCCCCGCTGAGCACGTACCAGAAGCGCTCGAAGTTGGTGGGATTGTTAGCGTCCATCGGCGGGTCCATCGCTGCCCTGATGGGCAGGTACAGGTAGGGTGTGAGCCCGAGCAGGAAGAGTCCTGCTCCCTTCAGAACCAGCCTGACGTCGACCAGTCTGCGCCAGTCCACGAGGGCGACGAAGAGAAGGCTTGCGGGCAAGAGCAGTCCGCTCGTGAGGTGGTTTGTCGGGCAGAGTCCTACCAGGAAGGCCGAGAGCAGCAGGTAGCGGTCTTGGCGGTACTCGCGCCAGAGCAGCAGAGCAACGATGGTGACGGACACGAGCAGGGCGTTCAGGGTGTAGACCTCCGCGATAACAGCCTGGGACCAGAGGGCCGCCCCGAGACCGAAGGCCAGAGATCCGGACGCAGCGGCGACTACCCGCCGGCTGAGCAGGAGGCCGGCGGCGTAGACCGCCACCACGGCCAGCGCCGCGTAGACGGCGGAACCGAGGTTCACGCGGTAGGCTGGGTCCCCGAACGGCAGGTAGGTGAAGAAGTGCGTCAGCATCAGGTAGGTCGGGTAGCCTGTAGGGTGCGTGATGCCTAGCACCGAGACCTGCATCTGCAACATCACCGCGTCGAGCAGCCTGGGGCCCTTCAGGTAGAGGACCGTAGGAGCCAGGGTCCCGACGTAGAGGACCAGGACGAGCACGAAGACCCCGAGCCCGGCGAGCAAGCTACCAGCCCTCTTGCGTAGACGTCCCTCCCCTCCGGAAGATGCACTCGCAGATGGAGAAGTCGTCCTTTCCTGCTCCAGTGACACGTTCTAAAGACGTCCTTTGCCGATCTTCCGGGCGAGGGCTATTGTACCCAGATGGGGCCACTGATGTTAATTTGCATTAATCTGCGTTAATATAGCGTCCGCTGAGCCGTCGGAGCCATGCCCGGAGGTGAGCCCGCGGGGCTGGCGCGCCGGACCACGGGAGAAACGGAACGGGACGTTTACGTTGATTTAGTACTCGTTTGACCGTTTTCCGCTACAATCGCTGGCTGGCATATTCGGTTCGGGTTGGACTCTGAACGATAAAATAGGCGTAGCGTAGAGCAAGAAGGGAGCGCGTGTAATGAAGGTACTCGTTCTAGGCGGCGACGGCTTCTGCGGCTGGCCCACCTCGCTGCACCTCTCGGCGCAAGGATACGAGGTGGCCATAGTCGACAACCTCTCCCGGCGCAAGATAGACGTCGAGTTGGAATGCGAGTCCCTCACCCCGATCCGCCCCATGGGCGAGCGCCTTGGCGTCTGGGAGGGTCTAACCGGCGACCGGATAGACTTCCACAACATCAACGTCGCCGAGAACTACCGCCGGCTTCTGGACTTGCTCCTCGAGTGGCGGCCCGACGCGGTCATCCATTTCGCCGAACAACGGGCGGCGCCCTACTCGATGAAGTCCAGCTACCATAAGCGCTACACCGTGGACAACAACCTCAACGCGACCAACAACCTGCTGGCGGCGATCACCGAGAGCGGGCTCGACATCCACGTGGTGCATCTGGGGACCATGGGCGTCTACGGTTACGGCACGGCCGGGATGCAGATACCCGAGGGGTATCTGACGGTCAAAGTCGAGACCGAAGGGGGCGAGCTTGTAGAGCAAGAGATCCTCTACCCGCCGAACCCGGGCAGCATCTACCACATGACCAAGACCCAGGATCAGCTCTTGTTCGCCTACTACAATAAGAACGACCTGACGCGCGTCACCGACCTGCACCAGGGCATCGTGTGGGGGACCCAGACTGCGGAGACCAGGCTGGACGAGCGCCTCATAAACCGCTTCGACTACGACGGCGACTACGGCACCGTCCTCAACCGCTTCCTGATGCAGGCCGCCGTAGGCTACCCGCTAACCGTCCACGGTACGGGCGGCCAGACCCGCGCTTTCATCCACATCCAGGACACCGTGCGCTGCATACAGCTCGCCCTGGAGAACCCGCCCGAGAGGGGCGACCGCGTCAACGTCTACAACCAGATGACCGAGACCCACCGTTTGCGCGACCTTGCCAGGCTAGTCTCCGAGCGCACGGGCGCAGAGATAGACTACGTGCAGAACCCGCGCAACGAGGCCGCCGAGAACGATTTGCACGTCCGCAACGATCGCTTCCTGGAGCTGGGCCTGCAACCGACAACCCTGAGCGACGGGCTGCTAGAGGAGGTCACCGAGATAGCAAGTAAGTACGTCCACCGCTGCGACATCTCGAAGATTCCCGCCACTTCGCTGTGGCGGCCGCAGCAGGAGAGCGTACACCAGCAGGAGGGCGCATCGTGAACCTACCTTTGTACTACGCGGCTCTGGAGCATCATGACAGAATAGACCAGGACGTGGTGATGCCGAGCGTGAGCTGGCGGACGGCCAGGCGGCACGTCCACAAGGCGCCCGTGGAGCCTTCCACGCTGTGAGCTTCGTCGCCGGACACGTGAGCATCGCTGGCCTCGTCATCGCCGCGCTCTTCGCGGCGTACGGCGTCTACAGGTACCGCGGAGGGGGGAGCAGGCTCGACCTGGTCCTCTCCCTCCTCATAGCACTCGGCGTCGTCCTTGTCTCGGTCGTACCGCAGATATTCGGGATCTTTACCCGCCTTCTCGGGCTCGAGGATCGCGGTTTCGCGCTGCTCTCGATCTCCGTGTTGCTGCTCTTCGGGCTCTTCTTGAACCTGCTTGGCCGCGTGCGGGAGGCCGGTCGTCGCAACGGCGAGATCGTCACCGGCCTCGCCGTGAAGGAGTACTCGGAGAGATATCTCTCCTCCGAGGAGAGGGCCGAGGGGCACCCTGGCGAGGTGCTCATAATCGTGCCGGCCTTCGACGAGGAGGGCGGCATCAAGGAGGTCTTGCGCCGTATCCCGGACGAGGTGCTCGGCCACGAGGTCAAGACGGTCGTCGTCGACGACGGTTCGGCCGACAGGACGGCCGACATCGCCAGGGCCGAGGGCTTGCCCGTGGTTACGCACGTGGTCAACCGGGGCCAGGGCGACGCCCTGAGGACGGGCTTCGCTATAGCGCAGGCCGAAAAATCCGAAGTCGTCGTCAACCTGGATGCGGACGGGCAGTACAAGCCGGAGGAACTCGAGCGCCTCGTGAAGCCAGTATTAGAGGGCAAGGCGGACTTCGTGCTCGGCTCCCGCTTCATGGGCTTCTACGAAGAATCAGGGAGCGTCCGTCACCTCGGGGTGATCTTCTTCTCGCGCATGATCTCGCTGCTCACCGGCGTGAAGGTCTCCGATTGCACCAACGGCTACCGCGCTATCAGGGTCTCGGAGCTCCACAAGCTCAACCTGCGCGAGGACCGCTTCAACGCCAACGAGATCATCCTCGAAGCCCTCAAGCACAAGCTGCGTTTCAAGCAGGTCCCCGTCTCGATGATGAGCCGCGCCGCCGGCGAGACCAAGAAGCCACCAAAGCTGGCCTACCCGTTGGGGGTCTTCAGGGTAATAATCTCGACGTGGCTCAGATAGAGGCTTCAGGTATCGTAGGCGGCTGATGCCATCCGGCGAGTACGCTTCCTTCGTTCGACCGGTACGAAACGAATTAGACTTCTGCTCGTGAAAGTAGACCTGAAACCTGTAGCCTGAAACCTGATGCCTAACTTCTTCAGAGGTCGGCAGGGCGCGGGTGCGGGAAGCATCCACATCGTGGGGTCTTTCTTCGTCGCCGGGGTACTGACCTACGCTTTCCAGAGCATCTACTTCCACGTTCTAGGGAAGGCTGGTTCGGCGCCGCTCACGCTGCTCTGGTCAGCGACTTTCCTTACGGTGCAGGTGCTCTGGATCGGTGGCACGCAGACCCTGGGACGCTACATCGCCGAGAGGGAGGCGCGGGGCAGGGACTGGGGACCAGTAGTCTCCTCCGTGCGGCGCTGGCAGATCGGACTGGCCGTGGCGTTCGCCGGCGTGGCTTTGGTCGCCAGTCCGCTGCTCACCGAGGAGCTCTTCGGTGACGCGTGGCTCACGGCGGCATTCATTCTGGCCGTGCTCTTCTACGCGCCGGAATACTTCCGGCGGGGGATCTTCAACGGGCACAGGCAGTCTCTTCGCCTCGGCGCGCAGATCGTCGCCGAGTCGGCGGCCCGGCTGCTCCTCGCCGCCGGGCTGCTCGCGTTCGGGTGGGGCGTCTTCGGGCCTGCGATCGCCATCGTGATCGCACCCGTCGTCGGGGTGCTGGCCGTCAGGCCTGCGCCCGTGACCGCGCCAGAACGAGCGGGCGACGATTTCTCTACAGGCAAGGCTCTCGGGTTCGCAGGGCCCGTGCTCCTTTGCATGGCTTTCGCCCAGGCGCTTATGAACGGGGGCCCGATCATCGCGCGCCTCCTCGACGGCACCGACGCCCAGGTCGGCCTGTTCGCGGCGGCGCTCACCCTGACCCGCATCCCCCAGTATGTGTTCAGCCCAGCCATAGGCGCGCTCCTGCCCCGCGCGAGCCGCGTGCTCTCGACCGAAGGTAGGGGGGGCTTCGATCGCTTTGTGGCGAGGGCGCTCGGGGTCGTCGGCCTCGTCGGAGTCCTCATGGTGGCAGGCACCTGGGTGTTCGGCGGGTGGGGGCTCAGACTCTTCGCCGGCGCAGAGTTCGACGCGAGCCGGGCCGTGCTCGTCGCCCTGGCGACGATGGCCGCTTTCTACCTTCTCTCCGACGCGCTCAATCAGGGGCTCTTCGCCCTGGGGCAAGGCCGGCTCGCCGCGCTAGGATGGTTCGTCGGCCTGCTCGCTTCCGCCGTCTGCCTGGCGACCCTGGGCATCGGTGTCGTCGAGAGGGTCGCCTACTCCCTGGCCCTAGGCACCTTCGTCGCCACCGTGGCGCAGGGAGCGTTCTATCTTCTGACGTGGATGCGGCCAGGAGCCGCAAGCCGCTAGCCGCCCACGAACCAGTCTACGGTGCGTCTGAGGCCTTCGTCGAGACCTACTTCGGCCTTCCAGCCGAGCATGCGCCGTGCCTTCGAGGTGTCGGCGTAGTTGCGGCTGACCCCTCGACGACCGAGCGCGGCCGTATTGCGGACCTCGATGCCATCTATACCTGCGGCGGCGAGGGCGGGGAGGAGCCTGTCCGTCAGCTCCTGCACCGTCGTCTCGGCGCTCGTGGCGATCTGGAAGACCTCGCCGCCGACGCCATCCACGGTGGCCGAGAGCCTTACGGCCCGGATCAGGTCGTCCACGTAGATGAAGTCGCGGGTCTGGGTGCCGTCGCCGTAGATCTCCAGCACTTCCCCTTCCACGGCCCTCTTGATAAAGCGAGCGACGACGCTGTTCTTGTGGCCCGAAAGGGGGCCGTAGACGTTCCCGAAGCGCAGCGCCACGCTCTCGACGCCGAAGGTACGGAAGTATGCCGAGCAATAGCCCTCGCCAGCCAACTTGCTCGCCCCGTAGGGCGCGACGGGATGCGGGGGCATCTCTTCGTGGATGGGTGGCTCGGCCTCGCCGATGATGGTCCCGCCGCTGGAGGCGAAGATAAAGCGTCCTGCGCCGGCGTGCCTGGCCGCCTCGAGGTAGTTGAGCGTCCCGACGACGTTGCTCATGCAGTCACCCCGAGGGTCCTCGACCGAGGGCATGACCCCGGTGTTCGCCGCGAAGTGAACGATGACGTCGGCGCCCCTGGCCGCGCGCAGCGCGAGGTCCTCATCCGTTATGTCGCCCGCGACGAGCTCGAGGTGCTCGCCGGAGACCATAGGACCGATCTCCCCTGACGATACTTCGACGAAGTCCCCGGCGGCGGCCAGGTCCTCTCGCGTCCCCACAGTGAGGTTGTCGACGACCCTGACGGCGTGGCCGCCTTCCTCCGTCAGAGACCGGACCAGGGCCGTCCCGATAAAACCGCAGCCGCCCGTGACCAGCCAGTTCACGAGGCCAGCTCCAGGGAGAGAAGGCCTTCCACGCTTCTTGTGTCTGAGTGCATGCCCATCCTTGCCAAGAGTTGTTTGCCGCGCATACATTAGACCAACCGCCGGTCCGGCGCGAGTCCCGTGACGAAAGTGAGTGTGGTGGCCATGCTCTTCGAGAGGAGCGTCCTGCGGAAGGGGGCGCTATTCGCTACAATCTTCGACGGTTGGGTTGATCTAGTAGGGAAGGCCCTTGTATTTGGACGCGAAGACGCTCTTTGCTGTAGAGAAGTACGCCGGGCGCGGCGCCAGGGAGAAGCCCGAAGCCTTCGCTTGCCTGCTTGTACCAGGGGGCGGGGGGTGAAGGAGCGTACCTTCACGCGCAGGGACTTTCTCAAGGTGGCCGGTGCTGGGGCCGCCGGTGCTACCATGCTCGGCGCCGCCGGGTGCGGCAGCCTGGCCAACAGCTTTACACAAGTGCCCGACGAGTACCTTCCGAGCGGGGGATCTAGAATGAACGTGATACTGGTGATCATAGACAGCCTGAGAAGAGACCACCTGGGCGTCTACGGCAACGACTGGATAAAGACCCCCAACCTCGACGCCCTCGCCAAAGAGAGCCTGCGTTTCGACCGTTCCTACCCCGAGTCCCTGCCGACCATCCTGGCGCGGCGTGCGATCCACACGGGGATAAGGACGTTCCCTTTCAGGGACTGGCAGAAGTGGTACGACGAGGACGTCAACCTCTGGGGCTGGCAGCCGATCCCGAGAGGGCAGGTTACCCTCGCCGAGATCCTCCTCGGTGAAGGCTTCTACAACCTGATGGTCACAGACACGCTGCACCAGTTCAGGCCCTTCTACGACATGCACCGCGGCTTCCACGCCTTCGACTTCATCAGGGGCCAGGAGAGAGACCTCTTCAGGCCTCCATCGCCGGCCTCCGAGAAGAAGATGGAGAACACCCTGATCGGCGGCCCGAGCGCTGCGCACTCCGCGGAGATCATGCGCCAGTACTGGGCGAACACCATGGACCGCCAGA
>Ga0136632_10000349_pt1 | contig 13243 bp, 17 predicted proteins | sample AntDrymUQ6112106_2_FD_104670 | JGI IMG/M metagenome (GOLD analysis project Ga0136632, IMG submission 104670) | Polar desert sand microbial communities from Dry Valleys, Antarctica - metaG UQ611 (21.06) | ecosystem: Environmental > Terrestrial > Soil > Desert | place: Antarctica: Dry Valley...
ATCCGCGGGTGGCCCCCCTGCGCCGCCGGGGCGGCGGGGCCTGCGCACGGCGGTGCGCGCCCTCGAAGTCGAATGGCCCGGAGCCTTCCACGCTAACGGCCTCCGAAGCGCCGGCGCCGGCGCCGGTATTCGGCGAGCGAGGCTTCGAAAGCGGCGCGGTCGAAGTCCGGCCAGAGCTCGTCACGGAAGACGAGCTCGGAGTAAGCGCATTGCCAGAGCAGGAAGTTGGAGATTCGCTGCTCGCCGCTCGTTCTGATCAGCACGTCGGGGTCGTGCATCTCCGGCGCGTAGAGGTGGGCGGTGAACGCCTCCTCGTCGCCGTCACGAAAGCTTCGCGCCGCGTCGAGGATCTCCGCCCGCCCGCCATAGTTGAAGGCGACGAACAGGGTGATGCGCTGGTTCGCGGCGGTTTCCCGCTCCGCCCACGCCATCCGCTCGGCGAGCTCGGCGCCGACTCCCTGCCGCCGGCCGACGAACCGCATCCGAACCCCCTCCGCGTCGAGCTCGGGCGTCTCGCGGTCGATCCGCTCGGCGAACATCTTCATCAGCCCGTCGACCTCCTCGCGCGGGCGCTGCCAGTTCTCGGTCGAGAACGAGAACACCGTCAGCTCCTCGATCCCCAGCTCGGCCGCGTCGCGCAGGCGCTCCTTGACCACGTCCGCGCCCGCACTGTGACCCTCGACCGCCGGGAGCCCCCGCTCCGCCGCCCAGCGCCCGTTTCCGTCGGTGATGATCGCGACGTAGCGCGGGACTGCGCTCAAACCTCGAGGATTTCCTCTTCTTTGGCCTTCAGCAGCGCGTCGATCTCGGTCGTGGAGGAGTCCGTGCGCTTCTGGAGCTCCGCCTCGGCGCGGCGCTCGTCGTCCTCGCCGACCTCTCCCTCGGTCTTCAGCTCGCGCAGGTCGTGCATCACGTCTCGACGGATGTTGCGGACCGCGATTCTGCCGTCCTCGGCGACGCCATGGACGACACGGACGAGGTCCCGGCGGCGCTCCTCGTTGAGCTCCGGGATCTGAAGCCGGATCACGTTGCCGTCATTCGACGGCGTCAGGCCGAGGTCCGACTCCATGATCGCCTTCTCGATCGAGCCGATCGCGTTCTTGTCGTATGGAGTCAGGGTCAGCAGCCGGGCGTCCGTGGCGGCGACCTGAGCGAGCTGCTTGAGAGGCGTCTCGGCGCCGTAGTAATCGACGTTGACGCGGTCGAGCAGGTGCGGGGAGGCGCGCCCGGTGCGCACGGTGGCGAGCTCATGGCGGCAGCTCTCGACCGACTTCGCCATTCGCTCCGCGGCTTCCGCAAGCAGCTCGTCGGTGAGTTCAGACATCGCCTCTCGCTTCCTCCGCTTCGCGTCCGGGAGCGCCAGGGTTCCCGCCGACAAGAGTGCCCACCCGCTCGCCGCAGACGATCCTATCTATGTTCCCCTCGTCGGCCATGTTGAAGACATGGATCGGCAGGTCGTTGTCCATGCAGAGCGAGAGCGCTGTCGAGTCCATCACGCGCAGGCCCTTCTCGATTGCTTCGCGGTGGGTGATCTCGGGTAGGAACAGGGCCCCCGGGACGACAGCGGGATCGGCGTCGAAGACTCCCTCCACCCCATGCTTGGCCATCAGGATCGCCTCGGCGTGGATCTCGAGCGCGCGCAGCGCGGCGGCGGTGTCGGTGGTGAAGAACGGATTCCCGGTGCCCGCCGCGAAGATCACGACACGCCCCTTCTCGAGATGGCGGATCGCGCGCCGGCGGATGTAGGGCTCGGCCACCTCGGTCACCTCGATCGCCGACATCACCCTCGTATGCGCTCCGAGCCGCTCGAGTGCGTCCTGCAGCGTGAGCGCGTTGAGCACCGTCGCCAACATCCCCATGTAGTCGGCGGTCGCCCGATCCATCCCCTCTGCGGCGGCGTCGAGGCCGCGGTAGATGTTGCCGGCGCCGACGACGAGCGCGACCTCGACCCCGCGGCGGGTCACCTCTTCCACCTGCGCCGCGATCTCGCGCACCCGCTCGGGGTCCGTCCCGTACTCGAGCGTGCCCATCAGCGCCTCACCGGAGAGCTTCACGAGAACGCGCTTGAAGATGGGCTTGGCCACGGCGGCGCAACCCTACCTGCGCGGCGGCTCAACCCCGTGGGAGCGCGTTCAGCTCCCGCGCGCAAGGCGCTTCAGCTTACGCCAGGCGGGCTTTGCGTCGCCGCTCACCGTCCGCAGGCCCGCGCCCGGGCACCACGCGCAGATGTAGTCGGCGGTCGGCTCGGTGTCCCTCCAGGCATACCAGTAGGCCCCGCGCAGGCGCCACCGCTCGCGACGCTGGAGCAGTGCCGAGAAAGCCTCGTCGAGGCGGTCGGCCTGCCCGCGGCGTCCCTTGACCAGATAGTGGTCGCTTGGCCCCTTCGAGGCCCAGCCGAGCTCGGTGATCCATAGCGCGGCCTTCCCATCGCCCGCGCGCCGCGCCGCGCGCCGCGCGGAACGGATCTGCTCGAGCATCCCCGGCGGGTTCGAGGAGTAGGGGTGCAGCGCGATGGAGTCGAAGCTCTCGCGGCCCCCCGGCTGGCGGTAGAGACGGCTCAGATAGGTGGAGGTGGGGATCACCTCACTGGAGCCGTCGGGCCCCCACATCCCGCCCAGCACGATCTCCGCGCGCGGATCGACCGAGCGAATCGCCTCGGCGGTACGTCCGAGCAGCGCGGCGTAGCTTCCGACGTCGGGCTCGGGAGCGAAGTACTTCGAGGAGTTCTGCTCGTTCCAGACCTGCCAGGTGCGAATCGGCCTGTATGGCAGGTCGGGGTGCGCGGCCCAGTATTGCCCGCCCGGCCCGTACTGGCGCACGGCCTCGCTGGCGAAGAAGGCGAACCCCCCGCGGGTGGCAGACGTCTGGGGGGCGTATATCGAGCAGTCGTTCGAGCAATCGATGCCGTCGTAGTGGGCGGCCCAGCTCGGGGTCCCGTAGAGGTAGGGGAACACCGTGACCCCGTGGCGCGCGGCCCTGCCCACCAAGGTGTCGTAGCTGCTCCAGTCCATCGCGCCGAACTCCGGCTCGACCCGTGGCCAGAAGACCGCGAGGCGCAGCGAGCGCACGCCGCCGTTCACCATCGCCCGGAAATCCGCGCCGAGCGGGTCCTGTTGGGGGATGACGCCGAGGATGAAGCTCTCGTCGTCCGCGCGAGCACCGTGACTCGTTGCGCCCTGCGACGCGCCGAGGGCGAAGACCGCGAACGCCAGCGCGGCCGCGGCAAGCGACCTCCTCATCCGTTGATCGCGTACCGGCGCGAGCTGCCGCGCCACGCTAGTCCTCGCCCAGCTTGAAGCGCGCAAAACGGGCAACGCGGACGTTCTCCCCGGTCTTGGCGGCGAGGCCGGCGCGGATCTGCTCGATCGTCTTGCCCTCGTAGCGATCAGCGCGAACGTGCTCCTGGTCGAGCAGCGCGACGTCCTTCGACCACTTCCGAAGCTGCCCCTCAACGATCTTCTCGACGACGTCGGCGGGCTTTCCCTCGTCACGGGCCTTGGCCTCGAACACGCGCCGCTCGGGTTCGCGCTCGGACTCCGGGATCTCGTCGGCCGAGACGTAGCGTGGCGGCGTCGGAGAGCCCGCGATGTGGATCGCCACCTCGCGGGCGAACTCACGGAAATCCTCGTTGCGGGCGACGAAGTCCGTTTCGCAGCGGACCTCCACCAGTACCCCGACCCTGCCGTTCGCGTGGATGTAGGAGGCGACGATCCCTTCCGAGGTCTCTCGTCCCGAGCGTTTCGCGGCCGAGGCCTGGCCCTTGACGCGGAGGATCTCGATCGCCTGCTCGAGATCGCCCCCCGCCTCGGAGAGCGCGGCTTTGCAGTCCATCATCGCCGCGCCCGTACGGTCGCGAAGCGTCTTCACGTCGGCCGCGGTGATGCTCACGCGGCCCCTCCGCTCCCGCCCTGCGGGGGCGCCGACGTCGCGCCGGCGCCGGCCTGGGCTTGACCCTCGGCGCCCTGAGTTGCGCCGCCCGTCTCAGCCGCCTGGGCCGCCTCCTGACGGGCGCGCTCCTCCTCCTCGCGGCGACGCTTCTCCTCGGCCTCGAGGCGCCGGCGTTCCTCCTCCTCCGCACGGCGCTTCTCCTCCGCCTCACGATAGGTGGTCGCCGCCTGCTCGATCCCCTCGCCGATCGTGGAGATCACGAGCTCGCAGGAGCGCATCGAATCGTCGTTGCCCGGGATCGGGAAGGCGACCGGGATCGGGTCGACGTTCGAGTCGACGAGGCCGATGATCGGCAGCCGCAGCCGCTTTGCCTCGGCGATGGCGATCGCCTCGGTCTTCAGGTCGACCACGACCACCGCCTGCGGCAGGCGCTTCATGTCGCGCACGCCGCCGAGGTTGTACTCGAGCTTCTCGAGCTCGGCCTCGCGCGCCATCCGCTCCTTCGTCGGCAGCAGGGCGAGCTGGCCCCCCTCCTTGAGCGAGGTGAGCTCGTGCAGGCGATCGATGCGGGCCGACATCGTGCCGAAGTTGGTCAGCAGGCCACCGAGCCAGCGCTGGTTCACGTAGGGCATCCCGCAGCGCTCCGCCCAGTTCTTGATCGAGTCGCGCGCCTGCTTCTTCGTACCGACGAAGAGGACGGTGCCCCCGCCACCGGCAAGCTCGGAGGCGAAGCGCCGCGCCTCGGCAAGCAGATGATCGGTCTGCAGCAGGTCGATGATATGGATCCCGTCACGCTCGCCGTGGATGTAACGGCGCATGCGCGGGTTCCAGCGGCGCGTCTGGTGACCGAAGTGAACTCCGGCCTCCAGCAGCTCTCTGAGTCCTGGCTCAGGCAATTGATGCTCCCTTGGTTGGCTTTGGGTGCGAGTGTCCCTCGGCGCTCAGGGGACCCGACCTTTTCTAATGGCCGGGCAGGGTCCGGTCGCGGCCCGAGGGGTTTGGGGACTGGTTCGGGGCGGAGTCTAGGGACATCGCGCCCGAGAGCAGTGAGGGGGCGATGCCCGCGGGACTCCGGGCGCCGAATGGCGCTTTGGTCAGGCTATCCCTGACAAACCCGCCAAAACCCGCCGCAATGGCGCGTTATCCGTTGCCTACGCGGATAAAGCGCCAAGTGCCGTCCGGCAAACCTGGATCCGCCTCCCCTACCCGGCCCTTGCCCGCTCCAGCGCCTCATGGAGGTCCCGCGGGAGCTCCGACTCGAACGCCACCCCCTCTCCCGTGAACGGGTGCTCGAACGCGAGCTGGTGGCTGTGCAGGAACTGCCGCTCGAGCCCGTGCCTCCCCGCCCGCCCGTACCGTGGGTCCCCCGCCAGCGGGTGACCGATCGCGGCGAAGTGGGCGCGGATCTGATGGGTGCGCCCGGTCTCGAGGCGTACCGAGAGCAGCGAGTCCGCCGGCATCGCTTCGAGCACCTCGAAGTGCGTTCGTGCCTCGCGCGCACCGCGCCCACGCACCGAGCGGCGCTCCGGAGCGCGGGGGTCGCGCCCGAGCGGCGCGTCGATCGTTCCCGTGCGGGCCGAGGGGCGACCCTCGATCAGCGCGAGGTAGTGACGCTCGAGGTCCCTGGCCTTGATCATCGCGGACAGCCGGCGATGAGCTTCCGGATCGCGGGCGACGACGAGCAGCCCGGACGTGTCGCGATCGAGGCGGTGGACGATCCCGGGCCGCGCCTCCTCCCCGCCCGCAAGCAGGTCGCCGAGCACGTCGACCAGCGTCTCGCCGTGGTGCCCGGGTGCCGCGTGGACGATCAACCCCGCCGGCTTGTCGACCACCGCCAGCCGCTCGTCGGCGTGGACGAGGATCCCGCGCACGTTCAAGGCACCGGGGCCTCGCGGACCTCGCCGGGCGCCAGCGCGCTGAGCACGATCGCCGCCACCCCGAGGGTGATCCCGACGTCGGCGAGGTTGAAGGCGGGCCAGAGCAGCGGGTCGATGAAGTCGGTGACAGCGCCCTCGCGGATGCGGTCGACCAGGTTCCCGAGCGCACCGCCGAGCAGCAGGCCGACGCCGAGCCAGAGCATCGGTCGCCGGGGGGCGGTCGCGAACCAACCGACGACGAGCACCAGCGAGATCACGGTGATCGCCAGCACCACTGCCCCCCCATCGTCGAGCAACCCAAAGGCGATCCCCTCGTTGCTCACCCGAACGAGGTCCACCCCAAGCGTGAGATCGCGTCGTTCCCCCGGCTCGAGGGTCGCAACGAGCGCCGCCTTCGACGCCTGGTCGAGAGCCAGGATCCCGCCCGCCGTCGCGAGCATCCGCCCCCAGGCGCCGGCGGGGCTCAACCTCGGATCAGCCCGACGACGATCCAGCCGATCAGCTGCAGAACGAGGATCGCGAAGATCGGGCTGATGTCGAGCGGGCCGATCCGTGGGATCCAGCCCCGGAACACGTTCAGGTACGGGTTGGTGCTCTCCTCGACGAAGCCGGTCACCGCGCGAAGCGTCAGGTTGTAGGGGATCGGCCGGAACTGTTGGATCCAGGAGAGCACGATGTTGAGCAGGATGAGGACGAAGTAGACAAGGAAGAGGGCCGCGACGTAGTCGGCGATCTCGCCCTTGCCGATCGCTGCGGTGACGATGCTCATCCGCGCATCCGCTCCAGCGAGGCCTCGACCGCGGCTGCGATCCCCTCGGCCACCCCGTGCTCGGCGAGCGCTGCGAGGCCGGCCTCGGTGCTGCCGCCGGGCGAGGCGACCGCCGCCCGGATCTCGGCCGGCTCGTGAACGCGAAGCAGCTCCGCGGTGCCGGCGAACGTGTCGATCACCAGCTCGTGGGCGAGCACCGGGTCGAGTCCCTCCGCTGTCCCGCGCGCGACGAGCGCCTCGGCGAACAGCGCGACGTAGGCGGGGCTGCAGCCCATCACCGCGGTCGCCTCGTCGATCAGCTCGTCTGGCACGCAGACGAGGCGCCCCAGGAGCCCGAGCTGAGCCAGGAGGGACGGGCCCATCTCGCGCTCGGGCTCGCCGAGTGGCGCGTGGCAGATCACGGCGCGGCGGATCTCGGCGAGCACCGTCGGCATCGCGCGTAGCACCGCAACCTTCGGAAAGGCGCCGCGCAGGCGCTCGAGCGACGTCGCTCCGAGCACCGAGATCAGCGCGGCCGGCGAACCCAGCCCCGCCGCCACCTGATCGAGCGCCTTCGGCTTGACGGCGAGGACCACCACGTCTGCTCGGCGCGCGAGCTCGCCCAGGTCTTCGACCGCTTCGCCCCCGAGCTCTTCGGCGAGCAGCGACGCGCGTCCGGAGCCGGAGTCTGCGAACAGCATCGGCTCACGGCCGCCTGCGGCGGACGCCCAGCCGCGGGCCATCGCCGCAGCCATGTTCCCGGAGCCAGCGAACCCGATCCTCACGACCCGGAGCCTAGAGATTGACCGGCTCACCGAAGGGGAGGCCGCACGACTAGCTCTGGTTGAAGAACCCCTTCTCCAACAAGCGGGCCTTCTCCTCGGCGGAGACCTCGACATTGCGCGGCGTGAGCAGGAAGGTCTTGTCGGCGATCTTCTGCATCCCGCCTTCGAGCGCGTAGGTGAGCCCCGAGGCGAAGTCGATCAGCCGCTTCGCGAGCTCGCTCTCGGTGGTTTGGAGGTTGAGGATCACCGGCACCGCCTGCTTGAAGCGGTCCGCGACCTCCTGAGCATCGTTGAAGCTGTTCGGGGTGACGAGGTGAACCTCCTGAACGTCGCCCCCCCCGTTGCCGACTGGCCGCAGCGTCCGTGAGCGGCTCGGCCCCGGGTCGTCGTCGGCGAAGATGTCGTCGATCTCGTCGCGGGCACGCCGGCGCTCGGAGAGGCGCGAGATCGAAGCCGGGCGCTGTGGGGGCGCGTCGTACACCTGGCCGTGGGGGGCCGTGTCGGGTTCGTAGAAGTCGCCCTCGGCGTACCCCGGATCCTCGGCGAGGCCGAAGTAGACGAGCGCTCGGTGCCATGTGTCGCGAACTGCCATACGGCTGCGGGTTTCGCCCCTCTCGCGGTTTCTCCTCCACCGATTATGGCGGCTCAAACGCCTTCAGCGCAGTAGTCCGGAGCCGAGACGGATGATCGTCGCGCCCTCGTCGACCGCGACCTGCCAGTCCTGGGTCGTTCCCATCGAGAGGCGCTCGAGGGCGTGCTCCGCGCAGAGCTCGGCGAGCCGGGCGAAATACGGCCTCGAGCGCTCGGGCTCCCCGCTCGCCGGCGGCATCGTCATCAGGCCTCCGACGCGGACCGGACACCGCGCGATGAAATCCGCGAGCTCGCCCGGGGCGACCCCATGCTTGCTCGGCTCACCTGAGAGGTTGACCTCGACGAGCACCTCGGTCTCCGGTGGGGCGTGGCGTTCGAGCTGTGCCAGCGCTGAATCGCTCGCGAGCGAGTGGATCAGGCGCGCGAGGGGGAGGATCCGCTTCAGCTTGCGGCTCTGCAGGGCGCCGATGAAGTCCCACGTGAAGGCGTCCCCCCAGCGCTCGCGCTTCGTTTCGAGATCCTGCAGGCGGTTCTCCCCGACCAGCTCGACTCCGGCCTCGGCCAGCGCGCCCATCTCCTCGACCGGCACGTACTTCGTCGCGACCAGCACCTCGACCAGGGGCCCCGCACGTTCGCGGACCCGCTCGAGACGGTCGCGGACCCGCTCCGCGTCGAGTCCGCGGAACGGCTCAACCACCTTCGTTCCTTTCTCGCCAGACCAGGCCTGCATGGCGTCCGGTGACCCGGTCGCGGCGATGGGAGAAGAACAACTCCGCATCGCAGCTGGTGCAGATATCGGCAGTCTCGACCTCGTACACCCCCGCCCTCTCGAGCAGCCGCCTGGCGACCTCGACGAGGTCGAGCCTGCCATTCGGGGCGACCGCCTGCCCGAGTTCGGCAAACGGCGCCAGGACCTCGTCTCCCACCTCGTAACAGCAGGGGCCGACGCCGGGCCCGATCGCTGCGGCGCTCGGCTCGAGCGCCTCGCAGCCGCGCGCGACGATCCCCGCGGCGAGCCCGCGCCAGCCGCAGTGGAGCATCGCCACTCCCTTGCCTCCGGCGACAGCGACCGGCAGGCAGTCGGCAAGCAGGACGATCGGCGTCAAATGGGGCGAGGCGGTGAGCTGCCCGTCGGCGTCGGCGGGGGAAGCGGCGGCCAGGTCCAGATACGGGTTCGGCGTCGGCGCTTCGGCTCGACCGCAGATCTCCGCACCGTGGACCTGGCGGCCGATCAGCAGGCCGGCCGGGTTACGGCCGAGCGCCGCCGCCAGGCGACGGCGGTTCTCGCGGACTGCGCCAGGCTCGTCGCCGACCCCGAGACCCAGGTTGAGGCTCTCGTAAGGCGCCGCGCTGACGCCGCCGATCCGGGTGGTGAACGCGGCTCGCGCGCGCGGCAGCTCGGCCTCGAGCACTCGCACGCCCCCTCTCGAGACCCACCTCATCAGCCGTCGCTTCGCCGCGCGGCCTGCGTCGCGACGGCGAGCTGCTCGCCGGGTGTCGCCGCCTCGCCGTCGAGCTTCGCCCGCAGGGCGGCGGCCAGGCCACGGCCGATAGCGGGGCCCTGTTCGACCCCGGCCTCGAGCAGATCGTTGCCAGAGATCTCGAGCCGGACGTGCCGGTGGGCCGCGACGTAATCCTCGAGCCAACGCGCACCGAGCGCCCGCGCGAGCAGCAGCTCGAGGCCGGTGCGCCCGCGGGCTAGGTCGACCGCATCCGAAACGGAGGAGGGGTCAGCGCGAGCGAGCTCGGACGGCGCGGCCAGTGTCCCCCGGACGGCCGCGAGCACCGTGGAGGTCGGCTCGGCGATCCCCGCCCAGGGCTCGCGTGAGGCGAGCTCGCGAACCGCGTCGATCAGCTCCCCCGCGCCCCGCGGGAGCTCGATCAGGCCCCAGGAGTCGAGCAGCTCGAACCCTCGGCGCGCGTCCGGCGCTGCGGCGAGCTTTCGCAGCTCGGCTTCGATCCGATCATCCGAAACGCTCCCGATGTCAACCCTTCTCAGCAGCTCACCGGTGAGCCGGTCCGGCTCGAGCCCGAGTCGCGCCGCGTAGCGAGCCCCTCGCAGGGCGCGGGTCGGATCGTCGCGCAGCGACTCCTCGTGAAGGACCCGAAGCACGCCACCGGCCAGGTCGTCGACCCCGCGATGAGGGTCGATCGGGCGGCCGGGATCTGCCGGCGCAACCGCGACCGCGTTGACCGAGAAGTCTCGTCGCGCGAGGTCCTCGGCGATCTGGCCGGCCGCACGGACGTCTGGCAGAGCGCCGGGCCGCGCGTAGGACTCGGATCGGGCGGCGGCCACGTCGAGCTCGCCGTCGGGTGTCGCCACGGTGGCGGTCGCAAAGCGCTCGTGGACCATGACCACCTCCCCGAGCGCCGCGGTAAGCCTCAGGTGATCGCCGACGACGACGACGTCGAGGTCGGCGCGCGGTGAGCCGAGCAGCGCATCGCGCACCGCGCCGCCGACGAGATAGGCCTCGACCCCGGAGCGCTCCACGGCTTCGCGCAGGCGAGCGACGCCGGGCATATCGGCGATCCGGGCCTCGAGGCCCTCGAGGTCGATCTCGAGCTGCGGACTCATCTGGGAACCTTGCCTCCCTGGCGGATGGAGGGACCCCTACGATGACGCCCTTCCCGATGGCTCGCCTGTTCGCCCGACCGCTCGAGATCTGGCGATCGTGGAGCGTGCGCACGCGCGTGCTCGCGATCGCCGGGCTCGGCCTGCTCGTCGCCGGCATTGCGGTCGCCGGCTACCTCGCGCTCAAGCGCCCGGGCGACATCTCGAACCCCAACGTCGACTTCGTCGAGGAGCGCCGACGAGAGCCAAAGCCGGTGAAGACGGTCGACTGGCCCGTCTACGGGTTCGACGACGCCCGCACGCGCTACCTGCCGACCGAGCGCGTGCGCCCCCCGTACGACGCATCGGAATGGAGCTTTCAGGCGGGCAAGCTGCTCGAGTTCTCGCCGATCGCCGCCAACGGCGCGCTCTACTTCCAGGACAAGGATGCGCTCTTCCGTGCGCTCGACGCCGAGAACGGCAAGCTGTTGTGGGAGAAAGAGATCGGCGATCTCGCGGCGTCCTCGCCCGCTTACTCCGACGGCCGGGTGTTCGCCGTCACGCTCGAGCCGGGCTCGGCCGTCGCGCTGCGCGCAAAGGACGGCAAGGTGCTCTGGGAGCGCCCGCTCGACGCCCGCAGCGAGACCTCCCCGGTCGTCTTCGGCAAGAGCGTGATCGTCGGCAACGAGTCCGGCGACGTCTTCGCACTCGACCGCGAGAGCGGCAAGGTCCGCTGGCGGGTCTCGACGGCCGATTCGGTGAAGGGCGGCCTCGCCCTCAAGGACGGAATTCTCTACGGCGCCAACTACGCGGGCGAGGTATTCGCGCTTCGCGCCTCAAGCGGCGAGGAGGTCTGGAAGAGCAGCACCTCCGGCCTCTCGTTGGGCCGTGGCGGCCCGGTCTACTCGACTCCCGCCGTCGCCTTCGGCCGTGTCTACCTCGGCTCGATCGACGGCCGCGTCTACTCCTTCGACGCCGAGAGCGGAAACGTCGCCTGGAGCCACTCGACCGGCGACTGGGCCTATCCCGGACCGGCGGTCGCCGAGACGCCGCACTCCGAGCCGACCGTCTACATCGGCTCCAAGGATCAGAACTTCTACGCCCTCGACGCCCAGACCGGTGAGGTGCGCTGGCAGAAGGATGTCGGCGGGATCGTGCTCGGCGCCGCGAGCGTGCTCGGCGAGGTCGTCTATGTCGGCGTGATCGGCCCGAAGACCGGCACGCTCGGCTTCAACGTGCGGACCGGCAAGCAGGTCTTCGAGAACGACCTCGGCGAGTACAACCCGGTGATCTCGGACGGCAACCGAATGTACCTCACCGGCAGCTCCGGGATTCGCGCTTTCGAGCACGAGACCCCGGCCGAGCGCCGTCGGGAGGCGGCTCGAAGGCGGCGCGTGCGACAGCGCGAGCAGGAGGAGCAGCCGGGCAAGGGCGAGCGCTCACACAAGGGGCAGAGCTAGACGGCAGCGGCGCGGTCGGCGGGCGGCGTCGTCTCGCGGACCGGGATGCCCGCCTCCCCCATTGCGCGCTTGGCTTCGGCGATCGTGAACTTGCCGTAGTGGAAGATCGAGGCGCAGAGGACGGCCTCGGCGCCACCTAGGGTGACGGCGTCGACGAGGTGGGAGAGCTCGCCGGCGCCGCCGGATGCGATCACCGGGACACTGACTGCGTCGGCCACGGCGCGGGTCAGCTCGAGCTCGTAGCCGTCCTCGGTCCCGTCACGGTCCATGCTGGTCAGCAGGACCTCTCCCGCGCCGCGCTCGACGGCCTCCCGCGCCCAGGCGATCGCCTCGACGCGCTCGGCGAGGACCCGCCCTCCGGCCCCGTAGACGTCCCAGCCGTCCGAACCGCGCTTGGCGTCGATCGCGATCACCACGCACTGCGCGCCGAAGACCGCGGCCAGCTCGCCGATCAGCCCCGGACCCGCGAGCGCCGAGGAGTTGACCGCCACCTTGTCGGCCCCCGCGTCGAGCACCCCTTGGGCATCCTCGACCGAGCGGATGCCACCGCCGATCGTGAACGGGATGAAGACGTTGTCGGCCGTGCGGCGGGCGAGCTCGACGATCGTCTCGCGCTTTTCGTGGGTGGCGGTGATGTCGAGGAAGACGAGCTCGTCGGCGCCCTCGGCGTCGTAGCGCTCGGCGAGCTCGACCGGGTCACCGGCGTCGCGCAGGCCGACGAAGTTGGTCCCCTTGACGACCCGCCCCGCCTCAACGTCGAGGCAGGGGATCACGCGCTGGAGCGCCATCAGGGCTTGCGCCTGAGCCCGCCGCCACGCACGTGGCCGACGGCGGCGCGCCCGAACTGAGCAGGCTCGAGCTTGCGCACCAGCCGCAGGAGCTCCTCGCGCTCGTTCGCGGACAGGTTCCGCCTCGGGCGGCCCTTCGACTGGGCGACCAGATTCGCGAGTCGCCGGCGCTCGTCCGGCTCGAGCAGCGCCAGATGGCGGCGCGCCGTGAGCGCCAGCTGACCGATCGCGAGCACGCGAAGCCAGAACATCGTGCGAATCTAGCGACCCGCGAGGGCCGCCTCGCCCTCGGCTACGGAGAAGCGGCCCTCATAAAGCGCGCGTCCGACGATCACTCCGCCGAGCGCTGGAAGCTCGAGCGCCGCGAGCTCCCGCAGGTGATCGAGGGTGCCGACCCCGCCGGAATAGATCAGCTCGGCCTCCGACTCGGACGCGCTCCGCGCCGCGGCGCGGAGCGCCTTCACCCCGGGCCCCTCGAGCGTGCCGTCGACCTCGACCTCGGTGAAGACGAAGCGGCGCACGCCCCTGCTCGCGAGGTCGGCGATCAGCTCGCTC
>Ga0136632_10000351_pt1 | contig 13213 bp, 11 predicted proteins | sample AntDrymUQ6112106_2_FD_104670 | JGI IMG/M metagenome (GOLD analysis project Ga0136632, IMG submission 104670) | Polar desert sand microbial communities from Dry Valleys, Antarctica - metaG UQ611 (21.06) | ecosystem: Environmental > Terrestrial > Soil > Desert | place: Antarctica: Dry Valley...
CCCCCCGAACCCCCCGGTGTCGCACGGGCGAAGGCGGCGCTGCTGGCTCGGCGCACCGAACGGGTGCGCCCCGGCACCGACACGAAGGTGTTGAGCGCGTGGAACGCCCTCGCGTCCTCCGCGCTCGCAGAGGCCGGAGTCATCCTGCAGCATCCCGAATGGGTGGACGCCGCAGGCGAGGCCATGCGCTTCGTGCTAGGGACGCTGCGTGTCGAAGGGCGTCTGATGCGCTCCTACCGGAAGGTGAACGGCGCCGGAGTCGTCAAGCACCTCGGCTACTGCGAAGACTACGCATTCGTCCTCGAGGCATGCCTCACACTCTACGAGGCAACCTTCGACCCGGCTTGGTTGGTCGAAGCTAAATGGGCCGCAGACGAGGCCATACGTCTGTTCCTCGATCACGAGTCCGGTGGCTTCTTCACAACCGGCACAGATGCCCCGGCCCTGGTGACCCGCTCGAAGGACTTCATCGACAATGCAATCCCGTCTGCAAACTCGGTGCTTGCCCTGGAGCTGCAGCGCCTGTCGATCTTCACCGGAGACGCCCGCTACGAACCGCACGGGCTGGCGGTAATCCGCCTGATGAGAGACGCCGCCGTGCGCTCTCCGCTCGGCTTCGGACACCTTCTCGGGGCGATCGACTTCTACACTTCGATGCCCGCGGAGATCGTGATCGTCGGCGACGCGTCGGACGCGGACACGGCGGAGCTGCTCGGCGCAGTGCGCGACCGTTTCATCCCGAACAAGGTGGTCATCGTCGGCGACGAATCGGTCGAGAGCGCGACCTCGCAGATTCCCCTGCTGCAGGGCCGCTCGAAGCGCAACGACAGGGCCACCGCCTACGTCTGCCACAGGGGTACCTGCAAGTATCCGGTGGACACTTCCCAAGAGCTCGTGGCACAACTGGCGACTCGATGAACGGGCCCGGTTCACAGGATGGCCTCCGCGTCAATCGGACACTCACCATTCCGGAAGACGAGCTCCGGTTCAGGTTCTCGGCTTCCGGTGGGCCTGGAGGGCAACACGCGAACAAGGCTGCGACGCGCGCCGAGTTGAGTTGGGACGTTGCGGGCTCCCGGGCCCCCGGCCCACGGCAGAGACAACGCATCCGCCTGAAGCTCGCCAAGCGCATCGATGCAACCGGTGTTCTCCGCGTGGTGAGCGACACGCACAGATCACAGCTCCGCAATCGTCAGGACGCCCTCGACAGACTCAGTGCCATGGTTGCGGGTGCGCTGAAGCAGGACAAGAAGCGCCTGGCCACCCAGCCTTCGAGGGCGGCCAAGGAGCGGCGCATTCAGTCCAAGAAGAAACGCAGCCGCGTGAAGAGCTTGCGACGCCCCCCGGTCTCTGACTAGACGAGCTCGAGCAGGCGCGTTGCGGTTCGCTTCCACGACCACAACCGGCGCGCCACGTCCGTGACTGTCTCCCTTATCGCCGTAAGGCCCTCTTCGGGCATCGACAGCAGGCGTTGGACGGTACGCGCCTGATCCGCAATCGGGTCGTTGGGATCAAATGTAAGGATGCCTTCGGCGCCGAGTTCGGCCTCGAGGATGGCCCCGATCTCTCCGATTCCGGAGTGCCGCGGGACGACAGGGAGCACGCCGCACGCAGCGGCCTCCGCCGCCACCATCCCGAAAGCCTCGGGGATTATCGAGGGCACCACCAGCACATCCCAGTGCGGAAGTACCTTCGCCAACGGCTCGTGCTCCAGCCGCCCGGGCCACTCCATCGGTATCTCGGCCACTCGGGCGAAGAACGCTCTGTCATCGTCGAGGGAATCCAAGAAACTCAACAGATCTGTGAGTGGCTCATCGTCTCCTTGCCGCGCCAGTCTGGCCACCTCGGCGCGATCACCATTCTGCATGGCGCCCCACAACGCCTTCAAGCCGGCCTCGTAGCCGCCGAAGCCGACCGCAACGGCCTGTAATCCCGGTATGTCTGTAAGGCCAAGCGCCGAGAGGAAGTTGTGCACACCCTTGGCGCGGATGAACTTGCCCACGTAACCGACGATCGGAGGGCCCGACTCGTCCCGTGGAAGCGGTTTGAAGAGATCGATGTCGGCGCCGGGGCTCACCACCTCGGCGCGCTCCACCCATCCAGGGATGACGTCGCTTGCCGCTTTGATCATGTAGCGGCTCCCACCGGTTATCGCCTTTGCCGCGCCGAGTCCCTCAACGGCATAGCGGAGGTAACGCTCTTGCAACTTGACCGCGTACTCCAGCCCGCTTCCGTGCAACTTAGCGACATATTCCGTCCCCGTTGATCGGCAAGCTTCGCTCGCGATGTACGGCCCCATGACCTCGTGCCCGGTGATGATTGCATCGGGTTCATGCCGTTGGATGGCAGTTACCAGGGCGGTGATGTTGGCGCGCGTGTATTGCTCGAGCTCGGCCTCATCGAGGTCGACGAATCGCTTGGCGACGAAGCCCGCGTATTCGTCGTAGACATAGACGGGCAGGATGGAGCCGATATCGGGACGCGCGACGACCGCACGTCCCCGAGCCCTCGGTGCTCCGGTGTCCACAACCGAGAAGTCATCGTTGGTGGGTGCGAAGTCGCCTGCGGCGTCGACGAAGCTGTAGGTGGCTGCGGCGCGGTCCTGACAGAGGACCAACACGTCCTGCCCCAAGGCTCGCCACTCCCTTGCGAGATTCGCGGTGTAAAGGTTCGAGCCCGTGCCGGTCAAAAGGTATCCGTGCCACAAAAGGATCTTCAAAGGCTTGCCTCCTCGAGGCACCGTGTTGATGCCTTCCTCGCGCAAAGTTCCGAAGCACTAAGATCCGCGCATCGTGCTCGACAACATGCTGCAAACAGTCTTCAGGAACTTCTCCACCCTATTTCTTGTCGTTGCCGTGCTCATGGGGCCGGTGCACCTTGCTTACACCTTCACCTACAAAGACGTCGCCCAGGTCGAAGAGCTTCACCCTTACATCGAGAACCTTCCCCGGGGCCGCCAGGTTCAGGGTGTGGGGCGGGCCGTGCTCGCCGACGCGCGCCGGAAGTTCGTGTGGGTCGCGGCGGCCGAGGTGCTCCTTCTGCCTCTGCTGGCGGGCGCCGTCCGCAGGGTCGTCATCGTCGACGCCGCCGGTGGGCTCCCCGGAGTGTGGGACGCCTACAGACATCTCCTGACGAAGCCGGTGGGCGAGGCGCGCCGGACGGTGTCACCGGCGACGCGCCTCGCCCTCTTCGCTTCAGGCGCCCTCCTTGCCGTGGTGATCGGCTGGCTCGTGCAGACGATCGGGCTCCTGGGCGCCGAGGTGGGCCCCGACGGCGCCCGGTGGCTCATCGCCGGGATGTCCCGGGCAATCGCCTTCGCCGCGGCGGCTCCCTTTGCTCTGGTCGCCCTGGTGGCGCCGGGCCGCGCCCAGCTGAACCCCGTCCCGGCCTGAGGCCCTGCAGGGTCCTCGACGCGCCAGCTCGGCCACCTCGACGAGATTCGCCTTCAAGCAGGACCGGCCCCCCTCGCTATCCGGTCCGGTGTGGCATAGTGGGAACTCCTTCCAGTTGGGACTGTGAGGGCAAGGGGGCGGATCGGCGTGGAAAAGAACGGGACAAGCGCGGCCCTGGCGGGCCACGAAGCGGCCTGGCGGGCGGTCGCCGACGGGCACAAGGCCAATGTGAGGGGCATCACCGAGCGGCACCGCAGGCGGCGCCTGTGGTTCGTCGCCGGAATCTGCTCCATGGTGCTTGCCTATCTGCTCGATCGCATCTTCGAGGGAAACCCCGTTACCTTCGGTTGGCCGGCGCTGGGCGCCGATGCGATGCTGTGGCTGTTTCCGGTGGTGCTCATCCTGATGATGGGGAGCGTCATGCTCATGCCGCTGGCCAACGGCCGCTCACCCGGCGTTCGCTTCAGCCCCGAGGAGATCGGCCTCGGCTTCTCCGATGTGCGCGGGATCGACGGCGTGCTCGAAGAGGTGACCCGCACCCTGCAGATATTCCTCACCTACAAGAGCTTTCGCGACGAGCTCGGAGGTAACCCCCGGCGCGGGATCCTGTTCGAAGGCCGGCCCGGCACCGGAAAGACCCACCTTGCGAAGGCAATGGCGGCGGAGGCCGGGGTTCCGTTCTTCTTCGTCTCGGCGCCCACTTTTCAGAGCATGTGGCACGGGATGACCGCCATGAGGATTCGAGCCTTCTTTAAGGCGCTGAGGAAAGCCGCACGCCAGCATGGCGGGGCGATCGGCTTCATCGAGGAGATCGATGCGGTCGGAGGATCGCGCGGCGGAACCGAAGCCTTCACCGGCCACACGTCGCCGGGAACCTCGGTGGCGCGAATGGTCAGCCCCGGCTCGGAGGGAATGGTCAACGAGCTGTTGGTTCAGCTCCAGTCGTTCGACACACCGCCGTTTGGCACCCGAATGAAGAACCGGCTCATCGATGTCGTGAATCTCTATCTCCCCGCGCACCGCCAGCTCAAGAAGTCGGCGCCGGATTACAGCAACGTCCTGATTGTGGGGGCGACCAATCGCGCCGAAGCGCTCGATGCGGCACTGCTACGTCCGGGACGATTCGATCGCACGTTGTACTTCGATCTCCCGTCACGGCAGGGTCGCAGGGAGCTGATCGACTACTTCCTCGGGCGGCGCGCCTACGACCCGGAGATGGATCGCATAGATCTGCGTGAGGAGTTCGCCTCGATGACGCTCGGATATTCCCCTGCAATGCTCGAGCACGTGCTCGACGAGGCTCTGGTGTGGGCAATCCGGGATTGCCGGCGTGAGCTCACCTGGAGAGACATTCAGCAGGCGCGCCTTTCCGAAGAGATAGGGCTTGCTCAACCCGTCGCCTACACCGCCAATGAACGCAGGCTGATCGCAACCCATGAGGCCGGCCATGCGACGGCGGCCTATCTGTGCGCCAAAGACCGCAAGCTCGAGGTTCTGTCCATCATCAAGCGGCGGCATGCACTCGGACTACTCGCCCACTCCGATCTCGAAGAGCGCTTCACCAAGACCAAGTCAGAGCTGCAGAGCACCGTTGACATCGCGCTCGCAGGCATGGCCGCCGAGGAGCTCTTCTTCGGAGAGTCCGGCACCGGTCCATCCTCGGACCTCACCGCGGCGACGACACTGGTTGCCCAAATGGTTGGTTCTTTCGGGATGGGGTCCTCACTTGTGTCCTTCGACGCAGTCGGCAACGGAGGACACTCCTCGCCGAACATCGTCGCCAAAGTGTTGACCGACGACCGGGCCAAACGGGAAGTCGAGACGATCCTGAGGGAGCGGAAGGACAAGGTCGCTTACCTGCTGGAGCAGAATCGCCAGCTTGTAGAGGCGCTTCGAGACGCTCTGTTGGAGCGCGAGGAGCTGATGGGCGACGAGATCCTCAAGGTGCTGACAGAGGCGCAGCAGGCCGCCCCTCTGTCCGCCTGACCCAGGGGTGCGCTAAAGCCCCTCGAACAGGTCTTCTTCGGGCGAGGTCGTCTCGACGGTGGAGTGCACCAGCGTGTAGTCCTCCCAGGGATAGACCTTTTTCACCAGCTCGTCGGGGATGGCGAACCAGAAGCCGTCGGGATCTATCTGGGTCGCGTGGGCCAGGAGCGCCTTGCTCCGAAGCTCAATGTAGTCGGAGACATCCACCTGGGCGGTGATCTCGGGGTCGTCCCACTCCTCCTCGAGCCACTGTTTGAGCCTCTCGTTGAATGGGCTCTCGATCCCCTCGGCCTGAGCCGCGTCGTTGAGGATCTGCAGACGGCGCCGCGAGAACGGGGAGAAGTAGTAGAGCTTCGATGGAGACCACGGCGCGCCGGCCTCGGGAAACTTGGCTGGGTCCCCGGCCTCGTAATAAGCGCGTGTGCCCAGCTCGTGGACCCTCAGATGATCGGGGTGGGGATAGCCGGGTGAATCGTCGTACCCCAGGACGATCTCGGGTCTCTCCGAGCGGATGATCTCCACCAATCGGGCCACCACTTCGTCGGGGTCGACGTTGGCGAAGGCTTCGGGGCGTTTGTTGGACTCGGTGTCGGGCATGCCGGAGTCGCGGTAATCGAGCATGTAGATGCGATCGACTCCGAGGATGTCGCACGCAGTCTCGAGCTCCGCCTTGCGTAGCTCGGGGAGCCGATCTTTGATGCCGGGCCGATCCATGCGCGGGTTGATGATCTCGCCCTCTTCGCCACCCGTCGCGCACACCAGGATCACCCTGGCCCCCTCGGCCGCATAGCGGGCCATCGTGCCTGCGCCCTTCGACGACTCATCGTCGGGATGAGCATGGAGGGCCAACAGAGAGCGAGTCTTGGCCGTCATGGGTTGTAGGCTAACCGTCAATGTCAAAGGCTGAATCGCGCCGTGGTCACATCGCAACCGACGCCCACCCCGGTATTGATTTCTTCGACCGGGCGCGCTCGGTCGCGGGTGGAATTCTCATGGCGTCGGGCGCGGCTGCGATGGTGGGATCGATGCTCGACTGGGTGACGATCACGCCTCCTCCGAGGGTACTGCCGGCATTTCGCGACATGGACCTGCAGGGAGTCGAGGCGAGCCAGCCCTTCTCCGGGCTCGAAGCGGGCGACGGGTGGTGGGTGATCGGCGCAGGAGCGATCATGATGCTTGCGGCCGGGCTGCTGATCGTCCGGCGGCGCAGCTTCTACGGATGGATTGCGTTGCTTGCCGCCATGGTCATCGGCGGAATCACATTCGCCGATTTCAGAGCGATCGGCGACCTCGGATCGGGGCTTTCCTGGCGCATGGACGTCGTGGGGCAGGCGAGACCGGCGCTGGGCATCACACTCGTGGCCGCAGCCGCCCTGGTGGGCATCGTTGCCGCGGGAGCAGGCATCGCCGCAACACCGCGCACCGACCCCTGACCTCCGCCCCCCGGCGGGCTACAGCTGCTCTACCCCGTAGCCTTCGGAGGCGAGGCGGGTCGCCACCAGGTCGATGTGGGCTTTTCCCCTGGTTTCCAGCTGCAGCGTGACCTCGACCTCACCGAGATGGACCGCCACGCCCTCACGATGGTGCTCGACCCCCACGATGTTCACTCCGAGCTCCGCCAGCATCCCCAACAGGCGATGAAGCTCGCCCGGGCGGTCGGCGATATGGGTCCGGAAGGCGAAGTAGCGGCCGGAGGCGCTCAGCCCGAACCGGACGACCCCCAGAAGAAGCAGCGGGTCGATGTTTCCGCCCGAGAGCAGCACTACGACGGGTGGTCGCAGATCGCCGACGCCCTCCAGAATCGCGGCCACCCCGGCCGCACCGGCCGGCTCGAGCACCAGCTTCATGCGTTCGGCGGCGAGGACGAGGGCTTCGGCCATCGCATCGTCACTCACGGTCACGACGTCGTCCACCAGGGCCTGGACGTGCTCGAAGGTGAGCTCCCCGGGACAGTTCGCTGCGATGCCGTCGGCGATCGTCGACACACGCTCGAGCGCCACCGGCGCGCCGGCGGCGAGGGACGGGGGAAAGGACGCCGCGCCGGCCGCCTGAACCCCCACGATACGGACCGAAGGCGCTGTTGCGCGCAGGGCCGCCGCCACTCCCGAGATCAATCCGCCGCCCCCCACCGGGACGACGACGGTGCCGATGTCGTCGAGGCTCTGGGCGATCTCGAGCCCCAGGGTCCCCTGTCCTGCGATGATGTCCCTGTGCTCGTAGGGAGGTACGAACACGAGCTCACGGTCGAGCGCATGGGCAACCGCCGTTGCGTTGGCGGCGCCGAAGTCCTTTCCCTGGAGCACCACCTCGGCGCCGTAGCGCCGGGTCGCATCCACCTTGACGAGGGTTGCGAACTTGGGCATGAACACCGTCGCCGGACACCCCAGCAGGGACGCCGCCAGCGCTACACCCTGGGCATGGTTCCCCGCCGACGCCGCTACCACGCCGCCCTGCCGCTGCTCCGGACTGAGCAGCGAGACCCGGTTGTATGCGCCGCGGATCTTGAACGATCCCGTGCGTTGAAGGTTCTCGCACTTGATGAGAACCGGGCCGCCCACGTACTCGGACAGAGCACGGGAGCGGTCCAAGGGGGTGTTCACGGCTATTCCGTCGAGGCGCCGGCGCGCATCCTGTATCTCCGGCAGCCCGATCAGCTCCTTGGTGGCCATTCTCAGATCGTGCCATGCGATCCTCGATTACACGCGACGATAGGCACATGAGCGCATGGTTCCCTGCTTCGTGGCAGGAGCATCCCGCCGCACAACAGCCGGAGTGGCCCGATCCCGCAGCTCTGGATGCCGTCCTCAAGGAGCTCCACGGCCGGCCTCCGCTGGTCTTCGCCGGCGAGGCGCGCACCCTGCAAGCGGCTCTAGCGACAGTCGCACGCGGCGAAGCGTTCATGCTGCAGGCTGGAGACTGCGCCGAATCCTTCAGCGATTCATCCGCCGACGGGATCCGGGACAAGCTCAAGGTCATTCTGCAGATGGCGGTGGTGCTGACCTACGCGTCCGGGCTTCCGGTAGTCAAGGTGGGGCGAATCGCCGGTCAGTTCGCCAAGCCGCGTTCGTCGGTGACCGAACAACAGGGAGGCGCCGTCCTCCCGGTGTTCAGGGGCCACGCAGTCAACGATGCAGCGTTCGACACCGAATCCAGGCGCGCCGACCCCCGGCGTCTGTTGTCCGCCTACAACCAGTCGGCGTCGACGCTGAACCTGGTCCGGGCACTCACGAAGGGAGGCTTCGCCGACCTGAGGCAAATCCACGTCTGGAATCAGGAGTTCGTCGCCGCGAGCAAGCAAGGGCGGCGCTATGAAGCCATTGCGCACCAGATAGATCGATCGCTGCGATTCATGGCGGCTTGCGGCATCAATCTCGAGACCGATGCGTCCCTCCATGAGGTCGATTTCTACATCTCGCATGAGGCACTGCTGCTGGGTTACGAAGAAGCTCTCACCCGGCAGGACAGTCTGACCGGTGACTGGTACGACTGTTCAGCTCACCTCCTATGGGTGGGCGAGCGTACCCGTCGAATCGACGGCGCCCATGTCGCTTTCCTGTCCGGAGTAAAGAATCCGATCGCCTGCAAGCTGGGTGCAGCCGCCACCCCCGACGACGTGTTGAGGCTGTGCGACGCGCTCAACCCGGCCAACGAGCCGGGGCGACTCACCTTCATCGCGCGCATGGGGGCGGACAAGGTCGGGGATGCTCTTCCGCCCCTGGTCGAAGCAGTACAGGCCGGCGGGCGCAAGGTCGTGTGGACCTGTGACCCGATGCACGCCAACACCTTCGTGACCTCGTCCGGTTACAAGACGCGCCGGCTGGCCGACATCATGGTCGAGATCAAGCGCTTCTTCGCCGTGCACAACGCAGCGGGAACGGTGCCCGGTGGAGTGCACCTCGAGCTCACCCACCAGAATGTCACCGAATGTCTCGGCGGCGCCGAGGAGGTCTTCGATCACGACCTCGCACACCGCTACGAGGCCCTGTGCGATCCCCGTTTGAACGCGCGTCAGTCACTCGATCTGGCGTTCGAGATCGGAGCGATGCTACAAACGTAAGCCCTGCGTCCTAAGCACCTCGAAAAGCCTTGAAACTCTTCGGGGACTTGGACAGAAAGAGGGCCGAGGTCGCCAGGGCCACGTGCGAGAAAGCTTGGGGAAAGTTCCCCACCTGCCGGCCGAGGTGGGGGTCGTATTGCTCGGCCAGCAACCCGACGTCATTACGCAGCCTCAGCAGACGCTCGAACAATTCTTGGGCTTCGGCGCGCCGATCGAGCAAGATAAGGCAGTCGACGAACCAGAAGCTGCACAGCAGGAACGTGCCCTCCCCCGGGGGCAGCCCGTCGGGCACATCTTCGGAGATGTAGCGCCGGACCAGTCCGTCGGCCGACATGAGGTCTGCCTCTATGGCCCCGATCGTGTTCTCCATGATCGGTTCGTTGGCATCGATGAAGCCGACCAGAGGCAGCATCAGAAGGCTGGCGTCCATTTCGTCGGTTCCGTAGGCGCGCACGAAACAGGTCCCGTTGCGGCCCACACCCTTGGCCATGATCTCGTCTTTGATCTGCCCCCGTGTCTTTTTCCAGTTGTCGACCGCCCCGCCGAGCCCATAGGTTTCGACCGCATGCACCGCACGGTCGAGTGCGACCCACGCCATGACCTTGGAATGAACGAAGTGCTGCGGGCCCGAACGGACCTCCCAGATGCCTTCATCCGGCTCGTCCCAGTGGGCGCAGACGTGTCCGATGATCTCCATTTCGAGATCCCACGCTTCTGGAGGCGTGTGGATACCAGCCCGGCGCGCCGAGTGCATCGAGTCCATGACCTCTCCGTGCACGTCCAGTTGGAACTGGTCCACGGCGGCGTTTCCAACACGCACGGGTTTGGATCCTTCGTAACCGGCCAACCATTCGAGCTCGAGCTCGACCAGCCTGCGCTCGCCCATTACTCCGTACATGATCTGGAGGTCGTCCGGATCGCCTGCGACTGCGGTGTGAAGCCAGTCCCGCCACTCTCTGGCTTCCGAGGTGTAACCGTGATCGAGCAGGACGTCGAGCGTGAAGGTTGCGTCGCGGAGCCAACAATAGCGATAGTCCCAGTTCCTCACTCCACCGATAGCTTCGGGAAGCGATGTGGTCGCTGCGGCAACAATCCCTCCGGTCGGAGAGTACGTAAGCGCTTTGAGAGTTAGGAGGCTGCGGAGCACCTCCTCGCGATACTCACCGGTGTAGTTGCACATGTTCGCCCAGCTGCGCCAGAACTCGTCGGTTCGGTCGACGAGCTCATGACAGGTCTCGGTGCTTACATGCATGCCGTGAACATGTGAGGGGTGGTAGCGCGCGATGAATCTGACCGACTCACCTTCGGTCACGACGAAGTCCGCAGTGGCGCCGCCGGGCTCGAGCGCTAATGGCACATCGGCAGCCAGGCGGAGGGCGTCCGGTCCTCCCACGGCCTCGATTGCGTCGTCTTCTCGGGTGAACCAGGGCACGATATGGCCGTAATCGAAGCGCGGGCTGTAGTCCATGGTCATGCGCACACTTCCGGACAAGCCTTCGACCATGCGAACGATGACATCCTGAGTGTGGATCTCACGGGGGCTGTCGGGGCGGGTACCGCGTTCAAAGGGCAGACAATCGGTCAGCTTGACTCTGCCCTCTGGAGAGTCGAAAAAGGTCTCGAGGACGAGGCTGTCGGGCCGGTAGGAGCGGGTTGTCGACACGTCTTCCGATTGTGGGGCGATGCGCCACCTGCCGCCTTCGTGCTCGTCGAGGAGCGCGGCGAAGCATGCCGGTGAATCGAAGCGAGGAAGACACAGCCAGTCGATGGAGCCGTCGAGTGACACGAGGGCGGCCGAGTGTGTATCTCCAATGAGAGCGTAGTCCTCGATGTGGCTCAGTGTGGGCCCACTAAGTGTCTATCTTCGTGCGCTCTCACCGAAGCACGACCGGAGGAAGAGCGAAACGCGATTGGCCGGCGCGTTCCACTGCATCCGTTTTCATGGCGCGCCGGATGCGTCGGACATCTTTGAACAGGACGAGGGCATTGCGGTCTCGGTGATCGGTGGCCTCCTGCGACTGGGCCAGCGCTCCGTCGAGCTCGTCCCTGGCGCGCTGATAGTGGGCGCGCAGCTCTTCGAGCTCCGCCTCGAGCTCGAAGATCCTGGTAACACCCGCCAGGTTCACCCCCTCCTGAGTCAGCTCCTGAATCCTTCTCAACCGCTCGATGTCGCGCTCCGAATATCGGCGGGTGTTGCCCTGGGTGCGCTTCGGGGTCAGCAAACCTTTGCGTTCGTATATTCGAAGGGTCTGGGGATGCACCTCGGCGATCTCCGCAGCCACCGAAATGATGTAGATGGCTCTGTCGGGGCTCAATCCCCCCGGTTCCCTGGGTTCCATCGCCAAACTTCCTATGAGGCCTTCGTGACCCGGTGGAGCTGCTGCTCGAGCCCCTCACGCGGGTTGGCTCTGTGCACCTCTGCGAACCGCTCGAGCGCCTCTTCCTCCGCCTTGCTCAGTCGCTGCGGAACCTCGATCTGGACCACCACGTAGAGGTCACCGTTGCCGCCGGAGGTTCGTGGCAGCCCCCGCCCGCGCACGCGCAGTTTCTTGCCGTGCGGCGTCCCGGGTGGCAGCATCACCGTGACCTCGTCGTCGAGCGTCGGGACAGTGATCTTCGCCCCGAGTGCGGCCTCGGGATAAGTCACCGGGACCTTCACTTCCAGGTTCGAGTTGCCGGGGAGGGAGAACACCGGATGAGGCTCGATCCTGACCTTCACGAACAGATCGCCGGGACCGCCGATTGGGTCTACTTCGCCTTTGTTCGCGACCTTGACCCTGCTGCCGTCGCCGACTCCCGCCGGAATCCTCACGCGACCCGCATCGGACAGCGTCACGGTGGTGCCGGAAACCGCATCGTCGAAGCTGAGCGTCACCTCGGTTTCGGCATCGCGGCCCCGCCGGGGCGCCGTCCGGCCCCCCATTCCGCCGAGCAGATCCTCGAACAGGCTGCCTCCGCCGCCGCCGAAGACATCACCGAGGTCACCGATGTTGACGCGCACACCGTCACCGCCCCGCCCCGGGCGGAAGCCGTAGAACCGCTGTCCCCCGGCAGCGATCAACGAGCGCATCTCGTCGTACTCCTTGCGCTTGTCGTCGTTGGACAGGATCGAGTGGGCCTCGGAAATCTCCTTGAAGCGTTGCTCGGCCCGCGCGTCACCCTTGTTGGCGTCCGGATGGTAGCGCTGCGCAAGCTTGCGGTAGGCCTTCTTGATCGCAGCCTTTGACGCAGTTTCTTCGACCCCCAGAACCTTGTAGAAGTCCTTGTCCGCCCATTCTCGTTGAGACACGGCTGATCAGCCTTGCCCGTCTGCGGAGTCGGGGACATCCTGCGCCGCTGCAGGCTCTGCGCCGGCTGTTTCCACCGGCTCGACCGGCCGCGCCACTACCACCATCGCCGGACGCACAACCTGGCCCTTCAACCTGTAACCCTTCCGATACACGCCCACCGAGGTCGGTTCGTCTACATCCGTCGATTCCCTGGCTTCGACCGCTTCGTGCACGGTTGGATCGAATGCGACGCCGTGCGCAGGAATCTCCTCGAGACCTTCGTCGCCGAGGGCTTCCTTGAACTGTCTGTAGACCAACTCGAGGCCGGCATCTCCTACTGTGCCTTCGCTGTGCGCCAGAGCCAGCTCGAAGTTGTCGAGCACGGGAAGCAGACGTTCGATCAACCGCGCAGAGGCGCGCGACGCTGCCGCTGCCTGATCCCGCATGACGCGTTTCCGGTAGTTGGCGAACTCCGCCTGGACCCGGCGCAGATCATCGAGGTAGGAGAC
>Ga0136632_10000352_pt1 | contig 13207 bp, 11 predicted proteins | sample AntDrymUQ6112106_2_FD_104670 | JGI IMG/M metagenome (GOLD analysis project Ga0136632, IMG submission 104670) | Polar desert sand microbial communities from Dry Valleys, Antarctica - metaG UQ611 (21.06) | ecosystem: Environmental > Terrestrial > Soil > Desert | place: Antarctica: Dry Valley...
CACGCTGGCGACGGCCGGCGAGTCATCGGGGAAGCGGTTCGTCGCTTCGTACACCTCGAGCGGCGGCGGCTCACTCTGGCGGGCGGTGATGTTGTAGATGAGGATCGCAACGGCGGTCACGACGCCACACACGACGAGACTCGACGACGTGGGGCTCGTCAACACGGCGAGAACAGGAGTCATCACAAGGGCATCTCGAAGAGTCCCGGGGTCACAGGTGGCCACCCGCCATCGTGGCGCATCGGCGACATCATGGCACGCCGGGTGCGGCCGCTCCGTCCTCACCGCCAGTGTGGTCCGGCGATCGCTGCGACTTGTTGCCGACCCGCGCCACGGCGCCATTGGGGACGTGCCACACCGTGCCGTCTACGCCGCGCAGCACCGTTGCCCGAAGCGTGATCTGCTCCACCGTGCCCTTGACCTCGCCGAGATCGACATCGTCGCCGATGCCGAACTGGTCCTCGATGAGCATGAACAGCCCTGTCAGGCAGTCCTTGACCAGGCTCTGGGCACCGAACCCGAGTGCCACACCGGCGATGCCTGCTCCTGCGATGATCGGCGCCAGGTCGATGTCGAACTGCCCGAGCACGAGGATGAAGGTCACCGTCCACACCAGCACGGTGACGGTCGAGCCGAGCACGGTCGAGATCGACGTCGCCCTGGCATGACGCCGTGGATCGCGGATGAGCACGTCGAGATCTACGGGTGAAGGCACTTCTCGGCCTCCGAGACGTCGCGGCGCCAGGCGCCGAAGTTGCTGGCGGGACAGCTCGGGATCGGCGAGCACGAGCCGGTAGGCGGCGCGCTTGATCAGGCGCCGGCCGAGCCTCGTCAGGATCCAGGCGCCGATGAGGATGCACACGATGGTGAACGGTCGGGCTACGAACCAGTCGGCGACCTCGGCCAGGCGCTCGTTGTCCGAGGCGTCCAGCACCATCTTGCACAACAGCCTCGGCGAGGTACCGCAGGCCTCGATGTACGGCTCGTCGCCGGGATCGGGAACGGCCGGAGAGCTCATCGCCTGTCGACCGTAGTCAGTGCCGTCGGCGCCAGGGCGCCTGACCTGTGAGGATGATCCGATGCGGATCACCAGTGACCTGCAGGGGACCGTCGTCTCGGTCGAGGCGCAACCGGGATCCACCGTGGGTGCTGGAAGGGTACTTGCCGTCATCGAGTCGATGAAGATGCACCACGACGTGCTGGCGCCCGTGGCCTGTCGCGTCGACGCCGTGCTCGTGCAGCAGGGCCGGGCGATCGCCGCCGGAGCCGACTTGTTCGACATCACCGAAATCGGTGAGTCCGAGCGGGCACACGACGAGGCGACGGCGCATGGCGCGGTCTCCGGCTCTCAGGCATCAGGGATGTCCGCGGCCGGACGGGCCGACGTGGCCGAGGTGAACGAGCGGCACCGCCTGGTGCTCGACGAGGCCCGGTCCGAGGTGGTCGCCAAGCGTCACGAGCGCGGACACCGCACGGCGCGTGAGATAGTCGGTGATCTCGTGGATGACGGCTCGTTCGTGGAGTACGGCTCGCTCGTGATCGCCGCCCAGCGGCGTCGCAAGAGCATCGACGAACTGATTCGCACCACGCCGGCCGACGGGCTGGTCGGCGGAATCGGCACGGTCAACGGGGACCTGTTCGAGGGCCGGGACAGCCGCTGCGTCGTGATGTCGTACGACTACACCGTGCTGGCGGGGACACAAGGCAACATGAACCACCGCAAGAAGGACCGGCTGTTCGAGGTGGCCGAGCGGTTGCGCCTGCCCGTCGTGTTCTTCGCAGAGGGCGGTGGCGGGCGACCGGGCGACACCGACGTACACGGCGTGACGCTGCTCGACTGCCTGGCGTTCAACTGGTTCGCCAAGCTCTCGGCCCTCGTGCCGCTCGTCGGGATCACGACTGGCTATTGCTTCGCCGGCAACGCAGCCATCCTCGGGTGCTGCGACGTGGTGATCGCCACCGAGGGCTCCAACATCGGGATGGGAGGTCCTGCGATGATCGAGGGCGGAGGGCTCGGCGTGTACGAGCCAACTGCCGTCGGCCCCGTCGAGGTGCAGCGTGCGAACGGCGTCGTCGACATCGTTGCCGCGGATGACGAAGCGGCCGCAGCGGTGGCCAAGCAGTACCTCGGCTACTTCCAGGGGACCACGACGTCGTGGGAGGTGCATGACCAGACGGCATTGCGAACGGTGGTGCCCGAGAACCGGCTGAAGGCGTACCGGATCCGTGACGCCATCGAGGGCCTGTTCGACGTCGGCTCCGTGCTGGAACTGCGACGAGACTTCGGAGTCGGGATGATCACCGCCTTGGCCAGGATCGAGGGACGGCCGGTCGGCGTGCTGGCCAACAATCCCTCGCACCTGGCTGGGGCGATCGACGCCGACGGCAGCGACAAGGCCGCCCGCTTCCTGCAGCTATGCGACACCCATGGTTTGCCCGTCATCACGTTGTGCGACACGCCGGGGATGATGGTCGGCCCAGAGGTCGAGGCGACGGCGTTGGTGCGTCACTGCTGCAGGTTGTTCGTGGTAGGCGCCAACATGACGGTGCCGACCATCGCCGTCGTGCTGCGCAAGGCGTACGGGCTGGGCGCCCAGGCGATGATGGGCGGGTCCACGAAGGCGCCGCTGGCCTGCCTCGCCTGGCCCACCGGGGAGTTCGGCCCGATGGGTCTCGAGGGAGCCGTACGGCTCGGGTTCCGGCGCGAGCTGGACGCCATCGATGATCACGACGAGCGAGAACGAGAGTTCCGCAGGCTCGTCGACCAGCTGTACGAGGGCGGAAAGGCCATCAACGTGGCGTCGTACCTGGAGATCGACGACGTCATCGACCCCGTCGACACCCGCCACTGGCTCTCGACGCTGTTGGAGTCGGCGCCGCCCGTGGCAAGAGACGGCAAACGCCGCCCGCACCTCGACACCTGGTGATCGTCTCACCTCAAGAGGCGGTTCAGTTGGCGCCGAACATCGTCAGCCACTGCTGTTTCGACGTGGGGCGGAACACGTAGTTCTGTTCCGTGATCGCACCGATCGTGGCCGACGAGGCCACCGAGTACCGGTGGCCCGGGTACACGACGGTGGATGCTGGCAGCGCCGCCAGCGTCTGCAGGCTGTCGTACATCTGCGTCGGGTCGCTTCCGGGCAGGTCGGTGCGCCCGCAGCCCTCGAGGAACAGCGTGTCACCGGCTACGAGCCGTCCGTCGACGTGGAAGCACTGGCTGCCAGGGGTGTGGCCAGGCGTGTGAACGAGCTGGATGTCGATCGCTCCCACCGACACGGTGTCGCCGGGGTCGTGGGCGACGAGGTGCGCCTGGGAGACGCCGGTGCTGCGCTCGACCCACGGCGACTCGTCGCGCTGCACGTGGATCGGCACCGACACCCGCTCCAGCAGGCGGTCGATGCCCTCGACGGTGTGGCCCATCATCGTGCCACCGACATGGTCGAAGTGGTAGTGGGTGGCGAGGGCGCCGTTCAGCGCCATGCCGTCGGCCTCGACCAGGTCGACGAGCTCGTCGATCGCGTACGCTGGATCGACGAGCACACACTCGCCCGTCCTACGATCGCCGATGGCGTACACGAAGTTGACCATCTGCTGGGCGACGGGGTTGTCGATGGCGAAGTCCCGCCCCGAGAGCAGCTGGCGGAAGTAGAGACGGTCGGCGTCGGCCATTTCAGCGATGGTACGTTCATGACGCGGCCGCCGAAGCGCCTGGAGGCGCCGGCGTGCCGAATTGGGCCTCACCTCAGAACTACGCAGTCCGGGGACGCTCGTGGCGGCTTCGGCCCACGTATTCTAGAGCGATGTCCTCTGCCAACGGCCGCTTGAGCGGGCTGCGGGAGGGGCAGGTCATCGTATACGGGGGCGACCGGACAACGACCGTGCCCAGCGAGTTGGCGAACACCTTCCGTGCCGGCGACCGGCTCATCGTCGTCGATCGGACGGGCGACCTGCTCCACGTACCGGCGGCGGCCCACCGGGCGGCGACATCGGCCGTCGACGCTGCGCTCGACGCCTTCAGGACGCTGGGTCGGTGCACCGACGACCAGATCAGCTCGTTCTTCTTGTCGTTCGCCGACCGGTTGGCCGATGACGAGCAGGCGGCACCAATCTTCGCCGCCAACGCTGATGACGTCGATCGGGCGAGCGCCGCCGGGCGATCCACGACGCGGCTCAGACTGACCGAGGCGATGCGGGCCGACATGATCGCCGGCCTGCGCATGTGGGCGCAGATGCCGGCGGCCCGCGGTGCCACGGAGCGGGTGCTGGACCACGGGTCCTGGTCCGTCGAGGCACGCAGGGCGCCGCTCGGCGTCGTCGGGTTCGTGTTCGAGGGGAGGCCAAACGTGTTCGCCGACGCTGCCGGCGTGGTGCGCACGGGCAACACGGCCGTGCTGCGCATCGGGTCGGACGCGCTCGGCACGGCTCGGACGATCGTCACCCATGCTTTGGCTCCGGCGCTGTCCGGCGCCGGACTGCCAGCGGGCGCCGTCACCCTGCTCGATGATGCGTCGCGGGCCTCGGGCTTGGCGATGTTCGCCGACGGTCGCCTGTCGCTCGCCGTCGCCAGGGGCTCGGGACACGCCGTGACGCAATTGGGTGCGGTCGGCCGACAGTCGGGCGTGAGCGTCAGCCTGCACGGCACTGGCGGGGCCTGGCTCGTCGCCGGCGTAGCGGCCGATGCCGACCGCTTCGCCGCCAGCGTCCGACATTCACTCGACCGCAAGGTGTGCAACACGCTCAACGTGTGTGCCATCCCGTCATCGCGCGCAGACCTTGTCCCCGTGTTCCTCGACGCCGTCGATGCCGCCGCAGCTCGACGAGGCGCGACGGCCCGGGTGCACGCCGACACGGCCGCCCGGTCCCGGCTTCCCGCCGACCGGACCGGTATCGAGCCCCTCGACCGGTCCGATCTCGGCGTCGAGTGGGAATGGGAGGAGGCGCCGGAGGTCAGCGTCGTTGTGGTCGACGACGTCGGCGATGCGGTCGACCTGCTGAACCGGTACAGCCCGCGTTTCATCGCCTCGATCGTCAGCAACGACGAGGGCGAGGTGGAGCGCTTCTACTCTGGCGTCGACGCCCCGTTCGTCGGCGACGGCTTCACCCGTTGGGTGGATGGGCAGTACGCGCTGGGAACCCCCGAGCTGGGCCTGTCGAACTGGCAGTTCGGGCGCCTGCTGGCCCGCGGCGGCGTGCTGTCGGGCGACTCCGTGTACACGCTGCGCTACCGAGCCCGCATCGCCGACCCGGAGCTGTCCCGCTAGCCGAGCCAAGAGCACGCCGTCCTCAACGTTCTGGGCGTGACTCCTTCCAGCACCTGAGAGAGATCGCTCCCAGAACCTCAGTTGGGAGAGATCACGCCCAGAACGTGGTGGACGGGAGGTGGCGGCGTTATCCGAGGGGGCGGTTGTCGATCAGGCGAACGTCGCCGAACCAGACGGCGATGGCGATTCGCGCAGAGCCCGACGTCACGACGTCGACCGGGGCGAGCGTGTCGGGATCGAACACCGTGACGTACTCCAGGCGGGCATCTCGGACGGCGGCCACCACGGCGGCCGCCGCCGCCTCGACGTCGGCAGCGCGCCACCCGCCCGACGCTGTGGCCGCGAGCGAGGCGGCGTCGAGCGCGGCGGGGACGCATGTCGCCGCCCGTCGCTGGTCGCCGGTGAGACGCCCGTTGCGGCTCGACAGGGCGAGGCCGTCGGGTTCCCGCATGATCGGGGCGGCGATGATCTGTACGCCGAGATCGAGGTCGGAGGTCATGCGCTGGATGACGACGAGCTGCTGGAAGTCCTTCTCCCCGAACACGGCCATCGTCGGGCGTACGGCGCCGAACAGCTTCGTCACCACGGTCGTGACACCCGTGAAGTGGCCAGGACGCATTGCACCCTCCATGGCCCCGGCGAGCGAGCCCGGCTGCACGGTGGTCTCGAAGCCGGGCGGGTACATGGCCGATGCCGTAGGCGCGTACACGGCGTCGACACCCAGCTGCTCGCAGATCGAGAGGTCGTCGTCAAGAGGACGCGGATAGGCGTCGAAGTCGACGCCGCGGTCGAACTGCAGCGGGTTGACGAAGATCGACACCACCGTCCGCGCCGCCCGGCGCTTGGCGATGCGCACGAGCGACCGGTGCCCCTCGTGCAGCGCGCCCATGGTCGGCACGAGCGCCAGCGTCACCCCGCTCGACCGGGTCGCCTCGGACCAGGCGCGCATCGCGTCGGGCGTCGTGTGCAGCTCGATGTCAGGGTCTACCTTCTCGCGTGGACACACGTGCCGAGGGAAGCGCGAGCGACGAGGCACACGCGGCGCTAGGAGGAAGCGCAGCGGACGACGAGCCCGCCACCAGTAGGCCTGCCCTCCCCCCGACTAGTGATACGAGTGTGTGTCGTCTGGCCACGTGCCGTCCTTCACCTCTGCCAGGTACTGGCGGGTGGCGGCGACGGTCTGGGCGCCCAGATCGGCGTAGTGCTTGACGAACTTCAGCGGCAGGTCGGACAGGCCAAGCACGTCGTGCAGCACGAGCACCTGGCCGTCACAGTCGGGGCCTGCGCCGATGCCGATGGTCGGGATCGACAGCTTGCTCGTGATCTCGGCCGCCAGGTCGCGGGGCACCCCTTCGATGACGAGCGCGAACGCTCCCGCCTGCTCGACGGCGAACGCGTCCTCGATCAGCCGTTCGCGCTGGCCGGCGTCGGTTCCAGGCGCACGGCCCTGCACCTTGTGGCCGCCCATGCGGTGGTAGCTCTGGGGCGTGAGACCGATGTGGCCGACGACGGGGATGTCGAAGCGGGTCATGGCGGCGATGTGATCGGCGATCACCTTCCCGCCCTCGAGCTTCACCGACTCTGCACCAGCCTTGAGCAGCGAGACGGCGTTGCCGACGGCCTGCTCTACGCTCACCTGGTAGGCGCCGAACGGCAGGTCGCCGACGATCAGCGCCCTTGGATCGACGCGACGGACCATGCGCACGTGGTAGATCATCTCGTCGAGCGAGACACCGACCGTGGTGGGTCGGCCCTGCACGACAGTGCCAACGGAGTCGCCGACGAGGATCATGTCGGCGCCCGCCTGGTCGACGAGGGCTGCGAACACGGCGTCGTAGGCGGTGATCATGCCGATCAGCTCACCGCTGGCCTTCATCGCCGCGATGGAGGGGACGGTGACCTTCCGTCGGCCCTGGTCAGGCGGCTGCTCGGCCATCGCGGTCACGCTACCGGAGCACACTCGGGCACAGGTCACGGTACGCCGGCGGGCCGCCCATCAACGTGGCCGCCAGCAGCGCATCCGTACAGGCCAGCGCGAAGCAGGTGGCGGCGGCGGTCAGCACCTGGTGCAGCGCCGCCTCCCGGCCGCCGGAACGGCGGAACCCCGACACCACGTCGGTCAGCTCATGCTGTCCCGTGGCCAAGGAGAAAACGGTGTCGCCGTCGAACTGGGTGTGTGAAGGACGTACGGCCCTAGCGATACCGTCGTGAGCGATGTCGGCGAGCTTGCACGCTTCCGCCTTCGTGAGCGCTGCCGATGTGGCGATCACGCCGATCGTGGTGTTCAGCGGCGGAGGGCGCAGCGCCTCAGAGGCGGCCACGAGCGCGCGCCGCTCGCCGGCCGTCGGGGCCCGTAGGCGCCCAGGTCCCCGCCGCGATCCTGGTTCGAAGGGCAGACCGGTCTCGAGGTCAACGACCGAACCGGCGGCGTTCACGACGGCGAGCGATCCGATCGTCAGCGTGACGTCGTCGAGCGCGATCGACGTCGAGGCCGTGCCGACGCCACCCTGGAGACCGCCGGCGACGGCGCCAATGCCTGCGCCAACGGATCCCACGTCGACCCGACCGCCCTTGGCACGGCGGGCTGCCAGCTCCCCGAACTCGGCTGTGGGTCGCCTGGTAAAGTCGCCGCCGCGCCCGAGGTCGAAGATCACGGCTGCTGGCACCACCGGGACGATCCACGCCGGATCGGCATCGCCGCCCGGAGGACTGACCGGTACGCCCAGACCTCGCGCTTCCAGCCAACGCGCGACGCCGTCCGCCGCGGCCAGGCCGTAGGCGCTGCCGCCACTCAGGCAGACGGCGTGGATCGTTTGCACCAAGGTCTCCGGGCGCAGGGCATCGGTCTCGCGGGTTCCCGGCCCGCCGCCACGCACAGAGACACCTGGCACGGCACCGCCCGGCACGACGACGACGGTGGTGCCGGTGCGCCAGCCTCCCCGCCGGCGATGAGCGTGGCCGACACGTACGCCGGCAACGTCCGTGATCGAGCCGTACCTGGAGTCCACACGGGCATTCTTGCGGCCCGGGCGTGCCCTGGTGACGTCCAGCGGTCCGGGCGGCCGGTAGCGTCGGGCGCCGTGCTGTGGCGAGATCGACCGGCGGACACGGTTGTCAACCGTGCCGTGGCCGCAGCGATGGGCGGGCTCGGCGAAGTCGTCCATGCCGCCCGGCGGCTGGCCCTCGAGGCCGGCGCCATCGGACCCACCACGAGGCGGGGTCGACGCTTCGGCGCCATGGGAGATGGCAGTGTGATCTGCTTCCCTGCGGCGTCGATCTTCAACGAGCAGCACATCGCGATCGGGGTTGGCACGCTCATCGGGCCGCACGCCACGCTGTCGGTCGGCATGGCGCCTGGGCAGCAGATGTTGTCGCCGATTGTCGTGCGCATCGGGGATCGCTGCGTGCTGGGGCGCGGCAGCGGGGTGGTCGGCCACCTGTCGATCGACATCGGCGACGACGTGTGGACGGGCCACCACGTCTACATCACCGATCAGAACCACGGTTACGAAGAACTCGACATGCCGATCGCCCGGCAGTGGATGCCAGAGCGCCCGGTCTCGATCGGCGCCGGCTCGTGGATCGGTCACGGGGCGGTGGTGTTGCCGGGCGCGACCATCGGGCGTCACGTCGTGATCGGCGCCAACAGCGTCGTCGCAGGAGAGATCCCCGACTACGCCGTCGCCGCCGGCAGCCCCGCCAGGGTGATCAAGTCGATGCGTTCTGCCGGTGTCATTGGGTGAGGTCGGTAGGCGGAGCGCAGGCCGGCATGTCGTTGTCGGCGGCGAACGTTTGCAGCTTCTCGCCGACCGGGATCCCGTCTACCGCCGTCTCGCGGAACAGGCTGTCGTCGCCTTCGCGAAGACGATCGGCGTAGTCGCGCCGGTTGTCGAGGTATGCGCGATAGTCCGCTTCCCACATCGGCACGATGGCTCGACCCTTGTCGTCGGTAGGTAAGGCAGCGACCACGTCGTCGAGCATGCCCTCGACGAGATCGGTGGCCTGGTCGACGAATCCGGCCCGCTCGGTGAGGAGCGCCCGGTCGTCGCCGTCGAAGCGGCGGAGATCGATCAATGACTCCCGCTCGGTGTTGGCGGCGACACAGATCTGTTCGGCCCGCTGGCCCCATGCAGTGTCACCGATCTTGTTGATGGCGTCCTTGGAGGCGAAGAACAGTGCGTACACCCAGAACGCCACGAACCCGCCAGCGCCGACGAGCATGGCGGCACGCACCCAGACCCGTCGAGACCGTGGATCGTCAGTTTCGATCACGGGATCAAGCTAAGGGGGTAGGCCGTGGAATGAACGCCGGGGCTGCCGCGAAGCGCTGGTAGAACGGTCCGATGAGCCAGTCGACGAGCGCCACCGGGCGGTTCGAGCGCTTCCGCAACGGCGGGCGGATGATCGCCGCCATGGCGAAGCTGCATCCCCGACCGTTCGTGATCGCAGTGCTCGGGGCGGCGCTGTTCGCCGTCTTCACCGTGGCGTCGAGCTGGGTCGTGCGTCGGGTGATCGACCGCGTCATCATCCCCCGCTTCGAGGCGGGTCAAGTGGCGACGGCGACGGCGTTGGGCGGGTTGTCCCTGATCATCGCCGTCGGCCTCGCCCGTTCGGTGGCCGTCGTCGTGCGTCGGGTGTGGGCGACGAAGACGATGTGGATGGTGGCGGAGACCTTGACGAACGACGTCGTGGAGCGCCTGGTGCGCCAACCCGTGCCGTGGCACGCCCGGCGGGCGGACGGCGACCTCGTGGCCAGGGCCGGCGTCGACGTCGACGCTGCCGTCGGCGTGATGGCACCCATCCCGTTCGGCACCGGCACCATCGTGATGATCGTCGTGGCGGCGGTATGGATGCTGATCACGGACCTCGTGCTCGGCGCCGTCGCAGTCGCGGTGTTCCCGGTGCTGATGGTCGTGAACCTGGTGTACGAGAAGCGCGTCGCCCACCACTACGACGAGGCCCAGGATCACCTCGGCGTGCTCTCGGCCGGCGTACACGAGAGTTTCGAGGGCGTGCAGCTCGTGAAGGCCTACGGCGCCGAGCGGCGCGAGACCGACCGGCTGGCCACGGTCGCCGGGTCGCTGCGAGACGCCCGGGTGCGGGCGGTGCGGATCCGGGCGTTGTTCGAGGCCGTGCTCGATGTCATCCCATCGCTCACGAACGTGGGACTCGTGACGGTCGGGGCGCTACGGCTACAGCAGGGTGCGATCACCGTTGGTGAGCTGTCGAGCATGGTGTTCCTGTTCACCTTGCTCGTGTTCCCGCTGCGTGTCATCGGCTTCGTCCTGGCAGAACTGCCCCACGCCATGGCGGGTTGGAAGCGGATACGCGGCGTCACCGACGAACCCATCGAGGCGGATCCTCGGCACGCCGTGGGACGGACGTCAGACGGTTCGGCGCTCGAGATCGACGCGGTGGCATTCCGCTACGAAGGTGAGACGCCCACAGGCGACGGCGACGGCGACGGTCAGGTGCTGCGCGACGTGTCGATGCAGGTGGCCCCCGGACAGGTGGTTGCCGTCGTCGGTCCCACGGGCTCTGGCAAGAGCACGCTCGTGGAGATCGTGGCCGGCTTGTTGAGCCCGTCGACGGGGTCATTGCGCCGCGACCAGGGGGCGACGGCGATCGTCTTCCAGGAAGCGTTCCTGTTCGCCGGAACGGTACGCCACAACCTCGAACTGGCCGATCACTACGACGACGAGTCATTGTGGGCCTCGCTCGAGATGGCCGCCGCGGCCACGTTCGTGCGGGCGCTGCCCGAGCAGCTCGACACGGTGGTGGGTGAGCGCGGCGTCAGCCTCAGCGGAGGTCAGCGTCAGCGGCTGGCGCTGGCGCGAGCACTGATGCGCTCGCCCCGGTTGCTGATCCTCGACGACACGACCTCTGCGCTCGACCCCTCCACGGAGGCCGCGGTGCTGGCCAACCTGCGCAGCTCATTGGCCGACACGACGGTGCTGATGGTCGCATCCCGGCCGTCGACCATCGCCCTGGCCGACGAGGTCGTGTACATGGCCGGCGGTGCGATCAGGGCGAGGGGCCGCCATCGAGCCCTGATGGAGTCCGAGACCGACTACCGACTCCTCGTCGAGGCGTTCGAGACCGACCGCGAGTCATCCACCGCTGGAGCGCCGGCATGAGCGCCGCAAGCGCAGCTCCGCGACGAGCCACAGCCGAGTGAGCGATCGAGCGAACGAGGCCAGGCAATCGTGACCGAGCCGATGGGTCGGTTCTCGGCGGCGCGCGCCATCGGGCGAGGTCTCGACGCAGCACCCGTGCTGCGCCAGGGGCTCGCCGTGACGTGGTTGTTCGCCGCCGTCGGTGCCGGCGGGCGGGTGGTGGTCCCGATCCTGATCCAGCAGACGATCGACCGGGCCATCGTTGGCGAGGCAGAGGTACGTACCGGACTCGTGTTCGCCTTTGCCGGCATCGCCGCCGTCGCCATCCTGGTCGCCGGCATCGCCCAGCGTCAGGCGATCGTGCGCCTCGGCATACGCAGCGAGCAGGCGCTCTACGACTTGCGGGCACGCCTGATCCGGCACATCCACCACCTCAGCCTTGCCGATCACAACGAGGAACGCCGAGGGGCGCTCGTGGGCCGTGTCACGAGCGACATCGAGACGCTCACGCAGTTCTTCGCGTGGGGCGGCCTGGCCTGGCTGATCGACGGGACGCTGATATTCGTGGTCGCCATCGTGATGCTGGCCTACGACTGGCTGCTGGCCCTCGTGGCCTTCGCCGTGGCGGCCCCCTTGGTGCTCGTGCTGCGGGCGGTACAGCGCCACCTCTCGGCAGCGTACGACCGATCCCGGGAGCGCAACGCCGACATGTTGTCGATGGTGTCCGAGCTCGTGAGCGGGGCCGAGACGGTGCACGCCTACGACGCCGGCGAGAAGCTTGGAGGCGCCGCCAAGCAGATGGTCGGCGATCGCCGGCGCGCCAACGTGCGGGCCGGCGTGATCGCCGCCTTCCTCTACCCGAGTGGCGAGTTGTTCTCGGCGTTCACCATCGCCGCCGTTGTGGGTGTCGGCGTGTGGAGGGGCCCGGCGAGCGGCGTCACGGCAGGGGCCATGGTCGGCTTCGTGTTCCTCACGTACCGCTTCTTGGAGCCGATCTCGGAGTTCACGGAGGTGCTCGACCAGACACAGACTGCAGTGGCCGGGTTACGCCGGATCCTTGGCGTGCTCGACATCCCTGTCGGACCTCCTGCGCCCGAGCAGCCGGTGCCGCTTCCGAAGGGCCGCCTGGCGCTCGACGTCGTCAACGTCACGTTCGCCTACCCCACCAGGGGCCTGGACGACGGTGCCGACCGAGCGGTGCTGCGCGATGTGAACGTGTCGATCCCATCCGGTCAGAAGGTGGCGCTGGTGGGCGAGACGGGATCGGGCAAGACGACGCTCGGTCGCCTCGTGGCCCGCTTTGCCGATCCGACGATCGGTGAGATCCGCCTCGGCAACGTCCCGCTGCATCACATCGACAACGATGAGCTGCGCCAGCGACTCGTCGTCGTCGGTCAGGAGCCGTTCCTGTTCGACGACTCCGTTGGCATGAACATCGGATTCGCCCGCCCGGGCTCCTCACTCGACGACATTGAGGAGGTCATCTCCCAGCTCGATCTCGCCGATTGGGTGGCGTCACTGCCCGATGGCCTCGATACCCGCGTCGGCGAGCGCGGCGACCAACTGTCTGCAGGCGAGCGACAGCTCGTGGCGTTGCTGCGTGCCGGGCTCGCCGACACCGACGTGTTGGTGCTCGACGAGGCCACGTCGTCGGTCGACGCGCTCACAGAGGTGCGCATCACGCACGCCCTGGAACGGCTCTCGCAGGGACGCACGACGATCTCCATCGCTCACCGTCTCTCTACCGCTGCGAGAGCCGTTCCAGGGCGTGCGTGATGCGCACCTCTGTGAGCGCGTCGACCGACGACGTGGCCTCGTCGAGCACCAACA
>Ga0136632_10000355_pt1 | contig 13170 bp, 9 predicted proteins | sample AntDrymUQ6112106_2_FD_104670 | JGI IMG/M metagenome (GOLD analysis project Ga0136632, IMG submission 104670) | Polar desert sand microbial communities from Dry Valleys, Antarctica - metaG UQ611 (21.06) | ecosystem: Environmental > Terrestrial > Soil > Desert | place: Antarctica: Dry Valley...
CGACTCTCCACCTTCTTCTTTCGGCATCCGCGGGCTCGGCTGGCCGCGCTCCTCGCCGTGCCCGTGGTGTGGATCGTCGGCGTCTACCTCGGGTCGCTCGTCGTCCTTTTGCTCTCGGCGTTCTGGGACACGAACCCGTTCACCGCCGAGGTCGTCCACGAGCTCACGCTCGACAACTTCCGCACGCTCTTCGAGCGAGATGTCTATCGCGACGTGGCCTGGCGTACGATTCGGATGGCGGCACTCGTGACCGTCGCCGACGCCGTCCTCGCTTTTCCGATCGCTTACTACATGGCGCGGGTGGCCTCGCCGCGCACGCGAAACCTGCTCGTGGTCGCGGTGCTCATGCCTCTTTGGGCCAACTACCTGGTCAAGGCCTACGCCTGGCGGACGATGCTCTCTGACGGGGGAGTGATCAACTGGGCGCTCGGCCCGTTGGGGCTCCATTTCGACGGGTACTCGACAGTCGGCCTGTGGCTGGTCTTCACCTACCTCTGGCTGCCGTTCATGATCCTGCCGATCTACGCCGGGCTCGAGCGCATCCCCTCGTCGCTCTACGAGGCCTCAGCGGATCTCGGCGGCCGGTCGCTCGAGACGTTCACCCGTGTCGTGCTCCCGCTCGCGTTCCCGGCCGTCGTCGCCGGGTCGATCTTCACCTTCTCGCTCACCCTCGGCGACTACATCGCGCCGGGCCTCATCACCAGCGAGCAGTTCATCGGGACGGTTATCTACTCGATCCGCGGTGAAGCGCTTCCGGTCGCTGCCGCCTATTCGCTGGTGCCTATCGTCGTGATGATCGCTTACCTCCTCGTCGCCCGGCGGCTGCGGGCTTTCGAGTCGCTCTGATGGTCGAGTCCCAGCTCAGCCGCGTCCTTCTGCGCGCTGGCGCGATCCTCACTCTCGCGTTCATCTACGTGCCGTTGATCCTGATCGCGCTCTACGCGTTCAACCGGAACGTGACCCAGGGCTGGCCGATCGAGAACTACAGCACGAGGTGGTTCTCCGTCGCCTTCCACGACGAGGAGGTCAGGGAAGCGCTCGTGCTCTCCATTCTCGCCGCACTCGGCGCGACGGCGGTCGCGCTCGTTCTCGGGACACTCGCCTCGCTAGCCGTGTCGCGCTATCGCTTCTTCGGGCGAGATGTGATCTCGTTCGCCGTCATCCTTCCGATCGCGCTGCCGGGCATCATCACCGGCCTGGCGCTGCAGGCGACGATCGTCGACGTCCTCGGGCCTCTCGGGGTGAGCTTCGGGCTGACGACGATCATCATCGGCCACGCAACCTTCTGCGTCGTCGTCGTCTACAACAACGCGGTCGCACGGCTCAGGCGCACCGCAGGTTCGCTGGACGAGGCGTCGGCGGATCTCGGGGCCGACAGCTGGCAGACGTTTCGGTATGTGGTCTTTCCGCAGATGCGGACTGCTCTGCTGGCCGGCGCGCTCCTCGCGTTTGCGCTGTCGTTCGACGAGGTGGTGGTGACGATCTTCACGTCGGGCGCCGAGCAGACCCTTCCCATCTGGATCTTCGCAACCCTCTCACGGCCGGCGGAGCTGCCGATCGTCAACGTCGTCGCCCTGTTCGTGATCTTCGCGTCGATCGTTCCCGTGTACATCGCGCAGCGCCTCGCTGGAGGGACCGGCTTGACGAGCGATCGGCCCGCACGTGGAACCGTTGCGGCGGCGGTGGAGGCAGAACCGTAGAGGCGAGATTGCTCCCGTTCGTTTCTACCGCGGTGCGGTCTGAACCCCGGTGCCGATCGGGCAGCTCACGCCGGTGCCGCCGAGCCCGCAGTAGCCGTTCGGATTCGCGGCCAGGTACTGCTGGTGGTACGGCTCCGCGTAGTAGAACGGCCCTGCCTCTGCGATCTCGGTCGTGATCGACCCGTACCTCGCGCTCGTGAGCTCACGCTGGAAACGCTCGCGTGACGCGAGCGCGGCATCCCGTTGGTCGTCGCTCGTCCAGAGGATCCCCGAGCGGTATTGAGTACCGACGTCGTTCCCCTGCCGCATGCCCTGAGTCGGGTCGTGCCCTTCCCAGAAGATTCGGAGCATCTCCTCGTAGGTCGCCTCCGAGGCATCGAACACTGCGAGCACCACCTCGGTGTGCCCGGTCTGGCCGGAGCAGACCTCCTGATAGGTCGGGTTCGGCGTAAACCCGCCCGCGTAGCCGGCAGCACTCGTGTAGATCCCTGGCGCCTCCCAGAACAACCGCTCGGCGCCCCAGAAGCAGCCCATGCCGAAGATCGCCTGCTCGGTTCCTTCCGGAAAGGGCGGCGTGAGCCGCGTACCGAGCACAAGGTGGTCGCCGAGCCCCGTCATCTCGGCATCGCGACCGAAGAGAGCTGCCTCCGGCGCCGGCATTGCAACGTTCCTGCGCAGAAAGGACATGCTCCAAGGGTACCGGCACGCGTTCGGGGGAAGATGAGGCGCCGCCCGCGCGTTTTGAGGTCGAGGTTCAACCGACGAGAAGGAGCGATGGGATGACTACCGAGCTGGCCTCCGCGTTTACAGAGCGACTGGGCAAAGACCGGCCCTTCGCCACCGCTTTCGAGCACCATCCCTTCACAACGCTCCGTAACGAGGGTTTCTCCGACCTTGCGTCGGCCGCTGAGCAGGATCGCGATCGTATCGGTGAGCTGGTCGACCGAATCTACGCTGATGACGCGTTCCGGGAGAGGGTCGAGCAGAACCCGCTCGCGGAGCTCATCGGCTGGGGGATTCCCGAGGTGGCGGTCGGACCGCTGCTTCTCGTCGCCGGCGCACCCGCGGACGTGATGGAGCGGGCCACGGCCGACGTTGAGGCGCATATGTCCGCGCGGAAGCCGGCACGGTCGCCGCGGTCGCGGCGCTGCTCGGAACCTTCGCGTTCGCGCAGCAGGCCTCAGCCAGTGTGCAACCGGCGAAATCGCAGGCTCAGGTCAGTCAGGTTGCAACGGCAAGCGCGCAGGTCAGCCAACCGACCCGAGCGGCCGTGCAGATCAGCCAACCGGCACGAGCGCAGTCGCAGATCAGCAAGCCCGCACTGGCCAAGACTCACATCAGCAATGCGCAGGCGACCTGGCACGGCATCCAGCCGCAGCGGGCGACCGCCCTAGGCGGTCTCACCTCGCTTCTACGTGCGAGCAGCCTCTAGCCTAGTTCGTCACCGGCACGCGATGCATCCAGCGCCTGCGCGAGGTCTTCCCAGAGCTCGCCTGGGTCCTCGAGGCCAACCGAGAGTCGGAGCAGCCCTACCGGTACGCGTTTTCCTTCCCAGCGAGACCTGGCTTCGATCCGTGAGCTGACGCCGCCGAGGCTCGTCTTGTTAGCGATGAGTCGCGTGCTCGTCTCGACTCGTCGGGCGGCAGCCGCATCCGCGACGTCGAACGACATGAGGGGGCCGAAGCCGGGATGCCGGACGATCTCGACGGTGGGGTGCGCGCGTAGGCGCTCCGCGATCGAGTTGGCTGTCTCGGTCTGCCGGGCGACGCGCACCTCGAGGGTCTGGAGCCCTCGCAGGAGGAGCCAGGCGACATCGGGCGCTGCGACCGGACCCGTATGGGATCGGAACTCGCGCAGGCGAGCCGCTGTTTCCGGATCGCGCGTGACGAGTGCGCCTACGAGGGCGTCGTCGTGTCCAGCCAGGCCCTTGGTCGCCGAGTGGAGCGCGATCTGGCACCCGCGCTCGAGGGGCTTCACATGAAGCGGGGTCGCAGCCGTGGAGTCGCAGACGACCGGTGCGGGATGCGCCGTCGCTGCCTCGAAGTCCGGCATCGTCAGGAACGGGTTCGAGGGCGCCTCGATCCAGACGAGGTCCGCGTCAGGCGGCGGCGGGCCGGTCTGGTCGAACTCCACCTGTCGTACGCCCCAGCGTTCGAGCTCGCCGAGCAGCACCCCGGTTCCGTAGTACGCGCCCTCGGCGAGGGCGACAGTCTGTCCGGGCGAGAGCAGCGCGAGCACGACTGCGGTCGAGGCCGCCGCGCCAGATGCGAAGAGAAGCGCCTCTCCTCCGTCGAGCTCGCCGAGTGCGTGCTCGGCGGCGGCGACCGTGGGACTCGAGAACCGGGTGTACGAGAACGCGCCGGGCTCACCGTCCTCGTACTGCCACGTCGTCGAGCGGTCGATCGGAACGGATCCGCTCACGGCCCGACTCTAACGCTGCCACTCGTCTTAACAGGCCTGGCACTGTGAGCGTGAAGAGTTGGCGCCAATCGTTCCACCGTTAGGCTCCGGGCCGGTGGCCGAGAAGCACGACACGACCGAGGCGAAGCTTCGCTGGCTCGAGGAGCTGCGAGAGGAGTCGCTCCACGCGGGAAGCGAGAAGCACATCGCGCGCCAGCGTGAGCGCGGGAAGCTGCTTGCGCGCGAGCGCCTCGAGAAGTTGCTCGATCCCGGGTCGTTCGTCGAGCTCGACCGCTTCGTGCGACATCGCGAGGCCGAGTTCGGAATGCGCGAAAACCGGCCGTGGGGCGACGCCGTCGTGACCGGATACGGAACGATCTTCGATCGCAAGGTCTTCGTCTTCTCCCAGGACTTCACCGTTTTCGGTGGCTCGCTCTCGGAGGTCTTCGCCGAGAAGGTCTGCAAGGTGATGGACATGGCCGTGAAGTACGGCTGCCCGGTGATCGGGATCAACGACTCGGGCGGCGCCCGCATTCAGGAGGGGGTGGTCTCGCTCGCCGGTTATGCGGAGATCTTCTGGCGGAACGTTCAGGCCTCGGGCGTCGTGCCGCAGATCTCGCTCGTCATGGGGCCGTGTGCGGGCGGGGCGGTGTACTCGCCGGCGATGACCGACTTCGTGCTGATGGTGGAGGAGACGTCGTACATGTTCATCACCGGACCCGATGTCGTGAAGACCGTCACCGGCGAGGACGTCAGCTTCGAAGAGCTCGGCGGCGCGGCGACGCATGCGACCAAGTCTGGAGTCGCGCATTTCACCGCACCGGACGAGGAGACGTGTCTCGAGGAGGCCCGCTACCTGCTCTCGTTTCTCCCTCAGAACAACGTCGATCCGCCGATGTACGCGTATCCGTCGGATCCGGTGGAACGGGAGGACGCGTCACTCGACACGATCGTTCCCGACAGTCCCAACAAGCCCTACGACATGAAGCAGGTGGTCGAGCGGGTCGTCGACGACGCGGCGTTTCTCGAGGTGCAGCCGCACTGGGCGGAGAACATCGTGTGCGGCTTCGCGCGCCTCGGAGGGCACTCGATCGGAGTGGTCGGGAACCAGCCCGGCGCGCTTGCGGGGGTGCTCGACATCGACGCGTCCGTCAAGGCCGCCAGATTCGTCCGCACATGCGACGCCTTCAACATCCCGCTCGTGACCTTCGTCGACGTGCCGGGTTTCCTTCCCGGGCCGGCGCAGGAATGGGGCGGGATCATCCGGCACGGCGCAAAGCTGCTCTACGCCTACGCCGAAGCGACCGTGCCGAAGCTCACCGTGATCACGCGCAAGGCCTATGGCGGGGCGTACGACGTCATGTCCTCTAAACACATCCGGGCCGACTTCAACGTCGCGTGGCCGACGGCGGAGGTCGCGGTGATGGGACCGGAGGGCGCGGTCAACATCGTGTTCCGCTCCGAGCTCGCCGAGTCCGACGCTCCCGATGCGAGGCGGGAAGAGCTGATCGCCGACTACAAGGAGCGTTTTGCCAACCCGTATACCGCGGCCGAGCGAGGGTATGTCGATGACGTGATCGAGCCACGTCGCACGCGACCGGTGTTGATCTCCGCCCTGGAGACGGCGCTGACGAAACGCGAGCCGAAGCCGAAGCGAAAGCACGGGAACATCCCGCTCTAGGCGGACACACCTACGTAGGCCGCGCGGCGTCGGGCTCTCCTCGTTCGCGTAGCCTGGGTTGATGCATCTCGAGGCCGTGCCTCCGCTGTCCCCGGCCGAGTTGGCGGTCCTCGAACATGCTCTTGCGCAAGCCGAAATCGGGTTCGACGCACGGTCCGAGCGCCCCTTCCCGAGGTGGAGGAGCCTGTCCGCCGCTGAAGCCGTGGACGCAAGAAGCGCGACGCCAGTCGGCTACGCGCGTTCGCCGCGGAGCACGCCCGGCGCGACCCGCGCATAGTCGAGCCCCGAGATCCACGTCGCGGCGAGCGCGAGGAGAAGCGCCCACCACGCGATGTCCTCGCTCCACGCACCGGCTGCAGCGAATCCGCCGATCGTCGCGGCCACCGCCTGTGCCCATGTCTTGAGCCGTCCCAGGTCACGGGCGCCGAGTACAACTCCGCGTTCGACCGCTGCGAGACGGAGCCCCGAGACCAGGATCTCACGCACGACGATGAGCGCAACCATCCATGCGGGCGCCACGCCTTCGCCGATCAACATCACCAGGGCGGCGAGGACGAGCACCTTGTCCGCGACCGGATCGAGGAGCTTGCCGAGTGAAGAGCTGGTTCCCCGGCGGCGCGCGAGCCAGCCGTCGATCTGGTCGGTTGCCATGGCCACGACGAAGATTGCCGTCGCCCAGTAGGCATGGTTGGGGAAGTCCCAGGCAAATAGGAGCACTACGACGGGTACGGCAGCGACGCGCGCGACCGTGAGCTGATCGGGAAGGCTCACCGTCCGGGAGAATACGTCTCCATGCCGCCGTTCACGAAGGTTCTCGTTGCCAACCGGGGTGAGATCGCAGTCCGCGTCTTCCGGACACTGCGCGAGCTCGAGATTTCGGCCGTGGCCGTCTATTCCGAGCCGGATCGCCGGATGCTGCACGTCTCCGCGGCGGACGAGGCCCATCTCATCGGATCCGGCCCGGCCGCAGACAGCTATCTCCGTGGCGATCGGATCATCGAAGTGGCGGAACGTGCGGGAGCAGCAGCGATCCATCCCGGATACGGGTTCTTGGCGGAGAACGCGGCGTTCGCCCGCGAGGTGATCGGATCCGGCCTCGTCTGGATCGGCCCGCCGCCGGAGGCCATCGAGGCGATGGGATCCAAGATCGCGGCCCGGAAACGGATGCAGGCGGCAGGGGTACCGATCATCCCCGGGTCCACCCGACCCGCCGAGAGCGCGGACGAGGTACTCGACGTCGCGGCGGAAATCGGCTACCCCATTGCGATCAAGGCTTCCGCCGGGGGAGGGGGAAAGGGCCTCAGGATCGCTCTCGCGCCCGAGGAGGTCGAGCGAGCGTACGACGCCGCCCGACGAGAGGGAGAGGCCTACTTCGCCGACGCGGCGGTTTACGTCGAGCGCTACCTCGACGACCCCAGGCACGTGGAGGTGCAGATCCTCGCCGACAGGCATGGCGCCGTCGTCCATCTCGGCGAGCGCGACTGCACGATTCAGCGGCGCCATCAGAAGCTCGTCGAAGAGACACCCTCTCCTGCCGTCGGGCCGGAGCTGCGTGACCGCATCGGGTCGATAGCGGTCGACGCCGCCCGCGCCGTGGCGTACCAGTCGGCCGGCACGATCGAAGGGCTGCTCACTCCCGATGGGTCGTACTACTTCCTGGAGATGAACACCCGCATCCAGGTCGAGCACACGATCACCGAGGCTGTGACCGGCATCGATCTCGTCCGCGAGCAGGTTTTGATCGCAGCCGGCGAGCCTCTCTCCTTCACGCAGGAGGACGTCTTCCTGAGGGGCCATGCGATCGAGTGCCGTATCAATGCCGAGGACGTTGCCCGTGGCTTTCTGCCGACACCGAGTCGTGTCGAGGCCTATCGCGAGCCCGGCGGCATCGGCGTGCGCGTGGACTCCGGTGTTCGGGCAGGGGACGTGATCTCGGACCTGTACGACCCCCTGATCGCCAAGCTCGTCGTCCACGATGTCGACCGGGAGCGCGCCCGGCGCCGTGCGTTGCGCGCGCTCGAGGAGTTCGTGATCCAAGGCCCGAAGACGCTCATCGGGTTCCACCGGGCGCTCTTGTCTTCTCCCTGCTTCGTCGAGGGCGAGACATGCCAAGGGCTCGTGGAGTCCGAGAAGCTTGCCGAACGGGCTCAGGAGCTGGATGAAAAGTTGTCTCACGAGAAAACAAGAATAGAGCGCGCGTCGGACGGCGCCGGACAGACGCGCGCGCGTGTCCTGGAGGTCGAGCTCGACGGTCGCCGCCACGAGATTCGCGTGCACGCGCCGGAACCCGGTTGGGCCGAGCTCGCTCGCCGACACAGAGAGCGGAGCAAGAGCCTAGGTGGCGATGCGACGGGTGCGATCGTCAGTCCGATGCAGGGAACCGTGCTCGAGGTCGCTGTGGCCGACGGGGACGAGGTCGACGCGGGAGCACTGATCTGCGTCGTCGAAGCAATGAAGATGGAGAACGAGATCGTGGCTCACCGAGGCGGGCTCGTGGTCGGGCTGCGCGTGAGCTCGGGCGAGCAGGTCGCGCACGGAGACCTCATCTGCCTCATCGAAACCGAACTCGCGTCGGTATGAGCGTGACAGCCACTCGGTGTTCCGATCTCTCGCGAGCGGCAGACGAGCCGCTCGCAGCCACCGCGTCGACAGCCGAGCAGTGGCTGCTCGTCGAAGTTCCCGGAACGTGGGGACGCGACGTCGCGACCTTGGGGACGCTGCCCGCGCCGGCGCACGAGGCCGTCTCCGAATGGCTCGCGCGAACCCCCCGCTCGCGCGCGCTCTTTGTCCGTAGACAAGGCCGGTCGTCGCGCCGTCCAGTCGCCTTCGTAATTCGAGCCCAAGAGGCTTCAGCGGAGGTGCGCCGGGTCGAGCTCGAGAGCCACGAGGACCTGGCGTGTGTGGATCTCGACACCGAAGGTGAGCTCGTGCCGGGATCGCTTGTCCTAGTCTGCGCCCACGGGACACGCGATGCGTGCTGCGCGCTCCGCGGCACCGCGGTGTACGGGGCGCTTGCCGGACAGGTCGGTGACAGTGACCTCTGGCTCTCCTCCCATCAAGGCGGCCATCGCTTTGCGGCGAACGTTCTCGTGCTTCCTGTCGGCGTGCAGCTGGGTCGAGTCGAACAGCGCAACGCAGCCCACGTAGTGTCGCGCGCGCTCGGGAAACGGATCGACCTCGACCACTACCGCGGGCGAACGTGCTACGAGCCTCGAGTCCAGGCGGCAGAGCATGCGATCAGGCAGAGGCTCGGGCTCGACGCCGTCGACGACCTCCGCCTATCGACTGCTGACGGCTCTTCCGTACGGTTCTTGGGCCGAAACGGGGTCGAGCACGCGGCGACGGTCGAGGAGGTGGACGGTCCGCTCGTTCCGGCGAGCTGCGGTGCGGAACCCGAACCTCAGCGAACTCTTGTCGCCCGTCTCATTGGCGAGCCGGGCTCGGCTACGAGCGGAGCCGATACGCGCGATCGGTGATCCACACGACGTTCTCTCCGAGGTCTTCGGGGGGGTTGCCGACGGAGACCAGTGTGCCGAAGACGATACGCACCCAGCTTCCCGCCGACAGCGCACCCGGTGCCGAGATCGTCCCTTCCCAGGACGCGTCCGGCTCCAGGATCGCCGGGAGGCTCGGCTTGTAGCTCACGGCCGGGCGCACCGCCGGGAGCTTGCCGCTGGCGTTCAGATCGTCCAGCTCCTCGATCCGCCCCGTCGAGAAGAGCATCACCCCGAACGAGCGGTCCAAGGTCGTCCGTGGGGCGCCGACCTCGTAAGCGACCGAGGAGCGGTTCTCCACGGCCAGGCGCACGCGCCAACCAGTGGGAACGATCTGGAGCGACTCGACCGAGAAGACGAGCTGCTCTCCTGGGACGCCGTGCGTCTCGCGCCAGCCGAGCGAGGCGGTTTGCGGACTCGCAGCGATGCTCGCCTCGGCGGTCGGCTCCTCCTCCTGCAGGCGCTTCGCGGCGGTCGAGAACGTGAATCCCGCGGCCGCGGCTCCAAGCGCCACGAGGACGAGAATTGTCTTCCTGCTCATTGCGTCATGCTCGCACACGTGGCTGACCGGCTCCGGCCGGCGCCCTGGCCGGGTAGACTCGCCCGCGCTTTGGACCTCCATGAGTTCCAGGGGAAGGAGCTCTTCCGGCGCTTCGGAATCCCCGTGTCCGAGGGGCGGCTCGCGACGAGCCCTGACGAGGCACGCGCTGCGGCAGAGGAGCTCGAAGGTCCGGTTGTCGTCAAGGCGCAGGTGTTGACCGGTGGCCGCGGCAAGGCTGGAGGCATCAAGCTCGCCGACACGCCTGCGGACGCCCAGGCGCGCGCGGGCGAGATCCTGGGCATGGACATCCGGGGTCACAAGGTCGACAAGGTGTGGGTGGAACGGGCGTCGGACATCGCGCGCGAGTACTACCTCTCGATCGCGTTCGATCGCAGCGCCAAGCGGCCGCTCTTCATGTTCACGACGCAGGGAGGGATCGACATCGAGGAGGTCGCGGCATCGAGCCCGGACGCCCTCGTGCGGCTCCACGTGGATCCACTCGAAGGGTTTCACCCGTGGCACGCGCGGCGGCTCGTGTATCAGGCCGGTGTCGAGGATCCCGCGGAGCAGAAGCAGATCGTCTCGATCATCGGGAAGCTGTACGAGACGTTCGTCGGCTGTGAGGCGCTGCTCTGCGAGATCAACCCACTCGTGGTGACCACGGACGGCGAGGTCCGTGCGCTCGATTCCAAGTTCACCGTCGATGACAACGCGCTCTTCCGGCACGGGGATGTCGCGGAGATGCGCGATGTCGATGCCGCCGACCCGCTGGAAGCGCTGGCGCGCGAAAAGGGCGTCACCTACGTGAAGCTCGACGGCGACGTCGGGGTATTGGGCAACGGAGCGGGGCTGACGATGGCCACTGTCGACGTCGTCACGTTCGTCGGCGGGCAGCCCGCCGATTTCTGCGATCTCGGGGGAGGTGGCGACGCCCAGGGCGTCGTGGACGCCCTCGAAGTCATCACGAAGGATCCTCAGGTGAGCGCGATCTTCTTCAACATCTTTGGCGGGATCACGCGCTGCGACGAGGTTGCGCGCGGAATCCTGCAAGCGCTCGAGCAGATGGCGATCGAGCTTCCAATTGTGGTCCGCTTGGACGGGACGAACGCCGAAGAGGGACGCCGCCTCCTGCGCGAGGCTGACGCGTCGAACCTGCACACCGAGGCGACGATGCTCGACGGCGCACGGCGGGCCGTGGAGCTGGCGGCGTAGATGGCCATACTCGTCAATCGCGCCACGAGGCTGGTCGTCCAGGGCCTGACTGGCTCGGAGGGACGCTTCCACGGGCTGCGCAACCGCGAGCACGGCACGCAGGTGGTCGCGGGAGTTACGCCGGGGAAGGGCGGTCAGGACGTCGAGGGGATTCCGATCTTCGACACGGTCGCCGCCGCGGTTTCGGATACCGACGCGAACACGGCGATGGTCTTCGTGCCCGCCGCGTTCGCCGCGGATGCGATGTACGAGGCGATCGACGCCGGGGCGGGGACGATCATCTGCATCACCGAGGGAGTGCCCACGCACGAGATGCTCCGGATACATGCATATGTCCATGCTCGTGACGTCCGGCTGATTGGACCGAACTGCCCTGGGGTGCTCTCGCCCGAACAGGCAAACGTGGGGATCATCCCCGCCGAGATCTTCCGAGAAGGGTCTGTCGGGCTCGTGTCCCGCTCCGGCACGCTCACGTACCAGATCGGGCACGAGCTGACCCAGCTCGGGTTGGGGAACTCGACGATCGTAGGCATCGGCGGCGACCCGGTCGTCGGCTCGTCGTTCGTGGACATGCTGACGCTCTTCGAGGCCGACCCGCAGACGGAGCAGGTCGTCATGGTCGGGGAGATCGGGGGCGACGAGGAGGAGAAGGCTGCGGCTTTCATCGAGGCCGAGATGTCGAAGCCCGTCGTCGCGTACATCGCGGGCTTCACTGCGCCTGCCGGGAAGACAATGGGCCACGCCGGCGCGATCATCTCTGGCTCGGCCGGCACCGCGCAGGCCAAGAAGGACGCGCTCGAGGCGCGTGGGATCCGCGTCGGGACGACCCCGACCGAGACCGCCCGGCTCGTCGCCGAGCTCATCCACGCGTAAGGCCCCTGTCAGACACCGGTTCGGGCGCGACTGGCACGCGCCCGGTTTCCTCATCGTCGTGAATGGACGCATCAGGGCTTGGGGAGGCGTTTCGGCCGCAATCCCGGCTGTGGAACATGACTCGCCAATCGCCGCACTCTGGCCTTGACACGATTCAGTGTCTGACACCGTTAGGCTCGCGCGCATGTCCGAGCAGCCGATCTCCTTCGCGCGCGGGGCGCCTGCTCCGGAGCTGATTCCGGCCGCCGAGCTCGCAGACTGCGCCCACGCGGTCGCGCAGCGTGACGGCGCCCGCATCTTCGCGTATGGACCGGGCGGCGGATACGGGCCCCTGCGTGAGTGGGTCGCTGCGCGGCACGAGGTCGAGCCCAGTCGTGTCGTCCTGACCGTCGGCGGGTTGCACGGCTTCGTGCTGTACGCCGCCGAGGCGCTCGCGCGCCGGCCGGGGCGGGTTCTCGTCGAGGGGCCGAGCTACGACCGCCCGCTGAAGATCCTCGCCCGCGAGAACGCCGAGGTGGTGTCGCTCGACATGGACGAGCAAGGGCTCGATCCGAGCGCCTTGGAGGACGAGCTTCGACGGACGGACGATGAACCTTCGTTTCTGTACACGATCCCGACCTTTCAGAACCCCAGCGGGCGCACGCTCTCGGCCGAGCGGCGGGTGCGAATCGCCGAGATTGCCGAGCGACACGGTCTTCCGGTGCTCGAGGACGACCCGTACGGGCTCGTCCGCTACGAGGGCGACTCGGTCACGACACTGCACGAGCTGATGCCCGGCGCGCTCGTCACGCACACATCCTCGTTCTCGAAGACCGTGGCTCCCGGGCTCAGAACCGGGTACTTTGTCCTTCCCGCCGCTGAGGCCGCAGCTTTTGAGGAGCGCGCGGTCTCGACTTACATCTCGCCGCCCTATCTCACTCAGGCCACGATCGCGGAGCTCATCGAGCGAGGCCGCTTCGAGCCGAACCTGGAACGCGTTCGGTCGGAGCTTCGAGTGCGGCGCGATGCGATGCTAGAGGCGCTCGAGCGCGAGCTCCCGACGGGTTCGTCCTGGAGTCGGCCTCAGGGTGGATACTTCATCTGGCTCGACCTTCCGCAAGGTGCGAGCGCATCCGAGCTCGCGACGCGCGCCGCCGAGAGCGGCGTTGGGATCGTCCGGGGCGAGGACTTCTTCCCGCCGCGCTCGGGACGCGGTGACTCGTCGGTGCGGCTCGCCTTCAGCTACGAGACTCCTGAGCGGATCGCGGAGGGGGTATCGGTGCTTGGGAC
>Ga0136632_10000356_pt1 | contig 13162 bp, 9 predicted proteins | sample AntDrymUQ6112106_2_FD_104670 | JGI IMG/M metagenome (GOLD analysis project Ga0136632, IMG submission 104670) | Polar desert sand microbial communities from Dry Valleys, Antarctica - metaG UQ611 (21.06) | ecosystem: Environmental > Terrestrial > Soil > Desert | place: Antarctica: Dry Valley...
GTCTCGGTGCGGGCGACGCGTGGGACATGGACTCTGCTCTCGCGATCGATATGAGCGCGCCTCTCGCAATCGGGGATACGGACCATGACGACGAGGTCGTAGGGGCCCGTGACCGAGTAAGCTTCGGTGACGCCATCTATTGCGAGCATGGCCTGGGCGGCTTCCTGGACACGCTCACGCTCCGTCCTGACGAGGACTATAGCAGTTACCATGCAGGCTCCCTACAGCACATTTCCGACCTACGAACCATCAAGGTGATACACATTGTCCAGTAATCCTTACGCCTCTTACCAAAGTGATCCTGATACCTGAAGCCGTGGACTACAAAGAGTTGCATCCTCTTTGCCAAACGCTCTAGATCCCAAACGTCACCCTCCCCGTCAGGGTGTTGTCGTTCTTACGCTTCTCGTACTCGACGGGCCCGGCCTCGACGGTGACCCTGGCGGTCTCGTCGAGCTCGCCGGGTATGAAGCCGCCGACCTCGACCGTCGCCGCCTTCTTGGATTCGATGCGCGCTATCGTCTTGCTCTCGGACTGGCGTTCGGCGCTCGTGTTGAGGATGACCTCGACCTCGACGCCCGTCTCGGGCACCTCGCCGCTGTTCCCGACGGTCACGGCGAAGGTCGGCTCGTCAGCCCCTGTAAGGACAACGTTCCCGTTCGCGTAAAGTCGCTTACCCGCGACCTCCACGGCCGTTACCCGCACCCCGTGCAGGGCGTTCGGGTCGCTGCTTGCGGTGCCTGACACGGGGGCTGCATCGAAGCCGAGCGCCCCGTAATCCATAAAGGATTGCGGCTCTTGGAGGTAGGCCTGGTCGCTCGTCTGGCCCGCGGCCTCCAGGGAATGCTTGACGGCCGGGATGTAGTAGTTAGCGACGATGCCGTCGCTGGTCCTGTAGTCCTCTATAGCCGTCGCGAGCTCCCTGGTAAACCCGCCGGCGTCCCCAGAAGCAGCCTGCACGAGGGCGTCCGTGGCCTGGGATCTTATGCCCAGCGCCGTGACTACGTAGTGATGGTCGTCCTCGAACTCAGGGGGGATCTCCTCCTGCCTCAGAGCCTGAAGGTATTGCTGTTCGGTGCGGTTGGCCGCCTGGGCGAGCGCCTCGTCATCCAGCCTGGCAGGGTCCCCTCCAGCGTTACCCAGGATGCCCTGGAGCTCCCCACTGCCCGCGTTGGAGGAATCGCTCAATAAGCTGTCCGCGCTGGTGACGTACTTGCGGACCTGAGTCGACTGCTGGTTCGCCACGCAGCCGCGGGCGACGAAGAAGATAAACCCGAAGACCACTATGAGGAGGAGGAGGGAGCCGACGAGAGTGAGCCAGGCAGGGAGCGTTCTCTGGCGGCGCTCTCTCGGAGAGACGCGGGGTTTCCTGGGACGGCCCGAGGGCCTCGGACGGCGAGACTCGGGGGCGGCCCTGTGAGATCTACGATCTATACGAAACCCCCAACAACATGTCGTGGGCGAGGGGGGACTCGAACCCCCACGGCCTCTCGGCCACTAGACCCTGAACCTAGCGCGTCTACCAATTCCGCCACTCGCCCGCAGGCCCTCTCCGGGAGACGTCCTGAACTGCGGGGGATTGTACCAGCACTTCAGCATTTCAGCTTGAAAGCCTCGTTAGCCGGGGAGCCTCGCTCCGTCGCGCGGATGATGCCCATAGAACTGCTGACAGGCGCGAAGCGCCGTGCTGACATGCTGACGAGCGGAGCCCGAAGGGCGCAGCGTGCTGAAATGCTGACGAGCGGAAGCCGAAGGCTGGAGCGTGCTGACCTCTGAAAGGCTATACAATAGCCTTTCAGAGGTCATGACAGAGACGCGCTACATCGAAGGACAGGGACGCTACGCGCTGGCCGAGATGGTCGGCCGCGGCGGCTTCGCGACCGTGTGGCGCGCCCGTTCCCTCAAGGGCTACCTCAGGGGCAAAGACGTCGCCGTCAAGGTCATCCCCGTCTACAGCGCCGGCGAGCGCTCTCGCGCCCTGCGGGAGGGCCAGATCGCCGAAGGGCTCAGGCACAAGAACATAGTAGAGACGCTCGAGGTCATCCCCGGCGACCATGAGATCTACCTCGTGACGGAGTACGTGCGGGGGATGCCGCTCGACGAGGCGGCCAAGGGGTACGAGGTAGCTGAGGTCGTGGACTCCTTGACCCAGATCCTCGAGGCCCTGGTCTACGCTCACGGGCAGGGCATAATCCACCGCGACATAAAGCCGCAGAACGCGCTCGTGGACGCCCGCGGGCGGGTGAAGCTGACGGATTTCGGGGTCGCCTTCAGAGCTGGGGATACACGCCTTACGCGCGTCGGCTTCGCCGTAGGCACGCCCGGCTACATCGCGCCGGAGATCCTGGACGGCGCCGACCCGACCGCGCTGACGGACATCTACGCCGTCGGCGCGACCGCCCGTACCCTGCTCGCCCACCAGCCCTACGAGCCGCCCCCGCGCCTCAAGGAGTTCGTCGACCGCACCACCTCGCCCAACCCGGCCCACCGCCCGCAGAGCGCGTGGGCCGCCGTCAAGCTCCTCACGGGCAGGAAGGCCCCGGCGGGCAGTGTCTCGCCAGCCGGACGCAAGGCGCCAGACAGGCTATCGGGGGGCTTCAAAGACGGGTCGCTACGTATCATCAACGGCCTTGCGGCCGGCTGGCTCGGATACCTCCTCGCGGCCCAGATCCTTACGGACGCGGCGCAGGCGCTTGGGATCGCCGCCGGGCTCGGCGTACTGGCCTATCTGCTGCCGCGCCTCGGCGCCCTCGGGGTCATAGTCGCGCTCGCCGTGCTGCTGATACGGAACCAGGCCGGCCTGGGGTTCTCCGCGCTCGTGCCCGTCCTCGGGGGCGTGTGGGTGATGGGCGCCGGTTCGGCCAGCGGTGACGTGAGAAGACTGCCGCTAGGGCCCGCGCTCGCCGCGGTGCTGGCCCTCCTCGTCGGACTAGGGACGCTCTTCGGGACCACCCTGGTGGTAGGGCTGCCGCTACTCTTCGGCGCGCTGATGCGGCCGTTGGGTGCGTGCCTCTCTGCAGCGGCCGGGGCCTTTACCTTGATCTGCTACGACCTCACGGTGCCCAATGGCTCCTTCGCCGACGGCCCTTACGCCGAGTTGCCCTTATCGGGGGCGAAGCTCGACGTCTTGCCGATCACGCTTGGAGTCGGCGGCCTGATCGATTATTCCCAGGGGTACCTGCAGTATTTCCCCAAACTGCCGCTCTTGATCCTGCTGTGGGCGGCGATGGCAGGTGTCATCTCGCTCGCCGAGTGGGCAGGTAAGTGGGTCATGGGCCTGGCTGTCGCTGTAGTCGGGGGAGCCTTAGGGTACGCCCTACTCGTCTCCCCGAATGCCCCTCCAGGCACACTCGCTTCGGATATGATTTCGCTCGGCCTCGCGGCTATAATATACGGGGTGCTCAGGTACCTCGTGTCGAGGGTGAGAGGGTAGGTCTCTTTGGGTTTTCTCAAACACATCGAAAAGCGGATGGAATCGCTGGTAGAGGGCGTCTTCGGAAGGGCGTTCAGGCGTCAGATCCATCCCGTAGAGATCGCCAAGGGCCTTACCAAGCAGATGGATGAAGGCAGGATGGTTTCGATCTCGCGCACCTACGCCCCGAACGACTTCACGGTTCACCTCTCCAATGAGGACACCGAGTCCATCAGGGCCTACCAGGCTTCGTTGAAGGACGAGCTGATCCAGTACGCCTCGACCCACGCCGAGAACAAGAACTACCACCTCATGACCCCCCCAAGGATACGCTTCGAGTCCGAGGACACGCTCCGCTTCGGGGAGTTCGGCGTCACAGCCAAGCTTACGGGCGGCGACGGTCCCAGGGAGAAGGACGCCCCGCAGGACACCTCCGGCCAGACCCGCATCTTCCGCACCGAGGAGTCGACCGGCGGAGAGATAGACCAGGGCACCGCCGCGATCTCCGCCGACGAGGCAAAGCGCCACGGTCTGGCGCGGGAGATCGTCGAGGTCGTTCTAGGGAATGAGAAGCACCAGTTGGAGGGACGCGGCCCGTGGAGCGTGGGTCGCTCGCAGGAGAACGACATCGTTGTAAACGACCCGAACGTGTCGAGAAAACACGCCAGGATCTCACGGGCCGACAGCGGCTTCGTCGTCGAAGACCTCGGTTCCACGAACGGCACCCTGCTCGACGGCGCCCCCATCGACCGCGAGATGATCGAAGGCGGCGACGAGTTGACCTTCGGCCAGAGTACGGCCCGCTTCATCCGCCGCATAGAAAATCCGGGCGAGGAGTCCGGCGGGAGACGTTAGGGGATGCTCGAGCTCCAGGTGCCGCTGCTTGCGGCGAAGGCTCTGCTGTTGCTTTTGCTCTTCGCCTTTATCTACGCCGTGATGAGCCGGAGCATCGGTGACCTGCGGAAGATACCGGACGATGAAACTTATGTGCCGGGCCGGGGCAACAACGGACGCGGGACGTACGCCCGCAGGGGCTCCGCCTCTGGGATTCCCGGGCTGGTAGTCGAGGACTCGGAGATCCTGGCCCCCGAGACGCGGTTCGAGCTCGAGGACGGCGAGACCAGCGTCGGGCGCTCGTCGGGCAGCACCATCGTGTTGAAGAGCGACGACTACGCCTCGGGGCGCCACGCCCAGCTAACCAGGCATGGTGGACTACTCTACGTCGAGGACCTCGGCTCGACGAACGGGACTTTCGTGAACGGGAGCAAGACCGTGGGCGCCACGCCCTTGAGGAACGGGGACACCGTCAGGGTCGGCTCGACCACCTTCAGGTACGAGGAGTAGGGTTTTGCCTTTCCTCGAGTTGCAGCCGTTCGGCGTTACCGACGCTGGCAAGGTCCGCCAGAACAACGAGGACGCCATGCTCATCGGCGATGGCGAGGACGAGACGCTCTTCGTCGTCGCCGACGGCATAGGTGGCTTCGAGGCAGGGGAGGTCGCGAGCTCCCTCGCCGTAGAAGTGCTCAGGGATCTCCAGCCGGACGAACCCTTCAAAGCGGCCATAGGAGAGGCGAACCGCAGGATAGTGGCCGCCGGCCGCAGCGACGAGAAGCTCTCGGGGATGGGTACAACCATCGTCGCCGTAAGGTTCAGCGGGACGCAGAGGGAGCCCGTGGCCGAGGTGGCGCACGTCGGTGACTCGAGGGCCTACCTCCTGCGTGGCGGCGACATGAAGCCGGTTACAGAAGACCACTCGCTCGTCGCCGAGCTTGTGCGCAGCGGCGACCTGACCAGGGATCAGGCAGCCGAGCACCCCCAGAAGAACCTCATCACCCGCGCCCTCGGCGCTGACGAGGAGGTCGATGTCGACACCGCCATACTGCCCGTAGAGGCCGGCGACCGAATCCTGCTCTGTTCGGACGGGCTATCGGACATGGTCCATGAGGACGGGATCTCGCTGATCCTGGCCGAGTCCCCGGACGACCCGGAGAAGGCGGCGCGAGGTCTGCTCTCCGCGGCCCTCGACGCCGGCGGCAACGACAACATCACCGTCGTCGTCATCGACGTAAAGGAGCAGCCCGAGCGCCAGACGGAGGCACCAGAAAGGCGTGAGAAACGCTCCGGCGGCACCAGCGAGATGCTCGCCTTGGGGTCTGACGCTCGCGCCCCATCCAGGGATAGCGGCGCCCAGAGACGCCCCAGGCGGTCTTCCAAGGTAGCGCGCCGGAAGCGGTCGAGGGGTTTCGGGAACGCGCTAGGAAAGCTCGTGCGGGGGCTTGCGATCATTGTGGTACTAGCCCTCGCCCTGACGCCTGCGTACCTCTGGGGATCCAGCCGGTACTACTTCGAGTTCGACGAAGGGGAGGTGGTGGCCTACCAGGGTTTGCCCTACGCCCCGCTCGGGATCGAGCTCAACCAGGAGTGGCGCAGGCCTGGGCTCACCGAGTCTGAGATCAAAGATCCCTACAAGCGGCCCATAGAGAACCACAAGCTCTACACCAGGGACCAGATAGAGAGGGTCCTCGAGGACCTCGGTAGCTAGGGTGGTCCGAGGATGACCCAACGCGCCTTCACGCCCATGGTGCTGGCGCTGCTCGTTACCACTCTGGGTTTCGCGACCCTCATCTTCGTCCAGGAGGCGGCGAGCCCTCCGCTCGTCTACGGCGCTTACTACGCCGGGACCCTCTTCGCGCTCTACCTCGGGGTGAGGCTTCTTTTGCCCCACTCCGACGTGCTCCTTTTGCCGATAGTGACGCTGTTGACGGGGCTCGGGCTCGTCATGATCTTCAGGCTGACCTACGATGTAGCGGGGGCGCAGAAGCTAGCGCTGACACAGGCGGTCTGGATCCTCATAGGGAGCGGCACGATGTTCTTGCTTGTGCTGTTTTTCCGCAACTACGGCAGGATCTTCGACTACAAGTACCTGCTCGCCATCGCGGCTGTCTTCCTGATCGCCTCGACGTTCACGCCCCTTGGTTACACGGTCAACGGGGCGCGGCTCTGGGTCGACCTCGGGCCCGTCAACTTCCAGCCGTCTGAGTTCGCCCGCATCGCCCTGGTGGTCTTCTTCGCCGGGTACCTGGCCGAGAAGCGCGACGTGATGGCCGCGACGAGCCGCAGCTTCCTCGGTGTCCAACTGCCCGCGATAAAGTACTTCGGACCCGTAGCCCTCGTCTGGGCCGCCTCCCTGGGCCTCCTCGTCTTCGAGAAGGACCTCGGCTCGAGTCTGCTCTTTTTCGCCGTCCCCCTGCTGATGCTCTACGCCGCGACGGGCCGCACAGCCTACGTGTTGCTCGGGGGGATCCTCTTCACTCTGGGCTCCTTCGTGACCTTCCTGCTCTTCGACCACGTGCAGTTGCGGGTGCAGAGCTGGCTGGACCCGTGGAGGGACCCCGACGGGGCGGGGTTCCAGATCCTGCAGAGCATCTTCAACATCGCTGACGGCGGGCTGCTAGGCACGGGGCTTGGGGCTGGCTTCGCCCAGACCATCCCCGAGGTCGAGACGGACTTCGTCTTCTCAGCGATCGCCAGCGAGCTTGGCCTGCTAGGGGCTACGGCGGTCTTGCTAGCCTTCCTGGCCTTCACCTACAGGGGGATGAAGATCGCCATGCTCGCAGAGGATGACGCATCCAAGCTCCTCGCCTACGGGCTCACGGCGATGTTCGCCCTCCAGACCCTCATTATCGTGGGCGGGGTCACCAAGGCCATACCGCTAACTGGCATCACGCTTCCCTTCGTCTCCTACGGCGGTTCCTCCGTCGTAGGCAACTTCATACTCACCGGCCTCCTCCTGCTCGTCTCGGAGAGGGCGGGGCGGCGCGAGGCCGAGGGGCTTGCGTACGGGGATGATCCCTCCTGGGGGTCTTCATGAACACGCACCTCAGGCGCACCTTCTACCTGTTCGTGGCCGGGTTCGTAGGGCTCGTCGTGATGCTCGCGTACTGGCAGGTCTACTCCAGGGAGGCGTTGGCCAACAACCCCGAGAACGGCTTTCAGACCCAGCGCTCCGTCTCCTCGCCGCGAGGTTTGATCCTGGCCGGTGACGGCGAGACCGTGCTCGCCAGAAGCGTCAAGCGCCCCACACCGAGGGGGCCCGTCTACGACCGCGTCTATCCCCTGGGCGAGCCTTACTCCAACGTGGTCGGCTACTGGAGCACCCGCTACGGGGCGACGGGCATAGAGATCTCCAACAACACGGACCTCTCCAGCATAGCGGGGGAACCGGAGACCTTGGACGACCTGATCAACCGCGCCACGGGAGGCCCGCAACCTGGCAACAACGTGGTCCTCACCATCGACCCTGGACTTCAGGAGCTCGCCCATCAGGAGCTCTCCGCGAGCTCGACGGGCAGGGGCTCTGTGGTCGCCTTGAATCCCAAGACCGGGGAGATCCTCGCGATGGCCACCTCCCCATCATTCGACCCCAACAACGTCGACGAGAACTATCCCGAGCTTGCCAGCGCCGAAGGCGCGCCCCTCATCAACCGCGCGACCCAGAGCCTCTACCCGCCAGGCTCGGTCTTCAAGGTGATAACGGCCGCCGCGGCGCTCGGGGCTGGGGTGAGTCCGCAGCAGACCTTCTTCGACAGCGGGGCCTACGAGCTGCCAGGCTACACCGTCAACAACTTCGAGGGCAAGGACTACGGGGAGGTGACCTTCACCAGGGCGCTCGCCTACTCGATCAACGTGGTCTTCGCTAAGATAGCGGTCGATATCGTAGGGGCCCAGCCTCTTACCGAGATGGCCCTGGACTTCGGTTTCGGCGACCCTTACGATGACTTCCCCCTACTCGTCTCGGGGAGCAGCGTAAACAGCCTCCCCCCCGAGCAATGGACCACGGGAACCCTCGCTCAGACGGCCTTCGGCCAGGGCGAGGTGCAGTCCAACGCGTTCCAGATGGCGCTCGTCGCCGGGGCCATCGCCAACGACGGCGAGCTCATGGAGCCCCGCATCGTGCGCGAGGTCCGCTCTCCCGACGGCATCATCCTCGACAAACCAACACCAAGCGTCCGCCGGCAGGCGCTCCCCGCAAGCACGGCCACCACCCTGAACGAGATGATGCAGGAGGTCATCATCCAGGGAGGGTTTACCGAGGCCGAGATAGAAGGCATGAAGGTCGCGGGGAAGACGGGGACCGCCGAGTCGGGCAACGGGGCAGCGCACTCGTGGTGGATCACCTTCGCCCCCGCCGACGATCCGGAGATCGCCATGTGCGTGATGATCGAGAACGGCGGCAGGGCCGACAGGGGTGCCTTGCCCATCGCGGCCCGCCTGATGAAGGACTACCTCGAGGACGGGGTGTGAACGTTGCCCTTGGTCGCGTCTATAATCTAGGCTGGTGCAGCAGCTCGTAGACAACCGTTACCGTCTCATGAAGCCGCTAGGCAGCGGCGGTATGGCCGATGTATACCTGGCCCACGATGACGTTTTGGATAGGGACGTGGCCCTGAAGGTGATGAGCAGCCGCTACGCCCGAGACGAGGAGTTCGTCGAGCGCTTCAAGCGTGAGGCCCAGAGCGCGGCAGCCCTCTCGCACCCGAACATCGTCTCCATCTTCGACAGGGGCGAGTCTGAGGACGGGACGTACTACATCGCGATGGAATATCTGCCGGGGGGCACACTGAAGGACAGGATCGTCCAGCGTGGCGCGCTCCCCGCCCACACGGCGGCGGCCGTGGCGCTCCAGATGGCCGAGGCCCTGAGGGCCGCCCACGAGCGCGACGTCGTCCACAGGGACATAAAGCCCCACAACATCCTGGTTACGGGGTTGGGGGACGTAAAGGTCACTGACTTCGGTATAGCCCGTGCTGCGGCATCTTCTACCATGACGAGGACTGGCCACATCCTGGGTACGGCCCACTACATCTCGCCCGAGCAGGCGATGGGCGAGCCGGTAGGCCCGGCGAGCGACCTCTACTCCCTTGGCGTCGTTCTCTACGAGATGCTAACGGGCGAGCTACCCTTCGACGCCGACACACCCTTGGCGATCGCGATGAAGCACGTCAACGGGTATGTGCGACAGCCGAAGGACCTCAACCCTTCGGTGCCAGACGGCATAAACGCCATAACGCTCAGGCTGCTCGCCAAGAATCCCGAAGACCGCTACGCGAGCGACTCGGAGCTCATAGAAGACCTCGAGCGCGTCTCCGCCGGCCTCGACCCCGCAGGCGCCACGACGGAGATGATGCCCCACGCTATGCCACAGGCCACGCGTATCTCCCCCCCACCGCCAGGGGTAGTCAGGAACAAGCAGCGGCGCAGAGGTGCGGGGCCGCTGCTGCTCGTGCTCCTCGCGCTCCTGGTCCTCGCATCACTAGCCTGGGCTGGATACACCCTGCTCTCGGACCGGCAGGCCGGAAATGAGGCGCCAGAGATAGGCGTCCCCGACCTGGTCGACATGAGCCTGGAAGGTGCCAGAGACAAGGTCGGGGACGATTTCGATATCGAGGTCGCGAAGAGCGTCCGTTCCGAGAGACCCGTCGACACCATACTCGGCCAGGATCCAGGCACTGGAAGAGCGGAGAGAGGCTCGACGATCTCGGTCAACGTCGTCGGGACGCAGGTGTCGGATGTGCCCGACGTCGTAGGATCGGCCCGCGCGGAGGCGGAGCAGGAGTTGAAGGCCGCCGGCTTCGAGGTCGAGGTCGAAGAGCAAGATAGCTCCTTCGATGACCAGGGCCTGGTCATGGTCCAGGACCCATCGGGCGGTAAGCAGGCGGAGGTGGGATCGGGGGTAACCATCACCGTCGGTACCGGACCCTCGAGCGTGCCGGTTCCGCGACTGTACGGGAACACCCCGGCGCAGGCTGAGTCGGTACTGCAGGGGGCAGGCCTGAGGCTGGGCACCCAGAGCCGAGATTACAACACTGACGTTGCAGAGGGCAGCATCTTCTTCCAGGACCCCACAGGAGGGGAGAACGTAGAGCCAGGGAGCGCGGTCGACGTCACCGTCAGCCTGGGTCCGGAGCAGGTCGAGGTCCCCGAGGTCTACGGGCTGAGCGTGTCGGCTGCGCAGTCGACTCTCTCCAACGCCGGGCTGAACTCAACCGCCATCGAGGTGGAAGGCGACGAGGCGGCGGGCACCGCGCTCTCGACGGACCCAGGGGTCGGCGCGACCCTGGACCCGGGCTCCACCGTGACCCTCTACTACAGCGCAGGCCCCCCTCCCGTTACAACGGCGTCCCCGGACGCCTCAGCACCGCCCGACGCTTCGGCTTCGCCCGAATCCGAACCACCGCCACGCCGCGACAGGGGTGGTCAGGACGAAGGGAACACCGACCCGAACCCTGCTCCCGCCGACAGACGCCCGGTCGTTAGACCGGAACGCAACGATCGCCCCCAGGGCAACAACACTCAGGACAACACTGGACCGGGTAATAGTGGCCAGGACAACAGTGGACCGGGTAGCAGCAGTCAGAGCGACATCACCCAGGACAAGAGCACCCAGAGCAACAGTGGATCCGGTAACGGCGGAGGGTCTGACACGAAAGAGCCCCAGGGGTCAGGAAAAGAGAAGTAAGGGTTTTCAGGATTCCCCTACTCGAGATTCTTAGAGAAGCTCCCGCCTTACATAGTCTCTGAGGGACCCTGCGGGCGTCTCCACGGGGGGATCCACCTCGATAAAGCTGTGGCGGCCTATGGCGTTCTCCTGAAGCCAGTCCTCCTCGACGGCCTTGGAGCGCCCGAGGTCGTAGCCGGTCTCGAAGTAGACCGCGCGTAGACCGCCCGACGGCAACTCGACCACAAGGATCGGGTACTCTCCGGGGGAGTACGCCCGAATCCTGACGTTTTCGTGTGCCTGCTCGCCTGCCATACCCGGAGTCTATAGCGGTTCTCGGAAAGGCTCAACCTTTCCGAGAACCGCGCTATCAGCAAAACGAGAAGCTGGCCGCTGAATGCTGAGTGGGCGGGGGCTGAGAAGCGTCGTGATAAAATCATGGGAGTATGAAGACACCGTATGACATTCATATTCGTGGAGGGAGTCGCCGTGTCAGATCCCATACCCAAAGACGGAGGAACTGAGGCCGCAGCCTCGGAGGGAATCGCTGATGGACCCCTGCTCGACAGGCTGCCGCCCGAGGATCTGCCCGAGGAGTTGCTCCTGCGGCGTCTCGGGAGACTCGACACCAGGCGCGCGCTCGCCGAGCTTTGCAGGAACTTGCCTGGCCTCGATGAGGTTCTACTTCCGAGGGGCATACAGGCCGACGCCCTGACGCGCAAGTCCGGCGGTAGCGCGCGACTCCTTCAGGGCATGGCGCGCAGGATCTCCGACAACGCGGCCGCCTGGGGCGCGTTCCGTACCGCCATCCAGGACCAGATCCCACCCGAGACCTTCACGGCACTGGAAGGTTTCTCCCCGGAGAACCTGGAGGAACTACAACGGGCCCACACCACAGAGGGCTTGCTGCTTGCCGCCCTCAGCACGGAAGAGGAGCCTGAAGAGGGGGTCGTCGAGGCGCTCGTTGACGCCTGGCGGGCGGAGAGAGGCGAGGCCGAGAAACGGGCCTCCGAGGATGCGCACGTCAGGGAACTCGAGTCCGAGCTGGAGCGCCTGAAGCAGGATAACGAGCGGCTCTCTTTCGGGGCCAGGGCCGCAAGGGAGAGGGCCTCAGCCCTCGCCGAGGAGGTCGAGGTCCTTACCGGCGAACGCACGGACACCTCCGGGCTGGTCAGGAAGGCGGAGGAGCGGGCGGCCTCCGCGTTGGACCTGCGGGGCCAGCTCGACGAGCGCATCGAGAACCTCCAGAGGCGCGGCGCCCAGCTCGAGAAGGCGCTCGATAGCGAACGCTCGGCCTACTCCAAGGCGGCCGAGCGCGTCGAGGAGCTGCACGAGGAGCTCGGGCGCGTGGTAGAGGAGCGTGACAAGATCAGGAACGCCCTGCAGGACGCCCGCTTCACCGACAGGGGCTTCGGAGAGCTACTGGTACGGGCTATCAAGAACGAGGTCGCGACCCTGCCCACTTCGCTCGAAAGCACCGCGCAGGCCGCCCGCCTCATGGAGTTCATGGGCAAGGTGCTCCAGGCGCACGCAGACCTGCGCAGCCCCGGAGAACAGACCTCCGAGGAAGACCCCGACGACAAGGACCCTTCTCCAGCGAGCCAAATGAGGAAAACGGATGGAGCGGGTAGCGCAACGCTACCTAGGGTCGGCGGCTACGCCAGGCCGAGGCCGACGCTCTCCTTCCGCGCCCTGGGAGGGGCTGGAGAGGTTGGTGGCAGCAGTCACCTCCTCGACTTCGGCAAGACGAAGATTCTGGTCGACGCCGGGATCAAACCCGACGGACGCGGCCCTGTAACGCCCGACTTCGGAGGGCTTGATGGGCTCGACGCGGCCGTAATAACGCACGCGCACCTCGACCACTGCGGGGCGCTGCCCCTGCTGGTGCGAGACAGGCCGAAGATGCCGATCTACTGCACGCCCCCTTCGGCGAAGCTCATAGTCAGCGCCCTCAACGACCACGCCGCGATGGGCGGCGGACTGCCAGGCGGCGCCCCCATCCACGAGGTCCGTAAGCGGCTGGTCCCAGTACCCTTCGGCAAGCCGCTCGACGTCGGGGGGACGAAGGTCACGCTGACCGAGAGTGGCCACATCCTTGGGGCAGCGAGCGTTCTCCTCTCTTCCGGACCGGCGACCGTCTTCCACACCGGCGATATCTGCATGGAGGACCATTTCTCCATCCCCTCGGCCAGGCTTCCCGAGGTCAGGGATATAGACCTACTTATCATGGAGGCGACCCTGGCCGACCAGAA
>Ga0136632_10000358_pt1 | contig 13142 bp, 12 predicted proteins | sample AntDrymUQ6112106_2_FD_104670 | JGI IMG/M metagenome (GOLD analysis project Ga0136632, IMG submission 104670) | Polar desert sand microbial communities from Dry Valleys, Antarctica - metaG UQ611 (21.06) | ecosystem: Environmental > Terrestrial > Soil > Desert | place: Antarctica: Dry Valley...
GCCTGGAGAACGTCGCGGGCGTGCGCGGCGTGATCCGCCTCGGCGAGGCGATGGCGGTCATCCCGCTCGTCAAGCGAGCGCTGCCCGCGGCGAAGCTGCCCTTCCAGGACGTCAAGGTGCTCGCCATGATGGTCGCCGCGGCGACCGGGGGGCGGCTCGTGCGCGGCCGGCTGGGCAGCGGCGTGGGCGCCGAAACCGCCGTCGCGGCGATCTCGCTCGTGCCGAGCCTCGTCGCGCTGCGCGGCGGCGAGCTGGCCGCCTACCACGGCGTCGAGCACAAGTCGATCGCCGCCTACGAGACCGACGACGACGCCGCCGACGCGGCCAAGGAGCACGACCGCTGCGGCTCGCATCTGATGACACCGCTGCTGGCCTCGAACCTCGCCGGAGCTGCGCTGCTGCGCAACGTCCTGGACCGGCCGGGCCCCGTCTCGCATTTCGCCGTCGGCGTCGCCTCGCTGGGCGTTGCCGTCGAGGTCTTCATCTGGAGTGAGCGCCACGCCGACAGCGCCGCTGCCCGCGTGCTGCGCCGCCCGGGACACGAACTGCAGCGGCTGCTTGGCACGCGAGAGCCGAGCGAGGCGCAGCTCGAGGTCGGCCGCGCCGCGCTGGAGGAGATCCTGCGCGTCGAGGCGCCGGCGGTGTAGCTCGTAGGCCGAGAGCCGCACCCGTCCGCGCACCCCGCGCGGACGGCGCCCGCCGGGGTCGGGCATGCTTGCGGCGTGCCGCGCGAGCGCTTGGCGTCCGAAACGTTCCGGCTCCCGATCGAGCGCCTGCGCGACGGCTACTACTCCGACGCCTACTTCGTCCTCACCAAGCGGCTGCTCGAGGATGCCGACCACCACCCGCATGTGCTGATGCAGGTCTTTCAGAAGCGCGAGTCGGTGCTCGGCGGGATCGACGAGGCGATCGCCGTGCTGCGCGAGGGGGCGGGCCACCGCGGCCCTGACGGCGAGTGGATCGCGGGCTGGGATGAGCTCGAGGTCCACGCGCTGCACGAGAGCGATGAGATCGCGCCGCGCGAGACCGTACTGACGATCGAGGGCGACTACGCCCTGTTCGCGCACCTCGAGACGGTCTACCTCGGCGTGCTCGCGCGCCGCACGCTGATCATGCGCAACGTCCATGAGGTCGTCTCGGCGGCGGCGGGCAAGCCGATCCTCTACTTCCCGGCACGCCACGACCACTGGCTCGTGCAGACCGGCGACGGCTGGGCGGCGCACGTCGCCGGCGCGATCGGCGTGTCGACCGACGCCCAGGCCTCGTGGTGGGGCGGCCGCGGCGTCGGAACCGTGCCGCACGCGCTGATTGCAGCCTACGGCGGCGACACCGTTGCAGCGGCGACGGCCTTTGCGCAGCGATTCGCCGACGAGCTGAGCGTGACGGTGCTCGTCGACTTCGACAACGACTCCGTGGGGACGGCGATCGCGGTCGCCGACGCGCTCGGCGACCGGCTCTGGGGCGTACGGCTGGACACCAGCGAGGCGCTTGTCGACAAGGCGCTTGCCGGCGAGGGCGACGGGCCCGACGTGCGCGGGGTGAACCTGAAGCTCGTGCGGACGGTGCGCGCCGCGCTGGACGCCGCTGGACACTCCCGCCTGAAGATCGTCTGCAGCGGCGGCTTCGACGCGCCGCGGATCGCCGCGTTCGAGCAGGCGAGCGCCCCCGTGGACGCCTACGGTGTCGGTTCCTCGCTGATTCGCGGCGCCAACGACTTCACCGCCGACATCGTGCTCGTGGACGGCAAACCCTGTGCGAAGGTCGGGCGCGGGCTGCGGCCCAATGCGCGACTATCGAGGGTCGGATGAAGTCGCCGCACGCCCCCGCCTTCGGGCAGCCCTGATGGAGCAGTCCTTTCTCGACCAGGTGAAGAACTTCGGCCTCGAGTGGTCAGGCGTCTTCACGATCATCTTCATGTTCTTGATCTGCTACTTCCTGTGGCGGACGGTCAAGCTCATGCCCAGGACCAAGCCCGTCCAGATCAAGCCGGAGACGAAATCGTCGATCAGCTGGGACGAGATCGCCGGCGTCGACGAGTCCAAGGACGAGCTCAAGGAGGTCGTCGACTTCCTCAAGGACCCCAAGCGCTTCAAGGCGCTCGGTGCGCGCGTGCCCAAGGGTGTGCTGCTGCACGGGCCGCCCGGCACCGGCAAGACGCTGCTGGCCAAGGCCGTCGCACACGAATCGGGCGCCCAGTTCTTCTCGCAGTCGGCGGCCTCGTTCGTCGAGATGTTCGCGGGCCTCGGGGCCGCGCGCATCCGGCGGCTATTCCGCGAGGCGCGCAAGCACGCGCCCGCGATCATCTTCATCGACGAGCTCGACGCCGTCGGCGGGCGCCGCGGCTCTGACATCTCCGGCGAGCGCGAGCAGACGCTCAACCAGCTGCTCGTCGAGATGGACGGCTTCGACACGAGCGGCGATCTCGTCGTGATGGCGGCCTCGAACCTGCTCGAGAAGCTCGACCCGGCGCTGCTGCGCCCCGGCCGCTTCGATCGCCAGGTGTTCGTCACGCCGCCCGACGTCAACGGGCGCGAGAAGATCCTCGAGGTGCACACGCGCAACAAGCCGGTGCACGACGTCGACCTGGCCAGCGTCGCCGCACAGACGAGCGGCCTGACGGGCGCGGACCTCGCCAACCTCGCCAACGAGGCGGCGATCCGCTGCGCGCGGCGCGAGGGTATCGCGCTCAACCGCCAGGACTTCGACGAGGCGCTCGAGCGGATCATCGCCGGCGTCCAGTCGCGCCGCGTGCTGACCGACCACGAGAAGAGCGTGATCGCCTATCACGAGGCCGGCCACGCGCTCTGCGCGGAGCTGCTGCCGGGCGTCGATCGCGTCCACAAGATCTCGATCGTGCCGCGCGGCAAGGCGCTGGGCTACACGCTCAACCTGCCCGACGAGGATCGCTACCTCAAGACCCGCGAGGAGCTGATCGACCACATGACCGTCCTGCTGGGCGGCCGCATGGCCGAGCAGCTCGTCTTCGGCCAGGTCACGACCGGCGCCTCCGACGACCTCAAGCGCGTCGCCGCCGTCGCCCACGCGATGGTGCACGACTACGCGATGGGGACCCCCGGCACGTCGCAGCGCGCCGTGCCCGAGGACGGATCGAACTCCGAGCAGTTTCGCCGCGTCCGCGACGAGGAGCAGCACGAGCTTGCCTACCAGGCCCAGCGCACCGCGCAGGCGCTGCTCAGCGACAACCGCGACAAGCTCGACGAGATCGCCGAGCAGCTGCTGCGCGACGAGGTCATCGAACGCGGCGACCTCGACACGATCATGGCCGGCGTACCGCGCCGTGCGCGCCACTCGGGCCCGGGGCTGAAGGTCGTCGCAGCAAGGGCGCACGAGCGCGCTCACGGCAAGGGCGGCGGCGGCGACGCCACTCACGGGGCGGTCTCCGCACCGCCGCCGATCAGCGACGCCTGACGCGTGCATGTCGCCGCGCGGAGGCCCGGCCACTACGATGCGGACATGTTCACCCGGGTAGACCACATCGGCGTCGCGGTCGAGGACATCGACGCCGCCCTCGCCCTCTACGAGCGCGACTACGCGATGACGCTCGTGCATCGCGAGACCGTCACCGAGCAGGGCGTCGAAGCCGTGCTGCTCGACGTCGGCGAGAACCACGTCGAGCTGCTCGCCCCGACCGGGCCCGACACCCCCGTCGGCAAGTTCATCGCCAAGCGCGGTCCGGGAATCCATCACGTCGCCTACCAGGTCGACGACATCGAAAGCGCCCTGAGCTCGCTGCGCGACTCCGGCCTGCGCCTGATCGACGAGACGCCGCGGACGGGCATCCGCAACTCGCGCGTCGCCTTCCTGCACCCCGCGACATCGGGCAGCGTCCTGACCGAGATCGTCCAGCCCGCCGAGACGCACTGATGGCCTCCGGCCAGCGTGTGACGATCGGCTTCGCAGGCACCCAGGTGCTCGGCGTCAAGGTCGCCCAGGAGGCGCTCGAGGCACTGCTGCAGGCGCTGTCGGCCGGCGACTGGCACGACCTCGCGGTCGAGGACGGAACGATCCGCCTGAACCTCAGCCAGGTCGTCTACGTCCGCACCGAGCTCGACGAACACCGCGTCGGCTTCGGGCTGGGCGGCTGACGGTCAGCGCCCGCGGCGGCCGGGTGCGGGCGTCAGCCCCGCGCGATCGACGACGCGCACCTCGACGTGCGCCGGCCGTGTCGGCGACTCGAGCGTGAGGAAGTCGCGCACCGCCGCGCGGTGCACGCAGTAGGGGCAGCCGATCGGGTCCGCCGGCGACAGCGGACCGCGTGCCGGCGAGACCGGCGCATCACAGCGCGGGCAGGCGAGCGTGCCGGTCGCCATCACCCACGATCGCGTGGCCTTGCGCTCCTCCTCGATGCCGGCGAAACGGCCGACCGGGTTCGGATCGACCGGCTCCGATCCGCCGATGCCGCGCTGAAAGCTCATCTCGCTTTCAGTGTAAGCGGGCCGGGCGCATATCGTGGGTGCGGTGACCGAGCCGCTCCCGCCTCCCGTCGCCGATCCCGCTGCACGCCGCTCGCTGCGCGCGCGGCTGAGGGGTGGCCCGCTCGCGCGAGCGATCGCGCGCGTCGACGTGCGTCTGTATCGCGTTCTGCGCGAGGACGCGCAGACCGCCGTGCTCGAGGCGCCGATCAAGCGCTTCTCGAGCCTCGGCGAGCACGCGTTGATCTGGCTCGTGCTCGGCGGCGGCGGAGCACTCGTCGACGCGCGGCGCCGCTCGAGCTGGCTGCGGGCGATGGGGGCGGTCGTAATCGCCTACGTGCTCAACACGGCGCTCAAGCTCGTCGTGCGCCGCCACCGCCCGCGCCTGGAGCAGCTGCCGGCGCTGATCTCGACGCCGACGTCGCTGAGCTTCCCGTCGGCGCACGCGTCGTCCTCTTTCGCCGCCGCGCGGGCCTACTCGGCGCTGATGCCGGGAGCGCCGCTGTATGCCGTCGCCCTGGCGATGGCGCTGTCGCGCGTCTACCTCGGCGTCCACTACCCGTCGGACATCGCCGCCGGTGCGGTGCTGGGAACGATCGTCGGTAGCGGGGGACGGCGATGAAGGTCGGCATCGTCGGGATGCCCAACGCGGGCAAGTCCTCGCTGTTCAACGCGCTGACGCGGGCCGGCGCCGAGGCGGCCAACTACCCGTTCACGACGATCGAGCCGAACGTCGCCGTCGTGCCCGTCCACGACGAGCGCCTGAACCGGGTCGCCGAGACGATCCGCTCGTCCGAGCTCGTGCCCGACACGATCTACTTCCACGACATCGCCGGCCTCGTGGCGGGCGCGCACAGCGGCGAGGGTCTGGGCAACCGCTTCCTGGCGAACATCCGCGAGACCGACGCGATCCTGCACGTCGTGCGCACGCACACCGACCCGAACGTGATCCATCCAGACGGCCGCGTCGACCCGCTGGCCGACATCGAGACGATCGAGACCGAGCTCATCTTCGCCGACCTCGAGCAGGCCGAGCGCCGCCACGAGCGCGTCGTGCGCACGGCTCGCTCCGGCGACCGCGCGGCCATCGCCGAGGAAGCCTGGCTGCGCCAGCTGATCGGCGCGCTCCATTCCGGCCTACCGGCACGCAGTGTGCCGCCGCCCTCCGACGCGCCCCACGCGCTGCGCGACCTCGGCCCGCTCACCGCCAAGCCGGTCCTGTTCGTCGCCAACGTCGACGAGGGCGAGGACGAGGTGCCGGCAGCCGTGGCGGAACACGCGGCCGCACAGGGCGCGCTTGCGGTCGCGATCTCAAGCCGCATCGAGGCCGAGCTGTCCGAGCTCGAAGACGAGGACGCGGCAGCGATGCGCGAGGACCTCGGCATCGCCGAGTCGAGCCTGCAGCGCGTCGTCTCAGGCGCGTTCTCGCTGCTGGACCTGATCGCCTTCTTCACCGCCGGCGAGGACAAGCCCGCGCAGTCCTGGCACCTGCGCCGCGGCCTGACCGCCTGGCACGCCGCCGGCGAGATCCACTCCGACATCCAGCGCGGCTTCGTCCGCGCGGAGATCGTCGGCTGGGCGGAGCTCGTCGACGCCGGCGGCTACTCGGGCGCGCGCGACCGCGGGACGTTGCGGCTGGAGGGGCGCGACTATGCGGTGAACGACGGTGACGTGCTGACGGTGAAGTTCACGCCCTGAAACGCCTCGCTACTCAGCGGTCCGCAGTCTCCAAGAATCCTTGCACCATCCGGACCGGGCGGTGCGGACAGCCGCGGCGCGTCGTCCCCCTACGCCGCCCGCTCCTCGAACGCCTCGCTCATCCCCTCCGCCAGCGTCCCCAGCTCATCTCGCAGCGCCCGCACGTCGCCGGCAAGGCGCTGCTGATTGGCCACGTCCGTCGATGCCGAGACGCTGAGCAGCGAGCCGCGGATCGAGTCCAGCTCGACGGCGATGCGCTCCATCTCGTCATAGAAGGAGTCGAGCTGGACCTCCATCTTGCGCTGCACCGAGAGCTGGTGCTCGAGCGCGGCGATCAGCTCGGTCTTGCCCGAGCCATCGAGCTCGCGCAGGCGCGCCTCCACGCGCGAAGGAGGCGATTCCTCGAGCGCCTCGTAGAGCAGCTGCGCGCGCGATGCCGACAGCTCCATCAGCGAGACGAGCGCGTCGACCTCGGTCGAGACCTCCTCGTAGGGCAGCTCCGCGCGCTCGATCGCCTCGCGGATGCGGCCGTCGATGGCGCGCGCGGCGAGCAGATGGCGGCGCACATCGGGCGCGAGCGTGGCCGGGTCCAGGCGGGCCGTGCCCGCGTTGCACTCCTGGCGGCGCTCGGCGCGTACGCGTCCAAGGACCTCCTCGGCCTCCTCCTCGTCGAGGAACGTCCGCGCAATGGCGATCGCGTAGATCACGAGCGCCACGAGCAGCGCGACGAGCACCGAGCCGCCGACGAGCACCGCCGCGCCCATCGTGCCGACGAGCAGCGCGATGTTGAACGGCTTCGCAGCGGCGTTGGCGATGAGCGCGCCCGCGAACTCTTCGCGGCTGTAGGGCTCTTTCTTCGCCGGCAGGTTCACGGTGACCGCGTCGCTCAGAAGAACGAGCTGATGCTGCGGTAGACCGTCTCGATGTCGTCGATGGTGCCCTCGTAGGGCTTGCCACCCGAGGCGTCGGCGATCCGCTTGAGGTTGTCGGCCGCGCCGGCCGCGCCCGCCGAGTAGGCGATCGTGAACACGCGTACGCGCTGTGACGAGTCGCCCTGCTTGTCGAGATCGCGCACGACCGCCTCGATCGTCTTGGACGAGTCGGTGTCCTCGCCGTCGGTCAGCAGCACGACCGCGTTGATCCGGCTCTTGTCGGCGAGCTTGGAGACCCGCTCCACGCCCGCGTCGGTCGCGTCGTAGATCGCTGTCCCGCCGTCGGCGACGAGGCCCGAGACGAGGCTGCGCAGCTTCGCGCGGTTGTTGCGGATCGGCGCAATCGGCGCCAGCGGCGTGACCTGGTCGTTGAAGATCGTCAGGCCGACGCGATCCTGCGGCGCGACCTCGCGCAGGAAGGTCTGCAGCCCGTCCTTGGCGTTCTTCAGACGGTCCTCTTCGACCATCGAGCCCGAGACGTCGACCACGAGCAGCACGTTCGCGGGTTTGCGGTCCTCGCGCCACGTCTTCTTCACCGCCGCCAGAACGCGCGGCTCGGGCAGCCCCAGTACGCGCTTGGGCTGCGCCGGGTCGACGCCGTTGGCCTCGTTCAGCGGGGCCGAGGGCTTCGCGCGCAGGTCAGCGGGGCGAAAGCCGTTGCGGGCCGCCAGCTCGCCGTCGATGTTCTTCTGCAGGAACTCGCCGAAGCTCGCCGCCCCCTTGCGCTGCGGCTCGGTCACCCACGGAGCGTCGAGTGCGATGTAGGGGTTGTCGGAGTAGAACGTGCCCTCCGACGGATAGATCGCGACGAGCTTGTCGCGGCTGCCGCGGCGCAGGTTGAAGTCGACGAGCGTCGCCTCCTCCATCGCGACCGCCGACGCGTAGCCGATGCCGTTCTTGCGCAGCTGGTCGGAGATGAACAGCGTCGTGTCGCCATAGTGGACGATCGAGCGCTCGATGTCCTTGACGTCGGCGCGGCCCCGCGCGATGTCCGACGTGCGCAGGCCTTCCTTCTTGCCGGTCGCCGAGTAGTACTCGGCGACGACCGCCGACAGCCCGGAGGTCGAGAAGTCCGGGTTGGTGTGCACGAGCTTGAACTGGCCGAACTCGGGATGGCCGAAGGCGCCCCAGCCCGTCTTGGCGCGCGCGAGCTTGAGGATGTCGGCGAAGCCAAGCTTGCGCTTGGGATAGCCGAGCGCGCGCGCCATCGGCTCCCACATCGCGATGACGAGCGGGGTGCGGACGATCGACGGGTTCGTGTCCGGCGCGTACGGCTGGTCGGCCTCGAAGTTCAGCAGCCGGCCCCAGAGCGAGCTGGATGGCGACCACGCCGTCAGCTTGAGCTTGCCGTCGGCGAGCTTCGTCTGCGCATCGCCCGAGGAGACGTTCTGCGCGGCCACGAAGACGCGCCTGCCGTCCACCTGCGCGCCGGAGGCGTTGAACCTCTTGATCAGCGGCGTGAGCAGCTTCTCCTTTTCGGGCGAGTAGGCGAAGCTCACCTCGATCGAGCCGGCGGGCGCCTTGGAGGGCGCCGGTCCGCCGCTGGGGCCCGGGCCGTCGTCGCCCTTGCCACCGCCGCTGCCCAGGACTGCGATCAGTGCGACGGCGGCTACGGCGACCGCGAGCAGCGAGATTTGGCTCTTCTTCATTGCTGCACGATACGGGCTGGCCCTACGCCGCCCGCCGGCGCAGCTCCACGACCTCCGCGTCGGGCAGCCGCAGCTCGCGCCAGATGTCGCGCAGGCACTTGACGTCGAGCGCCAGCAGCGCGCCGACGATGCCGAAGACGAGCAGGAACAGCAGCGCCGAGAGGACGATCGAGCGCGGTTGCTCGAGCTCTGCGCGGGCGACGGCCGCGGGATCGTTGCGGTACAGCGGCGTCGCCTGAAACGCCTCCTTTGCCGTGTCGAACGCCGGCTTGACCTTGCCCGCGTAGGAGATCAGGCCCTTGTTGTGAATCGGGTCGCGGAAGCCCTTCGGGTGCGCGCCGCCGTCCCAATCGGGCTTGACGGCGAATTCGCGCGCGGTCCAGTAGATCGCGCCGTTCATGAACCCGAGCCGGTCGACGATGTCCAGATAGCGCTCGACGTACTGCTTCTGAAAGGCGAAGGTCTGCTTCTGATCGGCGGGCCCGTCCTCGGTCGCCTCGGCGCCGAACTCCGTGATCACGAGCGGGTGGCGCGGATACTTGGCGTGCATCGCACGCAGGTAGGGCGCGAGGTCGCCGAGGTCGGCCGTCGAGCGGTCGCGCTTGCCCTCATACCAGCCGTAGTAGGAGTTGATCCCGATCAGGTCGTAGGCGTCGTACGTGCGCTGCTTGGGAATCCCGGGGTAGGAGAGGATGTCGATCGAGACCGGCCGCGACGGGTCCAGGTCGCGCGCGAGCCGGGCCGCGTTGCGCATCCACACCTGGGTCGTGCGGCGCTCGTCGGGCACCGTGGTCAGCTCGTTCGCCGTCGAGTTCGTGATGACCGACGGATGGTTGCGGGCGGCGAGGATCGTGCCGCGCAGCACGTCGAGCTCATAGGAGCGCTGGCCGGGGGTCCGCAGCTGCGCGTCGCGGTGATAGACCGGCGCCTGGTTCCAGACGAGGATCCCCTCCTCGTCGAAGCGCTCCAGCAGGCGCTCGTCCAGCAGGTAGTGCGCGCGTGTCGTGTTGACCCGCAGCGTCTTGAGCTGGGAGACGATCGTCTCGATGTCGCGGTCCGTGAGCGCCGGGCCGTTGCCGGGGATGTCCTCCTGAATCGACGCCCCGCGCAGGTCCAGCGGGCGTCCGTTGAGGCGCAGCGCGCCCTCGCTGACCTCGACGGTTCGCAGGCCGATGCGCAGGCGATCGAGCTGCGCGACGCCTGCGCCGGCGCGGGTGGCTACCGTCGCGCCGTAGAGCTGAGGGCTCTCCGGAGACCATGTCTGCGCGTCGCCCTTGATCGGCACGATGAAGCGCACGCGCAGCCGTTCTCCCGGCCGCAGCGTGCGCGGCGTGGCGCCGCCCTGCGAGACGGTCCCGTCCGGCGCGCGCAGCGCGAGTGCGATGGTCGGGTTCTGGGTCGTCGCGCTGTGGTTCTCGAGCCAGCCGTCGGCGAGCACGCTCCAGCGGCAGCGCTCCCCCTCGCAACTGCGCCGGGGCAGCAGGCCGACGTCATGCAGCACGACGGGCCCGCGCGCGACCAGCGACACCGGCCGCGTGATGCCGCCCCAGTTCCACCAGCCCTCGCGCAGCTCCTCGCTGCGGCGGTTGTCGACACGCAAGACGAGCGTGTTGGAGCGCCCCGGGCGCAATCCCGCCGCCGGCAGCTCAAACGGCGTGTACGGATCGCTGTTGGTTCCGATCTGCCGGCCATTCAGCCATGCGCTGGTGATGCGGCGCACCTGTCCGAAGCGCAGCGCCCAGCCCATCCCGCGGCCCGCCGCCGGCCCGTTGAAGCTGACGCGGTACCAGCCCACCTTGCCGAGGAACTCGGCCGGCTCGGCCTGGCCGTTGAAGACGTGCGGCACGGACACGGGCCGCCAGGCCGAGCCGGCGCGGCCGCTCTGCCAGTTGCGCCGCTGGCCCGCGTCGCTCGGATCGGGCGCGTACTGCCAGCCCGCAGACAGCGCGACGGGCCCCGGCGGGTCGGCGGCGCTCGCCCCCGCCGGAAGTGCGAGCGCGGCGACGACGAAGAGAACCACGATGAGGCCACGACGCACCAGGGCGTGAATCATTGCGCAAACCTGTAACGCATCGGTCGGTTGCGACCGCACCGCGGTCAGGACGCGAGCTTCTCCAGGCGCTCGGCGAGGCGGTTCATTCCGCGGGCCGTCGCCGCCTGCGCCGCGCCGGCGCCATCCAGCGCGGCATCGGCTGGGCGCTCGATATCGACGCTGCGCAGCGTCGCGATGTCCTGGAACGCCGCCAGTGCGTCGGGATCGTCCGTCAGCGCTCCCGCCATGCGCGCGGTCATCGTGCCCGGCCGCCGAGCAGCGGCGATCGTGTCCTCGAGCGTCCCGTGCGCGCGCAGCAGGTCGCGGGCGCCCTTGGCGCCGATCCCCTTCGCTCCGGGTAGCCCGTCGGACGGGTCGCCGCGCAGGGCGATGAAGTCGGGCACCTGCGCGGGCTCGATGCCGTAGCGCTCGCGCACCTCGTCGGCGTCGATCACCTCGGGCCCGTCCTTGCCCCCGCGCGGAAACAGCACGGTGACCGCCTCCGAGACGCACTGGAACATGTCGCGGTCGCCGGTGAACAGCAGCGCCGTGCCGCCGGCCGCCTGCTCGACGCGCGCGAGCGAGCCGAGCAGGTCGTCGGCCTCGAGCTCGTCGTGGGACAGACTCGTCCAGCCGAACGCGCCGAAGAACGCCGGCGCGTCCTGCCACTGGCGCGTCAGCTCGTCGGGCATCGGCGGCCGATCGGCGTGGTAGGGCTCGTAGAGCTGCTTGCGGTAGACCGCGGCCTCGGCTCCCCAGCAGAGCACGACGGCGCGGGGCGCGTAGCGCTCGACGGCGAACAGGACCAGGTTCGCGGTGCCGAGCAATGCGTTGACCGGCTGGTCCTGATCGTCGGTGATGCTCTTCGGCAGCGCGAAGAACGCCCGATACATCAGCGAGGGGGTGTCGACGGCGAGCAGCGGGGCGGGCATCGACGCCACAGCCTAAGCTCCCACGCGTGCTGACCATCACGGACCTCGACGAGCTGCGCGCCAAGGCCGGCGAGGAGATCGGCGTCAGCGACTGGCACGACGTCACGCAAGAGGGGATCGACGCGTTCGCCGCGGTGACCGGCGACGACCAGTGGATCCACGTCGATCCCGAGCGCGCGACGCAGACGCCGTTCGGTGGCACGATCGCGCACGGCTACTACACGCTGTCGCTGCATCCGATGTTCGCCACGCAGCTCGTGAGCTTCGAGGGTTTCTCCTTTGCCGTGAACTACGGCCTCAACAAGGTGCGCTTTCCGGCGCCGCTGCCGACCGGCAACCGCGTCCGCATGCGGATGGAGCTGATGGACGTCGAGGACGTCCTCGGCGGCGCCCAGATCACGATGAAGCTCACCTTCGAGGGTGAGGGCGCGCTGAAGCCGGTCTGCGTCGCCGAATCGCTAACGCGCGTCTACACCTAGCGCACCCGTACCGCCGGACCTGCCTCGCCGCGGTAGACGATCCGGTACAGCCCGCGCTGCTCGACGGCGGCTCGATAGCGCGCGCCGCCCAGGAGCGGCGTGCTGGATTGCGTCGTCCAGCGTCCGCCCTGCATTCGCTGGACGACCGCGCTGGCGCCCTTTACGGCCGGGGCCACCCGTCCGCTGACGAAGCCCGCTGGGATGAGCGCCAGCCGCGCCGCGCGCGCCGCCTTGGGCGTGACCCCGCCACCGGGCGTCACGCCCGGCGCCGGGGGCGGCTCGGTCTTGCTCGGCGTGTTGCCGTCGCCCTGGCTGCCGGTCGCGGTGATCACCGTGAACTGCGCCCACGTCGAGAGCAGCTTCAGCCGGGCCTGCAGCACCGGCCCCGTGGTACGTGACTTGCCGCGCGTGCCGATGACCTGCGCGCGCACGACCCGCGGCGATCCGCCGCGCTTGAGCACGCGGATGCGCCGCAGCGGTCCCTTGACGAGGTCGCCGAGACGTCGTCTGGCCTCGCTGAGGCTGAGCCGCACGACCCAGCGGTGATGCGGGGACACGTTGTCGTAGGGATCGTCGACCGACTTCAGCCACGGCTTCCTCGGTGCACCGACGAACGCGTTCTGGATGCTCTCCGTGCGCCCGCCCGAGGTTGACGAGTAGAACGTCACGACCGGCGTGCCGTTGTAGGTGACGACCTTGCCGGCGGTGTCTGCGACGGCGGCGTTGGTCGTGGCGCGCTCGCCCGCGATCCCGTTGTAGACCTGTGAGCGCGTGTCGGCGTACTGGTCGAAGCCGGCGCCGCCCTTGCTCGTCGTGATCGCGTAGGTGCGCGCCGTGACGGCCTGCGCGCGCAGTGCCTCCGCGGGCCAGCTCGCCGGGCTCTCCCCGGCGACGACGCCGCGCACATAGTCCTCGAGGTCGGCCTGGTTGATCGCATTCAAGCCGCCGAGTGAGGACGGGCGGATCTGCAGGTTGCCGCGGTAGTGA
>Ga0136632_10000360_pt1 | contig 13108 bp, 8 predicted proteins | sample AntDrymUQ6112106_2_FD_104670 | JGI IMG/M metagenome (GOLD analysis project Ga0136632, IMG submission 104670) | Polar desert sand microbial communities from Dry Valleys, Antarctica - metaG UQ611 (21.06) | ecosystem: Environmental > Terrestrial > Soil > Desert | place: Antarctica: Dry Valley...
CTACTTGCCGCGGATAAACGGTTGAGCGCTGAAAGCGCGACGGCCGCGTTGGTGGCGCGGCCGTCGGGGTGATGCTGGGCGCTCTGGCGAGAGAGCGCGGTGAGTGTCTCAGGTGGTGCGGATGGTCAGCGTGTCGAGGTTGTAGGCCAGGATCGACCAGCCCGTCGTGGTCTGCTGGCCGTCATCGCCTTTCAGCCGGCTGCGCCGCAGGCCGTAGCTGCGTTTGAGGTGGCTGATGCGTCCTTCCGCGCCGGTGCGGTAGCGCTGCAAGCGTCGTTGCGTGCGCCGGGAGCCGGGTTGCTGGCGCCCGGCGATGAACACGCGCTCGGGCGCGAGATCGCTCAGGGCATCGTTGGTGGCTGTGAGCGTGAAGCCGCCGTCCAGCGCGACCTCCTTGGGTGTGAGGCCGAGCCGGTCGAGCTCGGCGACGGTCTGGGGCAGCAGCGTGTTCTCGCCGGGGTTGCCCGGCAGCGACGCCGCCGGCACGATCAGGCCGCGCGCGCCGCGGCGGGTGTTCGGGGTGACTTCGGCGATCTGCGCGACGTAGCCAAACTCGGTCGGCTTGCCGAGCTTGCCCTTGCGGATCGGCCGGGCATCGGGATCTGCGAGGGAGATCAAGCGGTCGGTGATCTTCTCGCCACGCACGCGCTGGGTGATCTGCTTGGCGACCTTCTGGCAGCGATCGGCAAGTTCGTCGAGTGCTCGTGCCGCGCGCAGCTTGGCCTGCGCGCCGCGGCCCCTGGCCTTGCTTTTGGCCGTCGCGGCGAGTCGGCGCGCCTCGGTGATCGACCGCGCCAGCAGCTGCCCGGTCTGCTCGGTCAGCGCGAGCACCTCGGCCTTCGCCTCGCCGGTGCGCCGCCGGATCGTGCGCGAGATGCTGCGCAACCGGCGCCCCATCGCGCGCGAGCGATCGCGCACCCGCACCTTGGTCTCTGAGAGCTTGCCGGCGAGCTTGCGGCCCGCCCGCGCGAGCGCCTTCACGCCGTGCGCAGCCAGGCCCGCGTCGGTCGGATACTTGATGTCGGCCTCGATCACCGTCGAGTCGATCCTGACCGCCCGCCCCACAAAGCGCCGTTCGCGGACCGCCGCACAGATCAGCTCCCGCGTCATGTCGTTGACCGTCTCGGGTCCGATCCGGCGGGTGAGCTTGCGCACCGTCGACTCGTCGGGCACCCGCTCGCTCAACGCGATCCGGCAGAAGCGCCGCAGGTGAATCGAGTCTGAAACCTCCGCGACCAGCGTCCGATAACCCCAGCCGTGACGCTGCTTGAGAACCATCAACCGCACATAGGTCTCGATCGCGATCGTCGGACGCCCATGATCGGCCGTCGAGGTCCCCGACTCCAGCGCCTCGCGCTGCCAGCACGCCACAAACGGCGCCAGCAACGCCGGATCGCACAACAGCCCGTCCAGCGCCGCCAGATCGTCGGGCAACTCGCGCACCTCGATCGGCAGCGCCTCGTCCCACAACGTCTCCGCCTGCGCGGCCACCAACCGCAACATCGCCAGCTCCTCTCGCCATAAACATGCCCATATGCAGGCATATCCTGACGACCAGACCGGACAGACCCGACCCGCCAGCAGCCGATCACACCCCGCGATCCAGAGCGTATTTCCGCGGGAAGTAACTAACCGACGTCGAGGCGCAGCAGGCGGCGGTGCTGCCCGCGTGAGCCCGCCGATCGGCGAGTGGGACGACGGGCCGGCCGACAACGGCGTGCCCGCGCACACCGCCGCGGGCTCAGCCGTTGAGGCCGCGATCGGTCACGTTGACCTCACGGCCGCCAGCGGCCACCGCCGTCAGCGCAGCGCTGCAGCGGCGCCTGGACGCGATCGCGGCCGCCGCCATCGACGAGCTCCTCGTGCCGCTCATGCCCGCGCTGCGCGAGGCCGCTGACGAGGCCGCGCGCCAGGCGCTGGATGCCCGTCGGCCGGCGCCGACGAGCAGCCGCCGGAGCCGTACTTCCCGGACCTCATGACCTTCGTCAAGGACTACCTCTCGCCGATGTACCGCCGTGCGCTCAGCGGCTCGGCCACGACCTGGTGCCCGGAGTGGTGGAAGCACTCCGAGGCGATCGCCCGCCTCGAGGCGCTGTGGCGCGCCTGGGAGTTCCTGCGCCTTGATCCGCACACCGGCATGTCGGTCTGGTTCCGCGACCACGCCGACCATCACATGGGCGTGCTGCTCAGCTCCGAAGGCCCGTTCAAGGGCTGCAAGCCCGAGAGCCACGGCGAGCGGCTCAAGCCGCTGCCGCTCACGCCGCCGCTCGACGAGCGCGCCACGTTGCGCTGATCGCCGTGGGACCTGTCGCTCACGTCGGCGGCTGGCAGGCCACTCCGCAGCTGTCAACCAAGTCCCGATCCGGCTTCGCCGGAACGACAGAGTCCGGTGGACTTGGCCGGGCCGCTACGCGGCCCTTTGACAGCTGCTCCGCGGCCTGCAAGGCATCTGTCAAGGTCCGCTGGCGCGGACCCTCGGCGCGTCGAGCTGTCCCGCGTCGACGCCGGACGCGTCCCGTGCGTCGTGGCCTAGTGGGGGAGGACTGAGGGCCATGGCACGCCTGGCAATCAGCGACGAGGTTCGCGCGCTGTTGTCGACCGCCACGATCGAGCGGATCTCGCGCAGCGAGAGCACACCGAGCAACTGCGCATCTGTCGCGGCAGCGTGCCGCCTGAAGCACCGGTCAGCGACCCTGGGCGCCGAGCTCGCCGAGTGCCTGAGCGTGTTCGAGATGCTCGTGCCAGGGGCGGTCAGCGCCGTGGTTTCGGCGACGCGTCCCAGTCGACCGGCCTACTGTGGTGACTGCACGTACCCGTACCACCTGCAGCGCCAAGCACGACCTTCGACTCAACGCGAGCCTGACCTACCCTGTCGGGAGCCTGGCCGAGCGTCGGCGGCCGCGTTCGGTCCAGCCGGCGTGCGTGCCCGAGGGCGACAGGCGCAGACTGCGGGGGTCGATCCCGCGCGCGTTGGCCAGCACGAGTGGCTCGCGGAACCGCTGGTCGGGCAGGAAGGCGCTGTCGGGGGCGGCGACAATGCGTACCTTGCCCAGAGGGCGGGCACAACCTCGGTACAACAGCGACCGCGCCTGGCAGGCAGCGAGAACGACCGTCCCACCGGGCGCGATCAAGATGCGCTCCGTCGCCAGTGCACGGGGAGTGGATTCTGAGATCGTTAGGCTGGCCGCCGGGGCACTCCTGAACGCTGGGCCGTCGCCCCTGAAGGGAAGGCGCACGCGCACGAGTTCGGTCGCGCCTGAGCTCTCCTCGGGGAAGGGGTCGAGAAGCATCGTGTACGCAATTGTCGAGCCGCGGAGGGCGATCGCGCGGCGGCCGCCGAATTGGTGCATCGTGTCGGCGAGCGGGCTGCCGAGCCGGGTCTTCGATCCAGTCGCACGATGGCAAGCGATCACGCGCGCACCCTCCAACTGCGGGCGGTCGCGGTACACGCGCACTTGCGCGTTGGCGGCGATTGTCACGCTGCGATCACGCGCGCATCGATCGGACCTCGCGTCAGCGTGTAGCGCCGGGACTAGGCTCGAGCAGGCTACGATCCCAAGTAGGACGACGCTCGCCCGCATCATGGGACCGCCTCTACGGCCGCTGGCGGGCATCGGGTGGGCAAATCCGCGGTCCTTGCCCGGGAACCTCGCCGACCTTCACCGGCAGCCAGGCGTAGAGCCGACGAGTCGTGCTGTTGGGGTTGGCGTTGATGCGAGTCCAACGGACCTTCGGCGTCGCGGTGCACGGAACGTTGGGATCGTTGTAGCCGATCGAGTCCAGGATCTTGAATGGGTCGCCCTCACGCACGATCGCCATGGCGATCCCCCCGCCGGCGACATCGGCATCAGTACCACCGGTGACTCCGGTGGTCGAGAGCGCAAGGGTAATCGTGTCGGGGTAGTTCACGGGTTCATAGGTTTCCATCAGCGCGCCGCAAACTGGAGATGCGTAGTTGGGCTTACAGGTCCGACGCGCAGTGCTGCTGCCCTGGTATCTCTCGCTGGACAATCCCGATCGCGCGAGGGTCCCCCCTGCGGATTCTGCCCGCTTTGGCCCTCCACAACGGGTGTCGGCGACCCTGAGCGCGCGATCTGAGGTGTACTTGATGGCGGTACGTCTGATGAAGCCGCGAATCCCTGGGCCAGGAGCGGCCGTTTCCGGACGCAGAGCGACCATGACAAACCTCCGTCGTTCCTCGAGCCGCGTGTCGCTCGACGTGGCAGTCGGTTGGACGTAGCACGCGTAGCCCTGCACGCTGAATGCTGTCTGCAACACCCTCAGGGTGTTGTCGACTCCCGGGAGGACGACCGTCCAGCGGCTGACCGAACGGCGATCGCCGGATCCCCTGAGCTGCTGCCGGAGGGTGGCGATAACACGGCCTTTGGAGTCAACGACGTCCTCCTCGCGCGTGTTCGCGGTGTCCTCGCTTCCGTTTCGCGCGAACGGTGCTGACCGTCGGTTTCGAGCGATCTTGGCGAACCCGCGTGGGACTTCGTCGCGGCGGCCGTTGGTTGTCACCCGGCACTCGGGCAGCCTCGCATCTGAGTCGTCATAGGATGCGAAGCCGTCCGCGGCAACGGGCACTTGGTAGCCGAACGTGGCGGTGAGTCCGACGTCGAAAGGGTAGGCGGTTGTCCTGTTGGTGTAGTCGCAGCCCGCGGCCGAGCCTTGCGCGGCGGCGCGTAGAGTGGCGCCGGCGAGACTGGAGGGGCGGGCAGCGAGGATGGAGGCGCTGCCTGCGTTGACCCTCAGGCTCGGCGACGCGGCGGGGGCCCCGAGGATGGCCTGAGCGGTATCGGTGATCGCGGCGTCGGCCTGGTCGGCGTTCGCGGCGACCGCCGCGCCGGAGCGATCTCCCTGGGTGCCGCCGTTGAGACCGGTGCCGCGCTGGCCGGGCAGGCTGGCGACGTTCAGGGTGCGTGTGCGTTCGGGGCTGTGCACGGTGTACGCGCGTGCCCCGGCCGCGTCGGGGTAGCCGATGATCAGGTCGGCACGACGGTCGGCGTTGATGTCGCCTGCTGATGCGATCGACGTGGCAGGCACTGTAGACAGCAGGCCCGGGTCGTTGGTGGGGCCGTTGATCGCATAGCCGTCGTCGGCGGTGATCTGGCGGCTGGTCGTCGGGATGTCGCGCACGATGTACGCTCCGGATCGGGTCGCGATCGCGATGTCTTCGCGGCCATCGCGGTCGGTGTCGGCGAGGGCTGCGACGTTGACACCGAAGCGATCGTCCGGCTGGCCGCTTGATAGCGTGACTGCTCGGCCGCCTGGGGCAGCCAGATCGACTGTGCTGGTCGCCTCAGAACCGGACACGATGTGCGCGCGCCCGCCGGTTGCGGCTGTCTGGCCGGGCTCGCCGACCAGGATGTCGGCGAGCGTGTCGCCGTCCAGGTCGCCGGCGATCGTCGCGCTGTAGCCGGCGAGGCCAGCCGCGCGCGCTCCGCTGATGATGAAGCCGCCGCTGCCCAGCGCGTTTGCGCTGACGGTGGCGCTGTCCGTCTTGCCGAAGATCACGTAGGCGGAACCGGCGGCGCTGTTGACGGCGCTGTCACCGATGACGATGTCGCTCAGGCCGTCACCGTTGACGTCGTCGGTGACCGAGTCGGCGTCGATCGGCACGCTCTGCAGGCGCTCACCGAACACGGCGGGGCGCGCTGTGAGCAGCGGCAGACCGGTGACCAGGCTGTCCGTCGGCCCGACGATAGGGAATCCGGCCGCGCCGATTGTGGCGAGGTCGATGGCCTGTGGGTCTGTGCGCCCGAAAACGACGTAGACGCTGCCGGTGCTGCTGATTGTTCCTAGGGTCTGGTCGATGCCGGGGCAGCCGACCAGCAGGTCGGCCAGGCCATCGCCGTTGACATCACCGCCCGCAGCCACCGAGGCGCCGCACGCCGAGTTGTCGCCCGGGCCGAGTATGCGTCGAACGGAGGGGCCTGGGTTGGCCAGATCGACCGTGCCGCCCGCTGTATCGCCCAATACGAGGTAGGCGGCGCCAGTGGCCGTACGACCGCTGGCGCTGACGCCGGGCGCTCCGACGAGGTAGTCGGCCAGTCCGTCGCCGTTGACGTCGCCGACGGCCGCTGTTGATGAGCCCGCGCGATCTCCGAGGCTGGCTCCGATGATCGTGCGGCGGACCGTCGCGCTCGTTTGTTGCGGCTGATCGGGAACACGTTGTAGTTCGATCTCGATCGTCTCGACTGTCTGGTTGTCGGCCCGGTCGGCCGCGGTGATCGTGATCTCGTGCGGCCCGTTGGCGGCGCTCGTGGTGTCCCAGTCCCATGCCCTGGACTGCTCGCAGGTGGTGTCCGGAACGCAGGCAGCCGCCGTTGTGGAGACGACCTGGCCGTCGAGGCGTACGACGATGTCGCGCAGCCCAGCCCCGTAGAGCTCCGCGTCGGTGTCGAGTGCCTGCGCGATCAGTCGGTAGCTACTCTCGGTCAACACCTCGCCGTCGTAGTCCGCGAGGCTGTTGTCGAGCTCGATCAGCGGAGCGGCGTTGTCGAACCCGAACGTAAGCGTCTCGGACGCGGTCTGACCGAGCGCGTCGCTCGCGGTGATCACCACAGTGTGGTCACCGGGCTCGAGCTCGTCGAGCTGCGCTGCGGAGAGGGTGGTGTTCAGCGTCAGTGTGCAGGAGCCCTCGGGCCGGATGCATGGTGCGCCGACGGGACTGCTGGTCATCGGCTGGCCGTCGATCGTGGCCGTGACCGAGGTGGCGCCGGAGCGTTGTGCGATGGCGGGGGTCAGCGCGCCGTCGGTCGCGACGGCCTGCAGCGTGACGGTCTGGCCGGGGCCTATGAATCCGTTGCGGGCGCCGTATAGGGTGCCGGACAGCGCGATCGTCGGTGGCTGGCGGTCGAGCTTGACCGGGATGTTGGCGGTGCCGGGGTTGTTGACGATGTCGGTGGCGTTGACGGTGACGTTGTAGCTGCCGTCGGCGAGGTTGCCGGAGCTGGCTTGGAGGGTCAGTGGGGCGGTGCAGCGGTGGTTGCGATCACCCTGGTTGGCTGAGCCGGGCGACCCGCCTTGGGGTGCGCCGACGCCGGCGCCGGTGCAGGGTGAGCCCTGCGTGACGGATGGCAGGCCCGTCGCGCCGGGTGCGGTCATGTTGGCGTCGCGCGGCCCGAGGCCGTAGTCGTTGACGGTCGCCGCCAGCGTGAACGGGTCTTTTGTCCACGCGGTTGGTGATGGCGCGCCGCTGGTGGTGATCCGTGGTGCGGCCTGCTCGGTTTCGAAGATCAGGCTTGAGCCCATGAACACGATTCCGCCGCGGGACTGGTAGCCGGCGCCCTGCAGCATTCCGAGGACCGCGGTGTTGCCGGGGGTGCCGAGCGTTTCGTTGCCGCCGTCGTTGTTGCCGCAGACGCTCAGGCAATGTACGCGGTATCCGTAGGTCGCGGGGCTGCCCGGGACGCCTTCGGCGTTGCAGTTGTACATTCCGTATGCGGGGTCATAGGCGGTGTAGCTGTCTGTGGCCTGCGCGCCGCGCCAGATCGCGCCAGGCTCATAGCTCGTGAGGGTCGGGCGATAGATGCCTTCGGTCAGGCAACTGCCGCCATTCAGCGCCTGGTAGTGGCCGGTGTAGCCATAGTCGGCCTTGATGATGCGGGCACCTTCAGCCTCGTAGCCGGGGACCGTCGGCGCGGTGAACGACCAGCTGGCTTTGGCGCCGGTCGGGTAGTTGATTCCAGTCGCCGTGTAGATGTACAGGCCGCGGCCGAACGCGCTGCTGTAGTCCGCGAGGGCCCCGAACAGGCCAGGTCCGCTGGCGGCGAACTGCCAGCCGTTGAAGTCGACGGCGCCGTTGAGAAACCAGTAGCGCTGATCTTCGGCGACGTACGGATCAAGCAGGATCGGATAGTGGATGTCGGCGTCGCGATGATCGACTGTGTAGACCACGGTGTCGTCCTTAACACGCGTATGCACGACGAGGTTGCGCCCATCGGCGTCAACAGCCGCAGGGACACCAACTGATAGCGCTCCGCGGCCGTCGCGCAGCACGACCGCGCCGCCTTGGGGTCCACCTGTCGCGTCCTTGGCACCGGGCACCGCTGCGCGCAGGAGGTCACCGTCGCGTAGGGCAAGCTTGAGGCGGTAGCTCTGCGGGCTCGCAGGCGAGCGGATCGCGAATGCCACCTGCACCCCGGCCGGCATCGCCTTCAGGACCGCGTCGGCGTCGCGAGCGACGTTCGGATACACCAGCGACGCGCCCTGCCGCGCGCCCTCGCTTGAGCTCAGCGGGACACTCGTCGCCAGCGACACATCGATGCCGGAGCGCGCGAACGACACCATCGGTCCCGGCCGGCTCTCGCCGGCGATCGTGTACGAGTTCAGCGCACGACGCGGCCGCCACGCCCCGTTGGACGACGACAGTGTCGTGTCGAGCGGCGCGCTGCGCCTGCCCTTGCCGGCGGTCAGAGGCAGCAGCGAGCGAACGAGCGCACGCTTGCCGCCGCGAAGCTTGACGACCGCAGCCTGCGGACCGAGGTAACGCTGCACCACGACGTCTTTCTGATCACGAAGATCCCGCCATCCCTTGTCGTGCACGTAGCCAGAGAACGCCGAGCTAACCCGGGCGCGGGCCTGGTGATCGCCCAACCCCGTGTATGCGGTGCGCGATCGATGGCGCTCACCGCGAGAAGACACTGTTCGGGAAGCCGCGGACGCCACCGCTACGCCGGTGGGAAGGCCCTTGGCGTCAACCTTGCCGTGGGAGGCCCCACCCCCGCCAAGCCCCGCCGCGATCACATATGTTGCGACCACGACGCCGGCAGCAAGTGCCACGACGACCCCGCGCCGCACTTCCGCGCCAGCACGAGCTACGTATCCGGCCAAACGACCGATCATCAGATCCCCTCAGGCAGAAAGCACGATGAGGCACCGAACCGGTGCTTGGTGCATCTGCCTCACGTGATCATCGACAACCGGGCGTGAGGACTTGAATCGGATCGCTGTGCGGGCAGGGGGAACCCGGATCGGCAAGCTAGAGGCGTCCCCGGCGCCCAACCGCGCCCCGTCCCTCCAATCGCGGACCGAGAGGAACGCTACGCGCCGACCCGCCCAGCCAGGTTGCGTGGTACGTCCCGCGACTGTCGACAAACACTCGTTTGTCGACGGTCGCCCGGCCACGCCAGACCGCGATCTCGACCGATTAGACGTCGAGAGCCCGCCTCGGGAAACTACGACGAGATCACCGCGCCCGTGAGGTATTTTCGACGGTGTGCTCTTCGGCTACGCGCGCGTCTCGACGGCTGACCAGAACCCCGATCACCAGATCGACGCCCTGCTACGTGCCGGCGTCGCTCAAGACGCGATCTACGTCGACCGCGCGAGCGGTGCCAAGGCCAGCCGCCCGCAACTCGACGAGCTGCTCAAGCTGTTGCGCGACGGCGACACCCTGAAGATCACGCGGCTGGATCGGCTCGGGCGCTCCGTCCTGCACCTGGTCACCCTGGGCGCGAAGCTCCGCGAGCGAGGCGTTGGCCTGCACGTCATCGAGCAGGGCATCGACACCGCGACAGCCGAGGGTCGCGCGATGTTCGGGATGCTGTCGGTCCTCGCCGAGCTCCAGCGCGAACTCATCGTGGCCAACACGCGCGACGGCCTGGCCGCCGCTCGCGCGCGAGGACGCAACGGAGGCCGCCCGCCGAGGCTCAGCCCGGATCAGGTTGCACTTGCGCAGCGGCTCTACGACGCCGGCGAACACACCGTGCAGCAGATAGCCGACATCTTCAGCGTCCCGCGCACCACGGTATATGGCCACCTCGACAACGCGACCAAGGCCAAGCGTCCAGGCTCGCAAGCGTCGCCGACGGTGCCGGCCGCGGCGTCAACCGGCTGAGTCGCCGCCCAGTCAGCGCGGTTGGCGGCTGGTGACAGCGTTCTTACCAGCACCCCAACACGGCGAGGGCACGATCCCGGTGCTCGACGGCTCGTAACGGCCTGTCGCACTGCGCATTTACAGCGAACCAATGCTCAAATGCTCACGCGTAGCTCATTTACGTTCCGCATTGCTCATCTTCAACCACCCCCTACAACCCTGTAGGGATCGGCCGAGGTTGGCCGCCCCGCCCGGTGATAGATGGACAATCCGGCGGCTTGGTCATCGCGTCTGCATGAGGCTACTTGGACAATGCCACGTCGGCGACGCATTTCGTGTCCGAGATTGCGGACTCGATGGCCTCAGTGGCGCTCGGCGACCAGCCCGACCCGTTGTCACGCCTTGCGGCTCGACAAAGCGCGGTGATCACGTCCGTGGCGCAGCAGCAGCCGTCCGGTCACCGTGAGGCGAAGCGGGTCGCTGACGCGAGCGAACGTGAAGACACGCCCGCCGATCGTGGCGTCGATCTTGTGCATCGTGCGACTGAGACTCGCCGGGTGAACACCCACTGAGATCGCGGCGTCCTTGAGCGTGGGATGTCCTACCGTCGCGAGGAACCGATCGAGTGCCTCGTCGCCGCGGTGCGAGGCCAGCAGCGCGGCGAGCGGCTCGGGAAGACGGGGCGGCGCGTTGGGGTGCGGTCCGAGGTGCTGGTCGGCCTGGTCAAGCAGCCGGCGCCCCAAGCGAGTGAGGCGCTGCGGGCGCTGGTCACGAGCAAGTCGCTCCAGTAGCTGCCCGGAGCAGCACTCCTCGAGCATCGCGAGCTGCACCGTGAGCGCGTGCTGATGGACCTCCATGTGCTTGGCGGCGGCGCTCAGCGACCTCGTGCGGGCGTAAACCTGAAAGCGGCGCACGCGCTCGCTGCCGCCGTTGCGTTCGACGGCGCTCGCCAGGGGCTCGGGGTACGTGCCGGGCGCGATGACACGTCTCGGCGAGCCGCGTCCACGGATCGGGATGGCGTGGGCGGTCAGCAGGCGGGAGATCGTCGCCGGCGCAGCACCAACCTCGAGCGCGATGTTCTCGATCGAGCGGCGCTGACCGAGGTATTCCCCGCGCAGCCACCCCGCGTCGATGTCGTAGGTGGGGCGTGGCCCGTGCGGCGGGATCGGAATCCCGTGCGCGATCAACGCCCTGCGGACCGTTATGCGAGCAACGTCGTATCTCTCAGCGAGCGCGGCCATCGTTCGGACGTCGTCGAGATCCGCGCGCAGCTGCTCGGCCGTCAGGTCGCGAATGAGCCCGGTGTACGGCGGATCCTCGTGCGGGTGCTCGCGGACCGCGTAGCGCACCTGCTCGATGGTGACGCGTAGGCGGCGAGCGATCGTGCGCGGCGCAAGACCGTCATCCAGCATGCCTGTGGCGCGCAAGGCGTCAACGGCGTCCGGATCGCCGCCGGGAAGCGCGCCCAGCGCGATCTCGGGGCAATGCGGAGACCACGTCAACGGCTCGTCCTCGCAGCCGTTGACATCCAGAAGGTCGCGAGCATGGGCGATCAGGCGTCGCTTCTCCCCGCGCAGCCCGATTGCGAACGCCCGGTAGCGAATGAGCTCATCCGCCGAATCCAGGCCGACGGGCGGGCCGGCCTGCTCGGCGACGCCACCGGTGATGGTTTCCCACAGCCACACGCGTGCGGCACGCAGCCTGAACGCAGCGATCGTCGCTGACCGGCTCTCGCGACAGATCGCGTTCCAGGTCCGGGCGTCGAGCAGTTCGACGTCCATGGCTAGCGCCCGTCTGTGGTCGTAGTCGATCGGGCTCTCGTGATCGACGGCAGCGGCGAGCGCGCAGAATGCCTTGAAGATCGCCGGCCCACGTTCGTAGTCCGCGATCTGCTGGGCGGCGCGATCGAGCGTCAGCGCGTGCGGTAAAAGCGCGCTGATCTCCCGTAACGTGGCCGTCGCCCCAGGCACGCACAATAGTGCCGCGGCCGCCGTTCGAAACGGCGTGAAACCGACGCCCGGCGGGTGCAGTCGGATCGACCAGTCCGGCCACAGCGCCCGTGGCATCCTCCGCGTGCGACCCGGCACATCGATGCCCTCTGGGCGCCCCGGTGACAGTGCGGTAGCGCAGCCGATCGGTCGGGCACATCTTCGCGTCGCGATGCGCGAGCACGACCCTCGAGAGCTCGGGGCTCGCCGAACGCCACGATCCGGGTAGCGCAGTCGGCCGTGTGCTCATGTCCGCCGTCGCGGCGATCACCATCCGCGGAGCATCCGGGTGAGATAACAACGCGTGGGCCTCCGCAAGCGGTGCGGCGAGCAGTTCGGTCGCGCCCAGCCGCTCTCCTTGGAGCGCCCGCGGGTCAAGTCCGACGTGGACCGCGACGGTCAGCGCATCGATGAGCCGGTCGGCTAGGCGCTCGGCTTGCGCGTCGGACACATCGGGGTCCAAAAGCGGCGCGATCTCGGCTTGGAAGGCGAGGAGATCGGCGGGTGCGCGCACGTTGCCGGGGATTGTGGTCAGATCATGCGCGCAGCGACGGTCACCACGACCGACCACGTCCGCGAAGCGACGTGAGCACAGGGTGGTGACCCCATGCACCCGGTCCACCCGCGCGTTGGTCGCGCGTTGCGCTCGCCCGCACTGCGAGCAGTCCGAGGACAGCATGATCTGGTGGTGCGGACAGGCCGTGTACCACGGCAGCCGCCATGCCGCCATCCACCGCCCGCCCGTGTCGTGCAGGCACGACGGGCAGAAGCGGCTCCATGTCAGCGGGCGGGTCGCGCTCACGAACACCTTGCGCGTCGCGCGTGGCTCGAACAAACGCTCGTAACGCACCAGCGGCGACCACAGCGACCCCAGTTGCGCCGCGTCCAACCCGCATCCCCGCGCTGCGACGTGCTCCGGACCGATGGCGTCGTACGCGCGCGCGAGCTTCACGTGCGGGGCCCGCAGCATGCCGGCGGGGATTCCAAGCGCCTTCCCGAGCTCGACGGTCGAGATCTGCAGGCGCTGCGCATAGCTGTCAAGCCAGGCGTCAAATGCCTCACCACGAACAGGCTCAAGGCGGATCGGGATGCGGCCCACGACGACTGGCTTCACTTACGCCGCCTTTGACCGATCGCCTCGAGTGGCGTTCACGCGCGTCGTGAGCGTCCCACGTGCGAACGCGGCCTCAAGCTCCTTGCGGGCTGCCTCGGACGCCTCGTCGTTGCGGATGTGATCCAGCAGATCGGCCGTGAGCCGCTCGGTCTTGCTCTTCGTCGCGCGCAAGCAGCCGCGAGC
>Ga0136632_10000361_pt1 | contig 13107 bp, 14 predicted proteins | sample AntDrymUQ6112106_2_FD_104670 | JGI IMG/M metagenome (GOLD analysis project Ga0136632, IMG submission 104670) | Polar desert sand microbial communities from Dry Valleys, Antarctica - metaG UQ611 (21.06) | ecosystem: Environmental > Terrestrial > Soil > Desert | place: Antarctica: Dry Valley...
GGCCGCTGGTGGGCGGCGACCAAGCGCGTCGTCAAGCGCTACGGCGAGGACGACCTCGGCGACCGGGCGGCGGCGCTGACCTACTACTCGGTGCTGTCGCTGTTCCCGGCGCTTGTCGCGCTCGTCTCGCTGGTCGGCCTGTTCGGCGAGCACCCGCGCACGACCAACGCGCTGCTCGAGATCGTCGCCGACATCGGCCCGGAAAGCGCCGCGGAGACCTACCGGGGCACCGTCCAGACCGTGGTCGAGAACAACAGCGGCGCCGGCGTGGCGCTGGTCCTCGGCCTGGCCGTGGCGGCCTACGGCGCGTCTGCCTACATCGGCGCGTTCGCGCGGGCCTCGAACGCGATCTACGAGACCTCGGAGGGCCGCCCATTCTGGAAGCTGCGGCCGCTGCAGGTCCTCCTCGCGCTCGCGATGGTGCTGATGCTCGCCCTGGTGGGGCTCGCCGTTGCCCTGACGGGCCCAATCGCCAAGGCGGTCGCCCAACCGCTCGGCCTCGGCGACACGGCGCTGACGATCTGGTCGGTGGCGAAGTGGCCCGTCCTGCTGCTGGCCGTCGCGCTGATGTTCTCGGTCCTCTACTACACCGCGCCGAACGTGCGCCAGCGCCGCTTTCGCTGGGTCACCCCGGGCGGCCTGCTCGCGCTCGCGCTATGGTTGACGGCGTCCGCGGGCTTCGCGTTCTACGTTGCGAACTTCGGCTCTTATAACAAGACCTACGGGAGCCTCGCCGGCGTCGTCATGCTGCTGCTCTGGCTCTGGATCACGAACATCGCGCTGCTGCTCGGCGCCGGGCTGAACGCGGAGCTGGAGCGACAGCGCGAGCTCTCGGCCGGTGTCGAGGGCGCCGACGAGGAGATCCAGCTACCGCCCCGCCAGGCGGCGAAGACCTAGCGTTTGCAGCCGACCTAGGCGGCGCGCCGGCGCGGCACTCGATCAAGCTCGCGCTGGAGCTCGTCGCGCAGCGCTTCGATCTCGGTCGTCCCGTAGTCGGGGTCGGAGCGCATCGCGTCGGCGATCCCGTCGGCGAGCGCCTTGTTCGCGGCGGCCAGCTCGCGCTCCGCGGTCGCTGAGTCGGCGCGTCCACGCAGCTCGAGCGCGCCCTCCTTGACCGCGCGGGCCAGTGGGGCGAGCCGCTCGCGCTCGGACGCGCCGAGTTGTTCCCAGCGCCGGTGCAGCGTGTGCGCGATCCGGACCATCAGCCGCGGCGCCTGGGCGCCGGAGGAGGGCATGCGAGTCATGGTGGCGATCGAGTAGGACGTAAGCGCCACCGAGTGGCTGGTGAGGTCGGATACGATGTGGCGATGAAACTCTACGTCTGCTGGGGAACGTTCACGACCGCGCCGCGCCCGGGCGGACATCCATGCGGCAACGCCTACGTCGCGCTCAAGGACGCCGGCTACGACCCCGAGGTGATCAAGTCCTACGGGCTCGCCGTCCTGCCCGACACGCCGTTCAACACGACCGCGGGCCGCAAGGAGGCCAAGAAGCTGACCGGCAAGAGCATGGTGCCCGTGATGGTCACCGACGATGGCGAGGCCGTCGCCGACTCGAAGGCGATCGTCGCCTGGGCGAAGGCCAACCCCGCGAGCGCGCCGGCAGTAGCCTCGGCGTAGTCAGCGAAGCGCGCCGTGTCGGATAACCGGGCGCATACCCCGGTTAGACGACCCGGCGAAGGGTCAAGCGACGCGCCGGAGGTGTTCCCCGCGTGATCGCGTTTTTGCCTGTGTGGCCCGGCGCTCGCGGCGCGCGTCGCCGCTGCGGAAGCGCGCAAGGGCCCCGGCGATCTCGCGGTAGGCGTCGGGATGCGCCGACATTCCGACGTGGCTGGCGTTTATCTCGACCTGGTGCGCGGCGGGATGCAGGCAGGAGCGCCAGTCGACGATCCCGTCGTTGCGTGAGTAGACCGACAGGAAGCCGACGCCGCGTGGGAAATCGGCCTCGAGGTCGGTGCGGAAACGCTCGCAGCAGTCGCCGCGCAGGCACGCTTGGCTGAACAGGCCGGGCACGCGCAGCGTCCCGAGCGCGCCGACAGCGAGCACCTGGGCGAGCACGAGTGGATGGATCGAGAGCTGGCTCGTCAGCGGCGAGCCGAGTGCGACGACGCCGGAGACGATGTCGGGCCGCCGGGCGGCGAGCACCATCGCGAGCGAGCCGCCGCGGCTCTGGCCGACGATCGCCACGCGCTGTCCCTGGCGCTCGGCCAAGTGCTCGGCACGCAGCTCGATCCGCGTGAGCATCCGCTCCGAGCAGCCGATGTTCGAGCGCAGCCCGGCACTGCGGGTGTGGTGCCCGGTCCGGCGCAGCCATGCCGTCAGCAGGCCGAGCGAGTCGTCGCCGGCTAGGAACCCCGGGATCAGCAGGACGGGCTGGCCGCGCCCGTCGCGCACTCCCTCGCCCTTCCAGATCGGGTCCCGCAGCAACGCGGCCAGCTCGAACCCGAGGCGGCCCTCGCGCCAGATCGGCGGCATGAAGAGGAGCTGTCGTTTCATCCGTGTTACGAGTCCGGCAACAGCGCGACGAATCTACTTCAGAGCGCGGATGCCCCGATGCGCCAATCAGCAAACCACCCGCAATTTGCGGGTGCGAAGCGGCTATCCATAGGATGCGGAGGATGCGTGCGGCGACGATCAAGGACGGCGAGGTCGCTCTCGCCGAGCATCCCGACCCGCAGCCGGGCGCGGGCGAGGTGCTCGTCGCGATCGAGGCCGCGGGCGTCAACGGCGCCGACATCCTCCAGCGCAAGGGCTTCTACCCGGCCCCCCCTGGTGCGCCGCCCGACATCCCCGGCCTCGAGCTGGCAGGCCGTGTCGAAGCCCTCGGTCCCGGCGCGGAGCGCTTCGCCGCGGGCGACCGCGTGATGGCGATCGTCGGCGGCGGCGGCCAGGCTGAGCTCACGGTCGTCCACGAACGCGCGCTGATGCCGGTCCCCGAAGCGCTCGACTGGCCCGCCGCCGGAGGCGCCGCCGAGGTCTTCGTGACCGCCCACGACGCACTCTTCTCGCAGGCGAAGCTGCGCCCCGGCGAGCGCCTGCTCGTGCACGGCGGCGCCGGCGGGGTCGGCACCGCCGCTATCCAACTCGGCCGCGCGGCCGGCGCCCGGGTGACCGCCAGCGTGCGCAACGAGGGCGTCCGCCCAGAGGTCGAACGGCTCGGGGCGGAGGTGATCGCGCCCGAGGGGTTCGCAGAGCACGGCCCGTTCGACGTCGTGCTCGAGCTCGTCGGCGCGCCGAACCTCGAAGACGACGTCGGCGCGCTCGCCACCGGCGGGCGGATCGTGGTGATCGGCGTCGGCGGCGGTGCGGTGGGTGAGCTCAACCTGCTCGCGTTGATGGGCAAGCGCGGCGCGATCCACGCCTCGACGCTGCGCGCTCGCCCGCTGGAGGAGAAGGCGATCGCGATGCGCGCCGTCGAGCGCGAGGTCCTGCCGCTGTTCGACTCAGGGGAGCTGACGGTCCCGGTCGCCGAGACCTTCCCGCTGGACCAGGTCCACGACGCCTACGAGCGCTTCGCCGCCGGCGGCAAGCTCGGCAAGATCGTGCTGACGCTCTAACGGCGGTAACCGCGTTCAGAGTCGCTCGACGATCATCGCCTCGCCCTGACCCCCGGCGACGCACATCGTCTCGAGCCCGACCTGCTTGTCGTCGGTCTCGAGGCCGTTCAGCAGCGTGGTCATGATCCGCACGCCGGTCATGCCGAACGGGTGCCCGAGCGCGATCGCGCCGCCGTGCGGGTTCATCTTCTCGAGCGGGATGTCGCACTCGGCCATGATCGGGATCACCTGCGCCGCGAAGGCCTCGTTGAGCTCCACCGTGTCGACGTCCTCGATCTTCATGCCGGCGCGCTCGAGGACCTTCGGGATCGCCTTGATCGGCGCGACGCCCATGTACTCGGGCTCGTTGGCCGCGGTCGCGGCGGTGACGATGCGGGCGCGCGGGTTGAGGCCGAGCTCCTTCGCCTTCGTGTCCGACATGATCAGCGCGGCGGCCGCGCCGTCGTTGAGCGGGCACGAGTTGCCGGCGGTCACCCCGCCGCCGCCGAATGCCTCGTCGAGCTGTGAGAGCTTCTCGAGCGACGAGCTCGCCCGCGGCCCGTCGTCCTTGGCGACCTCGGTGCCGTCGGCGAGCGTGACCGGAGCGATCTCGCGGTCGAAGAAGCCGTCCTCCTGGCTCTGGACGGCGAGCTCCTGCGAGCGCTGCGCGTACTTGTCCATGTCGGAGCGGCTGACCTCGTAGCGCTTCGCCACGTTGACCGCGGTCAGGCCCATCTCGATGTAGGCGTTCGGCTGCCCCTCCTGCTTGCCCTGGAGCTTCTCGTTCTGGTCCTCGGCGCCGGCGGCCTCCTGGCGCTCGTTGTACTGGGAGACGAACTCGACGCCCGCCGCGACGTAGGCGTCGCCCTGCCCGGCGACGATGTGGTTGGCTGAGATCCGGATCGCGTCGAGGCCGGAGGCGCAGTAGCGCGCGATCGTCGAGCCGTTGGTCTCGAGCGGCAGCTTCTCGGACAGCAGCGCGATGATGCGGCCGATGTTGAAGGCCTGCTTGCCCTGCGGCAGGCCGCAGCCGGCGACGACTTCCTCCACCAGCGCCGGATCGACGTCAGGGTTGCGCTCGAGCAGCTGGTCGACGATGAACGCTCCTGTCTCGTCCGGGCGCAGCGAGGCGATCGATCCCTTGAACGCGCGCCCGATCGGGGTGCGCACGGCATCGACGATCACGGCTTCAGGCATCGGCTATCGGTCTCCTGTGGTTTCGGGGGAGAGGAGGGAGGCGGATGTTATGGAACGACGACGAGCTTGCGATTCGGCGAGCTCGCCTGGCGCTCCCAGGCGGCGCTGATCCGGTCGAGCGCGACGGTCTCGACCGCGACCTCCAGCCGACCCGCGTCGGCGTGCTCGAGCAGGCGGCGGTAGGCGTCGGCCCGCACGTCGAAAGGGGCCAGCGGGTTGAGGTAGCCGAGCAGCGAGAGCAGCTTGCCGCGGATCGCCGACGACGGCACGCTCGCCTCGGCGCCTGCCGACTGACCGAGCTGCACGATCCGCCCACTGATCGGGGCGGCGAGGGCGGCCGCGACGCCCGGTTCGCCCCAGAGCGGGTCGATCGTGACGTGGATGTCGCCGCCGGCCGCCTCCCGGTAGGCGTCGGCGAGCTCGTCGCGTCCATCGAAGGCGCCGAGGTCGACGGTCGCGTCGGCGCCGAGCGCGCGCGCACGCTCGAGGGCCTCCGCGTTGCGCGCGGCGGCCACGACGCGCCCCGCGCCGAGCAGCTTCGCCGCCTGAACCGCGATCTGCCCGACGGCGCCGCTCGCGCCGAGCACCAGAACCGTCTCGCCGGCAGCCAATTCCGCCCGCCACTCGAGCGCCATCCAGGCGGTCTGGCCGGCGATCCCGAGTGCCGCCGCGACCGCCGCGTCAGTGCCGGCGGGCAGCTCGATCGCCTGCGCCTGCGGCGCCAGCGCGCGTTCGGCGAGCGCGCCATTCCCGCCGTAGCCCCCGGGGGTCTCGAACCAGACCTCGGCGCCGGCCGCGAGGGTGTCGCTCTCCAGCACGCGGCCGACCCCTTCCTTACCGGGCACATAGGGCACCGCGGGCGGGCCCGCGAAGAAGGTCCCAGCGCCGATCGAGAGGTCGATCGGGTTCAGCGCCGCCGCCGCGACCTCGATCAGCGCCTGTCCGTCGCCGCGCTCGGGCTCCGCGACGTCGGCGAGCGCCGGCGGCTCGCCAATCGTCTCGATCACCGCGGCGCGCATCGCGAGCCAGCTACTTCGGTGGCATCCGCAGCGCGCCGTCGAGCCGGATGACCTCGCCGTTCAGCATCGCGTTCTCGGCGATCTGGCAGGCGAGCGCGGCGAACTCCTCGGGGCGTCCCAGCCGTGAGGGGAATGGGATCTGCTTGCCGAGCTCCGTCCGGGCGTCCTCGGGCAGCGCGCCGAGCAACGGCGTGTCGAAGGTCCCCGGCGCGATCGTCACCACCCGGATGCCCCGGCTCGACAGGTCGCGCGCCGCCGGCAACGTGAGGCCCACGACGCCACCCTTCGAAGCCGAGTACGCGGTCTGGCCGATCTGGCCGTCGAACGCGGCGATCGAGGCGGTCATCACGACGGCGCCGCGCTCGGCGTCGTCGTCCGGCTCGTTGGCATTCATTGCGGCCGCCGCGAAGCGGAGCACGTTGAACATTCCGATCAGGTTCACCCGCACGACGGTCTCGAATGGCTGCAGCTGCGCCGGCCCTTGCTTGCCCGCGACCCGCTCGGCCCAGCCGACCCCCGCGCAGGAGACGCACAGCCGCAGCTCTCCGAGCGCATCGACCGCGCCGGCGACGGCGGCCTCGACCTCGGACTCCTCGGTCACATCGGCGCGCAGGGCGACCGCCCCGTCGCCGAGCTCCGCCGCGAGCGCCTCGGCCTTCTCGCCGTCGCGATCGGCGATCGCCACCTTCGCCCCGCGCTCGCCGAGCAGCCTCGCGGTCGCTGCGCCGAGCCCCGACGCCCCGCCCGAGACCAGCGCCCCTGTGCCCTCGAGGTTCATACGCGCGGCGCCGCGAGCGTCAAGGCGAACAGCTCCTCCGGGTCGGTGTAGAGCTCGGTCAGCTCGAGGCCGGACGCCTCCAGCTCCACCGCCAGCCTGTCGCGCGTGAACTTTGTCGAGATTTCGGTGCGCATCTCCTCGCCCGCATCGAACTCGACCTCGAGGCCGGCGTCCTCGATCGTCACGGTCTGGTTCGAGCGCGCGCGCAGCAGCATCTCGATCCAGGAGTTCTCGGCGTCGAAGCGCGCGACGTGCTCGAAGCCGGCCAGGTCGAAGTCGCCGCTGAGGTCGCGGTTGATCGCGCGCAGCACGTTGAGGTTGAAGTCGGCCGTGACGCCCTCGGAGTCGTTGTAGGCGGCCTCGAGCACGCCGACGTCCTTGACGAGGTCGGTGCCCAGCAGGAGGTGGTCCTCGGGGCCGAGCAGGTCGCGCAGCAGGGACAGGAAGTCGGCGCGCGCCGCGGGGTGGAAGTTGCCGATCGTCCCGCCGAGGAAGACGAACAGCCGCCGGCTGCCGTTCGGGAGGTGCTGCAGGTGCTCCTCGAAGTCGCCCACCAGACCGTGCACCTCGAGCCCCGGGTAGACCGCGGTCAGCTCCTGTGCCGAGCGCTCGACGACCGACTCCGAGCAGTCGACCGGCACGTAGCGGCGCAGCGTTCCCGCGCCTGCCATCGCGTACAGCAGGGCGCGCGTCTTCGACGCGGAGCCCGACCCCAGCTCGACCAGCTCCTCGATTCCCGTCGCCCGCACGATCGCCGGCGAGTGGCGGTTGAGGATCGCCCGCTCACAGCGCGTCGGGTAGTACTCGGGCAGCGTGGTGATGCGGTCGAATAGCTCGGAGCCGCGCTTGTCGTAGAAGTACTTCGGCGGCAGCTCCTTCGGGAAGCGCGTCAGGCCCGCGCGAACGTCGTCGGCCATCGTCGCCAGGCAGGGACCGGCGAGATAGGAGTCGATCTGGATCTCTGGCTCGGCGAGCGCGGCTTCGGGCAAGGGTGCGGCTCCTCTCATAGCTCGGTTGTCATGGCGCTACTACGCACCGGAAGCCGTTGAAGATCTGGCGCCGCTGCGGGAAGTCCCAGTTGCGGAAGGTGTTGCGCACGGCGCGCGGGCGCGTGACCCAGGCGCCGCCGCGGAGCACCTTGTGGCCCTGGCCGAAGAAGACCTCCGAGTACTCGGGGTAGGGGAACGCCTCGAAGCCGGGATAGGGCCCGAAGTCGGACGCCGTCCACTCCCAGGCGTCGCCGATCGTCCCGAGCACTCCCGCCGGCGAGGCGCCGCGAGGATACGCGCCGGCGGGCGCGGGGCCGAAGGCGAGCTGGTCGAGGTTGGCAAGCTCCTGCGTCGGAGCGTCCTCCCCCCACGGGAAGCGCAGCTTGGCGCCACCGGCGGGATCCCACGCGGCCGCCTTCTCCCATTCGGCCTCGGTCGGCAGCCGCCCGCCGCGCCAGCGCGCGAACGCGTCGGCCTCGTACCACGAGACGTGCATCGCCGGCAGGCGCGCGTCGAGCGCCTCGACGCGCTCGAAGCTGCGCGCGCCGCCGTCGGCGGACCAGTAGAGCGGCCGCTCGATGCCCTCGCGCTCGCGCCAGTCCCAGCCCTCCGGCGACCACAGCTCCGGGCGGCCGTAGCCGCCGTCGTCGACGAACTCGAGATAGGCGCCGTTGGTCACGGGCACGCGATCGATCGCGAACGTGTCGAGCCCGACTTCGTGGGCGGGGCGCTCATTGTCGTAGGCGAAGCCCTCGGGGTCGATGCCGAGCGTGAACGCGCCCGCCGCGATCGTCACGGTCTCGCCGTACGCGACCGTCTGCTGCGGAAGCGGGCGCCGCCGCGGCGCGTAGACGCCCGGCTCGGCGAGCGCCAGCGCCTGCAGCATCGTGTCGTTGTGCTGGTGCTCGTGCTCGACGAGCATCTCCCAGGCGAACCCGTGCGCGTTCAGGCGATCGCCGCCGGGTGAGAGGTCGGCCCGCTCGAGCACCGCGAGCGCGCGTTCGCGGACCTGCTCCATGTAGGCGAGCGCCTCCTCATAGCGTAGGAAGGGCAGCTCACCGCGGTCGGCGCGCGGTGTCTCGGCGGCGTCATAGACCTGAGACAGCTCCTCGCGCAGCGGCTCGAGCCCGCCGGCCCGCTGGCACAGCCAAAGGTCCTCGAACGCGGCGATGTGGCCGAGGTCCCAGACGAGCGGGCTCATCAGGGTGGAATGGACGCGCTCGAGGTTCTCGACCGAGACCGGCTCGATCAGCGCGAGCGTGCGCTCGCGCGCCTCCGCGAGCAGCTCGCGGTACTCGGGTACGACATCGGCCCCTCCACGGGGCTGTGTCTGGGTCTGTAGCGGCGGCACGCTTAGGAGGGTTGATCCTAGCCCAGCGTCTTCCCCGGCCCGGCTCGCGTTACACACGCGGCACTTGGGCGCCCGCCGCGGCGGGCGCCCAGCCGCCTACCGCTACTCGCTGACTCTGTCGATCAGGAACGCCACGCGCACGTGCGCGCGCCACTCGTCGAGGTTGTCTCCGCGCAGGCCGGTCGAGACGACGTCCACTGCCTTGATGTTGCGCAGCGTCTGCTTCGCGTCGTTCAGAGCGGCCTGAACCGCCTCGTCGGAGCTGTTCGGCGAGCTCCCGACCAACTCGATGATCTTGACTACCGCCATCTGTCCTCCTCAGTCGGGTGCCGTGCGGGAGAACCTAACCGCTCGCGCGGGGCCGCGCCAGGATTTCGACGGTGCTTTACTCGCGCGCGCGCGCTGTGTAGGTTTCGCCGCAGTGGAGGCGTCACCCACCACACCTCAGCCTCAGCCCCAGCCCGAGCCCAAGCGCAAGGAGAAGGGCCCGTACCTCTCGGCCGCCCGGATCCATTGGTCCGAATACCTCGGCATGGCCGGCGCGGGCGTGCTCTTCCTGTCGCTGTTCCTGCCCTGGTTCTCGGCCGCCGACTGCTCGCAGAACCCGAACTCCGCGCTCGTCGGCGCCGGCACCGGCTGCGGCGAGAGCGCGAGCGCGTTCCAGGTCTACGGCATGCTCTGGTTCTGGCTGACCGCGGCCTGCATCGCACCCTTCGTGCTCACATGGATCGTCGCCCGCTCGCACAAGCTCACCTGGCGCCCCGGCGAGATCACGATGATCGTCGGGATCACCGCCTTCGCCCTGATCGTCATGAACGGGATCATCCTCGGCAAGCCTGACAACGGCGTCGAGATCTCGTTCGGACCCGGCTACGTGGTCGGAATCATCGGCGCGCTGATGATCTGCGCCGGTGGCGTGATCCGCCAGGGCGAGGGCGGGCGCACGCGCAAGGTCCCGGGCCAGATCTAGTTCTAGGTTGAACGCTTGATGGCCGCGAACGGCGCGCCCGACCGCAACCTCGCGCTCGAGCTCGTGCGGGTCACCGAGTACGCCGCGCTCGCTGCTGCCCGCTGGTCCGGCCGCGGCGACAAGGAGGCCGCCGACCAAGCCGCCGTCGACGCGATGCGGCTGATGCTCCAGAACGTCCAGATGGACGGCGTCGTCGTCATCGGCGAGGGGGAGAAGGACGAGGCGCCGATGCTCTACAACGGCGAGCGGATCGGCGACGGAACGCCGCCGGCGGTCGACATCGCCGTCGACCCGCTCGAGGGCACCACGCTCTGCGCCAAGGGCATGCCGCGCGCGCTGGCGGTGATCGCGCTGTCCGAGCGGGGCACGATGTTCGACCCCGGCCCGTGCGTCTACATGGAGAAGATCGCCGGCTCGCAGGAGATCGCCGACCTGCTCGACCTCGACCGGCCGCTCGCCGAGACGATGAAGCTGGTTGCCGAGCGCAAGGGGACCGGCGTCGACGACGTGACCGTGATCATGCTCGACCGCCCCGCGCGTCATACAGAGGCAGTCGAGAGCGTGCGCTCGGTCGGCGGGCGGATCCGCTTCATCGAGCACGGCGACGTCTCGGCTGCGCTCGACGCCGTCACGCCGGGATCGCCGGTCGACTTGCTGTGGGGGATAGGAGGGACGCCCGAGGGCGTGATCTCGGCGGCCGCGATCAAATGCGTCGGCGGGCGCCTGCTCGGCCGCCTCTGGCCGCGCGACGACTCCGAGCGCCAGGGCGCGCTCGACGCCGGCTACGACCTCGAGGAGGTGCTCGATGCGGATCGCCTCGTCGCCGGCGAGGACGTCTTCTTCGCCGCCTCCGGCGTCACCGACGGCGACGTGCTCCAGGGCGCCCACTACGACGCCCGTGGAGCCAAGACCGAGTCGCTCGTCACCCGCTCGCGCTCCGGCACGGTCCGCCGCATCAACGCCCGCCACGACCGCAACAAGTTGCGCGAGGTCTTCGGAGAACGCTTCGGCTAAGGCGCCGAGTCCGCGACCTGTTCGCCGCGCAGCGCGCCGACCTTGCTCGGAGGCAGCTCGAGCCGGCCGAGCGAGCGCAGGAAGCCGTGGGTGACGATGACGTGGATGCGCAGCTGGGTCTGGGCGTAGAACCAGGCCGCGAGCCGGCCGAGCGCGCCCGCGCGTCCGCCGGGCCGGGCCGCCGCGAGCATCGGGTAGAAGTTCGTCACCTCCGAGCTGACCCGTACCGCCACCTCGTCGCCCGCCTCGTCCGGGCGCTCGACCGCGATCCGTAGGTAGCCGCGGCTGCGCCCCGATCCGGAGACCAGCAGTCCGCGCTCGATGCGCCAGATGACCGCGCCCGAGGCGGCCGCGAACTCGTACTCCGGTGCGTGGAAGCGCAGCAGCACCAGCCTGCGCGAGAGCAGGACCACCGTCCGCGAGCTGTCGCTGTAGACGACGCGCAGGAGCCCCAGTGAGATCCTTGAGAGGTAGGCCCAGTAAGCGCGTGCCAGCCGCTCGAGGTTCTCGCGCTTCCAGAGCCGCTCGAGCTCGGGGCGCCGCACGGTGACCGACGCCACCTGACGACTCTGCGTGCTGCCGTCGGTCGGCGACGCCGTCTCGGGTTCCCTTACGATTTCGACCCGCGCCGGCAAGGCCGCTCGCTGACGCCGACCGGCGCTCATAGCAACTCGACGTCGATCCGATCGCCGGCCACGAGCTCGCCGTCGCCGGCCGGCACGTACCCGAACGCGCTGGCCCCGAGCATCGAGCTCAGCACGTGCGAGTTCTGCGCCTTGGTCGGCTCGACATGGAGGCCGTCCGCAGCCACCGTGAGGCGGCAGCGCACCACGTGGTCGCGCCCCTTGCTGCGCTTGATCGCCGTGTCGAGGATCGCCGGCGTGCGCTCCGCGGCCGGATCGCCGCCGGCCAGGGCGATCAGCGCCGGTCGCGCGAACAGGTGGAAGGTGACCATCGCCGACACCGGGTTGCCCGGCAGGCCGAACACAAGCGAGCCGGAGCCCGAGCCGAACCAGGTCGGCTTGCCGGGCTTCAGGCGCACGCCCCAAAAGCGCTGCTCCACTCCGAGCTCCGCGAGCGCGGGCTTGACGTAATCGTGCGGGCCGACCGAAACGCCGCCTGACACGCACACGACGTCGGCGCCTTCGAGCGCGCCGCGGAGGGCGTCGCGCGTCGCGCGGGCAGCGTCGGGGACGCGCTCGCGGAGGACCACCTCGGCGCCCGCCCGCTCGGCCTGCGCTGCGAGCGCGAACGCGTTCGAGTTGCGGATCTGGCCGGGCGCGAGCGCCGCACCCGGCTCGACGAGCTCGTCGCCGGTCGCGAGCACGGCCACTCGCGGCCGGCGCCCGCAGAGTGGCTCGGGCTGACCGACGGAGGCGAGCACCGCCAGCTCCGCAGGCCCGATCGGCGCGCCGGCAGCCAGCACGCGCTCGCCGGCGCGCATGTCCTCACCGGCACTGCGTACGTTCGCCCCGGCCTCGACCGCCGGCACGACGACGATCTCGCCACGTTCGGTGACGCGCTCGACCGGGACCACGGCATCCGCGCCCGCCGGCATCACCGCGCCGGTGGAGATCCGCATCGCCTGCCCTGCCTCCAACGCTCCAGATGCCGGCGCCCCCGCCCGCGACTCACCAACGACCGGGAGCTCCGCACCCTCTCCCGCCACCACCGCATACCCGTCCATCGCCGACGCGTCGAACGGCGGCAAATCCTCCCCCGCCACCACATCCTCCCCAAGAAACCGCCCAAGACACGCCGCTAGAGCAACCCGCTCCGCTCCGAGCGGAGCGACGGCGCCGAGCACGCGCGCGCGAGCCTCCTCAAGCGAAATCAGCTCGGGCATGATCGACCGAATCTAGCCGAGCGGAGGCCACGCTGAGCGAGCCGGGGAGCGGCGACGATTCTGCGCGAGCGGGGAGCTATTCGATCATGCCCGAGCGGATGCCGATCGCAACGGCCGCCGTGCGGGTCGAGGCGTCGAGCTTCGCGAGGATGCGCTTCGTGTGGGTGCGCACCGTCTCGGTGGACAACCCCAACTGTTTCGCCACCTTGTCCGTCTGCATCCCGTCGGCCAGCATCTGCAGGATCTCGCGCTGGCGCGGGGTGAGCTTTCGCTCCACCTCGTCACGCACGATCGAGGACGAGAGCGCCGGGTCGACGTAGAACTCACCGCGCGCGGCGGCTTCGATCGCGCGGATCAGGTCCTCGGGCGGGGAGTCCTTGCGCACGTAGCCCTTGACGCCCGCCTTCA
>Ga0136632_10000362_pt1 | contig 13072 bp, 14 predicted proteins | sample AntDrymUQ6112106_2_FD_104670 | JGI IMG/M metagenome (GOLD analysis project Ga0136632, IMG submission 104670) | Polar desert sand microbial communities from Dry Valleys, Antarctica - metaG UQ611 (21.06) | ecosystem: Environmental > Terrestrial > Soil > Desert | place: Antarctica: Dry Valley...
GCCCTCGCCGGTTCACGACGTTTCGTGTCTTTCGGGACCCGAATGCCTCAGAGTTTGTGAAAAAACCGTCGCGAGCGAAGGGAGGTCGCGTTCCGCCGGAGCGCAGGAACCGGAGTGTATGTTAAAATACATGAGGATTCCGAGCACCGCCGGGAAGCCAGGGCCAGGGACTGGCCCTGCTTGGCGCGCCGAGGACGCAGCGCGAGATCCCGAGCGCAGTAGGTTTTTTCACAAACTCTCAGGGGTCAGGGCAGAGCGCGGCGTCGCGGTCGCCAGTGCGATCTGCATTGCCGCTACGAATTCATGGTGCGATCAGGCATTGAAGCCGCCATCCACGTCTAGTGTCGCGCCGGTGATGAAGGCGGCGTCCGGACTTGCGAGAAAAGCGACCGCGGCGGCGACCTCTTCGGGTTTGCCGTAACGGCCGAGCGCCGTACCCGCCTTCCCTGCTTCGGCGAAAGCGCCGTCGGCCGGGTTCATGTCGGTATCGATCGGGCCCGGCTGCACGACGTTCACGGTAACGCCCTTCGGGCCGAGGTCCCTCGCCCACCCCCGGGTGTAGGCCGCCACGGCCGCCTTGGTCGCCGAATAGTCGGCAAGGCCGGGCCACGGCGCGCGACTCCCGGCAACGGAACCGATCGAAATGATCCGGCCGCCTTCGACCATGAACGGCGCTGCCGCGCGCACGGCTGCCGCCACACCGCCGACATTGATCGCGAACTGCCGATCGAGCCCGGCGATGGCCGTAGAGGGATCGCCGACCATAGCGGTGACGAAGACACCGGCACTGTTGACGAGGATGTCGAGCCGGCCGAAGCCCTCGACGACCGCCTTGACCAGACCTTCCACCTGGCCGGGATAGGCCTGGTCGGCGTGGAACGCCGCCGCGCGTACGCCGTGGCCTTCGAGCGCGTCGACCACCGCCTTGGCCTTGTCGGCCGACGCCGCGTAGCTCACCGCCACGTCCGCTCCATCCGCCGCAAGGCGCTTCGCGATCGCCGCGCCGATGCCGCGCGATCCGCCGGTGACCAATGCAACCTTGCCTGCTAAGGGTTTCGCCATGTCGTTGCTCCTCTCTGTGAATTTCGTACCAACGCGATGTCGTCGATACGATATACGGCTATGCCGCGTAACCGCCGTCGATGGTCAGGCTGGCGCCGGTGACAAAGCCCGCTTCCGGTCCGGCGAGGTAGGCGACCATGTCGGCGATCTCCTCGCCCCGGCCGTAACGCGCCAGCGCGGTCCAGCCCTTTATCGCCTCGGCCAACGGCCCATCCGCCGGGTTCATGTCGGTGTCGATCGGGCCGGGCTGCACGTTGTTGATGGTGATGCCGCGCGGGCCGAGATCGCGGGCGAGCCCGCGAGTGAGGCCTGCAACGGCCGCCTTGGTCATTGCGTAGACACCGCCCCCCGGGAAGGGGATCCGGTCAGCGTTGACGCTGCCGATGGTGATGATGCGCCCGCCTTCGCTCATGTGGCGGGACGCCTCCTGCACGGCAACGAAGACCGCGCGGACATTCACCGCCACCATGCGGTCGAAGTCATCGAGCGAGAACTGGTCGAGCGGCGCCACCACCGCGATCCCCGCGTTGTTGACCAGCACGTCGAGACGGCCGAGCGTGCGCACCGTCTCGGCAACGGCGTTTTTCACCGCGCTGGCGTCGCCGCTGTCGGCGCGGATCGCCATGGCGCGCCCGCCTGCCGACTCAATGGCGCGCGCTACTTCGTCGGCCTTCTGCTGCGCGCTGGCGTAGGTAATGGCGACGGCAGCACCGTCACGTGCAAGCCGCCTCGCGATGGCCGCGCCGATCCCGCGCGATCCACCCGTGATCAATGCGACCTTGCCTGCGAGTTTCTTCGTCACTGTCCTGCTCCTCCGGCGGATCCGGGTCGTTTGTTATGTATCGTACGGTATATAATGCGTGCATGGACATGGGCTGTCAAGGGTTTTAGTATCGATTGGTATGAAAGCGAGGAAACCGCCCGCACCGATAGGACGTCCGCGAGCCTTCGACGTCGATGAGGCCCTGGACCGGGCCCTCCAGGTCTTCTGGCGCAAGGGCTACGAGGGTACCTCGCTACCGGACCTCACCGAGGCCATGGGCATCAACCGCCCGAGCCTCTACGCCGCCTTTGGCAACAAGGAGGCGTTATTCCGCAAGGCGATCGATCGCTACGCCGAAGGGCCGGCCGCCTATTTTCGCGAGGCCCTGGAAGCGCCGACGGCCCGCGCCGTCATCGAACGGCTGCTACGCGGGGCCGTCGACCTGCTGAGCGATCCGCGCCATCCGCCGGGATGTCTCTTGGTGCAGGGTGCGCTTTCATGCGGGGAGGCGGCAGAGCCCATCCGGCAGGAACTGGTCTCGCGCCGAAAGGCGGGCGAGGCGGCGATACGCCAGCGCTTCGAGAGCGCGATATCGGATGGTGATCTACCGGCCGACGCCAATGCCGCCGATCTCGCCCGCTTCATCGCAACGGTCACCGTTGGAATGGCGGTCCAGGCAGCAGGCGGCGCAAGCCGTCATGAATTGCAACGCGTGGCCCGGATAGCGCTGCGATCTTGGCCTGAAGCGCGCCGGAAACCAACCACGTGCACGGAAGTGAGTTCAACCGGATGATGGAATCTGTCATAGAGACCGCGGCGCCGGCGGCCGCCGACGCCTGAAGGAACCCAAGACACTCTCGCTGTTACGGCCGGAGGTGCCCGCTTTCCGCGCAGGGTTCACGCGATGCATCACCTCCCATATCACATGATGTATAGTTGATGCATCTGCAACGGAGGATGAAACCATGCGCACCACCGTCAATCTGGACGACCAGCTTTTGAGCGAGGCTCAGCGGATCACGGGGCTGAAAGAGCGAACAACCCTGATCCACGAGGGACTCAAGGCCCTCATCGAACGTGAGAGCGCGCGACGCCTGGCCCGACTCGGCGGCAGTGAGCCCCGGTTGCAACCAATCCCCCGGCGTCGCTCCCGGTCCGCGTGATCCTGGTCGACACTTCCGTATGGGTCGATCATTTGCGCAAGGGCGTACCGGGACTGGCCGCCGCCCTGGAGCAGGGTAGCGTACTGATGCATCCGTTCGTTCTGGGGGAATTAGCCTGCGGTAATCTGAAGAACCGCCGCGAAGTGCTCCGGCTCCTGGGCGATCTGCCGGGCGCGCCCGTGGCGATGGACCCTGAGGTGCTGGATTTTATAGAGCGGCGAGCCCTCATGGGCCGGGGTATGGGGTACATCGATGCCCATCTCCTCGCATCGGTAGCCCTGGTCGGAACTCCGCAACTGTGGACACGGGACAAGCGCCTCGCCGCGGTGGCGGCGGAGCTCAAGCTCGCTTACGCGGAACGACCGTGAGGAGGAATCCCATGACACGAAAGACCGCCGGCACCAAGACCGTCGAGGCCCTCCGCCACACGGAGGACAAGTGCAAGAACATCCCCACCGCCGAGCACCGGTCCGTGCTCCAGAAGGAGCAGGAGGTGCCGCGCACGTTGAAGTACCCCCGCAACACCGACCTCGACCCCCAGCTCGTCTGGCGCGGGAAGGACGAGCAGGACTGGAGCAACCTCGTCGTCCATGTCCCGCCTTCTACATCCAGGAAAAAGATACAGCCGAAGGTGCTCATCGACGACCTACTTCGGGAGTCGAAGGAGCGCGACCAGGCTGCCGGACGAGGCGAACAGATCGATCTCTTCGCCGATTTCAACGGCATTCCCGAGAGCGTGGACAGGACGGAGTTCTACCAGCATGACCAGAACTGGTCGAACCGCATGATCCTCGGCGACTCGCTCCAGGTGATGGCGTCACTCGCCGAGCGCGAGGGCCTACGCGGCAAGGTCCAGCGCATCTACGTCGACCCGCCCTACTGCAAGGAGTAACCGCGAATTCATGGCTGATGTCATATGCAAGGGCTGGGGGGTATACTTAACTTATATAAGGGTCCGCGGCCACAGGTTTAGTGGCAAGAGCGTTTGGTGGACCAACCGCAGGAGATCCCATGACAGAAGACGAGGTACGGCAGCGCGCCTTCGCGATGCCATTGACAAGCCCGGCGTATCCGAAAGGACCTTATCGCTTCGTGGATAGGAAATACCTGATCTTTACCTATCGCAGTGATCCTGCGCTGCTAGAAAAAATCGTGCCGGCACCACTCAAACTGCATGAGCCTCTGGTCAAGTTTGAATTCATGAAAATGCCAGATTCCACAGGGTTCGGCGACTACTGCGAGTCGGGACAGGTGATCCCGGTGAGCTTCCAAGGCGAAGTCGGTGGATACCAGCACGCGATGTACCTCAACGATCATGCCCCGATTGCCGGAGGACGGGAGCTTTGGGGGTTCCCGAAGAAGCTGGGCTGTCCCGAGCTCCGAGTGCACAAGGATACGCTCGTCGGCACACTCGATTTCAATGGCATCCGGATCGCGATCGGCACCATGGGCTATAAGCACGGGCAGATGGACTCGCAATCGGTGTTTGACGCCCTGAGCACCCCGACCTTTCTGTTGAAGATCATTCCCCACGTGGACGGGGCACCGCGGATCTGCGAGCTCGTGCGTTATACCTTGCGGGACCTCACCATCAAAGGCGCCTGGAGCGGACCCGGGGCGCTGGGACTCTTCCCTCACGCCCTGGCTCCAGTGGCCGAATTGCCGGTCTTGGAAGTGGTCTCGGCTGTTCATATCCTGACCGATCTTACCCTCCCGCTAGGCGCGGTCGCTTACGATTATTTGGTGGCCTAATACCGTGGTATTTATTCCGAGGTGAACCTATGCGCATGAAAGGCCGAGTGGCGCTGGTAACGGGTGCCGCAAGCGGCATCGGGAAAGACATCGCCGAGACCTTTGCTCGCGAGGGCGCTAAGGTCGTCATCGCCGATGTGAGCGTCGACGCCGCCCAGGCGGCGGCCGCGGAGATACAAAAATCGGGGGGCGTTGCCCTCGCGGTCGCCATGGATGTCACTCAGGAGCAGCAAGTCGATGCGGGGGTCGCCGAGGCCATCAATGCCTTCGGTGGCGTTGATGTGCTCGTTAGCAACGCCGGCATCCAACACATCGCCCCGGTAGTCGATCTCCCCTTGGACCAGTGGCGTAAGCTTCTGGCGATCCACCTCGATGGCGCCTTCTTGACCACACGGGCCTGTTTGCGGCACATGGCCCACTCGGGACGCGGTGGCAGTATTATTTATATGGGCTCGGTCCACTCGAAGGAGGCCTCACCCCTGAAAGCGCCCTATGTCACCGCCAAGCACGGCCTGATTGGGCTCTGCAAGGTCGTTGCGAAGGAAGGGGCGGCCCATGGGGTGCGCGCCAACGTGGTTTGTCCAGGATTCGTGCGAACAGCGCTCGTGGAGAAACAGATCCCAGAACAAGCCAAGGAACTTGGGATTTCCGAGCAGGAGGTAATCAAGAACGTCATGCTGAAGGAAACCGTCGATGGCGAGTTCACGACTACCGAAGACGTTGCCGCAGTGACCCTCTTCCTTGCCGCCTTCCCGACCAATGCACTGACCGGACAATCGATCGTCGTCAGTCACGGGTGGTTCATGCAATGAGGATCGCTATGGTTGGCGGAGATCATTGCTCGTGACGCAAGAGGTCGATTTCTTATCGATTGGTGGTGGGCTCGCCAGTACCACGACGGTAGAAACACTCAGAAACGAAGGCGCGCAAGGTTCGATAGTAATGCTTGCAGGAGAACCGGTACTGCCCTATCACCGGCCCCCACTATCGAAGGACTACCTGATCAAGGACGAAGGCTTTGACCGGCTGCTCATTCAGCCCGAGGCCTTTTATCGGGACCATAATATCGAGGTTCGTCTCGGCACGCGCGCAACCCGCCTTGATGCCCAGCGCAAATTGGTCACGACAGATCGCGCGGGGACCTTTCGATATCGCCAGCTGCTCATCGCTACCGGCGCCCGCGTGCGCCCGCTCCGTGTGCCCGGCGTGCACTTGGAGGGTGTGCACTACCTTCGCACCGTGACGGACGCTGAGCGGCTCCGTAAGGCCATGGCCACCTCCAAGCAGGCCGTTGTGGTCGCATCGAGCTTCATCGCCATGGAGGTGGCGGCAGCCTGTGTCACGCGGGGCATTCACACCACCATCATCGCCAAGGAGAAGCTCCTATACGATCGGCTGGAGTCACCGGAGGTATCGAAGTTCTTTTACGACTACTATCGCGGCCGAGGTATCGAGATCGTCTTCGGGGAGACAGCCTCGGCGTTCACTGGCGAGCAGCAGGTTAGCACAGTGACTACCCAGAGCGGCAGGCTCTTTGCCTGTGATCTCGCGGTGATCGGTGTGGGGGCTGAGCCCGAGACTGACTTTCTTCGTGATAGCGGACTGCAACTGGAGGATGGTATCGTTGTCAACCAATACCTTGAGACCCATCTGCCTGGCATCTATGCGGCCGGGGATATCGCCAAGTTTTTCGACCCCGTATTCCGACGCAATCGCCGCATAGAACACTGGGACAATGCGCTCAAGCAAGGCCGCATCGTTGCACGCAATATGCTTGGCTGCCATGAATCCTATCGGGCCGTATCCTATTTCTTTTCCGACGTACTCGGTCTCAGTTTCAACTTCATAGGTGACGTCGATGGAACCACGCGACGCATCGTCCGGGGGGCTCCAGCAAGCTCCTCGTTCGCGGTCCTCTATTTGAGGGATGAACAACTGACGGCGGGCTTTTTGCTCAATCGCCCCGTTGGCGAAGAACGGGCCATCGGGTCCCTCATCCTCAACCGCATCCCCCTCGAGCAGTCTCAGACCCTGGGCGACATATCGCTGCCCCTCAGCACGTGGGCGAAGCAAACCGTGTTGATTCTCCAGGGCGGAGGAGCGCTCGGAGCCTTCGAATGCGGTGCCGTCAAGGCGCTCGAAGAAAACGGGATTTATGCCGATGTAGTGGCCGGCGTCTCGATCGGGGCCTTCAATGCGGCCATTGTTGCGAGCCATCCGCGCCGCGCCGCGGCGGCCCTCGAAGCATTCTGGCGGGAGCTTGCGATTCATACCCCGGCTGCACCGAATGAGGAGGCGCGCAGGGCCCTCTCGTCCTGGTATGCATTGGTCCTCGGTGTCCCCAAGTTCTTCCGCCCCCGCTGGCTGATGCCCATGCTAAGCGTACAGGAATGGTCACACAATTGGATGAGCTTTTATGACCCTTCCCCGATCAAGGATCTCCTGCGAAAGTATATCGACTTCAAGCAACTCAAGGATAGCCCGGTCCGGCTCTTGGTCAACGCGGTCAACGTAGAGACGGCGGAGGTCGAGACCTTCGACAGCTACATCGAAGAAATAACGCCCGATCATTTAGTGGCCAGCGGCAGTCTGCCTCCGGGATTTCCCTGGACGACCATCCACGGAAAGCATTATTGGGACGGCGGCATTGTAAGCAATTCCCCCATCGACCAAGTGACCGAGCGCTGCGGCTTGACCGACAAGCGAGTCTACATCGTCAATCTCTTCCCGGGGAGTAAACGTTTGCCACGAAATCTTCCCGAGGTGATGGCGCGCCGGGACGAAATAGTTTACGCAGGAGAGACTCAATCGAGACGTTCGGACTCGAGACTTGCTGGATAACTACGGAAAGCTTGTCAATGAGCTCATGAGCGAGCTCGATCCAACCATTGCCGAGCCTATCAAACAGCGACCGCTTTATATCGAAACGGTAGGTATGACAGGACCGATTTCCGTTACTCGAATTGTCCATACTGGAGAACCGGGAGAGGGTCCTTCCAAGGACTATGAGTTCTCAGCCGAGACCGTCGAGGAGCATATCGAGGCGGGTTACATCGCCGCATGCGAAGCTCTCAAGGTCACCGGAAAATAGGCGATGTCGGGGGAATCCAGGAAACGCTGCCGCACGAGCCGGTCACCGCATATCTCGACGCCCGGGTATGCGCGGATCGTGAAAAGGGAAGTGCCAGCGATGAGACAGCCGTGGTCTGCCCCTGCTATCTTTATTGAATGAGTCACCATTGCTACAATGACCGAATGACGCGCGACCCGCTCTACTTCAGGTCGCTGCAGATCGCTGCTCAGCACAAGGCCTGCTTGAGCCGGCAGCGATACCACTTATCGAGCCGAGCGGTGCTGTCCAGATAAACGAGGCCGGCTTTCCGGAGGAAGAACTCATGAAACTCAACCTGCTCCTACTCTATGGGTCCGTCCGCTCGACGCGGCAAGGGATCAAGGCCGCACGCTTCGTCGCCAACAAGTGCCGAGAACGCGGGCACGAGGTTTTCCTGGTCGATCCGCTCGAGCTCCGACTGCCGCTGCTCGACAAGATGTACAAGGAATATCCGCCGGGAGGCGCGCCGGAGTCGCTCGAGCGGTTGGCCGGGCGTGTGAAGGCGGCGGACGCGTACGTGATCGTGTCGGGCGAGTACAACCACACCGTTCCGCCCGCGCTCGCCAACCTCCTCGATCACTTCCTCGAGGAGTACTTTTACAAACCGAGCGCGATCGTCTGCTACTCGGCCGGGGCCTTCGGAGGCGTTCGAGCCGCGATCGCGCTGCGTGCGATGCTCGGCGAGCTCGGAATGCCGAGCATTCCCTCGATCTTCCCGATCCCAAAGGTCCAGGACGCGTTCCGGGAGGACGGCTCACCGATCGACGACGGCTACGAACGGCGCATCGTGAAGTTCCTCGACGAGCTCGAGTGGTACGCGCGTGCGCTCAAGGCGGCTCGGGAATGCGACCAAGACCGCGAGCGGAGCAACTGCTCGGCGCAGCAGCTGATCGCGTCGCAACGGTGAGTTAGACCGGGGCTGGATGGACGGCCCTTGGCGCCACGACATACGAGTCGCTTTCGTATGCAAGATGTCATTAAGAAACTGATTGCAGGACACGGGCCCGCGGAAGAGATGACTCCATTGCATGGGACTGATTCTGAGACTCTACCGCTACGAGCGAGCATGAGTCGAAGTCGGAATTCAACGTGACATTCCGGTCCAATGTGCTGCGTTCGCTTGCGCACAGCGCCCCCTATCGCTGACTTAATTAAAGCGCCTGGTTAGAAGCCCGCCTTGCATTGCCCGTCATTTGGCGCGCCCAACCTTTGGGCTGGCGTTTTCGTGGGTAGGTTTGTTTCGACACATCAGGTTCCAGAGCGTAACCCGGTGGCGCAATAGCGGCGACTTTCAGAGGATTCATGGCGATGGGTATTGAAGTACTGGTCATCTTGCTATTGGTATTGCTCAACGGCTTCTTTGCCATGTCGGAACTTGCTATCGTGGCCTCGCGCAAAGCGAGGCTGAAGGTGCTGGCAGACGAAGGCAACAGAGGGGCTGCTAGCGCGCTCGATCTTGTTGAGAATCCGGGGCGTTTTCTCTCTACGGTTCAGATCGGCATTACCCTGGTGGGTATACTGGCCGGGACTTTCGGGGGTGCCACGATCACGGAGAGGCTTGCGGCTTACTTTGACAGTTTCCCGGAAATAGCCCCACTCGGTGAACCTATTGCGATCGGGATTGTAGTGATCGGTATAACCTACCTATCGCTGATCATCGGCGAACTCGTGCCCAAGCAGTTGGCCTTGAAAAATCCCGAACGCTTGGCCTCGACAGTCGCACGCTTCATGACATTTCTAGCCAAGGTCGCAGCGCCGATAGCCTACTTCCTCGAGTTATCCTCCAGATTGGTATTGCGCCTCTTGGGCGCCCACCGCACACCGGAGCAAAGCGTGACGGAGGAGGAGGTGAAGGCCGTCGTTGCCGAGGGGGTCACGGCGGGTGCGCTCAAACTCGAGGAAAAGGAGATGATCTCGGGCGTGATGCGCTTAGCGGATTGGCGTGTGCAAGCGATCATGACGCCGCGCCAGGACGTTGCGTGGCTCGACCTCGATGAGGGGGATGAGGCAATCGGTCAGAGACTTCAGGAGTCGCACTTCTCCCGTCTCCCGGTGGCAAGAGGAAACCTCGATCGGGTGCTCGGGATCGTCCAAGCCAAGGACCTCTTGAACCGAGCCATCGCCGGGCAATCCCTGAGCATCGAAAGCGCTCTGTGCCGACCTGTCATCGTGCATCGCCATACCTTGGCGCTACGTCTTTTGGAGATGTTTAAACGATCCCCGATCCATATGGCCCTGGTCTTGGATGCATCGGGTGGTCTCGAGGGAATTGTCACTGCAGCGGATTTTCTCAAAGCCATCGTCGGTAGTCTGGCGGAGGCCGGGGAAAACGGCGAGCCAGAAGCCTTTCAGCGGGAGGACGGATCGTGGTTAATCGGCGGTGATCTGCACATCGACGTTCTCAAGGATCGTTTGGGCCTACGCGAGATCCCGGAAGAGCGCGATTTTCATACGGTTGCAGGCCTCATCTTGTGGCGACTCGAGCGGATGCCCGCCGTGGGGGATCACATCGAATTCGCTGGATTCCGCTTCGAGGTTGTGGACATGGACGGGGCCAAAATCGATAAGATACTCGCCGTACCGCTCAATGGATCACCGGTAGAATCGGAAGACCACTCGGGTTGGTAAGGCCGCAAGTTCATATCAAGCAAGTTACCGTATCGAGTCGCAAGAGAATCCGAGTCTAGTGACGATGGGAGGCTCAGAACATGATCGTGATCCCGGCCCCCTACCTGCGCTTCGGATCGGTGCTCATAGCGAAAGAACAACTTGCTACCATCACATCAGTAACGGCTTAGATAAACTATACATCAACCCGATAGCGCCGCAGGCACTGATAACGGGAATGATCCCGACGTTATAGCGAAAGAGCGCCGCGGATGCGGCTAGGCCCATCAGGGCGGAAAACCACTCGAAGGTCGCACCGAGGCCCTGAGGCCAGAGCACATGATAGGCAAAGAACACCGCGAGACTCCACCTTGGAGCAGCGCTTCGATCACCGAGGCATCATCACTCAAGAAAAACATCCCGCGCGGCTCGGCCTTGAGGAAATCGAGTGGGTCGTACCCGCTCTGCCGACTAGCGCTGCGACGGCGGGTGATGATCCGACAGAGGCTCTCATAGCCCAATCGATCGCGGGCGAGCAACACCAATCGCCCAGATTTGCATCCTAGCGTGCCCGCTTGGTATTGGGCCCGCAGCTCTACGCCGGTGATCGGCTTAATTCCGTAGGACCGCGCGGCGCGGTGGAACCGGACCTGACCATAAAGGTTCTCGACATTGGTTAGCGCCATGGCCGGAATTCCAAAAAGTCCCGCACGGTGCAGTAGCTCTTCCACGGCGGCGGCGCTATGTCCGGGAGAGAATTCGCTTTTGACATGCAGGGGAACGAACATCGCGGGTGGGCTGTCTACCAACAACATGGCCCAACGGGATCAGACCGGCGTGAGCGCGCGACAGTTCCTGCCCGAGCGGATCTCGATGGCGTCGCTGCGCGAGGCGGCTGAGGTATGTCAGGGCTGTCCATTATACAAGGATGCAACTCAGACCGTCTTCGGCGTGGGACCGCGCTCTGCGCGCATGATCCTCGTTGGAGAACAGCCGGGAAATGATGAGGACTTGCAAGGTGCGCCGTTCGTGGGTCCCACGGGGCGGGTGCTGGATGAAGGGCTCTGCGCCGCGGGTATTGACCGAGCCGATGCCTACGTGACGAATGTGGTCAAGCATTTTAAGTGGACGCTACAGGGCAAGCGCCGGCTCCACAAGAAGCCGAGTGCGCGCGAGATCGCCGCTTGCCTACCGTGGCTCGAGAAAGAGATCGAGCTCATCGAGCCGGAAGTGTTGGTGTGTCTCGGGGCCACCGCCGCTCAGGCGCTGCTCGGTCGCGACTTCAAAGTCACGCGTCAACGCGGCCAGGCCCTGCCAACGCCACTTGCGAAACATGCGATAGCGACGGTTCATCCCTCCTCGATCCTGCGCCAGCAGACCGAGGCCGATCGGCGCCGGGAGATAGAACAATTCGTCGCTGATCTGAAAGTCGCGGCACGGCTGCTATAGGCTGCCGCCTCAACGATGGCGCGGGCAGGAGGCAGACGCTGGCCGGATCTTGTTATGTGCCCGCATTTTATCGTCTGATTGTTCCGCCGCCCACTAATCCCAAGAGCACAGCCGCCGCAAAGCGCGCCCTCCAGCCGATGAGCAGCATCAGCCCGCCGCCGTGCTTTAAACGACAGCCGATCTCCGCAGCGTGTTTGGCTTGGGACGATGCGATGTGCACTTTAGCCAGCGTTTGAAAGCCCTGGATCACGAGCCTACGTTAATTACGCAGAACGCAGTTGGTCCGGCTTCACCGGCAGCTTCCGGACCCGCTTGCCTGTTGCCGCGAAGATCGCATTGGTCACCGCCGGTGCGATCGCCGACGTACCAGGCTCGCCGATGCCCCCGGGTGATTCGGCACTCTTCACCAGATAGACCTCCACCACCGGTGCCTCGTTGATGCGCAGTATGCGGTAGTCGTTGAAATTGTTTTGCTCGACGCGACCGTCCTTGATCGTGATCTCGCCGAACAGGGCGGCCGTGATCCCGAAGATGATTCCGCCTTCCATCTGCGCCTTCACCGTGTCCGGGTTCACGGTCATACCACAGTCCACCGCACAGACAACGCGCTGGACCCGCACCTCGCCCTCCTTGGAGACCGCTACCTCCGCGACCTGTGCCAGATAGCTGCCAAAGGCGTGCTGCACGGATACGCCCCGACCGTGGCCCTCCGGCAATGGCTGACCCCAGGCGGCCTTGTCCGTGGCCAGATCGAGCACTGCCCGGGCGCGCGGCGACTTGCCGAGCAGGGCGCGGCGGTATTCGACCGGGTCCCTGTGGGCAGCCGCCGCGAGCTCGTCGATGAAGCTCTCCACGACGAAGATGTTGTGCGTGGGTCCGACACCGCGCCACCAACCCGTGACAATACCCGGCGGCTCCTGACGGACGTAATCCACCAGGACGTTCGGAAGCGCATAGGGCAGCTCCGCTGCACCTTCCACGGCATCGGGATCGAGGCCGTCCTTGAACACCGGCGGGGCCCAGCGCGCAAGGATCGAGGATGCAGTGACACGATGGCTCCAGGCGATCGGCATGCCCTGTCCGTCGAGGCCGGCGGCGAGCCGATCGTAGTAGTAGGGCCGGTAGATGTCGTGCTGGATGTCTTCTTCGCGGCTCCAGATCACC
>Ga0136632_10000364_pt1 | contig 13054 bp, 13 predicted proteins | sample AntDrymUQ6112106_2_FD_104670 | JGI IMG/M metagenome (GOLD analysis project Ga0136632, IMG submission 104670) | Polar desert sand microbial communities from Dry Valleys, Antarctica - metaG UQ611 (21.06) | ecosystem: Environmental > Terrestrial > Soil > Desert | place: Antarctica: Dry Valley...
ATCCTCGACCGGGCCTGGAAGGACTGGGAGGCGCTCGCTTGAGAGGCGCCGGTAAGGGCGGTCCGACCCGGCCGTACGAGGGGCGAGAGACGAACACGCCGGAGGTGCCGAGATGAGCATGCCTTCACAGCAGTTGGGCAAACAGGAGATAGCGGCGACCCAACCTCGCAGGAGCGCCGCCGCCGTGAAGGAAGAACGGGTAGCTTTTCTGTTCCTGATACCCTGGTTCGCCGGACTGTTCTTCTTCCTCGCGGTCCCCCTGGTGTACTCGCTGTACATCAGCATGACCGACAAGCGGTTGATCAGCGCTGGCAAGGCGCAGTTCGTCGGACTCCAGAACTACACCTACATGTTCACGAGTGACGCTTTCTTCTACAAATCCCTCTTCATAACGATGAAATGGATCTTGCTGAGTACGCCGTTGTTCCTGGTCGCCGGGTTGGTGATCTCACTCTTTCTCAACCAGAAGTATTTCGGGATGAACGTGTTCCGTACGATCCTTTACATCCCGGCGGTGGTCTCGGGCGTGGCCGTGGCCGTTCTCTGGTTGCAGCTCTTGAACCCCGAGTTGGGAGTTGTGAACTACGCCCTGATCAAGCTCGGCGTAGATAATCCGCCGTACTGGCTGGAGGACCCGCAGTGGGCGATGCCTGCGGTCATGCTGATGGGGCTTTGGGGAGTTGGCGGGATGGCGATCATCTACCTCGCTGGGTTGCAGAATATCCCGCCGCACCTGTACGAGGCGGCAACGATTGATGGCGCAGGAGCCTGGGCAAAGTTCAGGCACATTACGCTGCCGATGCTCTCCCCTACTATCTTCTTCCTGGTCCTGAACGCGATAATTGACTCGCTGCTTTTCTTCGGCCCTTTGTTCGTGCTTACCGGCGGCACTGGCGGGGGCGGCCCCGAAAACTCGCTGCTCTTCTACATGCTCTACCTGTACCGGGTGGCGTTCGTCCAGGGCTTCATGGGGTACGGGACCGCGCTCGCCTGGATCCTCACCATCCTCGGCGTCCTCATGGTCATCGTAATGATCCGGCTCGAGCGGCGCTTCGTCTTCTACGAGTCTGAGGAGTAGAGCGATGGCACGCACCGAAGGGAGGACTGGCCTCGGCCCGCCTTTGCCGCGTTTCCCGCGGCTGCCGCGGATACTGCACCCGGTGTTCGTGTACGCCGTGCTCATACTGGCGAGCCTGTTCATCCTGTTGCCGGTGGGCTGGATGCTTACTGCCGCGCTCAAGCCGGCCACGGCGCCGGTCTTCACCTTTCCGCCTGAGTGGTTCCCGACCGAGTACTGGCACTGGCAGACGTTCAGGGATGCCCTGTTCAAAGAGGAATTCATCCGCTACACGGCAAATAGCGTCTTCCTCGTCGTCATGACCGTGACCGGGGCGGTGCTCTCCTCCTCGCTGATCGCGTTCCCCTTCGCGCGGCTGCGGTTTCGCGGCAAGAACGTGCTCTTCACGTTCCTGATAGCCACCATGCTGCTGCCGGCGCCCGTGCTGCTAATACCGCAGTTCCTGCTCTTCTACCAGATCGGGTGGTACGGTACCTACTACCCGCTGTGGGTGCCGGCGTGGGCTGGCAACGCTTTCTTTATCTTCCTGATGCGGCAGTACATGCGCTCGATCCCGATCGAGCTTGACGAAGCCGCGCGGGTCGACGGCGCAGGCTACTGGACTATCTACTGGCGGATAGTCATGCCTCTGTGCGTGCCGGTGTTGACGGTCGCCGCCGTGTTCCAGTTCATAGGGACCTGGAACGACTTTTTCGGTCCGCTGATCTACCTCGACGACCCTGAGAAATTCACCGTCGCGCTGGCCCTCTCCAGGCTGGTGCAAAAAGTCGGCACGGAGTGGAACGAGGTGATGGCCGCGAACCTTATCGTCATGCTCCCCGTACTGCTCGTGTACTTCTTCGCCCAGGACAAGCTGATCGGCGGTATCGCAAACGTGGGCCTCAAGGGATAGACCGGCGCCCGCTCTAACCTCTTTTCGGCATCTGCAGTACACCTTCAGCGGCCAGTACGCTCGCCCCAGTTACACCGGCCGTCTGGTCGAGTTCGCTCAAGACGATAGGAAGGTTCCTCGTCGCGAGCGGCAGCGAGCGTTGGTAGACGGTACTCCGGATCTCCGCCAGCAGCGAGTTGCCGATGTTCGCCACGCCTCCCCCGACTACGATGAGGGAAGGGTTGAGGGTGCTGACGAGCGTGGCCAGCACCTGTCCCACGAGCCGACCCGACCCCCTGATGATCTGGAGCGCGTGATAATCTCCGAGTGACGCCGCCTCGCCGATGTCCCTTGTGGTAAGCGCGCCTCGCCGCTCGAAGACCTCCCGCAGGAACAGAGAGAGGCCTTCCTCCGCGCACCGCTCTGCTTTGGCGGCGATCGCGGGGGCAGCGGCCATTGCTTCGAGGCATCCCTTGTTGCCGCACGAGCAGACCGGCCCGTCAGGGTCAACGCAGATGTGCCCTATGTCCCCGGCACATCCCTGGCTGCCGCGTTGCAGATGCCCGTCCGCGATGATGCCGCCGCCGATGCCCGTGCCTATCTTGACGAAGAGCACGTTGTCTTCGCCCTTGCCGACGCCGTCCCTGTGCTCGCCTAGCGCCATCACGTTCACGTCGTTGTCCACGAATACGGGGGCATCGTACTCGCCGGCGAACGCCGCGCGTATGGGAAAACCGTCCCAGCCGGGCATGATCGGCGGGCTCCTCAAAACACCGGAGGCGTGCTCCACGGGTCCAGGAACCCCAACACCTGTGGCCAGTACGTCCTGCGCAACAGCCCCCTGCTCCGCGAGTAGCCCCGAAAGCAGCTCCTTGACCCTGTCGAGCACGCTTCGCGGACCGTCCTTGACGTCCCCAGGCTCCCCGCGGTGCACCAGGAGCTCGCCGCCCAGGGTGGACAGGGCGACATCCGTGGAGGTGGCGCCGAGGTCGACGGCGGCTATCAGGCCGGCCGTACGGGGGATGCGCAAGAGGGAGGAGCGACGGCCACCCTCCGATTTGGCCAGGCCGTCCTCGGCGAGCAGGCCGGCCTCGATCAACCGCCCCACCTCCATGGAGATCTTGCTCCTGCTTACGCCTAACTCATCCGTCATCTCAGACCGCGACACAGGACGGTCCATCGCCCTGACATGATGCATGATCTCCGCCTGAACGCGGTCCTCGACAAGCCGATGCCGGCTACCGGCTACCTCGGATACACCGTCTTCACTCCTCACAATCACAGTATAGACAAACTTCTTCCATACGTCTACCGACTTTTGCCGCATCTTGTCATAAGTTGGCAAACCTGAGGCACGAGCGTTTCGTTGGGGCGTCGGATGACGGGTTTGGGCTCTGTTTACAGGCCCATTGGCGCTCTGTCGAGGCGGGCGATGCCGCTCTGTATCGCGGCTTTTCTCACGGCCTCTGCGACCTGTTCGTGCACCTGAGCGTCGAGGGCTTCGGGGACGAGTTCTGACCCTGTGGCCAGGGAGGCTATCGTCTCGGCTGCGGCGAGCTTCATGGGGAGGTTGATCTCCTCTGCCCCCGAGAGGAGGGCTCCGCGGAAGATGCCGGGATAGCCCAGCACGTTGTTCACGCTCGTTCCGTCCGCGGCGAAGGCGGCGCCGGCCTCGACGGCCGCGTCGGGGTCGATCTCGGGGTAGGGGTTGGTGAGGGCTAGTATCACCTGTCCTTCACGCACCATGGCGGGGTCTATGAGACCGGCTCTCCCTGTGGTGGCCACGACGACGTCGGCCTCCAGCATCACGGTCTGCATGTCCACGAGCTCGATGCCCTTCGCGTGGGCGCGATCGTGGGAGAGTGGGTTAGGGTCAGAGCCGAGCACGCGCTTTGCGCCGGCATCGACCAGAAGGGCGGCGATCCCGAACCCTGCGGCGCCGAGCCCGATCTGGCCTACCACCTCCTCCTCGAGCGTTAGGCCCGCGTGGCGACAGGCGACAAGTACTGCAGCCAATGTCACGACGGCCGTGCCGTGGACGTCGTCGTGCATCACTGGTTTGTCGAGGGCTTCTATAAGGCGGTCCTCTATCTCGAAGCACTCCGGCGCAGAGATGTCCTCGAGGTGGATGCCGCCGAACGTAGGCGCTATGCGTATGACGGTCTCTACAAACTCATCGACGTCTTTCGTATCGATGAGTATCGGCATCGCAGAGACGTTGGCGAGCTGGTGGTAGAAGACGGCCTTCCCCTCCATCACGGGCATCGAGGCGACGGGTCCTATATCTCCAAGCCCCAGGACCCGCGTGCCGTTCGTGCAAATGGCGACGCTGCGCCCGATCATGGTCAGCTCGCCGGCGAGCGAAGGGTCCTCGGAGATGGCCGCACACGCCCGCGCGACCCCGGGGGTGTAGACGTCGCGCATGTCCTGCACCGTCCTGACAGGCCGGGTCGACTCGATGGTGAGTTTCCCGCCCTCGTGCCGGAGCAGCGCCCTGTCGCGCGCCCACAGGACCTCGACGCCTGGAAGTGTATTCAGCATCCCCACGATGTGCCCGGCGTGGTCCCTGTCTCTGACCTCCAGTGTGATCTCGCGCACCGAGGCGACCCGTCCGACGCTTATGGTGTTCACGTCGCCGATCAGCCCCTCACCCTCTGCTATCTTCCCTGCCACCGTGGCGAGCGAGCCTGAACGGTGCGGCGACTGGATGCGATACGTGTAGTCGAGCGGCAAAGCAAACCCCCTGATTCCCACACCAAACCCTGTGCCAGGATTCTATAGGAGGCTGCGCCCACCGGCCATGTTGCTGGGCACCCTCTACCCGATCACCGCTACGGCTTCGATCTCGATGAGGAGCCTGGGGTCAATGAGGGCCGAGACCTCGACCATCGAGGACGCGGGAAATGGCTCTTCGAAGTACCTCCTTCTTACCTCGTGGATCTCATCGTAGAGCCCCATATCTGTTATGAAGACGGTTACCTTGACTATGTCATCCATCCCGCCGCCGGCCTCCTCGACCACGGTCTTCACGTGCTCCAGTACCGTCTCCGTCTGGCGCTTTATGTCTCCTTCTCCGACCACGTTTCCTTCTGCGTCCATCGAGACCTGCCCCGAGACGTAGATCGCGCGCCCCTCCGGAGCCTCGACCCCCGAGGAGAACGCACCCCTACGCATGGGCGCCGGCAGGCTGGGATTACTGATCACACGCCTTGACAAAACGACCTCCTTGCCCTGTTCCACACCAGGGTATACGGTAGCATCCGCCTCCGGTCCGCGCCCGCCTGATATAAACTCGCCGGGCAGGGGGCTTCGAGGTGGGAGGACTTATGCAGCGCACGTTCGACGTACAGACCGTCCGCGAGCAGTTCCCGGCGCTCGGCCGGACGCATAATGGCCGCGGCGTGGTCTACTTCGACGGGCCAGGCGGCTCGCAGGTAGCGCGGCAGGCTATCGACGCCATCTCGGGCTACATGGAGCGCGGCGGGGCGAACCTTCACGGCGTCTTCCCGACGAGCACTGAGACCGAGCAGATCCTGGCCGACACCCGCAGGGCGGCGGCGGATTTCCTCGGGGCCGCGCCAGATGAAGTCGCCTTCGGGGCCAACATGACCACCCTGACCTTCGAGATCTCCCGCGCCCTCGCCCGTGGTTGGGACGAAGACTCGGAGATCGTCGTCACAGAGCTCGACCACCGCGCCAACGTGGACCCCTGGCTCATCGCCGCAGCAGAGCAGGGGGCGAGGGTGCGCTGGGTCAGGGTAGATCCCGAAACCCTCACCCTCGACCAGAACGACCTGGAGCAGAACATCAACGAAAGGACGAAACTCGTAGCCATAGGCCTGGCCTCGAATGCGGTCGGTACCATAAACGATGTGGCCGCCGTCGCCGATAAAGCCCACACCGCAGGTGCCCTCGTCGCCGTCGACGCCGTGCACGCGGCCCCGCACATTCCCTTGGACCGCGATGCAATAGGGGCCGACATCATCACCTGCTCGGCCTACAAGTTCTTCGGCCCGCACGTAGGCGTGACGGCCGTAAGGCGTGACCTCTTCGAGACGATGGGCGTCTACAGGCTCGACCCGACCCCGGATCACATCCCCGACAAACTGGAGACAGGCACCCAGAACCACGAGGGGATCGCCGGCGTAAAGGGCGCCCTGGACTTCATCTCCTCCCTGGGCGAAGGCGCCTCTCAGCGGGAGAAGCTCGCGAGCGCCATGAAAACCATCCAAGAACAAGAGGCCGCACTCGCCGAGACCTTCCGCTCAGCCCTCAGTGATCTCCCCGACGTAAAGCTCTACGCCGCCCCGGACGGCATCCGTAAGACGCCGACTATCGCCTTCAGGGTACAGAGGCACACGCCTGGGGAAGTCTGCGCGCGGATGCTGGAGCACGGCTTCTTTATCGCGGCGGGAGACTTCTACGCCTCGACGCTCGCCGAGAAGCTCGGCATAGTGGAGGGCGGCGGATTCGTCCGGGCCGGCCTCGCCCCCTACAACACCGAAGAAGAAGTCGAGATGTTCGTCGATGCACTGGAGAGGTCCGTACGCGAAAAGTGAGGCCAGCCTACGAAGCTCGGGATCGTTAAGGGTTCACCACATTCACCTACCTCACCACCGGTGGTAGACTAGAGGCATGAAGCGGGCGACCATCACTCTGCCTGACGAGCTCGAAGAGGCGCTGGAGGCTTACCGACGTTCTCAGGATTTACCCTTACCACTTACCGCGCTGACGCAGGCTGCGCTCCGGGAGTACCTGGAGAAGCGGGGCTTTTTGCCGCCATCTTCGGGGCGGTCTTTCGGCATCACCCCAAGCAGGCGCGGAAGCGGGAATAAAGACGTAAGTTCGGAGCACGACCGGTACCTGGCCGAAGCCGCCGAAGGTTGAGCGGAACGGTGCTTGCCGACACGGGGCCGCTCTACGCTGCTGTGGACCCTTCCGACGGCCACCATGAGCGGGCGCAAGGGGATATCAGACGGTTGAACTCGGAAGGCCTCGGGGTCGCGGTGGCCTACCCGACGTTGTGCGAATGCTACTCGCTGGTCTTGTATAAGCTGGGCGCAGTGACGGCGCAAGGGTGGATGGGGGAGATCGAAGGCGGCTCCTTCCTGATGAACCCCACTCCCGAGGACTTCCGCGAGGCTGCTGGCCTGATACGCGGGTATCAGGATCAGGCGTTGAGCATGTTCGACGCCGTCACCGCGGTCGTCAGTCGGCGGCTCAGGATGCCGGTCTGGACGTACGATCATCACTTCGACGTGGTTCGGGTCGACGTGTGGCGCGACGCGTAGCTGCCGTCGAGTTCAATGTTACCGACCAGAGGTCCGTCGGGGATATCACCTGCCGCCTCCGCCGCGACCTCTCGCCATCCCGACTGGCGTGCGGCAGATTCACTGGCGTGTAGTGTTCACGACGACACTCCGCGAGATTCTGGTATACTACGTGGCGGTAACGTAAGGTGGGTTTACAGTAGACGGAGCGCCACCCCGTGATACAGGGTGGCTTTTCTGTTTGGTGGGGCCCAGGAATACGAAAGGTGGGCTCCTGTATATGGCCCAAGGAACAGTAAAGTGGTTCAGCGACGAGAAGGGCTACGGCTTCATCTCCCCAGACGACGGGGGTGAGGACCTCTTCGTGCACCACACCGGAATAGCGGGAGAGGGCTTCAAGACCCTCGACGAGGGCGCCAAGGTATCGTACGAGGCGACCCAGGGGCGTAAGGGCATGCAAGCGGAGAACGTTACTCCGGCTTAGAACCCGAGAAGCGACCAAAAGCGCAAAGGCCGGGGTCTAGACCCCGGCTTTTGTCGTGTGTAGGGGCGTTCGCGAACCGCCCATACACCAACTAGTATCTATTGGAACGCGTCGGGCGAGGCCTGTACTCGTTCGAGGGAGGTCTCGTGGTGTACTTTATAGCCGTGCTCGTGGGGTTGGTGCTCGCCGAAGCCGCGACCCTTATCACCACGATCTACCTGCACAGGGTCCTGTCGCACAAGTCGATCCGGCTGCATCCTGCCGTGACGATGTTTATGCGCTTCGGGACGTGGATGCTAACGAGTATCTCGCCGCGCGAGTGGGTAGCCGTCCACCGCAAGCATCACAACTTCAGCGACGTCGACGGAGACCCGCACAGCCCCCACATCGAGGGGTACTGGCAGATCATGATCGGCAACGTCTACTACTACCGCCGCGAGGCCAACAACGACAACACCCTGGAGAAATACGCTGCCGACCTGCCCTTCGACCGTCTCGACAGGATCTTTCTGCGACGCGGAACTCTAGGCTTCTCCCTGACCGGTGTGGTCCTGGTCCTCCTTATGGGCATCGGCCCTGGGCTTACTGCGCTCGCCACGCTCGCTGTCGTCTACCTGCTCTTGAACGCCGCTATCAACGGCGCAGGCCACACCTTCGGATACAAGAGCTTCGAGAACGATGCCACCAACCTCAAGCTGCTGGCCCTCATAACCTTCGGAGAGGGTCTACACAACAACCATCACGCCCGACCAGCCTCCGCGAAGCTCTCCGCCTTCCGCGGCGAGTTCGACCCTGCGTGGCCCGTGATCCGTCTCCTCGAGAAGCTCCGACTCGCCGAGGTCCTCAGCAAGGTGGACGAGGGCTGGGAGGACCACCGCCGCCGCATCCCCACGACCACGGTAAGCCCGCTCGGCGCCACCACCGTAAAGAACTAGCGCAGCCTCTCTCGCGACGGCTCGGGATCAACTCATCAGCAAATAGAGCAACGCTTTCTGCGCGTGGAGGCGGTTCTCGGCCTGGTCGAAGACGCGGCTCCGCAGCCCGTCTATGACCTCCGCCGTGACCTCCTCGCCCCTGTGCGCCGGCAGGCAATGGAGAAAACGTCGTCGAGCTTCATGAGGTCTTCGTTTACTCGGAAGGTGACGAACTTCTCCCTCACCGAGGTTTCCGGTATCGGGTGATAGTGACGGGGCGCCAGGGAAGCGTGTACGGGCGAAAATTAGTGGATAGTACCGCGGCGCGGTAAGCAGAACCGCTTATACTCTCCTGGGGAGGGAGCCCTGAACGCCGAAACTCGATTGAATGGAAAGCAGCACGTCGTGAACCACGCCGAAGAGGGCCCTTCCGCCTGCTCAGACACCTCTCCGAGGCTTCGGCGACGACTTCGCGGGACTCGGGGAACGTGATCCAGTCTGGAAGGATAGGCTAGAATGATAATCGGAGCCAGGAGAATGGACGGTGGTCACAACGAGTAGCTTGGCCATAAATTGGCGCGGCAAGTATGCTTCCTATGACAAGCCCGAAGATTGGTTGCCTGAATTCGAGAAAAGCAAGCTGTCGCCCTGGATCCTGGGACAAATGATCTTCGCCCGGCACAACGAGGGACGTTTCCGTACCCGCGTCGCGGAGCAAACCATAGTCGCTGGCTCCGCTGTGCAGTTAGAGGTAGAAGGAATAACGCCGCTGGCTCCTCTGGCGATTCTTGGCGGTCGTCTGGACGGAGCCTCCCTCGACCTGTTCGGAAAAGTGATCGTACCCTACGCGGAAGAACTCGATGCTCTGATAAACATTCCACCGGATGCGGAGGAGGGAACATACGTTTTTCTCGCCCAGCAATGGGAGCCGGGCGGACAACCGGCTTATCCGGGAGGGTCTTTGATCTACCCATCGAGCGCGACCTCCGTGGAAGTGAGAGCGAACATCGGCGAGGAAAGGTTCTGGGAGTCCTTTGAGTCCTGGAGCGAGGAAGAGGCGGAAGAGATTTTGAGGAACGCAAGATCCCTGCGCGAAGAGATTTGAGGCGCCGGATCGCTTCTACTTGACTTACCTTCTGGATACCAACATAGCGAGCTACGTGATGAGGCGGCGCCCTTCCATCGTGGCAAAGGTCGAGGAAGCCTGCGGCTTGGGACTTCTCTCCGTCTCGACCATCACCCTGGCTGAACTCGCCTTCGGAATACGGATCCTGCCCGAGGGGCGCAGAAAGACCTCGCTCCTGAACAATCTCGGAGAACTGTTGGGAACGCGCATGGATGTGAGGCCCTTCTCGGCCGATGCCGCTGAAGTGTTCGCGGAGGCGGGAGCCACGCTCAGAAGAGCGGGAGTAGCCTTTAGCTTTCAGGATCTGGCCATTGCCTCAATCGCCATTGCCGAGAACAGAACGCTTGCCTCCAACGACGCCTTCTTCGAACACGTAGAGCGGTTGTGCGGACTGAGGTTCGAGCGCTGGGAACCTTGACATAACATTGCCGGTGGGGTGAGCTTACTGGATACTTTGACTGTATGGCGCGGAGGGAGCCTCACTACGGAAACGTGATTGGATCGGGAAGCAGCACGTCGCGAATCACATCGTTGAGGTTCCTTTCCGTCTGCTGCAACACGTCCCAGAGTCTTCGGCGGCGGATGAGAACTCGGGGAACACAATAGTCCACGGCGACAACCTGGAGGCCCTAGAAGCAGGCGAACTTCAACCCAGGAGCAAGTCTAACTGCGTCTTTCGGTCGTGCAGCCGATCGGAAGCGGGTCGGCCAAGGAAGAGCGATCATCTTCTAATCCTTGCAGTGTAGACATTCGTATCGGATACTTGAGTTACCTTAATGAAGAACTGGTAGAGCGTCGGAGGGAAGACCAAGTGTCGATCACGTCAAAGGGCAAGAGTTGGGAACTGCTCCACTCGCTTTGGATCGGATGGACAATATTGACTCTCGGCTTGTTCAATTGGATAGCTTTTGTCTACATCGGTATTAGAGCAAAACAAAGAAAATGGATCTTGTGGGGATTGCTTTACTCAGGACCATTTCTGTTCTCCATATTCTATGGACCCGAAGCTCCTGAATGGCTCGTAAACTTAGGTGTTGCCTTGGAGTTACTTCTGTGGGCTGTTTCTATTCTCCACGCTTTCATTGCACGTAAGGAATACCTGCTGCGTTTGGAAGCTTTGCAGCATCGTAAGGGCGATTCCGAAGCATTGCTAAAACGCCAACTAGCTGACGAGTATGGGGAAGAGGAGCGTCGGGACGAAACGTCGACCCCGACCCCTGTGCCTTCTGCCACGGTACAGACTGCGCCGGAGCGCGGTCAGAGCCTAGAAGCTGCGCACTTGACAAGGGAACCACCTTCTTCAGCCCAGACGACCCAAACACGAAGTGACTCACCGCAACGGGTGCAGCATGCGGCAGCCTCCCAAGTGCCTGTTACGAAACTCACCGTCGCCGCGCCTGACATTATGTCGAGGGACGAACTTGAGTATCAAATATCTAGCGCCTATCCGTTCCCGCTGGCGTTCGGTTTCAGGTCGCTTGCGAGCATCGTGGACCCGAGGGATCTCTACAGGGAGCAGTTGCGGGTAGCCGAGAATATGCTCGCCTTCCTCGGGTCAGTATCGCTGGCGCTAATACGTGAACAGGATCGAGAAAAGTCTGGAATAGACCCGAAGGAATTTTGGGCGACCGGCATCTCGCCGGGCGATTGGAAGGAGATAGTCGGACGCTGCTCGAAGGTTTTCGCCAGCTATGAAGACGAGCCGCTGGCGCTGGCGATCAAGGGCGCCAACATCCGCTCCGAGAAGAAGGAAAGGAGTTTCGGAGCAAACATAACGGCCCTAATAAGGGCCAAGAACGACTTCAAGCACGACCGCGGGCCAGTGGTCTTGGAGGAGATTGCCGAAGCCTCCGTGGAGGTACAGGATAGGTTGAGGCGTTGCATGGAGGCCCTAGCGTTCTCGACCGCGTACCCATTAAGGCAGGTGGAGGATTTTGATGTCGCCCGGCGCGGGAGCGGCGTGATCCTCAAGTGTCTGCGTTACATGGGTGACCACCCGAGCTTCCCGCAGGAAGAGGTTCCCTTCCGTCAGGCGCTACCCAGAGGAGACCTGTTCCTTGACCTCGGCCAACGGGGCTGGACGCCGCTCTTCCCCTTCATGATCACCATGACTTGCTCCCATTGTAAGGCGAGAGAAACCTACTTCATAGATGCCTGGGACACTAGAAGAGGTACGGCGCGCATGAAGAGCTTTGAGCGGGGTCACACCATGAACAGCGCGGAGGTCTCCGAAGCCCTGGAGGAATGGGCGTCCAGCGCCCGGCCGAGCACGCCCTAACCCATCAGCAAATATAGCAACGCTTTCTGCGCGTGGAGGCGGTTCTCGGCCTGGTCGAAGACGCGGCTCCTCGGACCGTCTATGACCTCCGCCGTGACCTCCTCGCCCCTGTGCGCCGGTAGACAGTGCAGGAAGATGGCATCTTCGGCCGCGAGGTCCATTAGCCCCTCATCGACCTGGTAGGGGGCGAACTTCTCCTTGCGCTCCTCGGCCTCGGTCTCCTGTCCCATACTGGCCCATACGTCAGTGTAGACGACCCTGGCGCCCCGAACGGCCTCGGGAGGGTGTTCGGTCACTTTTGGGGCAATCCCTAACTTCCCAGCTAGCCCGACTATTTGTTTGTCGGGACCATGTCCTTCTGGGTGGGCGATGGCGAGTTCGGCGCCTGTCAGGGCGCAGGCTATGGCGAGGGAGTGGGCCACGTTGTTGCCGTCGCCGACGTAGGCGATCTTCGTGCCCTCGACCGTACCGAACTCCTCGCGGACGGTCATGAGGTCGGCGAGGGCCTGGCACGGGTGGTGGGTGTCCGAGAGACCGTTTACGACGGGTACGTCGGCGGCGCCGGCGAGCTCTTCCAGGTCCCCGTGGTCGAAGGTGCGGACCATAATAGCGTCGATGTAACGGGCAAGGACGCGGCCCGTGTCGGAAGGTGTCTCGCGTTTGCCGATCTGGATCTCCTCGGGGCTCAGATGGAGCGCGTGGCCGCCGAGCTGGTACATCCCGACCTCGAAGGAGACGCGGGTCCTGTTCGATGGCTTCTGGAAGACCATCGCGAGCGTACGCCCGCGCAGGGGCCTGTACGGTATACGGCTCTTCTGCAAGGTCTTTATGCGTACGGCCTCGTCCAGGATCAGGGACATCTCCCCTGGGGTGAACTCTCCGAGCGTCAGGCAGTCGCGGCCAGAGAGGGGGGAAGGGGGGGGCGGAGCATTCTGGAGGTCAGGGATCACCACGCTCACGCTACCGCCGCCTCGGGTACGGTCTCCTCTACGGCCTGGTAAACGCCGCCTCGAAAGGTATCGAGCGCAGCCCG
>Ga0136632_10000365_pt1 | contig 13049 bp, 14 predicted proteins | sample AntDrymUQ6112106_2_FD_104670 | JGI IMG/M metagenome (GOLD analysis project Ga0136632, IMG submission 104670) | Polar desert sand microbial communities from Dry Valleys, Antarctica - metaG UQ611 (21.06) | ecosystem: Environmental > Terrestrial > Soil > Desert | place: Antarctica: Dry Valley...
GGAGCTCGGCTTCAGCTCGTGGGCCGACGCGCTCCTCAAGTGGTGCCTGTCGGACGCGCGCATACACGTCGCCATCCCGGCGACATCGAGAGTCGAGCACGCACGCACTAATGCCGCAGCGGGATCCGGGCCGTGGCTCGACAATGCAGAGCGCGACCGCATCGCATCGCTGGTGCCCTGAGTAGGTCCTGTCTTGCCTTCTATCCCCGCCCTCCGCGCCCAAACAGAACGGATAACCTTCTCCGATCTCTGGTTAGCGGCGGGTAGGAGGAGATGCGATGAAGATAGCGGTCTACGGCGCCGGTGGAGTCGGCGGGCACTTCGGGGGGCTCCTGGCCGTTGCCGGCGCAGAGGTCCATCTAATAGCTCGCGGAGCCCATCTCGCCGCGCTCCGCGACAACGGCCTTTCGGTCCACAGCGTGCGCGGTGACTTCGTTGTCCGGCTTCCCGCGACGAGCGACCCGGCCGACATCGGGCCGAGCGACTATGTCCTGTTCTGCGTGAAATCGTTCGACACCGATACGGCAGCCGCGCAACTCGAGCCGCTCGTCGGCGAGGATACGGCCGTCCTGTCGCTACAAAACGGCGTGGAGACCGAGGACCGGCTTGCAGGCGTCATCGGCTATGACCACGTGATGGCCGGCCTCACGTTCATCTTCCTGACGTTTCGAGGCACCGGGAGTGATTGCGCACGCCGGAGGCCCGGGCAACGTCGTGTTCGGAGAACTCGACGGGTCGCGCAGCGAGCGACGACGCGATTCCTTGACCTCTGCGTCAAGGCCGGAATCGAGGCACGCATCGCGGAGGACATCAGGGCCGAGAAGTGGGACAAGTTTGCGTTCATCACCGCCCAGGCCGGTATGACGTCTGCGGTGCGCCTGCCGATTGGGGATATCCGGTCCATCCCCGAGTGCTGGATGCGTTCAAGGGAATTACAAGCGAGGTCTGCGAGGTCGCGCGCGCAGAGGGAGTGGAGTTGCCGGCGGACACCGTCGAGCGTCATGCGTCCTTGGCTCACGGACTCGAGCCCGACGGATACTCCTCTCTTCACCACGACATGACGCACGGCAACCGCATGGAGCTCGAGGCGTTGCACGGGACCATCGTGCGCCTTGCCCACAGACACGGTCTGACGGCTCCCGTTAGCGAGGTTGTCTACGCGATCCTCAAGCCGTGGGCCGCGCCCAACGAGAAAGCAGTCGCCACACGAACCGCGGCTGGGAGAGATCGTGAGTGACCGGGTGGCCCCCGCTTCGCCCCACGGTCCGGATGGATTCGATGCCCTTATCGGGATCGTTGTCTCGGGCGAGGCGACAGACATCGCCCGCCGTGAGAAGGCATACATGGCGGACGTGCTGGATGCCCGCTACCACAAGAAGATGGGAGATGTCGCCGTCGGCCGCCTCCGACCCGAGGAAGGGCATCGCGGCAAGCCGAAGACATGAGCATTTTCGTCGACACCCTTGAGCACGCCGATAAACTTCTTATCGATCCTACCTGTCTCTGTCCCCGAGCGGTCATGTCTCGACCGGGCGGGGCCGCGCAAACGATCTGGTGGGCTACGCCTAAGCCGCAGGCGCCGGCTCACGACGACGTCTGGCGACGAGGAGGAGAGCGCCCACGGCGATCAGCACGACGAGCAGCTCCAGAATGCCCCCGATTACAGGGATGGCGGTGAGGATCACAACCACGGCGAGGCCGATGGCCATCGCAGCTAAGCTGCGAACCCGCGTCGCGCCTTCGCCCGATCTCAACAACAGACCGCCGGCGGCAAGGCCCACGATCGCGTCCCCCACAAAGGCGATGACGAGGGCGAATGCGAACGTCAGCACCGCGATCACCAACAGCGCGCCGGAGCCGAGCGTCGCGACGAGGCTGCCGAAACCGAGAAACCCAAAGACGATCGAAAGCAGGACGGCCACGAGAATGATGGCAAGCACGCCAAGGATGTAGCCGATCACCCCAAGGAAACCCACCCCGAGGCTGGGCAACGGACTGGTCCGGGCCCGTGCGGCCGGGGCCTGAAGGAGCCGGGGCGCGAGCCACAACAGCAACGCCCCCACCACGAGGATCGCAAGGTAGCGGCGAACCACTCCGAGCACTCGATCACCGATGCTTGGAGGACCAGCCTCGGGCTCGGGACTGCCGGAAGTTACCTCTTCGCTCCCTCCAATGGAGCCGTCTCTCGAGTAGTTGCCTGAGCTGCCGATGACGTCGCCGTCCACGCGCCCATCGAGCCTCATCTGGCCGCCCGAGAACATCAAGTCCCCGCCGATCTGTGCGTCGGCCGCGACGATCACCATGCCGCCGGTGACCAAAACGTCTTCAGCCACCGACCCCTCGAGCCTCACGTTGCCCCCGGCGACTCGCACGTCGCCGCCGGCATCCCCCGTGAGCACAACTCGGCCCCCTGCCGCAAGGATGTCGTCGTCCACGCCCCCGCCGACGTTTATCTGGCCGCCGGCGGCGACGAGATCTCCCTGGACCTGGCCGGCTATGTCGATCTGCCCGGCCGATGCATAGAGGTCATCGGGGATGGTCTCGTTCGCGTCCACGGTGACCTGGGATCCGGTCCTGAACTTCCGCTCGGCGTCCGTACCCTGAGCCAGAGCCGTACCCGAGAGGACTATGCCGAGGACGACCACGAGAGTGGCCCAACGAGCAACACCCTGTCGTCCACTGCGATCTTGTGCGCTCACATGCGCTCCCTTCACTGCCACCTCTTGAATGGCCGACCGCCCTGCCCCAGGGGAAGGTCATCGTAGCGCGGAGCCACGGGGTGATGCGAGCCGGTCCGCCCCCCACGATTCCCGTTCATTTCAACCGTTCCGTGATGCGCCCGACCGCCGAGCGATCGCTCGAGCAGGCTACTCCTCGCCTAAGTCATCTCCTTGGGACTAGGGAACGAGTCCGTAGACGGTGGCCGGCGACCCCGAGCCTCTGCGGTTGCGAACGCCCCCGACAACGACCCATCCGCCGTTCGGTTGCATGCGCCCGAGGTGCGCGAGATTCTCGAGGTGGATGCGATGGTTGCGCAACAGGAGCGTGTTGGTTCCAAAGGTTTCATCGATGCCGGGGTCCACTCCAAGCGTGTCGATACCAAGCCCGCGCAGGTCTCGCTGCCTCATGAGCCAGCGCGTGGCGCCTTTAGAGATGCCGGGGTAGTGAAGGAGGCCGTCGGCTTTGCGGTTCACGTAGGCCTTCGGCTTGTCCCACCGGCCCTGGAAGCCCGTCCACATGATCACCATGGCGCCCTTTGGGATGCGGCCGTGGCGCGCCTCGAATCTCCTGAGTGCCCTCACCGTGAGCGCGTAGTCGACGTTGCGCCTGGTCTGGCGGCGCGCGTCGATCACAACCGCGGGAAGAAAGAAGTCGCGCGCGGCGAGCTCGTCGGCACACGGCTCTCCGAGGTTGAAGTGGCAGGGAGACCCCCAGTGCGTGCCTGTGTGCTCGCCAATGCGCATGAGCTGCAGGCGGAAGCCGTCGTCGGGGACGGTGAAGATCGGCCGCAGCCGAACTTTGGGATCGCCGGGAAAGATCGGCATGGAACGCGTATTGACGTGACTGAGAAACACGACCTTGCTGAAGCCGAAAGGCGCGCGCTGGTCGAGGCGCGCCGGCGCTGGGGCCGGACTCGATCGCCCGACGAGGATGCCCGCAACCAGCGCGAGACCCACCAGGACGGGAACCACGAGTTTGCGCGCCGTGATGTTTACCTCCATCCGAAACCTCCCTGTTGTCGATCAACCTTCGCCCACATCCTGCACCACGCCTCACCGCGCGGGAGATCTGTGGATAAGGGACGGCCCCGAACTGGGGGACCAGACGGTCCTGCGCCTGGAGGGTAATCCGATCACAAATTACACGGGTGGTCTCTGCTTCGCTGTCGACTTGCGGGCCCTGCGTGCTCCGGCAGGAAGCGGCAAAGGGAGACGGACCTTATGCGTCCGTCTCCCCTGTCGCTTGACCCGCTGCGGCTTTGCCGCTGGGACTGCCTATGTCATCTCAGTAGGCGGCCAGTCCGGAGGCGCCGTCGGCAACCGGCAGCCCTCCCCTGACAAGGCCTCGCGGGCTAAGGCTGCCGTCGTCCTCTACACGGAAGGATGCAACGGCGCCCGTTCCTCTTAGAAGCAAGTGGAGAAAACGGCTGTTGCCGCTGAAGGCGAGGTCCACGGGCTGGCTGAGAAGGCCGAGGAAGGCCGCGTTGCCGTCGATCAAGCGAACTCTTCCGGAAGGACTGAAGTGGTAGCTGGAGATTGTTCCGCTACCGAAGTTGGCGGTGAAGACATACCGTCCGTCCTCGGTGATCACGACCCAGCAACTATCCGTCTGCCGGTTTGCCACCGAACCGCTGATCACCGACAGTCCGCCCCGCGAAGTCAGGCGGTACGAACTGAGTGCGGATGCGCGCGGCGCAGCGTTGAAGGACTCGACGACGACGAGCTTGCCATCGCCACGGAAAGCCAGGCTAAACGGGCGAAGGCCGTGGGAGCGGATCCGCCTTGGCACGGCGCTCGTCAAGCCATTGCTTCTGACCCTAAAAGCGTCGATGGCGTTCTGGGGCCTGAGCACCACGTTGGTCGTCTTATGCGTCACCAAGAGCCAGTCGCCGTCGGGGCTGAACTGGACCTCGCCGGGCACCGCAATGGGCGAGCTCAAGAGCCTGAACGAGCCCGGCAGCGGCGACAACCTGCCGTTGGAAGCAATCCTGAAACCCAGAATGCCGTTGCCCGCGACGGATCCGTCAAGCACGTAAAGCAAGTTTCCATGGATGGTCAAGCTGTTCGGCACGTCGCCCGCATACACCCTCTGCAGGAACGTGAGCCTGGTCCCGTGGACGGAGAAGACGGTCACATCGTCGCTGCCGGCGTTGACAGCGTAAAGGTAACGATGGTTGCGACTGAGCTCGAGGCCGCTTTGCGTGTCCAGATCCGTCCCGATCCCGCGGCCGCGTGTGGAGATGCTGCCGACCCTGTGCAGCGAGCCGTTGGCCGCCCGGCTGTATCTGATTATGCGGTTGTCGTCGCTCTCATTGGTCATCGCGAACGCGGCACCCTCGTGCGCGGCGGCTCTTGATGGGACCCTTGCGCTCGGATTGGACTCCTGGGCCTGGCCCAGCGTTGCCATGCTCCCGACAGAGACCAGCGTCAGGACAATTACAGCAAGTTTCTTAAGGCCACTCACCATGTACACACTCTCCTTTGAATGTTGATTAACCTGGTCGGCCACCTCGCCGTCCGACTGCGCTTGAGCCTCCCAACCCAAAGTGAAGCGGCGTGATCTTGTCGCAGAACAACTCTTGTAGATGCGCGCACCAAGAACCAGAGCCAATCTGCGAGCAAGTGGTCTGTGTTTAGGGGCTCCGCAACCCGACGCGATCGTATGGAGCCGCTACGCGCGCGCTGTACTCGCGCCAGGCGGCGGCCAGCCGCTCGATGCCCGTGCGCAGAGCCGGCGGCTCGACCACGAACGGGATCCGCAAGTGATCGTCATAGGCCCCTCGTGCGGAGAAAAGGGAGCCGGGCAGAATCATCACCCCATGGCGCAAGGCCACCTGAGCCAGCTCGCTCGCCCCGTCATGGGGCAGCTTGACCCACAAGGACGTCCCTCCGCGCGGCCTCTCCCAGGTCCACTCGGGCAGCAAGGCAACGAGCAGAGAAGTGACAAGGTCAAGTCGCTCTCTTAGCTGCTTCCCGCGCCACTGCGCCACCTCGTCGATGCGAGGAAGCAGGCGAGCCGTCAGAAGCTGGTCCACAAGGGGAGTACCGAGGTCGAGCGTTCCCTTGACCTGGCCGAGCTGGAAGATTGACCGTGCCGGGCCCCGTATCCAGCCCACGCGCAGACCGGTCCAGAAAAGGACGCTCATCGAGCCGAGGGTAAAGACCTCGTCGTGGCCCGACGCCGCCAGATGGCGCGGAGGTGGGGCTTCTCCAAGAGAGAGATCTGCCTGCACAGTGCTTTCGACCACTGCGATATCACTGCTCTTCGCCAATGAGATAACCCGCCGTCTTCGAGCCTCCGACAACACTGTTCCGGTGGGATTGTGAAACGTTGGGTTGAGATAGATGAGCTTGACGGATTCGCGCGCAACAAGCTGCTCGAGACTGTCTACTCGAATGCCTTGATCATCCATCGGTACGGTGAGCACGCGGGCACCAGCTTTGCGCAAGACGGGCAGTGCCCCAGCGTAAGTGGGATCCTCGACAACCACGCCGTCGCCCGGCTGTATCCATGCGGAGGCGATGAGGTCAAGCCCCTGCTGCGCACCCGTGGTAACGATGATCTGGTCCTCGGAGGTTGGGATACCGCGTCGCTCGAAGTCCTGTGCGATCACCTCACGAACCAAGCTCAAGCCGAGCGGGAAGTAGCCCCGAACCGATGTCAGCGCGATCCAATCATGGTCGGTCATGCCGAGAAGACCATCCAGGACCGGCTCGGCCGCAGGCAGAGTGATGGCCGACAGATCTATGAATCCCGACGGCAGTCCTACGACCTCGTGTTCAGGGCTGATGCGGTGCATCCAGGGAAACAATGCCGCAGTAGGGGCCAACTCTCTGCGCGATCGAGTGACGCTCACCCACGTGCCACTTCCTTGCCGGCTAGCCAGGAGTCCCTCGCTGCGCAAAAGGTCGTACGCAGTGACTACCGTTGCCCGGCTTACGGCGAGAGCCTCGGCAAGCGATCGCTCGGACGGCACGCGCGTTATGGGCGTCAGATCCCCTCGCTCGATCGCATGCCGCAGCGCACGGGCGAGTTTCTTGTGAAGCGGGCCATCCCCCGCCGCCCATCCGCTCAACATCAGAACGAGCCGCTTCGCGCCGACTTGACGCATCTTGTGTATCCCGCCTCCCAACTTGATCCAGCACGACTCTAGCCGGGATATGTCGGGAACAAAGGGAAAAAGGATTACGGATTCCTAACGTCGGAGTAACTGCGCTGCTTGCTATCTTGCCTCGTTGGTGGAGCCGTTCCGCGTACTCGAGACCGGGATAGTGCGCAGGATCTACCGAAACTGCCTCGCTAACCCGTTGTCTGCGGGGCCTCGCTTCGAGCCAGCTTGGCTGCGGCCACGCTCGCCTCGAGGACCTCGATCAGGTCGGAGACGGGGCTCGGTGGCATTTCTTCTTCAGGCTCCGGCTCCTCTCGTGCGTCGCCGGCCTTACTTCGCAGGAGATCGAGAAGACGCTCGCGATGCTCGTCGCGGTGCCGGGCGGGATCCCATCCTCCGGCCAGCGCCTCGATGAACTGGCGCGCGACGCGAAGCTCCCGCTCCGGCGGGCCCTCACTTGAAGGGAACCACAGCTCCTTCGGGTCGCGAACCTCGTCGGAATAGAACAGCGTCTCAAGCATCAACAGGTCCTGGGCAGGTCGGACGGCGGCCAGGTACTCCTTCGTTCGCATCACGAAGCGACCGATCGCCACCTCATCCCCCGCTGCCATGGCGCTGTAGAGCAACCAGTAGGGACGGGCGGCGTCAACTCCCACCTGGGGAACAACGTAGTAGCTCTTCTCGAAGTGGACGGGGTCGATGTCTCTTAGGGAAACGAACCGTTCCACCTCGAGCACGCGCGACCGCTCGGGCGCGACCGATGCCAGCTCCTCGGGCGTCACCGTGACGACCCGGCCGGGCTCGATCTCGTAGCCCTTGACGATGTCCTCCCAGGGAACCTCGTCCGGGGCGCCCGGCTCGGCGGCCTCCTCCCGGTGAGGCGCTTCGCTGTGTAGTACATCCTCGGCCGCACTTTCGGGTGAGGGGCCCCGAAACTCCTCCTCACGAGCCGGATGGACGGGTTCGGAGGGCCCTAGACGCTCCTCGGTCGCAGCCTCTGCGATCACGCGCCGGTACCGGATCCTGCGCCCGGTTTGAGCGTCGTACTGATGGAAGCGCACGTTCTTCGGAGCGGTCGCGCTGTAGAGCTTGACCGGGATGTTGACAAGTCCGAAGCTGAGCTGGCCCGTCCAGACCGCCTGCGGCACGGTTTGGTACCTCCTACCTGCGTGCGCCCGTTACCAAGATGTTCTGGTCCTTGCGTCTAAACGGCCTTCCTGTAGCGGGCCACGGCCAGGGGGGCAAAGACCGCCACGATGCCGATGGACCACGCCAGTGACTGCAAGACGTAGGAAGTGGTGGGGCCACCAAGAACCAACGCGCGCACGGCCGACGCAGTGACCGAAACAGGCTGATGCTCTGCAAAGACTTGCAGCCAGCCCGGCATCGTGGACACGGGTACGAAGGCCGAAGACGCGAACACAAGGGGCGCCATGACGGGGAATGATGCCGCCTGAGCGGTCTCAGGGTCGGCCACGGCGAGTCCAACGGTGGCGAAGATCCAAGCGAATGAGTAGCCGAAAAGCAGCACCAGCGCGAGGCCCGCTGCGAGGGCCACCACGTTCGTGTGGATGCGGAAACCGACAGCGTAGCCAACGATCGTCATGAGGGCGACGACGAATACGTTGCGCACGAGGTCGGCCAAGGTCCTGCCCGCAAGCACCGCCGAACGTGACATCGGGAGCGACTGGAAACGCTCGATGAGCCCGCTCTTCAGATCGCTCGCGAGCCCAACGGCGGCCGCCAGGGCGCCGAATGTAACGGTCTGGACGAAGATGCCGGGCATCAGATAGTCGACATACTCGCCAGAAGGGACGTTGATCGCTCCACCGAAGACGTACCGGAACATGATTACGAAGATGACCGGCTGAATGGTGGAGAAGACAAGCAGTTGCGGGATGCGGCGATAAGCGATCAGGTTGCGCCCCGCAACCGCCCATGCGTCCCGCAGCGCCCACCCAACGGCCGACCCCGACGTCTGGGGTTGCACGCCCGTCGTGATGCTGGTCATCCCACACCCACACCGGCTGTGCTCATCTCTTCGCCCTGTTTACTCTCCTGGGCGCGCCGGCCGGTCAGGTTGAGAAAGACGTCGTCGAGGCTCGGGTCCCTGACCGCGACCCTCGCCGGTTCCAGATCACCTTCACCGAGAGACCGCAGGGCCTCCATCAAAGTGCGGGCCCCCTCCTCGGACTTCTGCCGGACGAGAAGCCCCTCCCTCTCGACGGCGTCACCGAATACGCCCGCGAGCCGCTCCCACGCTCGGACCGCGTCGGGTTCCTCCTCATAGGTCAGCTCGATCACGGTCTCACCGAGGCGGGCCTTGAGGGCCGAAGGTGCGTCGTTGGCGATCACCCGCCCTCCATCCACGACGGCGATCCGGTCGGCGAGCTTGTCGGCTTCCTCGAGGTACTGAGTTGTGAGAAGGACCGTGGTCCCATCGCCCACAAGCTCGCGGATCATGTCCCACAACTCGGAGCGGCCCTGAATGTCGAGGCCGGTGGTGGGCTCGTCGAGGAACAGGACGCGGGGGTTGTGCACGAGCGCGGCTGCGAGGTCAAGGCGGCGACGCATACCGCCCGAGTACGTTCGCACCGTACGATCCGCGGCTTGGGCCAGGCCGAACCGCTCCAACAGCTCGGTCGCGCGCCCGTCGATCACTCCACGCGCGAGATGAGCGAGTTTCCCGATGAGCCTGAGGTTCTCCTGTCCGGTGAGGTTGCCGTCGACGGCCGCGTACTGTCCTGCCAGCCCGATGAGAGGTCGGACGCTGCGGGCGTCGCGCACGACATCATGGCCGAGCACCTCGGCCCTGCCCTCGTCCGGAACGAGCACCGTGGCCAAAACTCGAACCGCCGTGGTTTTGCCGGCTCCATTGGGGCCTAGGAGGCCGAACACGCTGCCCTCGCCGACCTCGAAGTCGACGCCATCCAGGGCGGCGACCTCCCCGTACCTCTTCTTGAGTCCTTCAACGATCACGGCTGCGCTCACGAATGACATCTTGACAGGAGCAGGGGGGCCGGTGGAGCAACGCCGGCTTGCGTTTATACTCAAGGCTACTTATGTCATACTCATAGCATGAGTAAAAGACTCCAGGTGGTTCTCGACGATAGCGAATGGGCAGCGCTTGCCCACGAGGCTCGCCGCCGCGGGGTCACCCTGTCTGAGTGGGTGCGCCAGGCCCTGCGAGACGCTCGGCGTCGTGAGCCCGGCGATGATGCCGGCACCAAGCTTCAGGTCATTCGAGCGGCGGCCACGCATTCTTTCCCAACCGCCGGCATAGACGAGATGCTTGGCGAGATCGAAAGTGGCTACCTCGAGTAGCGAATGGTGCAACCGAGATCCTCGACCATCGTCCTCGTCGACTCAAACATTCCCATGTACTTGGTGGGGTCCAACCACCCTCACAAGATCGATGCCCGGCGCCTCCTCGAAACCGCGATCTACGAAGGCCGGCGGCTGGTCACCGATGCAGAGGTTCTCCAGGAGATCTGCCACCGTTACACGGCGATCGACCGGCGCGACGCCATACAGCCTGCCTTCGACGCCATTCTGGGCGTTGTCGACGAGGTCGCACCGATCACACGTGACGATGCCGAGGGCGCAAAGAGCATCTTGCTCGGATCGACGGATCTCTCGGCGCGGGACGCCATCCACGTCGCCGTGATGAGACGACACGGGATCACTACGATCATGAGCTTCGATCGACGATTCGACACCGTTCCCGGCCTCGAGCGCATCCGCTGAAGCGATCGGCCCACACGAAGGTGACCTGACGGGGCGTTAGACGGCCTCCACGGCGGAGGGCTGGTCGAACTGGGTCCTGTAGAGCTCCTCGTAACGGCCCCCGGCGGCGAGCAGGTCGGAGTGCGTACCCCGTTCGACGATGCGTCCGTCCTCGACCACGAGGATGAGATCGGCGGCCCTGATCGTCGACAGCCGGTGGGCTATGACCACGGCGGTTCGTCCCGCAAGGGCCTCGCCGAGCGCCGCCTGTACCGCCGCCTCCGAGGTTGAGTCGAGGTGGGCGGTCGCCTCGTCGAGGATCACAAGCCGCTGGCGCGCCAGGAGCAGCCGGGCGATCGTCAGCCGCTGACGCTCTCCGCCCGAGAGCCGGTAGCCGCGCTCGCCGACGACCGTGTTCAACCCGTCGGGCAGCAATCGGACCACCGAGTCGAGGCGGGCGCGCCTCAACACCTCCCACAGCTCCTCTTCCGATGCCTCCGGTTGCGCAAGCAGCAAGTTGGCGCGCACCGACTCATGAAACAGGTGTCCGTCCTGCGTGACCATCCCGACCGTCGCGCGGATCGATTCTGAGGACAGGTCCCGGACATCGATGCCGGACAGTCGCACGGCGCCGCCCTCGACGTCGTAGAGGCGCGGCACGAGCTGTGCGATCGTCGACTTTCCGGCCCCCGAAGACCCGACCAGCGCAACCACCTGCCCGGGCTCCGCGCGAAACGTGATGTCGTGAAGCACCTCGACTCCGCCGCGCGTGTCTACGTTCGCAACCTCCTCGAGGGACGCGAGCGACACCTTGTCGGCCGATGGGTAGCCGAAGCGCACACCGTCGAGCTCCACGGTCACCGGCCCATCCGGCACCCGCACGGCGTTTGGCGTCTCAGCGATGAGGGGCTTGAGATCCAAGACTTCGAACACCCGCTCGAAGCTGACCAACGCGCTCATGACCTCGACACGTGCACTGGCCAGGGCCGTGAGCGGCGCGTAGAGGCGGGTAAGCAGGAGCGCCAGCGCCACGACTGCGCCCGGCTCGAGCTGTCCGCGCAACGCGTAGAAGCCGCCGAGCCCGTACACGAGGGCAAGCGCCAGGGCCGAGACAAGTGTCAGCGCCGTGACGAACACCCACTGCACCATCGCAGTTCGCACCCCGATGTCTCGCACTCGCTGCGCGCGAGCTGCGAACTCGGCCGACTCACGCGCGGGTCGCCCGAAGAGCTTCACGAGCGTTGCACCTGGCGCTGAGAAACGTTCCGTCGCCTGGGTGCCCATTGCCGCGTTGTGGTTCGCGAACTCTCGCTCGAGGCGCGCAAGACGAGTGCCCATGCGGCGAGCGGGCAGCACGAACACGGGCAGCAACACCAGCGCGAGCAGAGTGATCTGCCAGGAGATCCCGAGCATCACTACGAGCGTGAGCACGAGCGTCACGAGGTTGCTTACTACTCCGGAGAGCGTGTCGCTGAAGGCCCGCTGGGCGCCGATGACGTCATTGTTCAACCTGCTCACAAGCGCGCCGGTACGGGTGCGTGTGAAGAATGCGATCGGCATGCGCTGCACGTGATCGAACACGGTGGTGCGCAGGTCGAGGATCAGGCCCTCGCCGATGCGAGCCGATAACCATCTCGTCACCAGCCCGACCCCGGCTTCGACAACTGCAATGATCGCGATGAGCACGGCGAGCCCGACGACAACGTCCAAAGGTGAGCGTTCGACGATTGCGTCCACGACGCGGCCTGCGAGCACCGGGGTCGCGACCGCCAGTATCGCAGTCACAACGCTGAGAACCAGGAAACACAACAGCTGACGCCGGCGGGGACGCGCGAAAGCACCGATGCGCCGCAGCGTGACCTTGGAGAACGGCCGCCGATCCTCCTCGGCGTTCATCGCGTGGTACATCGACATCCACGCGGTGACCTCCATGTCCATTACGTACCTCCGGGCTCGGGGAGAAGGTTCGAGATCTGTAGATCAGATCTCGAGGCGGCCGATGATCCAGGATAGTCGCGCCCCGGCGAGGTCAACATCTTGGTCTTCGCTTCAAGGCGCACACGGCTCAATGCTAGGACCTCAAGTCAACTTGAGGTCAAGAAGATGCCGGCTCGATAGCTCCGCAGAACGCCTAGTTGAAAGGCTTGGCGAAGGACAGAATTCCGAACGACGCGCCCGTGGGGTCGGCCAGGGAGCCGACCCGCCCACCCATGACCATGTCCTCGACGGGCGCTTGCGGCGCGGCCCCCAGGCCCTCCGCCTTGCTCATGAAGGCATCGGCGTCGTCGACCATGAACGTTACAACCCAGTGCGGGGGAACCTCGGGAGGAAACTCGTCGCCCATCTGGGTGGCGCCGGCGATCTCGCCCCCGTCCTGGCCCAGGGCCAGGTGCTCACCCCAGTCGGGGTCCTCCCGCAAGCGCCAGTCGAACACCGCCTCATAAAAGGCAACGGCCGCGGCCTTGTCCCTGGTCATCAACTGGCTCCAGCTCCA
>Ga0136632_10000367_pt1 | contig 13018 bp, 12 predicted proteins | sample AntDrymUQ6112106_2_FD_104670 | JGI IMG/M metagenome (GOLD analysis project Ga0136632, IMG submission 104670) | Polar desert sand microbial communities from Dry Valleys, Antarctica - metaG UQ611 (21.06) | ecosystem: Environmental > Terrestrial > Soil > Desert | place: Antarctica: Dry Valley...
CGGGCAAGGTCTTCATCGGCGACGTCGAGGTCACTGCCCTTGACGAGAAGCACAAGACTCAGCTGCGTCGCGACAAGGTGGGCTTTGTCTTTCAGTCCTTCAACCTCGTCCCGACCCTGACCGCGATGGAAAACATCACCCTTCCAATGGATTTGGCCCGGCGAGAGGCCGACGGCGAATGGGTAGACAAGCTCATCGACATAGTCGGCCTCGGAGACCGGCTCAAGCACCGGCCCCACGAGCTCTCGGGCGGCCAGCAGCAGCGCGTGGCTGCTGCGCGCGCGCTGGCCGGCCGTCCCGAGATCGTCTTCGCCGACGAGCCCACAGGGAACCTTGACTCTCGGAGGGGGGCCGAGATCCTCGACTTCATGCGCCGGGCGGTGCGCGAATTCGGTCAGAGCGTGGTCATTGTCACTCACGATCCCATTGCAGCCAGCTACGCAGAGCGCGTTGTCTTCCTGGCCGATGGCAGCGTCGTCGACGAGATGAGCTCTCCGACAGTTGAGCGCGTGCTCGATCGCATCAAGAGCCTGGAGGTCTAGCGCCATGTCGAAGACGACCCTCAAGGGACTGCTTGCCCACAAGCTCCGGCTCGGGCTCACGGCTCTCGCCGTGGTCCTCGGCGTGGGGTTCATCGCCGGCACATTTGTACTGACCGACACGATGAATGCCGCCTTCAATCAACTCTTCGCCGACGTCACCAAGGGCGTTGACGTCGTTGTCCGCTCAAGCAACGCCTTCGAGGGCCTTTCGGGGGGCGAGCGCAAGCCCATGTCGGAGTCGGTGCTCGCCGAGGTCCGTGGCGTGGACGGAGTCGCCCAGGCCTCGGGAAGCGTCGAGGGTATAGCTCAGATCGTCGATAAGAAAGGGGAGGCGATCACGCCATCGGGGCCGCCCACTCTCGGCGTCTCGTGGAGCTCGGGCCCGGGTGACGCCGTCTCGATAAGGGACGGCAGGCCCCCTGAGGCACCCGGGGAGGTAATGATCGACGCAAGCACGGCCACCAAGTACGGCTTCGAGGTCGGCGACAGGGTCGAGATCTTGGCGCGGGGTCCGGCCCGCCCCTTCGAGCTCGCCGGGATCGTCGGGGTTGGTGAGGCGGACAACCTCGCAGGGGCCACCCTCGCGGTCTTCGATATCGACACCGCGCAGAAGTTGCTCGGCAAGCCGGGTGAGCTCAGCACCATCGAGGTCGCCGGTGACGCCGATCTGTCGGCGGGGGCGCTCCGCAGCCGGATCGCAGAGGTGTTGCCCAAGGGCATCGAGGCGACCACCGGGCAGAGTGTTGCCGACGAGCAAGCGACTGCGCTTCAGCAGGGGCTCGGTTTCTTCAACACCGCCCTGCTTGTCTTTGCCGGCATCGCTCTGTTCGTAGGGGCGTTCATCATCTTCAACACCTTTTCGATCGTGGTTGCCCAACGCACGAAGGAGCTTGCGCTGCTCCGTGCTCTGGGGGCGAGCGGCGCGCAGGTGATGACCTCTGTTCTCACTGAGGCCACCCTCGTCGGGTTGGCTGCGTCCGTTATCGGGCTTGGGGCCGGCATCGCCATCGCAGCCGGTCTGAGGGTTCTGCTCGATGCCTTCGGGATCTCTCTGCCCACTTCGACCCTTCAGTTCCTGCCGCGCACCGTCATCGTGTCGCTCCTCGTGGGGACGGGCGTCACGCTCGCGTCCTCGATTCTGCCGGCGCGCCGGGCTGCGCGCGTGGCTCCCCTTGCGGCACTGCGGGAGAGCATGCCGGCCCCCGGGCGGTGGTCGCGCCGGCGCACGCTTGTGGGCGGCGGAGTTGCGGCTGTAGGGATGGCCCTCCTCACGAGCGGATTGTTCGGCGGGGCCTCGAATGCTACGGCGATCGTGGGAGCGGGCGCACTCGTGATCTTCATCGGCGTAGCGACCCTGAGTCCTCTGCTTGCGGGTCCGCTTGCGCGCATCATCGGCGCGCCCCTACAGCGGATGTTCAATGTGCCGGGCCGGCTTGCTCGCGCCAACGCTGCACGCGACCCCAAGCGGACGGCGTCGACCGCGGCCGCCCTGATGGTGGGCCTTGCCCTCGTCGGCTTCGTGAGCATCTTTGCCGCATCGCTCAAGGCATCGGCCGCCCAGACGATTGATCGGTCGCTCGAAGCCGACTTCATAGTGCAGCCGGGCGCCTCGTTTGGCGCGTCGGCCGGATTCAGCCCCGAGGTGGCGCGCCGCATCGCAGCGCGGCCCGAGATCGCCGCCGCCTCACCACTGCGCTTCGGCGATTGGCGCTCGGAGGGAACGACCTCGTTTCTTTCGGCGGTCGATCCGGCCACCTTCGAGGCGGTCGGCAACCTCGAGCTTGCCAAGGGAAGCCTCGATGCCCTTGGAGCTGAGGACGTGCTCGTCTTCAAGGACACCGCCGCCGATCTCGGGCTCGACATCGGCGACACGCTGGCGATGGAGTTCGCCGCGGTCGGGCAACGCAACCAGACCGTGGCGGGCATCTTCGGCAACAACAGCATCGTGGCTTCCGACTACGTCTTGTCCATGGAGGGCTTCGAGCGCAACTTCGAGCTCGACCAGGATTCCATGGTGCTTGCGAAAGCCGCGCCGGGCACCTCGGCGACGGGGGCCGAGGCGGCGATCGAGGATGCAACTCGAGGCTTCCCCAGCGTGCAGGTGAGCGATCAGGCGGCGTTCAAGGAGCAGCAAGCGTCACAGGTTGATCAGTTGCTGGGATTGGTGACCGCGCTGCTTGGGCTGGCGCTCGTCATAGCGCTGCTCGGTATCACGAACACGCTCGCGCTTTCGGTCTTTGAGCGGACGCGTGAGCTGGGATTGCTGAGGGCGGTGGGAATGAGTCGCCGGCAGGCGCGGTCGATGATCCGATGGGAAGCGGTGATCATCGCCGTCATCGGTGCGGTGTTGGGCCTCGTGGTCGGCGCGTTCTTCGGCTGGGCGCTCGTGACGGCCCTCGACTCCGAGGGGATCACCGAGCTCGACATCCCCGGCGGGCAACTTGCCGCCTACATGGTGATCGCCGCGCTTGCCGGCGTCCTCGCGGCGCTGCCCCCGGCCCGCCGCGCTGCGCGGCTGAACGTCTTGAGGGCCATCTCCACCGAGTGAGCCTCGACTCCCATGACCTAGCCGCTTGCTGGAACTCGACTCCGTACTCGAGCGTCAACTCGTCGTGATCCGCCACCATAATGAGACGGCGACGCAGGGACACGGTCGGAGTCCAACCCGCGCGGGGGCGGGCGAGCTCATCGACGAATATATACTAGGCGCGCCACCCGATACGAGGAGAGCATCGTGGTAACCCTGCACACCGACGAGCCGCTCGCAGTCGCCGTGGCAGAGGCGATTCACACGGGCGATGTCGAGACGCTGAGGCGGCTGTTGGCGGAGAGCTCCGGTCTGGCAACTGCGAGGTTAGGCGATGACGACCCCGACGGCATGTCGTGCACGCTGCTGCACGTCGCGACGGACTGGCCGGGGCACTTTCCGAACGGTGCAGCGACCGTTGCGGCGTTGGTTGCGGCGGGAGCCGATGTGAACGCCAGGTTCCGAGGACCGCACGGCGAGACGCCGCTGCACTGGGCGGCGAGCAGCGATGATGTGGATGTGCTCGACGCGCTCATCGACGCCGGCGCCGACATTGAGGCGGACGGCGCGGTCATCGGCGGTGGTACGCCACTCGCCGACGCACGTGGTTTTGGACAATGGCGGGCAGCGCACCGGCTGGTCGAGCGCGGTGCAAGGACGACACTCATGGATGCTGCGACGCTCGGGCTGATGACCCGCGTCGAGAGCTACTTCACCGGCTCCGCGCCACTCGCGCCGGAGGAGGTCAATCGGGCCTTTTGGGGCGCCTGCCACGGTGAGCAGCAGCGGTGCATCGAGTATCTGCTCGCCAGGGGCGCCGATCTGAACTGGATCCCGCCGTGGGAGGAGCTCACACCCTTGGACGCCGCACAGCGCAGTGAAGCCGGCGAGCTGGCGCAGTGGCTACGCGACCGGAATGCCAAATCGGCCACCGAGCTGACTTAGCCGTCGATCAGCTCTGCCGAGCTGTACCACTTCTGCGAGGGCAGGAGTCCGGATCTATTCGGGTTTCACGGCACCCAACCCCCATGTGCGCGGCACCCGTATCCGACGCCGGTCAAGCCCATCTACCTGAAAAGCGATCTTGTCGGCGAGTTCCAGGACGGAGCCGCCGACATGAGTCAGGTTCTGTGGGGCGCCGACTTCGGTAAGTGTAGGCATGAACAAACCTTGAAGCTCGAGCAAGCGCTCGTGCAGCAGAACCCAAGCGGCCTTGGCGTGAGGTAGCAGGAAGCCGCTGCGCCTCTCTATCGGGCCCCCGGTCAGAAGCGCGGCGGCTCCGGCCCGCTTGAGGTCGATCCCGCGCTCACGTGTTCGAGAACCTTCATTCTTAACCCCGGCGACCACCTCCGAGATGCTTAGAGGTTCCCGAGAATGGCCGGCGGGAGGACGCATCCTCACCGGGAGGTCCTCGTCATGCCCATCGAGCCCTAGAGTTCCTCGCGTGGAGCATTTTCTTCGCACGCAGTGGTCTTCCGCACCACCTATCGGAAGGAGCGGTTGTGGACTGGAAGCTTGAACTCATCGCCATCCCGGTGTCAGATGTGGACCGGGCCAAGGCCTTCTACTCCGAAGGGGTCAGCTTCAACATCGATCACGACCACCAAGTCAACGAGGAACTGCGCTTCGTTCAGCTAACCCCGCTCGGGTCGGATGCTCGATCGCGTTCGGCACCGGCATCATGGACATGCCCCCGGGCTCAGCGAAGGGACTTCAGATCGTCGTCACCGACATTGAGGTCGCCCACGCCCACCTGAGCGAGCGCGGGGTCGAGGTCGGCGACATTCAGGACCTGCCGTGGGGGCGGTTCATCTTCTTCAACGACCCCGACGGCAACGGCTGGGCAATCCAGCAGGCGATCCCGTCCAGTTCGTAGAGCGGGCCGGCTTGATGCCGAGCCCGCTATGGATATGTGAAGGGTGTCGGCAATGACCTCGGCGGCCTGAGTGGGTTTCTCGGATCAGTTCCGGAGGGAAGCTCTGGCGCAGCCCGCCATCGTGAGCATCCCTGTTTCGACTCTGCGGCAACCCGGCTCTAGAATCCCGAACGATGTCCTGTGGGTCGTGAGCTCCGGTGACTTCCGGTGATGATCCTGGTCGTCATCTCGCCCGTCAGACTCCGTCATGCGGGCGCGGACTTCTCCCTGCGCATACCTGCCCTGCGAGCAGGCGCTGCCCGGCTCCAGAGAGGGTCTGGGTGCCGACCCGAATACTTAATAACCCCTCGAATGTCACCGTGCCCTCTCAGTGGCCTGACGAAAGGGCCGCTTCGTCCTCCTCGTAGACGCCGCCACTCCGCCGTCCCTTCGCTCGGTACATCGCCTGGTCGGCGTGGCGCAGCAGGAGGCTCGCGTTATCGACGTGGCTGGGAGAAGTGGCGTGGACCGGATACGTGGCCTCGCCGATGCTGGGACGGATCGACGCCGTCGTGTGTTCGAGATGCACCGGGGCGCTCACCTCTTCGGTGAGGCGGGCTGCAAGCTTAGTGACCGCGTCCGCTCGTCCCATCCTCGGTAAGACGATAGCGAACTCGTCTCCTCCCAGGCGCCCCACCGTGGCTCCTGGAGGGGCGGCAGCGTTCAAGCGGGCCGATGTCTCGATCAAAAAGGCGTCCCCCGCGTGGTGCCCCTCACCATCATTGAGCCGCTTGAAGTGGTCGAGATCAATCAGCAACACGCCGACGAGAGAGCCCTCCTTTTCGCTCGCCCACAGCAGCGCCTCTTCCAACCGTTTACGGAACAGCGTCCGGTTGGCGCACCCGGTGAGCGCGTCGTGGGTTGCCTCGTGCTCCATAGCAGCCGCTTCGCTGCGCAGCCTCTCGAGCAGCAGGCTGTTCTCGATGACCGCTCCGGCGTGGCTGGCCACTGTCTCAAGAACCTCTCGATCGCGGTCGTCGAACACCTTCGTGTTCTCGCGATCGGCGGCCACGATTGCACCCAAGACACCCTGTTCGCCGCGTAGCGGTACCGCGACGGCACCCATTGCGGCGTCGTCGGGCAGTAAATCAAGCAGCTCCTGCTCGTCGGCATGGCGTGTGACGATGATGCTCTCGTTCTGCACGCGAGCTCTTCCAGCGAGGGTCTGCGCGAGCTCGGCGGCGGAGGGGGTGGTGGCACTTGCTTGGCCCCGCTGATCAAGGACGAGACGGAAGGCAACGTCTTGGCTGCCGCCGGAGACGACCACGATTTCCGCAACACGACAGTGGAGGAGCTCCCTCACACGCGCAAGCAAGCTCGTCATGAGTTCCCGCGAATCCAGCGAACGCTGAGCCATGAACTCCGAGAGAAGCTCTAGCTTGGCCGCCCGTCGTGAAACCCGCGTCACAAGCCGCAGCGCGCCGATGAGGGCCGCTACCAAGAGCAGTGGTATCCACACGGCTCCGGGCTGGTGCCAGAGGACAACAACAAGCAGTAGCCCGGCGATGGTCGCCAGCACCTCGATGATGCAGCTGCCGACGAACGTCACGCGAGTGTAGTGCAGTCTAAAGCGTCCAGACTCCAGCGCGATGCCGGCTTCGGCCAGCATGTTGCTGACAACGAACTGGGTTACTGCCACGGCGGCCGCGGCCCTCCATCCGCCAGGTTCGATCGGCCCTGCGTCGCCGAGGACAAGTCTGTAGGAACAGACGGCCAGGGAGCTGTAGAAGAGCAGCGACGCCACATTCGCGACTACACGAGGCGCAGGCTTACCGCGGTCACCCACGATCAGTCCGCCTGCGCCTGCGAGGATGACGAGCCCCAGTTCGCCCGGCGAGAGGTAGGCGAGGGCGACCATGAGTGGGAGGGAGCTCAGACTGAAAACGAACGGCTGCTGCTCCAAGTCGAAGTCGACCGTGAAAGCCTCGGTCGCGGCGAATGCGAGCGCCACGCTCCACCACGGCAAGGGGCTCGGCCCCGTGGCCCCGTCCAGTCTCAGGATGTAGCCGATGTATAGGACGAGTGCGCTTGTGACCAGGGCCACGGTGAGGCCCCAGCCGTGGCAGAGCCGCATGGGGCCGGCTCGGTCTGTCGCCCCGAGAGGCTCTCTTTCCATATTTTTCTATCGGAAGAAGACCACGCAGGCTGAATGATCTCGAACGCGATCGAGCTGGCCGCCCTCTGGCGCCCCCATGTATGATGATTCCACCCTAGAGTGCTCCTCTAGGGGACTCCCGTGCCAGGTAGTACGCAAGGGACATCTGGAGATTCAATCTCTGGTCTCTCAACACCTCGGCCGTTATCTTGGCTCCCCCAACGATTCCAGGGATTGGGCCAGTTTGGGTCCAACGACCCTTGTGGCCTTGACATCCGCGGTAAGCCATCGGGCGCCGATGCTTTCCGCCAGTGCGACAAAGGTGGCGTCGTAACCGCTCAACCCGCGGCAGGCCCAGGAGCCGGCGCCGGTGAGCATGTCGTGGGAGAGGCTCAGCGTTCTAATGCCCAATCTCACGACCAATCCGATCCCGTTTCGGACGAAAGCCTCATCGCCTCCAGACTTTCGAGCCAGCACATGGATCAACTCTGAATGAAACAGGTGAGGAATTGCATAGGCGTGTGGGCGATCGCGGAGGTCACGCTGGACCTCCAATGCAGGCGCGCGGAGAGGCTCATCGATGAAGAACCAAGCCGCGGCAATGGACGTGTCGAGAACCCAGAGGTCGTCAGGCCGACCCACGCAGCTCCCGCAGGACCTCGACGGCGGGCCGAACGTCGACCGAAGGGCGAGCCAAGCCTTCGATCTCCCGCAGCAGCTCGGCCCGTTCCTCCGCCGCTTCTCGTTCCACGAACCTTTCGTGATAGTCGCTCAGCGAGATGAGGACCCCGACCGGCTTCCTGGCCTTCTCGAGCAGAATCGGCTCCCCGTCACGCTGCAAGTCAGCGACGACCTTGCCCAAGGACTGCCGCAGCTCCAGAGCATTGACGCGCTTCATGACAGCGAACTATACACCTGATGACTCAAGTGACAAAATGGGCGAGTGACCGCTTCTATGTTCAGGGGCACTGGTCAGCTCGGTCCCTGAGTAGCGTCCTCCAGGGCGAGCACATCGTTCTCAACAAGCTCGATCAGCGCGGCGCTGACGTTCTCGCGTAGGTGCTCGGGCGAGCCCGTGCCGGGGATGAGCAGCACAACGGGCGATCGGTGGAGCAGCCAGGCGAGTGCTACCTGGGCCTCCGTTGCTTCGAGCCCGGCAGCGACGGCAGCCAATGCGCTTGAGGTGCCGAGAAGGTCACCCATTGCGATCGGGGCCCAGGGGAGGAATCCGAGACCGCCCGCCTCGCACTCTCCAAGGACGTCCTCGGCTGCACGTTCGGCGAGATTGAAGCGGTTTTGGACTGTGACGATGTCGACCATTTGACGGGCACGTCGCAGCTCGTCGACGGATACCTCCGAGACCCCCACGAAACGGATCTTCCCCTCGTCGCGAAGCTCGCGGACGACGCCGAACTGTTCCTCGAGTGGTATCTCGGGATCGATCCGATGCAGCTGCCAGAGGTCGATCGTGTCGAGTCGGAGCCGGCGCAGGCTGCCCTCACAGTCGGCGCGCAGACGCTCGGGCCGCCCGTCGGGGCGGCCACCGCGGCCGAGCCCACCCTTTGTGGCGATCACGAGGCCTTCGGGGTATGGATGCAGTGCCTCGGCGATCAGATCCTCGGACCTACCGTACGCCTGGGCGGTGTCGATCAAGTCGACTCCCAGCCGAACTGCCTCGCGCAGGATCTCATGTGCCGCACTCGGACGGGGCTCGCCCCGTACTCCGGGGAGCCGCATGGCTCCGAAGCCGAGCCGGTGAACGCTCAGCTCGCCGCCGATCGCGAAGGTGCCGGACGCGTGTGCTGGGAGAGATCTCGCCCCTGGGCGGTCGGTCATCCAAGAGAGGTTAGGAACTAAAGTGCGCTTTAAGTCAAGTCAGGGCAGGAGGTCGGCGCTCGTGAGCTGCTCGGTCAAGAGCCGTGTGAAGTTCCCGGGCGCGCGTTCCGCGAAGTCGCGGCATAGCCGCCGACCGTCCACATAGGCGGGCACGTACGCACGCAACGAGGGTTCCGTTATGAACGCGACCGTACGAGCGGCTTTCTCGTTCGATTCGAGACCCCACTCGCGCAGGTATTCCTCTACTTCCTCGGTGGCGGCACCGTCCTCGTGGAGCATGAAGGCGGCGTTCGTTGCGGCTGCGTACAGCGCCATCTCGGCACGATGGAACTCGTTGGCTTCGATCGGATCGAACCTCAGGTCGATATCGGCCAGGATGTCCGCGACGACATCGAAGGGCTCTGGCCCAAGCGCCTCTTTCAGTGCGTTCATGGCGATGCCTTCGGAGACGAGGGATTCGGGGGCCAAGCCGATCGCGATGCTCGCCTCAAGACGACCGAGGTCTCGATAGAGGAGAGCGTCCTTCACCGTCCGCTCGGTGTGGTGACCGGGGTACGCCTCGTGTGCGGCGAGGTCGACTAAGAGACAGATGGAGATCGGGAGGTCGGCATTGAGCTCAACACGGCTGCGGTGCTGCCCCTCGTACCAGTTGTAGGCGATCCACGGTTCGTTCGAGACGATCTCGTAGGTGACGGACTCCTCGGCCGGCATCGGCGCAAGCGCGTGCGCTCGGGGACGGAGGACCTCCTTCAAACGCCCGAGCGCGGGGACGAGCTTCTCGCGTGATACGGCGTTGTTCTCATCCCACGCGCTGTATCGCTCGCGAACGGTGCCGCTCCCTGGAAGAGTTGCGTCCAATCCTCGGTGTACGCCCTCGAAGACCCTCGTGTCGGTCCGCGTAGGGCTCACGCCGAGGCAGCGTTCGACCTCGTCGGTCCAGGCGATGCTCTCACCGGATAAACGCGCGGTGACGCATTCGAGCGCTTCGAGTTGCCCCCGCAACCACCGCCGGCGCTCTTCCTCGAGGTCGGCGTCGTCGAGACCGGCGAGGAGGATCTGCGCTTCATCGCGTAACCGCCTCGGATGGACAGGTTCGTCGGCAGCAATGGACCGCTCCCATTCCGAAGGACCGATGAACGCGTCGACGAACCCGTCGATGTGTCGACCAACTCTCAGGCAGAGCCGTACGTAGCGTTCGGGCATGTCCACCGCGGTCACTCTAGGGCTTAGTCCCATCGCCTCGACAGGAGATTCTGTGCACGAGCCCCGCGACCCTTGCGCGGGGACAGCTGAGGTTGCGCACCACCTGGTCGGGTGTGTGCTTGCGTCTCTTCACCGCGACGATCCTCCTTCCGCCTCTTCCGAGGCATCAAGACTCTCACTCGCGGTGGACCGATTTCAGGGGGTCAGGCCAGAAGGACCGGACGTCCTGCTGATTGGAGGCCTGGGCGACACCGTCGAGTCGTGGCAGTTCCAGCTCGACCAGCTCCGCAGGGTTCGTTCGGCTCAGACGATGATCACGTCGGCGCACCGAGAGTCCCGGGGCTCCGCGCTGAACTCAAATGTTTCCTTGACCATCTGTGGGCCGCTATCTGGACGGCGTCCCAGGGGCTTCCGAAGGGAGGTGTGTAGCTGAGGTCCAGGTCGTTGAAATCATCGACCATCATTTCGCCAAACATTGCAACTGCGGGAACATCGATTCGTTTCGCGACCTGAGCATCACGGTGCCCGACGATCTGCGCACCAAGCAATCGGCCAGTCGTGCGATCTCCCGTGATTCGCATCGCGAGTTCGCGCGCTCCCGGGTAGTAGAGTTTGCGGTCGAGAGCAGAAGAGCCGACGTGAGCGGATCGAAGCCCGCATCTCTCGCCTCTCCGTCCCGCAGGCCCGAGCGAGCAGCAGCTAGCTGAAGACCTTGACCACCTGTGTCCCGAGCGAGCCTTCAAAGAGTCGATCGCCGCCGACCGCGTTCTCGCCAGCCACCGTGCCCTGTTTGTGTGCCGTGGTTCCCAGGGGTAGATAGGTCGGGGCCCCCAGGATGCGATGGTATGTCTCGGTACAGTCGCCGGCCGCGAACGTGTCGGGTAGATTCATCTCCATCCGCCGGCTGGTGCGGATGGCGCCTTTGACGCCGATCCTTGCTCCAGAGGCCGCGGCGAGCGCGCTGTCCGGTCGCACCCCCACGACCACTAACACGAGATCAACCGCCCTTTCCAGACCGGGCGTACCGTAGACAGTCAGCGCCTTTCCCTCCTCGCTGATGGTCTCAACTCGCACGCCGGTCACGATCTCGACCCCATGCGAGACAAGCTCACCACGCACCACTGCCCCCAGCTCGGGATCAACAGTTGGCAAGACCTCCTGCAACTGCTCAACGACAGTGACCTTCAACCCTCGTGCGGCAAAGGCCTCGGCCAGCTCCAGCCCAATGTAGCCGGCGCCAACGATTACCGCAGATTCCGTGCCGCGCCGGCCAGCGGCTTGATGCACCGCAAAGGAGTTTTGCATTGTGTGAAGAACGTGAACTCCCGGCAAGTCAAGTCCCCGGATAGGCGGGCGGATGGGCTGGGCGCCGGTGGCGACGATGAGTCGGTCGTAGCCGAGCTCTAGCTCCGTTCCTCCCAAGTCCGTTACGATCACCCGCTTGGCGCCGGGGTCGATAGCCCTGGCGGTGTGATCGAGAAGCATCCTCATCCCGGCTCGCTCGAGTTCATCGAGGGTCCTGTGCGCAAGCGAGCGCCAGTCCGGAACGTCCCCTGAAATGTAGTAAGGCAAGCCGCAGATCGAGAAGTTGGGATAGGCATCCGCTATCACCACGGTCACCTCGGCAGAGCCGTCCAGCTCACACGCACGCAGGCCCGCGCTGATCCCCGCATCGCTTCCTCCGATGATCAGCAGGCGAGACACATCTAGTCCTTCGGTTCGTTTGTCGAGGTGGACTTTGCGATCACGTCGCGCTTGCCTCGGCGCCAGGCCTCGCCCATCGGTCTCATGCTGCACGAAAATCGATGCTGGGGTTTGATTGTGTCTAGAGGCGCGGCGCAATTCCGAGTTCCTCGGCGATGGAGTGAACGCGTGCCCCGATGTCGTCGCGGATAGGCCGCACCTGCTCGAGTGGGAGGCCTGCGGGATCGGCGACGTCCCAGTCCAAGTAGCGTTTGCCTGGGAAGACCGGACAGGCGTCTCCGCAGCCCATCGTCACGATCACGTCGGCGGCGCCTACTATCTCATCGGTCCACGGCTTCGGGAACTCCCCCGCAATGTCGATTCCAATCTCGGCCATAGCGGTGATCGCCGAGTGGTTGATCACGCTTGCGGGATCCGACCCGCCCGAAAAGACCTCGACACCTTCTCCCGCGAGGTGCTGCATCCAGCCCGCGGCCATCTGCGAACGCCCGGCGTTGTGAACGCAGAGGAACACGACCATTGGCCTATCGGTCGTCACCTTTCCCTCGACTCGGGCAAGCGCGTTCAGGCGCTGACGGGTGAAGCGCTCGGTGAATAGCGGGATGAAACCCGTCACTTTGGCATCGGATAAAGATGCGTATGACTCCACAATATAGCGTTAGATGGTCTCTTCGCCGAAGGTGCCGGCAAACTCGCTGCACAGGCGGTTTGCGACTTTGCGGATCAGAGTACGAGTCTCTAGTGGGGCGGTGGAGACCGGGTCTGTGACGCTCATGTAGCAACCTCCTTGGTTGGCAACCGGCGGACATAAGGTGCGAGAGATTCGACCCGCGCACCTGTGGTGCCTAGCGCTTTGTCGAAGGCTCGATCGGTCCCGACCGGTGCCGGATCCGGAATCGACCAGTGCAGAAATGTGGCCTCAGCGGGTAGTCGGTCGAGGTCCTCCCGGGCAACGTCGCAGACGGTGACCACCAGATCGGGGGAACTAGAGACTTTGTCAATCGACCGCGGTCGGGCATTGCTGAGATCGAGGCCGATTCTGGCCGCCGCCGCAACCGCCCCGGGATGAACTGCTTGAGCGGGTCGCGTTCCTGCACTTGAGGCCGGCACCGCATGCCGTGTGTTCCAAATGGCGGCAGCCAGTTGCGACCTCGCCGAGTTTGCCGTGCACACGAAGAGAACATTGCGGGCCACAA
>Ga0136632_10000368_pt1 | contig 13003 bp, 10 predicted proteins | sample AntDrymUQ6112106_2_FD_104670 | JGI IMG/M metagenome (GOLD analysis project Ga0136632, IMG submission 104670) | Polar desert sand microbial communities from Dry Valleys, Antarctica - metaG UQ611 (21.06) | ecosystem: Environmental > Terrestrial > Soil > Desert | place: Antarctica: Dry Valley...
GATGGAGCCTCCGGAGTCCAGGACGCGGAAGGAGGCCGGGATCGTGGTGATCCCGGCCTCCTTCTTAGCGGAGCAGCTTCCCTTCTTGCGCTACCTCTCGCAGCTCCTCAGGGTGTTGCGTCCGCCGCCACCATCGCAGGTGTCGGTGCCGCCATCGCCGTTCAGCTTGTCGTCACCCGCGTAGCCCTTCAGGGTGTCGTTGTTGGGACCACCGCGGAGCACGTCGTTGCCGTCGCCGCCCTGCAGAATGTCCCGGCCCCGACCGCCCCTGAGGGTGTCCCATCCGCCGTTGCCCCTGAGGGTGTCGTTGCCGGCACCCCCCAGGATCACGTCGTTGCCGTCGCCGCCGTCGATCGCGTCGCGGCCGGAACCGCCGCGGATGGTGTCCTTGCCGTTTCCACCCGAGATGGTGTCGTTACCGCCGTTCCCGACGATCTCATCTCCACCACCCTTGCCATCGATGACGTCGTCGCCGCCAAGGCCGCAGATGATGTCGTTCCCGGTCGTGCCCGTCAGCACGTCGTTGCCTTCCGTACCGACGATGACCTGACCGCTCCCGACCCTACGGTCGGTTCTCGAGCCGTGCACGCGCCCCTTGCAGGCGCCCGAAGACACCACCTCGCCGGGCTCTGGCCCCGTGTACTTGAGGATGTAGAGGCCGAGGTCCCTGTCGCTCAGGAGGAGCAGCGGCCGCTTGGCGCCCCGTTTGATCGGGAAGATGCCCCAGAAGTCGTTGCCGCCCTTGTCGATGAACATCCCCATCTCCTTGATGCCTCTGTTATCGGACCTGATCACTCGCAGACCCGCGGAGTAGTAGGAGAGGTAGCCGAGCTTGGAATCCTTGCGCTGATCGGTCTTGACCTCGTGCACCGACAGTGCGCCGAAGCCGCTCGCGAAACGCTCGTCCTTAGCCTCCTCGACCGCGTAGGCGTCGATCTCCTCGAGCGTGTCCGCGTTGAGCAGCCGCACGTCACCCCAGCCGTCGAACACCGTCTGACCACTGACATCCTCGCCGCGCTGGCCGGGGTTGGGCTCGTTGTCGTCGGGGTCGCCAAGGTCGTAGGGGATCTCGTAGCTCGGGGTCTCGTTGGCTAGCAGGTGCCCGGCGCGGTGGCCGATGCACACCGCCACGATGTTCGGATTGGTGCCGCTGCCGCAGACCGGCGAATCCGGGCTGCCTCCTCCATCCGCGCCGACATGGTGGTTGTAGATAATCACCGCGTCGTAGCCGGCGGCCTGAGCATTGTCCATCTTCTCCTTGAAGGTGCAGGCCGCATAAGGAGCGTTCGGATCCTGGACGGGTCCGCGCGACAAGACCAGGATCCGTTCCTCATCCGGCTCGACCTCTGAATCGGGGATGGTCGACGCGGGTGGGATCTGGTTGTCCGCGCTGCAGCCGTAACCGCCATAGATCGTCGGCCCGTTCAAGGTCTCGCCCGGCAGCGACGCGATCTGTTTGCCTCCCCCGAACTCTCCGGCAAGATAACCGCCTTGGTTGGGCCCCGTGGTGATGCGGAAGTCCAGCCGGTAAGGCGAGAAGTCCTCGTTGGTGCTGATGAAGAATTCGTTGTCCTGGCTCCACGTCCCCTGGTGGGCGTTGCCCTCGGGGGGAGTGAAACCGAACTGGTCGGGAGCGGGGAAGTTCTGGTCGTCGATGAACACGGGGTTCTCAGGGTTTTCGACGTTCAGGAGAACCTGTCCCGCGTCCCAGTACGACACCATCATGTACCAGGTGCCGTCGATCTTCTTGACCCACATGTCGTGGTGGAACGTGGTCCCGCCGAAGCCGTTGACCTCCGCACCGGGCCACTCCGGTAGCCCGGTCTCCGTGATCAAGACGGGCGCCGCCGGGGTGGTGATGTCCAGGATGTCGACATCGAGAAGCTCGTAGTTGTCGACGAGGACGGCATAGCTCCTGCCGTCATCGTTCCAGCCCATGACGCTGTGAACGGCGTTGACGTAACCATTGGGCGTCGGGGGGTCGGTGGACTCATCGACGCCGTCACCGGCATGCTCCGCCACCATCACCGGCGACCTTGGGTTCGTGACGTCCCAGATGTTGATGCCGCCATCTCCTGCCGCGCCGCCAGCGCCGGGGCAGATCTCATTGCTCATGAGGAGCAGGTCACGCTTGCCCGCAGCCGTGTTGGCCGTGAAAAAGTCGACGCCTTCACTGACGTAGTTGCCGGGAGGCGAAGGGATGAAGAAGACCTTTTCTGGGTTCTGCGGGTCACGTACATCGACCACGTGCACACCGCCGCCCACACCCGTCTCATCGCACTCGGGGAAGTAGGCACCGAGGTATGCGTAACCCTTGCCGTAGTTGACGTCGCTGACGCCCCCCTCGGTCTCGGTCAGCCGCAGCTTGCTGATGAGCTTGACGTTCTTTCTCGCGGCCGGCAGGTGCCCCTCCATCGGCCCGTGCTGATCTTTGGTCGCACCGCCGTCGGCCTCCTCGGGGTGCAGCCCGGTTTCGACCGCACTGGAGATCTGGCCGTCGTTACCTAGGAACTTGCGGTCGTCCTGCTGCTGCCTTTGCGCTCCGATCGCGACGCCCATCAAGGACATCACGAGTCCGAGCGCGGCGAGACAGACGAATAGTTTCCTGGTCAATTTCATACCCCCCCTTGGCAAGGCTCCTGGCACGGAAACCTCTTCTATGTATAGGGAAATCTAGCAGCAATCGGCTTCGCGTCAATCCCCCCGAATAGGGTTCGGGGCAGCATCCGGCCGGGACTTGTCTTGCTTCAGCCCAGGGATCTACCCGAAGATGAGCGCAGCCTCGGGGGTTTGAGCCGGATCGACTGCAGGGACCTGGCCGCCGCCGTCACGGCCATCAACCCTCGAGATGAAGCTAGTGGTAGGGCCCTCAGCGCATCACCTTGAAGTTGCTGACGTTGCGACCCTTCTACATGCCCCGCCCTCGGCTCCGTCTGCGCCTGGGTGGTGAGGATTTTTTCCTGAGGGGATCCGCGTCGGATCAGGGGTGTCCCGAAGCCGCTCGAGGCCGTCGAGGATCAGATCGAGCCCGAACTCGAACTCGTCCGCGTAGTCGTAGCCCGCTTTCGTGACGTGCTCCACGGCCACCTCGGTGAGGTAGGGGTATGCGCCGGCGGGGGAACTGTTGAAGGATGATCTCCGCCAGCACGCCGACCGCTCGCTCGTGCCCTCGATCGTCCCCATCCTCCTTCCATCCTCCCCAGTGGCCCCCATGATGCAGAGTGGGTTCTCCTCGTAATCCTTTACCGATCCGCGGGAGCGATTCAAATCGCGACTCTCGGATCAGAACTCCGTGTATCAAGCGCCTTTAACGTGTCATGCGCGGGTGAGGTTTTTGTGAAGCGAATGCTGTGAGAGCGCGTCGGTCGGCTGACACCAAACGCGGATGACCTGGTCCTTCGCGTGCGCATCACGGCGTGGGCCCCCAGGGACTCGAACCCTGCCCGCCGGATTAAAAGTCCGGTGCTCTACCTGATGAGCTAGAGGCCCTTGCGGTGCGAGCCTAACGCGCAGGCTGTTCCAGCCTCTCTACCTCCAGGCGCAGCCCGTTCACCTTCTGGATGATGACGTCCGCGCCCGGCCTGGCTCCCTCGGGGCAGGATGCCGCCCACAGCTGTCCCTTGACGCGCACGCTGCCGATGGGGTCGCAGTCCTTGATCACCCGGCCCTTCGCTCCGATCAATGCCTCGACCCCCGTGATCGAGCGCATGTTGCGAAGCTTGAGCCACAGGGTGATCTCGAGGGCCTCGAACAACGCCAACGGGATGATCGCAAGGAAACGCCAGATCCCCTCTAGAAAGGTGAAGGCCAGGATCGTTCCGATGATGAGCGACATGGGCGATCAGCGATCGCGGGGACGCGGCACCAGCCGGTAGCCGACGTTGCGGATCGTCTCGATCAGGGCTTCGTGCTCCGGGCCAAGCTTTGCGCGCAATCGTCGCACGTGAACGTCGACGGTCCGGGTGCCCCCGTAATAGTCGTACCCCCAGACCTCTCGCAGCAAGAGATCGCGGTCGCAGACCCGGCCCGGCCGCTGCGCGAGAAACTTCAGCAACTCGAACTCCTTGTACGTGAGGTCTAACGGCTTCCCATGTACGTAGACCTGATAGTTGTCCGGATTCACCGTCAGGTCGCCGACCTTGAGAACGGTGGCCTCATCACCCTGTCCGGCGCGTCTGGCGGCGAGCGCGAAGCGCGCCGAGATCTCGTCGGCCGAAGCCGTGGTCAACAGGAAGTCGTCCGCGCCGGTCTCGAACCGGAACCGGGAAAGCGTTGAAGAGTCGACGATGACTATGAGGGGGGGAAGCCCGATCTCCCACGCGAGAGCCATCTTGCGTGTCGCGTCCTCGGCCGCGTCGAAGTCACCGGTTGCGTCGATCAGCAAGAGATCGGGATGGAGGGCGATCAGGTCCTGCGGGACCGTCGACTTCAATGGAGCCTGTCGAAGGGCGAACGGAGTCATCGGGAGCTCCGGAAGGAGTTCCCTCACGTCTTCGTAACCATCCGAAAGGAGCAGGAGCGTGAGTGCCATATGCCAATGTTCGCCTATTCGCCCGGCTGTTCGCCCGCCGATGGTGGAGGGGCCGTTGCAGCCCCTTTGTCTCTCCATCGATTGGTGATCGGGAGGCGGCGGTCGCGGCCGAAGGCTTTCGTGGTCACCTTCGGCCCTGGTGGAGCCTGGCGCCGCTTGTACTCAGCCTTGTCCACGAGGGCAACGACCTGGCGCACCGTGGCCTCGTCGTGCCCGCCGGCCACGATCTGCGAGATGGCTTCGTCCCGTTCGATGTAGCCCTCGAGGATGGGATCCAGGACCTCGTACGGCGGAAGCGAATCGGAATCCCTCTGGTCCGGTTTCAGCTCCGCAGACGGAGGCTTGGTGAGGACGTTCTCCGGGATGACCTCCGAGATCGAGTTGCGGTATCGGGACAGCGCGTAGACCTCGGTCTTGAAGACGTCCTTCAGCAGAGCGAAGCCACCGGCCATGTCGCCGTAAAGCGTGGCGTAGCCACACGCCATCTCGGATTTGTTGCCGGTGGCGACGACGAGGTGTCCGAACCGGTTCGAGATGAACATCAACAGGTTTCCGCGTATGCGCGCCTGCAGGTTCTCCTCCGCGAGTCCGGGATCGAACTGTCCGAGGGACCCGACCAGCGATTCGAGATATGCATGGAAGGTGCGCGCGATCGGGATCTGCAACATCTCGATAGCGAGGTTCTCGGCCAGCGCCTTCGCATCGTCAATGGAGTGCGATGTCGAGTACTCGGACGGCATCGCTACGCCGAGTACCGCTTCCGGGCCCAAGGCATCCACCGCGATCGTCGCCGTCAGGGTCGAGTCGATCCCGCCCGACAGCCCGACCACGACCTTGTTGAACGAGTTCTTGCGTGCGTAGTCCCCGAGCGACAGTCTGAGCGCGGAGTAGATCTCCTCTGCCGCCTCCAGCGGTTTCGTGAGCGGCACGGTCGAGGTGGGAGCCGTCGCCTCCGTCAGCTCCGCTCGGATCCGTTCGATAGCCTCGCTGGACACCTCGCGCGCTTTACCGAGAGGGACATCCACCACCTCGAGCTGCTCCTGGAACTGCGCCAGTCGCGCGACGGGGATGCCTTCCGGATCGATCACGAGTGATCCTCCATCGAAGACCAGTTCATCCTGGCCCCCGACGCAGTTGACGTAGACGATCGTGGAGGCCGCACGACGAGAGCGCTCGCAGAGCATCGCCTCCCGCTCGGCGAGCCTGCTCTTGTGATACGGGGACGCGTTTATGTTCACGACGACCTGGGCGCCGGCGTCCGCTTGGGAGATCGCGGGGCCTGAGGGGTCCCAGATGTCCTCGCACACGCAGACTCCGATGACGCCCTGCGGCGTCTCGATCAGAACGTGTGACTCGCCCGGCTCGAAGTATCGGTGCTCATCGAAGACCCCGTAGTTCGGCAGCAGTTGCTTCCGGTAGACGCCGACGACCTCACCCCGATGACAGATGGCGGCGGCGTTGTAGAGGTGGCCCTCGCTCGACTCCACGAATCCCACGATCGCCAGCAGCTCACCCGTTTCGGCTGCGATCCGTTGAACCGCGTCGTGGTTCGCCACCAGGAAGCCGCGCTTGAGAACGAGATCTTCGGGCGGATAACCACACACGGCCAGCTCCGGGGCGACCATCACTTGGGCCCCAGCCTTGGCAGCCCAACCCATCGCGTGCTCGATCCGCTCGACGTTGCCGTCGATGTCCCCCACGGTCGGATTGATCTGCGCAAGCGCGAATCGGATCATGTTGCAAGCCTAGCTGGGGCTCTATCGACACTACTCACTCGTTGTAACGTCGCCGAAACGCACCCGGCGTAGGCTTTCTGGATGGAGAAACAGCAGGATTACGTCCTGCGAACGATCGAGGAGCGGGGCATCCGCCTGGTGTGGCTGTGGTTCACCGACGTGCTCGGTTTCCTGAAATCGTTCGCCGTGACCTCAGAGGAGCTCGAGCAGGCGTTTGACGAGGGCATCGGTTTCGACGGGTCGGCGATCGAGGGCTTTGCTCGGGTGCAGGAGTCAGACATGCTGGCCCGCCCGGACGCCAGCACGTTCCAGATCATGCCCGTCTACGACGGGTCGGCCGAGACCGGAACGGCTCGCATGTTCTGCGATATCCACAGTCCCGACGGCCGCCCGTTCTGGGGAGACCCTCGTTTCGTCCTTCGGCGCAATCTCGAGCGGGCCTCGGAGCGCGGCTTCACCTTCTACGTGCACCCCGAGATGGAGTTCTTCCTCTTCAAGTCAGTCGATGATCCCTCGCCGATCGACGCCGGCGGCTACTTCGACCTGACTCCGTTGGACGTGACTCAAGAGTTGCGGCGCGACACGATCAGCGTCCTCGAGCAGATGGGGATCCCCGTCGAGTTCTCGCACCATGAGGTTGCACCGTCGCAGCACGAGATCGATCTACGCCACGCGGACGCTTTGACGATGGCGGACTCGGTGATGACCTACCGGCTCGTGGTCAAGGAGATGGCGGCCAAGCGCAACATGTACGCGACCTTCATGCCGAAGCCATCCACGGATCTCCCCGGTTCGGGTATGCACACTCACCTCTCGTTGTTCGAGGGCGATCAGAACGCGTTCCACGATTCCTCAGACGAGTACCACCTCTCGAAAGTGGCGAAGGCCTTCATCGCCGGAATACTCGTTCATGCGCTCGAGATGACCGCTGTTACGAACCAGTGGGTCAACTCGTATAAGCGACTGGTGAGCGGAGGCGGATACCCCGTGCAAGAGGCCCCCACCTACGTTTGCTGGGGCCGCCACAATCGATCGGCACTCATCCGCGTACCGATGTACAAGCCGCGCAAAGAGCAGTCGACGCGGATCGAGTTCCGCTCGCCCGACCCGGCGTGCAATCCGTACCTCGCCTTCTCGGTGATGCTCGCCGCAGGCCTCAAGGGGATCGACGAGGGTTACGAGCTTCCGTCGGAGGCGACCGACAACATCTACGAGATCACCGAGAACGAACGCCGGGCGCGCGGCATCGAACGTCTGCCCGATGACCTCTACGAGGCGCTGCGCGAGATGGAAGGTTCAGACCTCGTAGCCGACGCCCTCGGCGAGCAGGTGTTCGAATACCTGCTACGTAACAAGCGCGCCGAGTGGGACCAGTACAAGGGGTACGTCTCTCCCTACGAGATCGAGCGCTACCTTCCCGTCCTCTAGAAAGGAAAGAGCCGGGCGCTCGGCCCGGCTCGGTCAGTTGTTCAGATCGGTTGTCGCGCTCAGCGCAGAGTGCTGACCCGGGTGGCTCCGACCCAGCGGGGGCCCCAGTAGTACTTGTCCCAGATGGAGCGCACCCTCACACCTCCGGAGGAGGTCGTGGAGATGAACTTGTCATTGCCGACGTAGATGCCCACGTGTCCGACTCGGGCACTGGTGGTTTTGTGGAAAACGAGATCGCCCGTGCGCAGCTTGCGACGGTTCCAGATCCGGCGGTAGCCGGGCCTGCTGGCGGTCCTGAACTGATCGAGCGAGTTGTGCGGCAGCGATGCCCCGTGACCGCCGAAGGTCCACATCGTGAATCCGGAACAGTCGAATCCACTCGAGGAGGTGCCGCCGTAGCTGTAGGGAGCGCCGAGCTGGCTCTTCGCCCGGCTCTTGATGTGCTGTCGTTGCCGCCAGTTCGTTTCGATGGTGTGTGCGTTTGCCGGGGAGAACCAACCGGCTGAGAGTACGGCTCCCGCTGCTACGAACACAGCGAGAAGCTTGATCCAAGGCGAACTTACGGTAGAGCTACCCGTCATTCCCACCTCCCGGTTGTGAGGCCGTGCCGAGTGCCAACAAACGCACTCCCGCCACAGGGGGCTCCTCTTCGAACCCGCGTCACGCCTCCGACGTTCGGTTCGTCTCTCGGTACGGAATCTCGCAAGACCCGTGAGACGATCCGCTTTTCCCCCGCGGCCCTCTGGCTGAGGGCCGTCACGCTAGTGCCCCCGGAGGGGGGCACTGGTCGAGAACCTTAGCCCAGTTTGACCCAATTGGTAAACCTGTCCAAGTCAGAACAATCGCCCCGAATCTTCTGGGGGCGGGTACAATGGTTTTTCCTAAAGTTTCGCGTTCTCGGCCGCTACTCGTCGCGCGGATAGGCTGCCGCGAAATGGACTCTGACCAGCCCGAACGCGCCCGGTTCGCGGCGGTTGCCGCCTCCAGCCGGACCCTCTCGGAGGCGGTGGAGGCGGACTCGAGCTTCGCCGATGTCCTCGCCGGTGCGGAGCCGCTTCCCAGTCCGTCCCACCAACTCGGCCTGATGAGGGCCGCCTTCCAGCGAGGCGGGGCTCCCGAGCTCCGTCGAGAGAAACGTCGCCGCTTGCTTGCGGTCGCGGCCCGCGACCTGAGCGGTGAGCTGAGTTTGGAGGCGGCCACCGCTGCCCTGGCCGGCCTGGCCGATGCCTGCCTTCAGGTCGCTCTCGAAGACGCCGGAGCCCAGGACGAGGTCGCGGTGATCGGGATGGGAAAGCTCGGGGGCGAGGAGCTCAACTATTTCTCGGACATCGATGTGATGTTCGTCGCCGACGACCCCGGCGCAGCGACCTCGGCCGCGGGGCAGGTGCTCAAGATCCTCGCGGAGTTCTCTCCCGACGGACAGGTCTACTGGGTCGACGCGAATCTGCGCCCCGAGGGCCGAAGCGGTGCCCTGGTGCGCTCGCTCGATGGGTATCTGGAGTACTACCGGCGTTGGGCCAAGCCATGGGAGCACCAGGCGCTGATCAAGGCGCGCGCCTGCGCCGGCGCGAGCCAGCTGGGCGAGAGATTTGTCGAGGCGACGCGGCCGTTCGTGTTCCCCGACGAGATCTCCGGCGAACGGGTGGCGAGCATCCGCCGGATGAAGCAACGTGTCGAGGAGCACGCGCGCGGTTCATCGCGACGTGGTCCCGACGATGGGGGTGACGTGAAGCTCGGGCCCGGTGGCATCCGGGACATCGAGTTCTCGGTGCAGTTGTTGCAGCTCGTGCACGGCGCAGCCGACATGTCGGTGCGCAGCCCCACGACGCTCGAGGCGATCGTCGCGTTGGTCGAGGGTGGTTACCTGGCGGAAGAAGACGGCGCCGGTCTGTCCGTAGCCTACCGCTGGCTGCGCGCGGTCGAGCACCGGCTTCAGCTCTGGCAGGAACGCCGCACACACCAGCTTCCCGCCGATGAGGCGGGCCGGGCGCGAGTTGCGCGAGCGATGGGCTTCAAGGATTCACCGGTCGCGAGTGCGTCGACGCGCTTCGACGAGGTGCACTCCTCCGTCCTGGCCGACGTTCGCAACCGGTTCGAACGCCTGTTCTACAGGCCGATGATCGAGTCCTTGTCCGAGGGGTCCGGCCCCCGGCTGTCGCCGGAGGGCCTGCGCGAACGATTGCTCGTGCTCGGCTTTCGCGATGTCGAGCGCGCTGCACGCACCCTGGAAGGACTCGTCTCCGGCACATCCAGGCGAGCGCGCCTCTTCCGGTTGCTGACCCCGGCCTACTTGCGCTTCGTCGCATCAACGCCGGTGCCGGACGAGGGTCTCTTCGCCTTCCTGCGACTCGGCGAAGCCGTGGGTGGTCGACTCGACGCGCTCAACGCGCTCCGTGAGAACCCTCCCGGAATCGAGTTCCTGGCCCGCTTCCTTGGTACCGGGCGATTGCTCGGTGACGTGTTGGAGCACGTTCCGGAGGAGCTGCATGCGATCGCGGATCAGCGCATCCCGGAAACGCTCAAAGGCAGGGAACGTTTGGAGCGGGAGGCGGTGTCGTCGCTCGGATGGCGGGAGCCCGAGCGCCGCATCGATGGACTGCGGCGTTTCAAGCGACGCGCCATGTTGCAGGTGGCGCTAGCGGATGTCGCTGGGACCGTCGACATCGAGACGGTTGGGGCCGGCCTCGCGGACCTCGCCGATGCTTGCGTCGAGGCCGCTCTGCAGGACGTCGATGTTCCGTTCGCGGTGATCGGTATGGGGAAATTGGGCGGTCGTGAGCTTAACTACTCGAGTGACATCGACGTGATGTTCGTGCACGACTCGACTCAAGAGGAGGCCGAGTCGATCGCGGAGGGTCTGCTTCGCGCGATCGGCGAGGTGACCCCCGAGGGTCAGGCCTTCCGGATCGACGCGAATCTTCGCCCCGAGGGGAAGTCGGGCCCCCTCACGCGGTCGCTCGACTCGTACCTCGAGTACTACGCGCGTTGGGCCAAGCCATGGGAACACCAGGCCCTGTTGAAGGCGCGGGTCGCCGCGGGAGACGCTGAGATGGGGAACGCACTCGTGCAGGGAACGCGCCGCTTCGCCTATCCAGTGGAGCTCACCGCGGACGTCCTCGCGCAGATCAGGCACCTCAAGGCGCGGATGGAGCGCGAGCGCATCCCGCGCGGGACGGACCCGCGCCGACACCTAAAGCTGGGACCCGGCGGACTGTCGGATGTCGAGTTCAGTGCCCAGATCCTGCAGCTGCAGCACGCGCATCGCGTCGAGACGCTCCGGGTGACGGGAACGTTGCCCGCTCTTGCTGCCGCTCGCGACGCGGAGCTGTTGGGCGAGGACGACGAGCGCCGGCTCGGCGATGCATACCGCTGGCTCATGCGGCTCCGCAACAGGCTTTTCTTCCTGTCGGGACGCCCTACCGACGCGTTGCCACCGTCACCCGAGGGTCTCGAGGCCCTCGGCATCGCGATGGGTTATCGGGAACAGCCGCGCCAGGAGCTCGAGGAGGCCTACCTGAGGATCACGCGACGCGCTCGGCGTTCGGCCGAATCGTTGATCTACGGGGGCAAGCGCTAGGCGTGTCGCAACGCGTCGAGCAGAAGCTCCATCGAGACGTTGTCCGACGAATCCTTTGCCCGGTGCACGAACGTGATGTCTCCCTCCATGTCGACCACCACCGCGCCCCCGAGTTGCTTGGGGTCCTGCTTCGGTTTGGCGATCCCGCGCCCCTTCAGGAGTGACAGCGCGCCTCGCTTCCATACCGTCGGGCCGACCGCGCCGCTCCAACCCGACCGCTGCATCCTCAGCAGTTTGTAGCTGCGCTTCTCGGGGTCGACGAACAATCGGAACTGGATCCCGAACTCATCGCGGAAGTCGGCGGCAATATCGGGACGACCAAGGCCGATGGCGACCACGTCCGCGTCCAGCGAGCGGATCTCGTCATAGTGGTCGCGCAACTGCGCGACTTGCTCGCGGCAGAACGGTCAGCCGTAGTGACGCAGCCACACGACCGCTACGGGCTGGTCCCGCCACAGCTCGCCGAGCCGCTGGCTCTCCCCGTACGAATCCCGTAGCTCGACGTCGTTCAGTTCTTCGGTGGTTGCCATGACTCCCGAATCCTACCCATCACCCCCCGCCGGCAAGCCCGGACGCGAACGCGCCAGGGGGGCCGGGTCGCACCGGCCCCCTCTGACTACTCCGGTGGTGACGTTCGTTTAGGTGTACATGAGCGAGCCGGGCGTGGTGAGTAGCTCGCCGGTCTCGAGCCACGTCTTCAGGCCGGAGAGGATCATCGGCCAGCCGCCGTAGAGCTCTTCGTTCGCGCCCTCGCGGAGTTCGCTGTGCGTCACGGTCAAACGGCAGGAGTCGCCGACGGGTTCGATGTCCCAGGTGACCTTCGACGCACCTTCGTTCTTCACGTCGTCGCTCCAAAGCGCCGTCATGCTCTGCACGAGCCGGCGAGGCGGGTCGATCTCGAGGTTCTCTCCCTCCCCGAGGGGGGCCTGAGCGTTCGGGTTGACCATCTCGAAGCGCGAGCCGGGCGTCCAGTCCGAGTTGATTCGGGAGCCGAAGTTGTACTTGCTCCTGATCTCGGGATCGGTGATCGCCTCCCAAAGGCGCTGCGGCGTGGTGCGGATGTAGATCTCGAAAATCTTCTCCATGGGGCTCTCCAGTTTGCTCTTGAGTCCGCTGAGCGCGGCGGCCCAGGGCTCGGCGTATTTGCTCACCCACCGGTCGTGGACGAGTCGGATCGGGACCGGGTTCAGGAAGTGGAGCTTCTCGCGCCCTCGCCGCTTGGTGACCACCAGGCCCGCCTCCTCGAGCTGCTTCAGGTGCTTCATCACGCCGAAGCGCGTCATCGAGAAGCGCTCCTCGAGCGCGCTCAGCGATTGCCCGTCCTCTCGGAAGAGCTCGTCGAGCAGGCTCCGACGTGTCGGATCGGCGAGGGCTCTGAAAACCGCGTCCATGCTCCGACAATAAGTGACCGATTAGTCACATGTCAAGCCCAAGGAAGACATGACTCCGTCATCCGAGGGGCGAGCCGTAGTCAGTCAGAGGACTCCCCCGAGATATGGGAGGCAGCAGGACGGTGCTGCGATCGCGTTTCGCACGTCCCTGGTGAGCAGACGTCTGGAAAACCGAGCCGAATCGGCCCACAATTGTTCCCCATGAAGTGGACCAGGAGGATCCAACGCGGACCGGTTATCGCTCTCTCGATTGTCTTGTCGGTTGCCATCGTGGCGTTCCGATTCGGCGTCGAGGACCCTTCAGAACCGATCATGTTCCTCATGGTTATCCCTATAGGGC
>Ga0136632_10000369_pt1 | contig 12997 bp, 9 predicted proteins | sample AntDrymUQ6112106_2_FD_104670 | JGI IMG/M metagenome (GOLD analysis project Ga0136632, IMG submission 104670) | Polar desert sand microbial communities from Dry Valleys, Antarctica - metaG UQ611 (21.06) | ecosystem: Environmental > Terrestrial > Soil > Desert | place: Antarctica: Dry Valley...
GGCTTGTCGAAGGCGTCGTAGATCTCGTCGAGCTGGGTCGTGTCCTCGACCTGGCTGTTGGCCAGGGTGCCGCCGTCCTCGACCTTGGGCCCATCCTTGGTGCCCGGGCTGATCTCGACGTAGGTCTCTCCGAGCAGCGTCTTCTGACGCAGGATCGCGCGCGAGTCGGCGGGCAGCGGCGCGTACTTGTCGTCCAGCTCGAGCGTGACGATCGTGCGGTTGGCGCCCGCGTCGAGCTCCTTGGTCTTGACCTTGCCGACGTTCACGCCGGCGAGCCGGACGTCGGCCTCCTGCGCGAGCGTCGCGGCCTCCGGGAAGGCGACCTTGAAGCGGAAGCCCTGGGCCTTGAGCGGGACCGAGCCGCCAAAGGTCAGCCACAGGAACAGCAGCAGGCCGAAGCACGACAGCGCGAACGCGACCATCGCGAAGATCCGCCCGAAGCTTGGCGCTTGCTTGTTCACGAGCAGGCTCCCAGACCGTTGAGCAGGGCGACCTGTGGCGCGATCGCGGCCGCGGGGAGCCCGGCCTTCGTCAGCAGCGACGGCAGGATGCCGCAGTTGATCCCGCCCAGCGTGATACGCCGGAAGTTGCCTTGCGCGTCCTGCACGTTGAACAGGCTCGTGGTGTTGTGCGCGACCCAAGCAAGCCAGTACAGGTAGCCCTCCTGGCGCGCGCGGTCCTGGGCGATGTTGCCCGTGAGGGCCTGCGTGCCGCCGGGGTTGTAGGCGCCGATGTTGAACAGGCGGTTCAGCTTGCCGAACGTCTTCGTCAGGTCCGGCGCGGCGGCCGAGAGGTTCTTGGCGGCGTCGCCGAAGTCGCGCGTGAAGGGCTGCGTTATGCGCGCGAACGGTCGGATCTGGTCGCGTAGCTGAACCTTGCCTTCCCTGGCCAGCGGGCGCACGGCGCGGTTGGCCGCGTCGAGCTTCGCGAACGCCGGGCGAATCGAGTCGAGCGTCGGCCCGAGCAGCTGGCTGAGCGAGTCGACCTTCCCGAGCGTGCGCTCGGTCTCGCGCAGCGAGCCGGGCAGCTGGGCGACGAACGAGGCCAGGTTGAGGTCCTCCTCGGCGAACGCGCCGAGCGCCGCGTTGGAGGACTCGACCAGGCGGGTCAGGTCCTCGTCGTTGTCGCCCAGCGTCTCGACGAGCACGCCGTAGCGGTTGACGAGCCGGCGCAGGTTCGAGCGCCGCTTCGCGACCGCCTGCGTCACGCGCGCGAGGTCGCGGTGCAGCGGCCCCAGCCGCGCGAAGGTCTCCCGCAGGTCGGTGCCACGTCCCTCGAGCCCCTTGCCGGCGCCGGAGACGAGCAGTCGCAGGTAGTCGCGCGTGTCGCGGTCGAGCGCGGCGAGCACTTCGTCGGGATCAACGTCGGGCGCGGTGTTCTGGACCGGGATCGCCTCGTTCTGCTCGAGCGGCTTCGCGGTGCCCGGATCGATCTCGATGAACATGTCCTTGAGGCCGGTGCGCGTGCGCAGCAGAGCGGTCGCGTCGGTGCGGATCGTGTCCTTGTGCTCGGGGTCGATCTCGAGCGTCACGACCGCCTTCCCGTCCTTCAGCTCGACGTTGCCGATATCGCCGATGCGCACGCCCGCCACGCGCACGGTCTGACCCTGGCCGGGAATCACGGCCTGCGCGTCGGGCAGCTCCACCTTGACCTTGAACGCCTTCTCCTCGACGAACGGGAAGCGCAGCCGCTGGTTGGCGAGGATATAGCCGCCGATACCGACAGCGACCGCGAACAGGGCGATGATTGCGACGAAGTCGCCGAGATGGTCCTTGATCGCCTTCCTCACTTGCCCTGCTCCCGCTCAGCGTTCTTGGGTGCGTCCTTGCCGAGCGCCTTCAACTGCGTCTTGTCGATCGCCTTCTCGATCTCGGGCAGCGCCTTGAGGTAGGTGCGTGCGCTGGAGCGCGCCTGCGCGGCGGTGACCGCCTGCTCGCTCGCGATGTCAGGTCGGCGGGTGCTCGACTGGAATTGGCTGGTCGGGCCGCCGGGGGCGTTCAGGTTGGGCAGCTCCTGCGTCTCGCACGGCACGTCGGGCCGGTGCGGCGGCGGTGTGGCGCCGAGGTCCGGCGGCGGGCCGGGGCGCAGCTGGTTCCCGCCCGCCGTCGACGCGGCGTGGAAGAACTGGTTGTTGCCGTCGGACAGGCGGCTCTCACCGGCGAGGCCCGGGAACGAGCTCTGGAGGTGCTGACGCACGGGGCGGTTGTCGTTGCCCGGGAAGTCCGGGTCCGGGACGACCTGGCCCAGGAACGGCACCAGCGTCTTGTTGGTGCAGGCCGAGAGCTGGCGCCCTTGGTCGAGCAGCGGGATCGAGCGTTTGGTCAGACGCGCCAGGTTCGGGATCTGCCTGCGCAGCTCGGCCGCGGCGCCTCGCAGCTCGCGCTTGGAGACGAGCTTGCGCGCCTGCTCGATGAACGGCTGCGCCTCGGCGAGCGTCGCATCCGACGAGCGCACGCCCGGGAGCGCCGCGCGCGCGAACGCCCGCAGCGAGGGCAGCGCGTCGTTCAGCGACGCGAGCGCCGGCTGAGCGGCGTCGAGCGTGTCGCGCAGCGCGGGGACCGACGCTTCGAGCGCGACGTCCTCGCTCGCCAACGCACCGGCCGTGACGTTGAGGTTGGTGACCACGCCCTTCAGCGCCTCCTCGTTCGCGGCCAGCGCGGCCGCCGTCCGCGCCTGGCCGCTCAGGACGCGCTGCAGGTCGCGGTCGGGGTCCTCGCCGAGCGCCGCCTCGTTGGCGAGCGAAGAGCTGCGGTAGGCGGGCTCCCAGTAGCGGATCGAGTCGTTGAAGCCCTTGGCGCCCTTGCCTGCGAGTCCCTGCGAGTACTCGTCGAGGAAGACCTGGAGATCCTCGCGCGTGTCCGACTGCAGGGCGGTCAGCACCTCGCCGAACTGGACCGGCGCCGCGGTCTGGGTCGAGGGCACGGTCGCGCCCGACTCGATCTCCGGCGCCGACGGCGAGCCGGGCTCGAGGTCGATGAAGAAGTTGCCCTCGAGGAAGATCCGCGGTCGCACCTTGAGTGTTGCGTCCTGGTGGATCGGGAGGCCCTCCTCCTTGAGGTCCATCGTCACTCGGGCGGCGCCGCCGTCGATCGGCTCGACCTTCTTGACCTTCCCGACCTCGACGCCGGCGATGCGCACCGGCGAGCGCGGCTTCAAGTTGTTGGCGGTCTCGAAGACGGCGTTCAGCTCGTAGGGGTCGGCGAACGGGTTCAAGCGCGAGAAGCCGAAGAAGGTGGCCGCGCTCAAGAGGACGATCGCGATCACGCCGACCATCACCGGCGACATGCCGGTCGTGTGGCGGGAGCGCTTCTTTCTGCTGAAGATGGCCATCGTCCTAGGGCACGTCGCTGAGGTTTTTGATGCCGAGCTTGCGTGTCACGTAGGTGCCGCCGGTCAGGACCGGGAAGTCGTTGGCGGTGACGGAGAAGTTGCCGCCGGTCGGCGCGCCGTCGGGCGCCAGGCCGGGCGGGACGCGAAATCCGGGGAGGTTGAACGGGCCCTTGACGTAGCCGAGCTGGGCGGCCTCGCAATCGGCGTTGCCCTGCGCGTCGATCGCCGGCGGGTACGGCGTCCCGTAGAGGCGGTGCAACGGGGTGCCGAGCGCGTCCGTGGCCCCGTGGGGATCCTTGTCTGGCGGCACGTCGACCGGCCGCGAGGACTCGATCGTGCCGTAGTTGTTCGCCTGGCCGAAGTTCGGGAACGTACCGCCCTGCTGGAGCACGGTGCCACCGCCGGTATCGCCCGACTGCGTCTGGGACTGGACCTCGCCGAGCGAGTGCAGGAACGAGTACGACAGGTTGCAGACCGTCTGGTAGGGGGCGATGTACTCGACCGCCGGACGGGCGACCGCGAGCGCCGTGCGCAGCTCCTTGAGTGCCAGCAGGGTGTTCGGGTTGTCGAACAGGTCGTCGAGCTCGCGCAGCGAGGCCTCGAGCTGCTCGTTGAAGCGCACCGTGCGCGGCAGCACCGGCGTGCCGACCTTGAACGCCGCGTTGATCCTCGGGAGCGAGCGCGGCAGCTCGGCGGCGGCCGGCCGCAGGCGGCGCGAGAGGTCGGCGAAGTCGGCCAGGAACGGGCGCTGGACCACGAACGAGCTGATCGCGGTGTCGAGCGTCGGGGGCGACTTCTCGATCGTGGCCTGCAGCGCGGCCGGATCGCGCACGATCGCCGCGAAGGTGTCGGCCATGTTGGTGAAGAGCTGCGCCTGGACCGCGGCCACCGGCGCGACCTGCGCGGCGGTCGCTCCGATCTGACGGAAGAACTGGTCGAGCTGGGTGTCGGGGTCGGACAGGCTCTGCATCACCGGCGTCAGGCTGCGGAAGAGCGGGTTCAGCGCGGCGATCGCCTCGTTCAGCGACTGGCCGCGGCCGGCGAACGCGTCGCCGAAGCCCTCGGTCGCGGCGCGCGCGTCGTCGCGGACCGGGCCGGGGAAGGTCGAGTAGACGTCCTCGAGGTCGAGCGAGGCGGAGCCGAACTTGAGCGGCACCGTCGCGCCCGCCTTGACCGTCTGCTCCGACTTGCCGGGCGTGAGCTCGATGTACTTGAGGCCGAGCGCGGAGCGCGGGCGCACCTTCACGAGCGTGTCGGCCGCGAGCGGCTCGACCGTCTTGTCGAGCCTCATCTCGATCAGCGCAACCGAGGTCCGCTTGCCGTCGACGGTGACCGTCGCCGGCTCGATCGACTCGACGAGCCCGACCCGGAAGCCGCCGAGCCGGACGTCGTTGCCCTTGACCAGCTTGGCGCCGTTCGGGAGCTGGGCCTTGACGTCGTAGGTCGGCACGAACGGCAAGCCGGCGTTCGCGTTGTAGGCGAGGAAGATCGCGACGATCGTGACGAGCACGGTCACCGCCCCCACCAGGACGGGGCTGGCGACGATCGACGCTGTTCCTTGGCGAGATCTCATCAGGGCGTCATGGCGCGAGTAGGAAGTCGAGCAGGCGGTCGGGGGCCACCCGCTGGCCGTTCGGGCCGAGCGGGAGCTGCTGGAGGTTCTTCTCGAGCTCCTTCGTCAGCTCCGGCAGCTTCACCCCGTCGACCAGCTTCTGGAGGTCGGGGGGCAGCGCGAGTTGCGGCTTGGAGATGTCGGGCTGGCCGGGCGCCGGGGCCGCGTCGGGCTGGCCCTCGGAGCGCCGCTCGCCGCGCTGGGCGGGTGTCTCGGCAGCCTCGCGCACATCCTTCGAGCTCGTGGCGCCGCCGGTGGTGAAGTCGGGCGCGGTGATGCCGGGCTGGTAGGGGCCGAGCCACTGGTTGCACTTCTCGATCATCGCCGTGTCGTTCGGCTTGTTGTTGATGTTCGAGCAGTCGTTGATGGTCAGGCCGAGGCGCAGGATGTGGCCTTGAGCGTCGAACTGGTTGAGGCTCAACGTCTGCCAGAAGGCGTAGTTCCAGACGGCTTCCAGACCCGTGAAGCCACCCTCGCCCGAGATCGCGGTCGGGTCGGGCGCGGGCGGCGCCGAGTCCTTGGCGCGCTGGTCGGTCTCGAGCGCCCGGTTGCGGTTGTCGAAGGTCTCGAAGAACTGGCGCAGCGGCTTGGCGAACGGGCCCGCGTCCTTCGAGAGCGCCTTCAGCTCGGCGACCTCCTGGGTGCCGCTGCGGAACGCCTCGGTGCCCCGCTCCGAGGCGTCGCCCAGCGACCGCAGCGCCGGTCGCGAGGCCTCGGCGAACGGGCCGAGGCGATCGAAGAACGTGTTCAGATCCGGCGCCGCGCGCTGGACGTCGGCGAGCAGCGGGATCTGCTCGTCGGCGACGTTGCCGAGCTCGCGCATCGTCGGGCGCAGCTCGGACAGGAAGCGCGGCAGCTTGGAGATCGTCTGGCGCAGCTCCTCGCGCCGCGTGGCGGTGACCTCCGAGGCGTCCGCGGTGCTCTGGACCCAGCGCACGACGTCGGCCTTGTTGGCCGCGAGCTCGGTCACGACCGAGTCCGAGTCGGTGATGAAGTTCTGGATGATCTCGTTCTGGTCGCCGAGGATCTTCAGCACCTTGCTGGTCTCGCGCAGGCCCGGGTGGGCGCGACGCAAGACCTCCTGGAGGTCCTTCGGTCGGCCGGCGAGGCCGGTCCCGAGCTCGGCGACGATCAGCCGGAAGCGCTCGCGATAGGGGCGGCGGAAGACGTTGTTGATCAGGTCCTGCGGGATCGTCGAGACCGTCTGCTCGACGGGGATCACGCCCTTGCCGTCCTTCGGCAGCCGCTTCGCCGAGGTGCCCGGCTGACAGTCGACGAAGTACTCGCCGATCAGCGACTGCGGGCGGACCTCGCAGGTCGCGTCCTCGCGGAAGTCGTCGAAGCCCGGAACGGTGATCTTGACGGTGACCTCGGCCTTCGGCGCGCCGCGCCCGTTCTTGACGATCGCGAAATCGGTCGTCTGGCCCGCCTTGACGCCCGCGACGCGGAAGTCGCCGCCCTCGACGAGCCCGAAAGCGTTGTCGAAGACCATCTTGTACTCGGTGCCGGAGTCCGCCTCGTCCGAGGCTCCGGTGAGCACGACAGCGGCGATGCAGACGCCCGCCACGACGAGTACTGCCAGCACGCGGCGCATTAGCGCACTCCCCGATCGGACTCGCGGCAGCCGAGCTGGTCCTGCTCGGCCTGGCTCAGCACGTTCGAGCCATCGGCCGCGGGCGCCTCGGCGGAGCCCGGGCAGCGCCTGAAGTGCCCACCCGAGCCGGCTCCGAACAGCAGCGGGGTGAACTGGAGCTGGCCGCGCGCGGTGCCGCCGTAGACGTCGAGACCGGCGCCCGTCGTCGAGAAGTCGTCGAACCAGCCGACGAAGTCGGGCGTGTAGGGACGCGCGAAGGCGATCTCGGGCCCCGCGCTCTTGAACGCGGCAGTGGTCTCCTGGAACGAGCCACGGGTGTTGCCGACGCTGTACTTGCGCCCACCCGGCGCGGCCGTGCGCTGCTTCGTGACGGTCGCGATCTCGTTCAGCCGCGGCAGGGCGTCGAGCAGGTTGATCAGGTCGTTGTCGCGCCCCCTGCGGCGGATCGTGCGCGAGAGGTCGCGGACGGTCGGCACTGCGTCGGTCGCGAAGGCGCGGCTCTCGTTCAGGAACGGGCCGAGGCGCCTGGCAACCGGCTTCGACGCGTCGACGAGCGGATCGACGTCGTTGAGCGCGGCGCGAAGGTTCACGAAGGTGGTGTTGGCGCGCCGCATGAACGGCGGCAGCTTGTCGATCGACTCCGCCAGCGCGGCCTTCTGGTTGCCGAGCGCCCGCGTCGTGCTGTTGGCGTTGCCGATCAGGGCGGCGAGGTCGTCGCGGCGCTCCGCGATCGTCGTGACCAGGCGCGAGGAGTCGACGAGGAAACGCTCGAGCACGCGCTGGTCGCGCGTCAGCTCGTTGAACAGCCGGCTCGTCGTCGCGAGCGAGGGATTGAGGTACTGCAGGCCGACGTTGGCCTGCTTGCCGCGGCCGCTGAACTGAGCCGCCGAGCCCTTGAAGAACTTCTGCAGGCTCTTGCGCGTCTTGGGGTCGATCGTGTTGAAGAGCTCGTCGAGGTCGACGGCGGTCTTCGTCGAGTCGATCTCGATTCGGCCGCCGTCGGCGATCTCCTCGCTGCCGTTCGGCGGGTAGGTGATGTCGATGTAGCGGTTGGCGATGCCCGACTGCGAGAACTGGCGGATCGTCGCGCGGCTGCCCTCGCGCAGCGGTGCGTACTTCTCCTTGATCGTGAAGCTGATGTCCGCCTGCCCGTCCTCGGTGATCTCGATCCCCTTGACCGTGCCGATCGGCACGCCGCCGGACTGGACGGGGTTGCCCTTGACGAGCTGACCGCCGTTGATGAAGCGGGCGGTGACCTCGTAGCTGTCGCCCTTGCCCGGCCCGAACAGAACGATTGCGACGAGCACGACGGCGCCGATCACGGCGCCGATCGCAAGAACGCGTCCAATACGACTCAATCGCATCTGACTTCGGAGCTTCCTCCCTGGACCGGCGTCCCCTCCCGAACGGGCGAGAACCACCGCCGGCGACCTGAATCTACAAGAACAGAACACACCTCTGCGCCGGCTCGGGTTGTCTGAGCGGGAAGCTGCGTTGAGTTGGCGTTAAGCGCCAGTCGGAGGGCACCTACCATGCCCGTTGCCCGGGTAGCCGAATTGGTACAGGCCGCGTCCTTAAAAGACGCTGCTCGAGAGAGCGTGCGGGTTCGAATCCCGCCCCGGGCACTACCCTCTACAGAGCGACGTTTAGGCGCCGTTCATCCGGGACACCGAAGCTCCGACGGTGGGGACCGAACGCACTCGCGCGTGTAATAACGCGCCAGGGGCGCAAAACGCGCCAGGGGCGCAACTTTTGCGCTGCTACCGTCTTAGGAAGGGCTGACCGATGGAAGCTTCCGCCCTCGAACACTCCAACTCGGCGCTGGTAGGCCGCTCGCCGCTGCTGCGACTGCAGAGCGACGAGAAGCTGATCGCGCTGATCCGCCGCGGCCATCACGGCGCGTTCGAAGCGCTCGTCCAGCGTTATCAGCCGCGCCTGCTCGCCTTCTGCCGGCACATGCTCAACTCGACGCAGGACGCCGAGGACGTGCTGCAGGAGGTCTTCGCCGCCTCGTTCAAGGCGATCTGCGCCGACGAGCGTCCGATCCACGCGCGTCCCTGGCTCTACCGCATCGCCCGCAACCGCTGCCTCAACCACCTGCGCCGCCCGGTCGCCTCGGGGCAGGACTCGATGGACGTCTTCGAGCGCGACGGCGGGACGACGACGGCCGACACCGTCCATCGGCGCGAGGAGTTCCGCCAGGTCGTCGGCGACGTCGGCCGCCTGCCGGAGACCCAGCGCACCGCGCTGCTGCTGCGCGAGATCGACGCGCTCTCCTACGAGCAGATCGCCGAGGCGATGGAGACGACGGTGCCGAGCGTCAAGTCGCTGCTCGTGCGCGCGCGCGTGGCCCTCGCCGAGGCCGCCGAGGCCCGCCTCTTGACCTGCGCCGAAGTGCGGCTCGAGCTCGGGCAGGCCGCCGAGGGCATCGCCAAGACCTCGGCGCCGGTGCGCCGTCACGTCAAGACCTGCGAGCGCTGCCGCGTGTTCAAGCGCGAGCTGCGCCAGACCAACCGCGCGCTCGCCGCGATCTACCCGGTCGGCCCGCTGGTCGTGCTCAAGAAGCTCTTCATCGGCAAGCTCGGCTTCGCCAAGCTGGGCGGCGTCGCCAGCGGCGGTAGCGCCGCCACCGGAGGCGCGGCTGCCGGGGGCGGCACGCTCGCCGGCGGAGCGACCCTAGCCGGCGGAGTCGCCGCGGCCGGCGGCGCCGTGTCGGCCGGTGGCGCAGTCTCCGCCGGCCTCGGTGCGCTCGCCACGAAGGCGGCCGCCGGCTTCGCCGCGGCGGCGATCGTCACCGTCGGCGCCGTCGAGGTCCGCCACACGACCAGCTCACCGGCGGTCGAGCGCTCGGTGCCGGTGCAGGCCGACATCGCGCCCGTGCCGGCCGAGCCCGGCCCGGCCCCGGTCGCTGCCAAGGAGCAGCCCAAGCCGGAGCCGAAGGAGGTCGTCGCGAAGCCCAAGCCCGAGCCGGCGCCGGAGCCCGTCGAGGCCGCTCCCGCCCCGACCCAGGTGGCAGCGACGCCGGAGCCTGTGCCCGCACCCGTCGAGCCCGTCCCGCCCCCGGCGCCGCCGGTCGAGGAACGCAGCTCGACCGTGAAGCTGCCGAGCAAGAAGAAGCCCGGCGCGACCGACCCGGCAGCGCCCCGCAAGCCGAAGGACGGCGCCCCGGTCGCCTCGCCGCCGAGCGAACCGGCGCCCGCACCCGCACCTGTGCCGGTAGCCGGCGAGCCGCAGCCCCCCTCCCCGTAGTCACCGGCGTTTAGCCGCCGAAAAGCAAGTCTGGCAAGGAACTCGGCCGGCGACGTGTGCAACGCACACGAGCCGTCCGAAGACGTAGCCAGACGCCGCTTTGCAGGCGGCTAGGCGGCGGTGACCGGGGCTAGGCCGATTACCTTCAGGCGCCGTTCGAGCGCCTTCGTCGCGAAGGCGCGCGTCTCGTGCATCGAGACACCGCCGAAGAGCTCAGTCTCCTCGGTGTACCACGGTGGCTCGAGCACGCCGTCGGCGGCGGGGCCGGCCTCCACCAGCGCGCGCTGGATCGCTTCGCGATAGCGATCGTCCGCCGTCGCCATGTCGCGCAGGAAGCGCGCGCCGAAGGCGACGTGGCGGTGCTCGTCACGGGCGACGTTGTTGAAGCCCTCGACGAACCCGGGCAGCGTCCCGACCTGCTCGTTGTAGGAGATGATGAAGTGCTGGCCGGTGAGGGCGAGCATGCCCTCGATGATCATGTGGTAGATCGTGATCGCCTCGACGAGCGTCTCGAGGTCGCCCGGATCCGCCGCCAGCTTGTCCACGCGCCCGCCCAGCTGGACGTCGAAGAGCTCGTTGAACTTCGGGTTCAGGTGCGCGCTCGTCTCCTTCAGGCGGTCCTGCAAGTTGTCCGACTCGAGCACGCCGACCTCGTCGTAGAAGCGGTTGAAGAACGCCACGTGGCGAGCCTCGTCGGCGATCTGGGTGCAGAGGAAGATGCGCATCTCCTCGGTCGGCGCCGCGCGCATCATCGGCCCGAGCTCCTCGGCGACCTTCTGCTCGCCGATGAAGAACGACGACAGCCCGTACATGCGCTGGAAGCGCTCCTCGGGATCGATCCGCTCGTGCCAGTCGATCCGGTCCTGGGTGAAGTCGATGTCCTGGGTGCGCCACTGCTGGCGCTCCCACAGCGCGTACAGTTCCGCGTAGCTGAGCAGGTGGCTCTCGCCGCGGTCGGCCGACTCCATCAGGGCCGGGTCGGTAGTGGCCTGGAAGTCCTCGCGGTCGGTGCGGGCGCCGACGGTCTCGCTCACTTGTCGCTTCTCCTCGTTTGGTCGTGGTGCAAGCCTGCGCGCGGGCGCAGCGTAGCGCAACCCTGGCTGGCTGGCCAAACTACGGGCGTGCTACTCCGGCTCGTTCGAGGCTTCGATCCGGACCGGGGTTCCCGCCCCCGCCGGGCGACCGATGTAGGCCTCTCCCGGGCGCAGGCCGGGCAGCTCGACGCCGGCGGAGCGCCGCCCCGAGCCGGCGCGCACGGTCTTGTCGCCGATCCGCAAGACGTACGTACGCCCATCGGCCGACTCGAGCCTGACGAAGACGAGGATGAACGGTGGCACCCGCGCGAGCGCCGGCCTGATGCGCCCGCCCCGCGCCTTGAACACGACCTCAGACCGGATCGGCCGCTCGTCCCCCTCGTCGGACTCGCCGGGTGGCTTGCTCGGCTCCGAATCGTCCCCGCAGCCGGGCGCGAACGAGGCCGCCGCGCGCGCCACGGCAAGCGCCGTCGCCAACTTGGCAAAGCGCTTCACCGGCCTACTCCCCGTCGAGCGACGAGGCGAGCCCTGAGGTCACGCAGGATCGAGCCCGGCGGGGCGGTCGCGGCCGTGAGGGCGGCGACGATCCAGAAGGCGGTCGCCACACGGTCGACGTTCGCCGGGTGGTCGGTCATGCTGAAGCCGACGAAGCCGACGAGCGCGACCAGCAGCGCGCGCGAGTATGGATCGCCGCGGATCGCCCCGCGCAGGGACCACGCGAGCAGCGCCAGCAGGATCCAGGCCCAGGCGAGCAACGCCGCGGGCCCGGCCTCGGCCCACCAGTTGAGCAGGAGGTTGTGCGCGTGAGGCGCGCTCGCGCGGTCGTCGCGTGCCTTGAGGACATCGCCGACGCGGCCGAGCCCGACGCCGTAGACAGGGTTGTCGCGGATCACCTCGACCGTCTCCCGCCACTCCTTGCCGCGGCCGTAGCCGGAGGCCGCCCCCTCGGCGCCGCAGGCCGCGAACAGGAACAGCGAGCCCAGCGCCAGCGCGACGCCGACCGCAGCCAGCCCCGCCCGGTTGCGGGCACGTGAGGTGGCGATCGCCACGCCGAGGCCGATCAGGGCGACGAACACGCCCGTGCGCGAGAACGTGAAGACGAGCGCGAGGTACGCGAGCGCGATGCCGAGGACCGCGACGAGGCGCAGCTCAAGCTGGCGCCCGGCGCCCACGGCGAGCGCGGCCAGCGGCCCGAGCAGCAGGATCAGCGCCGCGAGCAGGTTCGGGTTCAGGAACGTGCCCGTCGCGCGCGTGATCGAGCCGTCGGGCACGATCGGCGGCGCCGCCTCGACCGGCTTGCAGCCGTCGCGATAGAAGCCCGTCGGGTCGTGCTGGGCGACCTGGGCGATCCCGGTCAGCGCGGCGACACCGACCGCGACGAAGGCCACGATCGCGATCGGGCGCCTGACCTCCGGACGGGCGCGCACGAGCGCGACGACGAGGTAGAAGAGGCCGACGCTCTCGACCAGGAAGCGGTAGCGGGCCCCGGTGTCGAACTTGATCGTCGCCACCAGCGCCGCGGCGAGCAGCAACAGCAGCGGCAACTCGAGCCGCGAGCGCAGCAGCTCGCCGCGCACCCCCTCGGTGTAGAGGAGCGCGGCGAGCCCGACCAGGATTAGGATGCGGGCGAGGTTGAGCTCGACCGGGCCGGCGCCGACGATCGCATCCGTCGGCAGGATGTCGGCGCCGGTCCCGAGCAGGATCGCCGCGACGACCAGCAGCGGCAGCGCCTTCGCCGCCCGCCACGCGCCATCCCCGATCGCCGACCCGCCGAGCGCCTCAGGCAGAGTGCGTCTCCCCCGGCTCGAGCACGACGACCTGGGTACCGCTGTGACTCGATTCGACTTCGGACTTGAACGCCTGCGCGTCGGTCTCGATCGGCGGGAAGGTGTCGTAGTGGCACGGGATGACGATCTTCGCGTCGATCAGCCCGGCGGCGATCACGGCGTCGTGGCGATCCATCGTGTAGTGGCCACCGATGCACATCAGCGCGACGTCCAGCTCGTCGCGCTCGCGCACGAGCCGCAGATCGCTGAACAGCGACGTGTCGCCGAGGTGGTAAACGGTCTTGCCGCCGAGGTTGATCACGAGTCCGGCGGGGGTGTTGACGGTCCCCCCGGGAGTCGTGGACGTGTGCCAGGCGGGCACGAGGCGAACCCAGCCACCGTCGAAGTCGAC
>Ga0136632_10000370_pt1 | contig 12995 bp, 13 predicted proteins | sample AntDrymUQ6112106_2_FD_104670 | JGI IMG/M metagenome (GOLD analysis project Ga0136632, IMG submission 104670) | Polar desert sand microbial communities from Dry Valleys, Antarctica - metaG UQ611 (21.06) | ecosystem: Environmental > Terrestrial > Soil > Desert | place: Antarctica: Dry Valley...
CACCTGGAGGTACTGGTAGGCGAGCAGCTTCGGGTCGGCGTCGCCCTTGTGGATCGCCTCGAAGACCGTCTCGATCGCCTGTGACTGGCCCTGCGCCTGGAGGATCTGCGACTCGCGCTGGCCCTGGGCGCGCAGGATCGAGCTCTGCTTCTCGCCCTCGGCGGTCAGGATCTGCGACTGCTTGACGCCCTCCGCCGTCAGGATCGCCGCGCGCCGGTCGCGCTCGGCGCGCATCTGCTTCTCCATCGCCTCCTGGATCGTCGGCGGCGGATCGACCGACTTGAGCTCGACGCGGTTGACGCGGATCCCCCACTTGCCGGTCGCCTCGTCGAGTACCTGGCGCAGCTGGGCGTTGATGTGGTCACGCGAGGTGAGCGCGTCCTCGAGCGTGAGGCCGCCGATGACGTTGCGCAGCGTCGTCACCGTGAGTTGCTCGATAGCGCCGTGGAAGTCGGCTATCTCGTAGCTCGCAGCCTTGGCGTCTGTCACCTGGAAGTAGATGACGGTGTCGATGTTGACCGTCAGGTTGTCCTCGGTGATCACCGGCTGCGGTGGGAAGGAGACCACCTGCTCGCGCAGGTCGATCAGCGGGGCAAGGCGGTCGACGAATGGCACCAGCAGCGCGAGGCCCGCGTCGAGCGTGCGCTGGTAGCGGCCGAGGCGCTCGACGATGCCCGCACGCGCCTGGGGCACGATCCGGACGGCGCGCGCGATCACGAACAGCACGAACACGGCGAGGACGATGAGGACGATCAGGCCACCCATTGGTTCTCCTTTATTCGGACACGAGCGCTGTCGCGCCCTCGATCTTCAAGACCTCTACGCGGGCGCCCTGCTCGAACACGTCGTCGTCGTCGAACGCTCGTGCGCTCCAGACCTCGCCCGCGAGCTTGACCTGGCCGGCGTCGCCGTCGACGCGCTCGAGCACGACCGCGCGCTCGCCGATCAGGGCCTTCGTACCGGTGCGTAGGTGAGCGGGCTGTTTCAGGTGGCGGCGGGCGATCGGGCGAATCACCAGCAGCGAGAGCACCGACCCGACGATGAAGACGGTGAACTGCAGCCAGACCGGACCGCCGGCGACGGCCACCAGCGCCGCGAGCAGACCGGCGATCGCGATCGGGCCGAGGAAGAAGCTCAGCGTCAGCACCTCGCCGGCGCCGAGCGCGATCGACGCGATCATCCAGAGGACCCAGTCGGGCATGGCGCGATCCTATTCGCCGATCAAGGCTCGAGGATCGCCTGCGCGAAGTCGTCGGCGTCGAACGGGCGCAGGTCCTCGATCTGCTCGCCCGTGCCGATCAGCTTCACCGGCAGGTCGAGCTCGCCCGCGATCGCGAGCGCGATCCCGCCCTTCGCGGTGCCGTCGAGCTTCGTCAAGGCGATTCCGGTGACCTCGACGGCATCCTTGAAGAGCAGCGCCTGGCGCAACCCGTTCTGGCCGGTCGTGCCGTCGACGACGAGCAGCGTCTCGTGCGGGGCGCCTGGGATCTGCTTGGCGACCACCTTGCGCACCTTTCGCAGCTCGTCCATCAAGTGCTGCTGTGTGTGCAGGCGCCCGGCGGTGTCGCAGATGACGACGTTCCGCCCGCGGGTGCGGGCGGACTCGAGCGCGTCAAAGACGACGGCCCCCGGGTCGGCGCCCTCGGCCGAGCGCACGATCTCGGCGCCGGCGCGCTCGGCCCAGGTCTCGAGCTGTCCAAGCGCGGCCGCACGGTAGGTGTCGCCGGCCGCGAGCAGGACTGAGAGGCCGAAGCGCTCGCGCAGCTGCCAGGCGAGCTTGCCGATCGTCGTCGTCTTGCCGGTCCCGTTGACCCCGACGACGAGGATCACGGCCGGGCGCTCGGTGAGATCGATCGTGGCGGCGCGATCCGTCTGCGCGGCGTCGGCGAGCAGCTCGCGCAACCGGCCCAGCAGCCGCTCGCCGGCCTCCAGGTCGCCGTTCTGTGCCTCGACCTCGAGCTGGGCGACGACCGCAGCCGTCGTGGCAGCGCCAACGTCGGCGGCGATCAGGATCTCCTCGATCCGCTCGAAGGCCTCGTCGTCGAGCGTGTCGAAGACCGTCGCGCGCAGCTCGGCGCCGAGTGCGGCGCGCGTCTTGCCCATGTTGTCGCGCAGGCGGCGGAAGAAGCCCGTGGCCTCCTCCTCACCGCCGGTGAGGACCGCAGCGGACTCACCGGCGCCCTCTGGCAGCACGACGAGCTCTTCCCAGGTGCGCGCCATGATGCGGGCGCAGCATAGGGGCGCCAGCGAGATAGCCGCCGAAGACGAAGCCAGGCGCCGCTTTGGAGGGGGCTAGGCCGCCGACTCCTCGCCGGCGGCGGCCAGCCCGGAGTCCTTGGCGGCGAGCCTGCGCGAGACGACCTTCGTGACGCCGTCGCTGCCCATGCTGACCCCGTAGAGGGTGTCGGCGGCGTCCATCGTCCGCTTCTGGTGGGTGACGACGATGAACTGGGCGCGGTCGGAGAAGCGGTGCAGGAGCGCGAGGAAGCGGTCGATGTTGAGGTCGTCGAGGGCCGCCTCGACCTCGTCGAGGATGTAGAACGGGCACGGCCGGGCGAGGAAGACGGCGAACATGAAGGCGAGCGCGACCAGCGACTTCTCGCCGCCGGAGAGCAGCGACAGGCGGCGCATCGACTTGCCGCCGGGCGTCAGCTCGACCTCGACGCCGAGTTCGCGGTCGAGGCCGTCCTCGTCCCCGTCGTCTTCGTCCCCGTCGCCCGCGGGCTCCTCCCCAGCCCGACCCTCCGGGGCCTCGCCACCGATCACCGGCCGCGGGCCATCCGCGCGCACGAGGCGCAGGCGCCCGCGACCGCCCGGGAATAGGTGCTCGACGACCTCCTCGAAGTTGCGCGCCGCGGTCGCGAAGGTCTCCTCGAAGCGCTCGCGGATGCGGCGGTCGGTGTCGGCGATGATGCCTTGGAGCTCCGACATCGCACTTTCGAGATCCTGGCGCGCGGCCTCGAGCTCGTCCACGCGCACGACCGCCTCCTCGTACTCGGCCTTCGCGAGCGGGTTGACCGGCCCGAGCTGCTCGCGCCGGCGCGCGAGCCGCTCGACCTTGCGCTCGAGCTCCTCGCGCTCGTCTTCGGTCAGCGCCTCCGAAGATGGCTGCGGTTCGTCAAGCTCCAGCCTCGCGGCCAGCGTGGCTGTCTCGACGGCGAGTTCGGCCTCGCCGTCGCGCAGCTTCTGGGCGGCCACCTCCGTCGTCGTCACCGACTCGCTCGCCGCCCGCAGGCGAGCTTGGATCTCGGCCTCGGCGTGCGCGCACGCGCGCAGCTCCGCCGTGGTTTCCTCGCCCGCGCGCTGGTGGTCGCCGAGCTCTGCCTCGAGCGCGGCGTGCCGTTCCGCCACGGCCGCGCCGGCGCTCGCCAGGGCGCTCGCGACACTGTCGGCGCTCTCGGCGAGCGCGAGCTGGCGGGCGGAGGCCGTGCGCAGGCGTTCGAGGCGCTGCGCGCGCTCGCGCCGCTCACGCTCGGCCAGCTCGTGCAGGAGCCGCTCGGCGCGGCTGCGCTCCTCACCGGCCGCCGACTCGCCGAGCCCGCCGCCGATACCCGAGGAGGCGAGTCCGTCGCGGGTGACGACGAGCCCCGGAAAATCGGCCCGGACCTCGTCGAGCGAGTCGACGACCCAGACGTCAGCGAGCAGGCGCTCGGCAGCGCGCTCGAACTCTGGCTCGACCTCGACATGGTCGATCAGGCGCTCCGCGCCCGGCGCGGGTGGGGCTTGATCGGCCTCCGCGGCGTCGTCGGCGTCACCCTGGGCCTCCCCGGCGGCGCGTTCCAGCGCGCGCAGCTCCTGATCGCAGCGGGCGGCGTCCTGCGCCGCGGCACGCGCGGTCTCGGCCGCGGCCTCACGGCGAAGCTCGACCGACTCGAGCGCGGAGCGTGCGGCGAACAACGCGCTCGAACGCTGCTCGTGGTCGCGTCCGCGGCTCGCGAGCGCCTGCTCGGCCGCGTCGCGCCTGGCGGCGATCGCCTGCAGCTCCTGATCGGCCTGCTCGCGCTCCGCGCGCGCGCCGGCGGCCTCCGCCTCGGCTCCGGCGAGCTCGGCGGAAAGCGCGCGCGCGGAATCGAGCGTCAGCGCCAGCCGCGCTTCGTTGGACTGGCGCTCGAGCCGCGCGTGCAACTCGGCCGCCTCGGCTTGACGCTTGAGCGGGCGCAGGTGCGAGCGCGCCTCGCGCTCGACGTCGAGCGCTCGCGCCAGGTTCTCCTGCGTGCGCCCGAGCTTCAGCTGCGTCCGGCGGCGCCGCTTGCGGTGCTTGGAGAGGCCGGCGGCCTCCTCGATCAGCATGCGACGCTCGCGCGGTTTGGAGTGAATGATCGCCTCCACACGGCCCTGCGAGACGATCGAGTGCATCTCCTTGCCGAGGCCGCTGTCCGAGAGCGCCTCGATGACGTCGATCAGCCGGCAGCGGGCGCCGTTGAGGCGGTACTCGCCCTCGCCGGAGCGGTCGAGCCGTCGAGCGATCGAGAGCTCCGAGAACTCGCTGTCGAGCTCGCCGTCTGAATTGTCAACCACAACCTCGACCTCGGCGGCGCGCCGCGCCGGCAGGCCCGGCCCGCCGGCAAAGATCACGTCGGCCATCTTCTGACCGCGTACGGCCAACGGGCTCTGCTCGCCTAGCGCCCACAGGACGGCCTCCGTGATGTTCGACTTGCCCGACCCGTTCGGGCCCACGATCACCGACACGCCCGGCGTGAAGTCGAGCTGGACGCGGTCGGGGAACGACTTGAAGCCCTTCAGCCGTATCGAGCTCAGGTGCAAGGCTAGCCCCCGCCCGCCTTCTGGTCGAGACGCCCGAGCGCCGCCAGAGCGGCTTCCTGCTCGGCTGCCTTCTTTGTCCTGCCCTCGCCGCGCCCGATCTCCGTACCGGCGATGAGCGCGACCGCGACGAAGCTACGCTCGTGCGGCGGTCCCGCCTCTGAGGTGATCTCGTACTCGACGCTCTCCGCACGCCGTGCGAGCCGCTCCTGGAGCAGCGACTTGTGGTCGATCGACCCTGCGAGCGCATCCTCGAGCTCGCCCGCGAACGCGTCCGCGACCGCGGGGGCGACGCGCTCGAAGCCGAAGCTCAGGTAGGCGGCGCCGATGACGGCCTCGCAGACCTCGGCGAGCACGTTCTCGCTCGCGATCAGCGCGGCAGCGCTGCGTCCCGGCCCGCCCTTGGGCGCCGCCGCGCGCAGGCGTTCCGGCACGCCGAGTTCGTCTGCGACCCGAGCGCAGGCCTGACGGCTCACGACCTGCGCGCGCAGCTTCGTCAGCGTGCCCGCGCCCTCGTCCTCGAAGCGCGGCATCAGATCGGTCGAGACGGCGAGGCTCAAGACCGAGTCCCCGATGAACGCGAGCCGCTCGTAGGACTCACCGCGACGAGCCCACGAGGCGTGCGTGAACGTGCGCCGCGCGAGATCCGCCGGCAGCTGCTCGAGCAAGGAGTTGAGGGTGTCCAGTGGCTCAGGATGCTTGCTGTGGGGCGTGGGCGGCAACGAAGTCCGCGGCCTGGCCGACCGTGAGGATCTTGGCCGCCTCCTCGTCGGGGATGCGGATGCCGTAGCTGTCCTCGAGCTCGACCACGAGCTCCACGAGATCGAGCGAATCCGCCTCCAGATCCTCCTTGAAGCGGGTTCCATCCTCGATCCGGGTGGGATCTATCTCGAGCTCCTCCGCGAGATGAGCGCGGATTCGCTCCATCACCTCTGCGCGTGTCATGAGTCGGGCACGACGCTAGCAGCGCCCGCGGACCGCTCCCTCAGTGCTCCGCCCTCGCGCAGAGCGGCGTGGACGCGCTCGACCATGCGCTCGTCGACCGCGCGGCGGGCGAGCCCGATCGCGCTCGCGATGCCGTCCGGACCGAAGCTGCCGTGGGCGACGACGACCGGCTTGCGCAGCCCGAGCAGGATCGCGCCGCCGACGGCCTCGGGATCGAGCTCGTCCCGCAGGCGTCCGAGGCAGCCACGCACCAGCAGCCCGCCGACGGTCGAGATCGCCCCGGAGCGGATCGCCCCCCTGATCGCTGCGGTGACCGTCTTCGCCGTGCCCTCGAGCACCTTCAACGCCACGTTTCCCGTGAAGCCGTCGGTGACGAGCACGTCGACAGCGGCCGCCGGGAGGTCGAAGCCCTCGACGTTGCCGGTGAATGCGAACGCGGCGCCGGAGTCGGCCCGCGCCAGGCGGGCATGCGCCTCGAGCACGTCGGGCGTACCCTTCTCGGGCTCCTCGCCGACCGACAGCAGGCCGACGCGCGGCCGCTCGCGCCCGTAGACCGACGCCATGAGGGCGGCGCCCATGTAGGCGAACTGGACCAGGTGCTCGGGACGAACCTCGACGTTGGCGCCGCAATCGAGCAGCAGCGTCGGGCCGCCCGGGATCGGCAGCAACGCGGCGAGCGCGGGGCGGTGGATCCCGTGTGCGCGCTTGATGTTCAGGAGCGAAGCGGCCAGGGTGCCGCCGGTAGTCCCGGCCGAGACGAGCGCCTCGGCGCGGCCGGACGCGACCGCTCGCGCAGCCTGGACGATCGACGCCTCGGGCAGCGAGCGGGCCGCTCGCGCCGGCTCGTCGGCGGCCGTGATCGTGGTCGGGGCGTCGACCACCTCGATCACCGGCCCGGTTTCGCCGAGCTTGGCGGCCGGGCCGAACAGCAGTACGCGCTCGCCGGAGCGGCGCGCGCCCTCGGCCACGGCGCCCGCACCCTGGTCGGCTCCGTTCGCGTCGACCGCGATCATGGCGCCGCCTGGCCCGGTGCTAGGAGTCGGCGCCGTCGCCCTGCTCGGGCTCAGGCGCATAGATCTCGCGGCCGCCATAGGTGCCGCAGACCGGGCAGACCCGATGCGGCAGGCGGGGCGAGTGGCACTGCGGGCACGCGCGCAGGCGCGGCGGGCTCAGCTTGTGCTGCGAGCGCCGCTTGTTGGTGCGCGAGTGGGACTGCTTCTGCTTGGGGACGGCCATGGGCGCGGGAAGTGTAGAGAAGCCCCTACTCGAGCTTCAGCTCGGACAGCTTTGCCCAGCGCGGATCCGGAGCCGGCTCGTGCGCGTGGTCGGACTGCTCGTTGAGGTTGACCCCGCACTCCACGCATAGCCCGCGGCAGTCATCGCGGCAGAGGATCCGCTGCGGCAGCGCCAGTGCGAGCGCGTCGCGCGCCCAGGCTGAGAGGTCGAGCTCCTCACCGTCGATGTAGGGCGAGTTCAGCTCCTCTCCCCCGCTCGGCTGGTCGACCTCGCGCCCGTCGACGGCGACCGTGATGCGCGCGTCCTCGAGGCAGCGCACGCAGGCGCCTTCGAGATCGACCTCGTAGCGGAGGCGCAGCGAGTAGCCGCCCGGCATCCGCGCGACGTCGACCCGAGCGTGTGCGGGCCCGTCCGCGGCGACATAGCGCTCGCCCCCGTAGGAGAGCGGCTCGGCGGCGACCGGCAGCTCGAGACTCGCGCCCTCACCGGAGGAGAGCCCGAAACGCGCGAGATCGACCGTCTGCCCAGCTGCACCCATCGCCCTACGAGGGTACTGCCAGGCGGTGCGCTAACCGACCTCTGCTTCTTCGCGACCTTGGAGACGGTCGCGGCCGCGCTGGACCGCGGCGATGAACTTCGTCAGGTTGACCTCGAGCGTGTTGAGGATGTCGTCGGCGTAGTCCTCGGCACCGAGGCGGATCTCGCGCTCGCGGGCGCGCGCGTCGTCGACGATCTCCTCGGCCTGGCGCTCGGCGTTCTTTACGACCTCCTCGTCGGAGATCAGGCGCGTCTGCTGGTCGCGCGCCTCCTTGAGAATGCGCTCAGCCTCGCGCTTGGCCTCGGCGAGCATCTCCTGGCGCTCCTTGACGATCCAGCGCGCCTGCTTGATCTCCTCGGGGATCGTCGCGCGCATCTGGTCGAGGATGTCGTAGATCTCCTCCTTGTCGACGCGCACCTGGTCCGTCAGCGGCACGGGCTTGGCGCTGTGGATCTGGTCGTCGAGTTTGTCTATGAGAACTAGAACGTCCATGGCTTGGGCCTCAGTTCGTCACCTTTCCAGTGCTTCCTGCAACTTTCCTGCCACTGCCGGCGGGACCAGATCGTTCAGGTCGCCGCCGAACATCGCTATTTCCTTGACTCCGCTCGAGCGCAGGAAACTGTACTCGGGTGAGGACATCATGTAGAGGCTCTCGACATCGGGGGCCATCTTGCGGTTCAGCTGGTTCATCTCGAACTCGTACTCGAAGTCCGAGATCGCTCTCAGGCCCTTGACGATCGTCTTCGCGCCCTGCTCGCGCGCGAAGTCGACGAGCAGGTTGCTGAAGGTCATCACGTCGACGTTTCCGAGCTGCTTGACCTCGGCCTCGAGGAACGCGACGCGCTCCTGGCCGCTGAAGAGCGTCTTCTGCTTGCGCACCGGCACGTCGACGACGCCGACGATCACGCGATCGAAGACTGCTGCGGTGCGCGAGATGATGTCGAGGTGGCCGTTGGTGACCGGGTCGTACGAGCCCGGGCAGACGGCCGTGCCGGCCTTCTCAGGGGCCACGATGGAAGGCCAGGCGGATGCGCCCGTAGGTCCGCTCGTCGACGAGTGGAAGGGCGAGCTCCAGTGGTGCGCGCTTGTCTGACTCCACGATGATCAGTCCGTCGGGTCCGATCACGCCCGGGAGCAACTCCGCGAGCGGCTCGGTCAGGCGACCGGCCGAACTATACGGCGGATCGACGAATACGCGCTCGAAAGGCCCGGCGCCGGAGCGCAGGAACGCGAGCGCGTCCGCGGAGACGACCTCTCCCTCCGCACCGAGCGACGACAGGTTCGCGCGCACGGTCGCAAGCGCCTCGTGGTCCGCGTCGACGAAGGTCGCGGTCGCGGCGCCGCGCGACAGCGCCTCGATCCCGAGCGCGCCCGAGCCAGCGAACAGGTCGAGCACCCGCATGCCCTCGACCGAGACGAGGATCGAGAACAGCGCCTCGCGCACCCGGTCGGCGGTCGGCCGGGTCTGGCGCCCTTGCGGGGTCGCGATCCGGCGCCCGCCGAACTCGCCCGCGACGATCCTCATGTGGCGCTTCACCGCGTCATCCGCTATCTCAAGCGGGTATCGGCTCGACCACGGCAGCGCCGAAGCGGCGCTCGAGCGAGTAGCGCAGCAGTGCGTTCTCGGGCTCGTCCAGCCGTGGATCGGAGTCGAGTAGGCGCCGGGCGTGGTCGCGCACGGGCTCGAGCAGGTCGGCGTCCTCGGGCAGCCGCGCCGCGCGGAACTCGGCGATCCCCGACTGGCGCGTACCCAACAGCTCGCCCTCGCCGCGCAGGGCTAGGTCGATCTCGGCGAGCTCGAAGCCGTCGACGTGCTCTGCGAGCGCCTGCAGCCGCGGCGATTCCTTCGACCCGAACAGCAGGCACAGCGAAGGGTGCCCGCCGCGCCCGACGCGCCCGCGTAGCTGGTGCAGTTGCGAGATGCCGTAGCGCTCGGCGTCCTCGATCAGCATCACCGTCGCGTTCGGCACGTCGATCCCGACCTCGATCACCGAGGTCGCGACGAGCACGTCGGCGCCCCCGGCCGCGAACGCCATCATCGCGGCCTGCTTGTCGCGCGAGGGCAGCTGCCCGTGCAGCAGCGCGACCTCGAAGTCGCGCAGCTCGCCCTTGCGAAGGCGCTCGAACTCCTCCGTGGCGGCGCGCGCCTGGAGCGCCTCCGACTCCTCAACCAGCGGGCACACCACGAACGCCTGCCGTCCGGCCCGCAGCTCTTCGCGAATCCGCTCGTAGGCGCGCGATCGCTCGCGCTCGCTGCTGGCGACGTGGGTCTCGATCGGCAGCCGCCCGGCCGGCAGTTCGCGCAGGACCGTGACATCGAGGTCGCCGTACGCCGTCAGGGCGAGCGTGCGCGGGATCGGCGTCGCGGTCATGTGCAGCGTGTGGGGGGCAAGGCCCTCAGGCCCCTTGCGGTCGAGCGCCATTCGCTGCCGCACTCCGAAGCGGTGCTGCTCGTCCACGACCGCGACGGCCAGGCGCGCGAACGTGACGTCATCCTCGACCAGGGCGTGCGTGCCGACGACGAGTCCCAGCTCGCCGCTCGCGAGCTTGGCGAGCGTGTCCGCCCGCCGCGCGGCGGGCGTCGAGCCCGTCAGCAGCGCCGCGGCGACGAACGCGTCCGGGAGCAGCCCCGAGATCGTCGCGAAGTGCTGCTCCGCGAGCGTCTCGGTCGGCGCCATCAGCGCCGCCTGGGCGCCGTGCTCGACGGCGCGCAGCATCGCGTATAGCGCGAGCACCGTCTTGCCACTGCCCACTTCCCCCATCAGCAGCCGCTGCGCGGGTCGCGAACGGGCGAGGTCCTCGTCGAGGGTCTCGAGCGCGGAGCTCTGGTCGCCGGTCAGATCGAAAGGCAGCGTGTCTCGCCGCCAGCGGGCGGTCAGGTCGCGCTCGTCCTCGAGCGCAAGCGCACCGGCGTCGGCGCGCGCCTCGCGGCGGCTCAGCAAGGCCAGCTGCACCGCGAGCAGCTCTTCGAAGGCGAGCCGCCGACGCCCGTCGCGCTGGTCGTGCTCGCGCTCAGGAAAGTGCACGGCCGCAAGCGCCGCGGCCCGGTCGGGCAGGTGCTGAGCGGCTCGCAGCCGCGCCGGCAGCGGCTCGACGGTCTCGCGCTCGGACCCGCGCGCCGAGAAGACGAGCTCGCGCACGCGCGCCGCCGGGATCCCCTCCGAGGCCGGGTAGACGGGGACCAGCCCGGTCGAATGCAGGTCGGCGGCGCTCGCCCCGCGCGCCGGCTCGTACTCCGAGACCGTGAAGCGGTTCTTGCCGCCGTAGCGTCCGTGCAGTACGACGACCGTGCCGGCGGGCAGGCGGTCGACAAGCCACGGCTGGTTGAAGAAGACCGCCTTCATCGGGCCGCTCTCGTCGGCGACCGTCGCCTCCACGATCACCATCCGACGCCGGCGCTGGGCGCGGCGAGCGGAGATCTTCTTGACCTCCACCAGCACGGTCGCGTCCTCGCCCGCGCCGAGCGAGGCGACGTCGCGGACCTCGCGGCGGTCCTCGTGACGAAACGGCAGGTGCTCGAGCAGATCGGCGCGCGTCTCGAGCCCGAGCGCGGCCAGGGCCTTGGCCGCTCGCGGCGGCTTGATCTCGCCGAGCGGCTGGTCGAGCAGCGACGGCTGCGGATAGCAGCGCGGATCGAGCGATCGCAGCTCCTCCTCGGTCAGCGGATCGGCGCTCGCGAAGCGTGACGGGCCCTCAGCGGACATCCACCAGGACTATGACCGCCGAAGCGGTCGCGTGACAGCGCGCTATTCCGCGCACAGCAGCCACCACCAGGACGACTGACCGCCCTCGTGGTGGTCGAGCTCGAGCCCGTCGGGTAGCAACGCCTCGATCGCGGCCGCGTCGAGCGGAGCGCCCTCGCCGGCGATGCAGGTCAGCAGCTCACGGCCCTCGCCGAGGGCGGCGACCGTCGTCGCGAGCGTGCTCGCGGGCTCCCCCCACGCGATCAGGTCCTCGCCGTCGTAGCCGAGCGCGTCGCCGCTCGCGAAGCGTCCCTGCGGATCTTCGCGTGCGGACACCGCTACGCCGCCCGTCCGCAGGTCGGCGAGCGCGTGCTCGAGCGTCGCCACGTTGTCGGCGGCCGGTTGCGCGGGATCGAGCGTGACCAGCGTGGCGAGCCCGGCCTGCTGAGAGCGGGTGGGCACCACGCGCGCGGGCTTCTCGGAGAGGTCGGCCGCGCGCTCCGCCGCAAGGATCACGTTCGGGCTGTTCGGCAGCACGACCACCTCGCGCGCGCTCGCGGCGTGGATGCCGGCGAGCAGGTCGTAGGTCGAGGGGTTCAGCGTCGGGCCGCCGTCGACGACGCGCGCGCCGAGCCCCTCGTAGATCCGCACGAGGCCGGCGCCGCTGGCGACGACGACCGCGCCGCAGGTCTGCTCGGGTCGGGCTTCGGCCGCGCCCGCGGCTTCGATTCGCGCGCTGCGCGCGGCGATCTGCTCGTGCATGTCCGCGACGTCAAGCCGCGAGACCTGGCCGCCGGGCTCGAACAGCGCCACGGCGGCCTCGGGCTCGTCGGTGTGGACGTGCACGCGCAGCGTGCGCGGGTCGCCGACCACGAGCACCGAGTCGCCGATCGCCTCCAGGGCGCCGACGAAGTGCTGGCGCTCGAGCCCCTCGCCCGTGACCGCGAAGTTCGTGCAGTAGCGGTACTCGCTCGACTCGTGCTCGGGCAGATGCAGGCCGCGGTCGGGGGCGACCTCGTGCGGGAGCTCCGGCGGCGGCTCGCCCCGCAGCGCCGCGATCGTGCCGGCGATGATCACGGTCACGCCGTAGGCGCCGGCGTCGACGACGCCGGCCTCGCGCAGGACGGGCAGCTGCTCGGGGCCGCGCTCGAGCGCCTCCCGCGCCGCCTCCAGCGCGCCGTCGAGGACCTCCGCGAGCAGCATGTCCTGCTCCTGCGGCGTGGCGCTCTCGTCGAGTCGCGTGCGTTCCATGTGCGCGAGGTCGTGGGCGACGCGGTGCGCCATCGCGCGGATCGCCGACAGCATCGTGCCCTCTGCCGGATCGCGCACCGAGTCGTAGGCGGCGTCGGCCGCCCGGGCCAGCGCGGCGGAGACGAGCACCGGGTCGATCAACTCACCCGGGCGCGACGCCAGCTCCTCGGCGGCGCCGCGGACGATCTGCGACAGGATCACTCCGCTGTTGCCGCGCGCCCCCAACAGCGCCGCCCGCGCGACCGCCTGCACGACCTCGTCGCGGCCGACATCGTCGAGCGGCTGGCCGTTCATGCGGTCGAGCTCGTCGAGCACCGAACGCAGCGTCAGCGTCATGTTGTCGCCGGTGTCCCCGTCGGCGACCGGGAACACGTTGAGGTCGTTGACCTCCTGGCGACGGCTCTCGAGCTCGGCCAGCGCGGTCGCGACCGTGCGGCGAAAGCGGCCGAGGCTGTCGGCGGCGTCGGAGGGCGTCACTGGAGGGTTCTACACCCTCGGACGCGCAAGCGCGGCCTCAGGCGGCTTTGGTGACTTTTTCGGACTTGAGGCAGCGAGTACAGACATACTCGCGCCGCGGCGCG
>Ga0136632_10000371_pt1 | contig 12933 bp, 12 predicted proteins | sample AntDrymUQ6112106_2_FD_104670 | JGI IMG/M metagenome (GOLD analysis project Ga0136632, IMG submission 104670) | Polar desert sand microbial communities from Dry Valleys, Antarctica - metaG UQ611 (21.06) | ecosystem: Environmental > Terrestrial > Soil > Desert | place: Antarctica: Dry Valley...
CGGCGCCGTACGGCGCCGTGTTCGACGCGCACGGCTGGCGCTCGCTCGCACCGATCGCGCACACGTTCAACACCAACGTCTACACGCCGGCCGGGCTCTTCGACTTCACGAGCGACGCGGCCGTGAACGCCCTCGAGATCATGAAGCGGCTGATGGAGGTCGCGCCGAAGAACATCCTCGAGGAGGGCAAGGTCGACGGCGGCGTCAACACGACGCCCGACGAGGAGGCGTTCGCCGCTCGCCAGGCGGCGTACTACGTCAAGTACCAGAATGCGCCAACGCGTTTCGCCGGCACGTGGCCCGATCCGAAGAAGCTGCACATCGCCGGCCTCCCGAAGAGGCGGGGCGGCGGCGGCGGCACCGTGTTCTGGAACACCGGCGCGGCGCTGTTCAAGTACGGCGAGAACAAGCGGCTGGCCGCGGACTACATGCGGTTCCTGACCTATGACGTGCGCATCTGGCAGCACGCGCTCGGCAAGAACGTTCGCGGCGCGTCCGGTCAGCTCTCGCCGTACAAGTCGCACTGGGCGAAGTGGCAGGCGTCACCGCCGTCGTGGATGGCCGACTGGGCGTTCACGGTTCGCAAGGAGCTCGCCACGAGCAAGGCGATCCGCACGCACAAGTTCGGCCATACCCAGTTCGTGATCGGGAAGCCGGCATGGGAGGCGTACCTCAAGGGTGACGAGAAGAGCGCGAGGAGGGCACTCGCGAAGGCCAAGGCGCTCGTGCTGGCCGAGGTGAAGAAGCAGCGGGGGTAGTGATGCCCACCGGAGCCGGTGTTCCCTCCTAGGGTGAGGCGGCCTGGCGGTGGCTAGCAGAGCAGTCGCCGTCCGGCCGCCTTCCAGGTTCCACACGATCTGGCGGTCGACGACGCGATTCGCGCGGACGTGGCCGTACCTCGTGCCGGCGCTCGTCTTCTTCATCGGCTGGCAGCTGTGGCCGATCGTCCGGGCGCTCTGGATCTCGTTCACGAACTTCAGCTTCCTGCTCGACGACTCGCCGGAATCGGCGAAGTGGATCGGGCTCGAGAACTACGTGAATGCGCTGCAGGACCCGCTCGTGCGCGAGGGGCTCTTGAACGCCGCGATCTTCACCGCGATCTTTCTGCCCGGGATGGTGTTCCTGCCGATGGTGACCGCGGTGCTCGTCGACCGCGTCCGGAACCAGAAGCTCGCCACGACCTACCGGTTGATCCTGCTGATCCCGGCCATGATCCCAGGCCCGCTCATCTTCATCCTCTGGGTGTGGATGTACTCGAACGGGATCGGCCCGATCAACTACGTCCTCGTCGATGTGCTCGGCGTGTACGACCTCACGAACCAGCCGACCTGGCTCGGCTCGACGAACACCACCTTCATCTCGCTCGCGCTCATGGAGTGGTGGTGGGGGCTCGGCTTCCACACGATGTTCTACCTGGCCGGCCTCTCGACGATCCCGAAGGAGCTGTACGAGTCGGCACGCGTCGACGGCGCGAGCGAGTGGCGCATCTTCTGGAAGATCACGTTCGCGCGGCTGCGGCCGATCCTGCTCGTGCTCGTCGTGCTTCGCTTCGGCACGGCCTACGCCCTCATCGACGAGTACATCCTGACCGGCGGCTTCGACCGCTCGAAGCCCACGTACACCTGGACCGTGTACATGTGGGACACCGCCTTCCAGGTTGGTGACCAGAACCGCGGCTACGCCGCCGCGATCGGGTGGATCGGCACGATCGGGATGCTCGCCGTCGTGCTCTGGCTCTTCTACGCCTTCAGGAACAAGGACTGACGATGGCGACCCGCGTGGAGACCGAGAGCATCGCCGCCACGCGCCGGCGGCCAGCGCGGCGCCGCGTGCGGGTTCCGTGGAGCTCGATCGCCAAGCACGGGATCCTCCTGTTCTTCTGCCTGATCATCCTCTTCCCGCTCTTCTGGGTGTTCCTGCTCTCGATCAAGTCGCTGCCGGACGCGTACACGAACCACATCTGGCCGAACGACTTCGACTTCAGCTCGTACCGCACGGCGCTGACGGCGATCGACACGCTGCCGCAGAACATCAAGAACAGCGTCGTCCTCACGCTCGCGACGATGCTGATCACGACGACCGTCGCCGTGCTCGCCGGCTACGCGCTGGTCCACCTCCCGACGCCGGGCAAGGGGATCGTGCTCGCAATCCTCGTCGGATCGCTCTTCGTGCCGAGCCGCGTCACGGGGCTCATCTCGATCTGGGAGATCCAGGACCGCCTCGGGCTGATCAACTCGACCTGGGGGCTGCTCCTGCCGTACCAGACGCTCGCGCTCGCCGTCAGCGTCTTCATCATGCGCGGCGTCTTCCAGACGATCCCGCGCGAGCTGGCCGAGTCGGCGAGGGTCGACGGCGCCGGCTCGTTCATGATCCTGCGCCGCATCATGATCCCGCTCGTCCGCAACGGCGTCATCGTCGTCCTGATCACGAACTTCATCGCGGCATGGGGCGAGTGGCTGCTCGCGAACACACTCACGAACGACCAGGAGCAGCGCACCCTGACGGTCGTCATGGCGTCCGCGAACGCGGGCTTCGGCCAGTGGCTGTGGCCGACCATGGCGGCGATGTACGTCGTCGCGATCCTGCCGGGCCTGATCGCGTTCATCGTCGTGCAGCGCTGGTACATGCGCGGACTCCAGGAAGGAGCGCTGAAGGGATGAGCCGTCTGGCGGGCAAGCACGCGATCGTGACCGGGGGCGGATCCGGTATCGGGCGGGCGATCTCGCGGCGCTTCGCGACCGAGGGCGCGGCGGTCGTAGTCGCGGATCTGATCGGGGAGCGCGCCGAGGAGGTCGCCGTGGAGATCGGCGGCACGGCGGTCCAGGCGGACGTCACCGTCGCCGCGGACGTGGCGCGGCTGGTCGAATTGGCCGGCCGGGTCGACGTGCTCGTCAACAACGCCGGCGGCGGCATGGCCGACGACCTGCTCGAAATCACCGAGGAGCAGTGGGACGCCGACGTCAACCTCAACCTCAAGTCCGCGTTCCTCTGCTCGAAGGCCCTCCTGCCCGGGATGATCGAGCGCGGATCGGGCGTGATCGTGAACGTCTCGTCCGTGAACGGCATGGCCTTCTTCGCGAACGAGCCGTACAGCGCCGCGAAGGCCGGCCTCATCAACCTCACGCGCAGCATGGCCGTGCGCTACGGGCGCCATGGGATCCGCGCGGTGGCGATTGCTCCCGGCACGATCCGCACGCCGCTCTGGCAGGAGCGCATCGACAAGGAGCCGGCGATCTTCGACCGCCTCGTCCGCTGGTATCCGCTCCGGCGCGTCGGGGAGCCGGAGGACGTGGCAAACGCCGTCGCGTTCCTCGCCTCCGACGACGCGTCGTGGATCACCGGCGAGGTGCTGCGCGTCGACGGCGGCCTGCTCGCGGGCAACGAGCAGATGGCACGCGAGCTCGTCGCGAACTTCTCGCCCGACGACGAGGAGTAGCGCTGCTCGACCTGCTGATCGGCGGCGGCCGCGTGATCGACGGCGCCGGCAATCCGTGGTACGCCGCCGATGTCGGGATCGAGGGCGACCGGATCGCCGCTGTCGGCCGGCTGGCCGGTCGGGCAGCCGCGCGGGTGATCGACGCCGACGGGCTGTTCGTCTGCCCGGGCTTCACGGACATGCACACGCACTCCGACCTACAGTTGCTCGTGAATCCCGCGCACGAGGCGAAGGTGCATCAGGGCGTGACGCTCGACGTGCTGGGCCAGGACGGCCTCAGCTACGCGCCGGTCACCGACGACGTGCTCGAGCAGCTGCGCGGGCAGCTCGCGGGCTGGAACGACGACCCGCCCGGCTTCGACTGGAGCTGGCGCACGGTCGGCGAGTACCTCGACCGGCTCGACGCGGAGGGCATCGCAGTCAACGCGGCCTATCTCGCGCCCCACGGGACGATCCGCATGTGCGCGATGGGCTACGACGACCGGGCGCCGACGGCCGACGAGCTGGCTCACATGAAGCGGCTGCTCGCCGAGGCGCTCGAGCAGGGCGCTGTCGGCCTGTCGACCGGGCTGACGTACACGCCGGGTATGTACGCCGCCGACGACGAGCTCGTCGCGCTCCTCGAGGTCGTCCGCGACCACGGCGGCTACTACACGCCGCACCACCGCAACTACGGGAGGCGCGCGCTCGAGGCCTACGCCGACTGCATCTCGATTGCCCGTCGATCCGGTGTTCCGTTGCACCTCGCCCATGCGCACCTCGGCTACCCGATCAACAGGGGCAGGGCGCCTGAGCTGCTGGCGATGATCGACCGCGCGCGCGACGACGGCATCGAGGTCACGCTCGACACCTATCCGTACCTCGCCGGCTCCACGTACCTGCACGCATTCCTGCCGAGCTGGATGCATGTCGGCGGCAGCGCGGCCACGATCGAGCGGCTCCGCGACCCCGAGCTGCGGGAGCGCCTGCGCGTCGAGATCGAAGACGAGGGCTCGGACGGCTTCCACGAGATCCCGATGGACTGGTCCGTGATCGTCGTCGGCGGGCGTCCGATTTCCGAGGCGGCCGCGGCTGCGGGCGCGCGGCCGATCGACTACGTCTGCGACCTCCTCGTCGACCGAAAGCTGGGCGTGTCGTGCATCGCTCACACGGGCAACGAGGAGAACGTGCGCGCAACGATGGCGCACTGGTCGCACACGGTCGGCAGCGACGGCATCCTGGTCGGCGACCGGCCGCACCCGCGTGGTTGGGGCACGTTCCCGCGCTACTTCGCGGTCTACGTGCGCGAACTCGGCGTGCTCACGTGGGAGCAGGCGGTGCGGAAGATGACGTCGCTGCCCGCGCAGCGGCTCGGCTTCTCCGACCGCGGGCTGCTGCGCCCTGGCATGGCCGCCGACGTGACATGCATCGACCCGGAGCGGGTCCGCGACACCGCGACCTACGAGGACCCGCGGCGGCAGCCGGAAGGCATTCCGTACGTGATCGTCAACGGGGTCGTCGTCGTTGACGACGGTCGCCACACGGGCGCGCTCGCCGGCCGGGCCCTCAGGGCGTCAGCGCGGCGCGTATCCAGTCCAGCGCGTCCAACCGCATGAGCCCGTAGTGGTAGAAGTCCACGCGGCGTAGGCCGCGCCCGCGTGCCAGGTCGACCTTCGCGCGCAGGTCCTCGGCCGAGTCGCAGTCGGGGGTCGACGGGCGGAAGATGACGGACACGGCCGCGTCGCCGTACGAGTCCAGGTCGCCCCGGACGCGCTCCGGGTCTGCGGCATATCCGATCGCCTCGATGCCGTCGCAGGCGCGGGCGACTGCGTCGACGTCGACCCCGAGCTGCCACGCGATCGAGGCTGAGGACGCGCCGGTGGGGCGTCCGGTCGCGTAGCCCTTCACGGCACCGGAGAGCTCGATGAACTCGAACGGCGTCTCCCCGGCCGCCTCGGCGACTTCGGCGACCAGCGACGTCACGACCTGCTCGCGAACGCCCGCATACTCCGCGAACTCGCCGCGATCGAGCTCCTCGACGGCCGGCTCGGCGCCGCCGGCGAAGACGCGCTCGATCTCGTCACGCGCGGAGCGACGCACTGCATCGCCGTCGACGCCCTGAGCGCGGGCGACGTCGAGGCAGTGTGCGCAGAAGCACACCCCGAGCAGGTACCGCGTGCGCGGACCGAGCGGGACAAAGTACCGCTCGTGCGCGTAACCGTGCTCGAGCCCGAGGTAGTGCAGCGCCTCCGAGCAGATTCCGGCGACGCCGAGCGCAGCGATGTCGGCGGCGAGCGCCCGCGCGTAGGCGCGCGCATCGGGATGCGCGGGACAGAGCTCCGTCACGTATCGGTCGCCGAACGCGTTCTCGGGGGCACAGTCGGGGTAGGCCGCCGCGAGCGAACCGTTGTGCAGGAAGACCGTCCACGCGCGGACCGCGAGCCCGCGCTGCTCCGCGGCCGCGAGTACCTCCGGCAACGCGTGCGCGGCCTCGCTCGCGGGCGGCTGCAGTCGTGCGGCGCGCAGCGCCTGCCCGGTCGGGAAGAAGACGGCGCCGCTCTCGAGGAACCGCACCCGGCGCACGGGGTTGTGCGGGAAGACGTCCCGGCCCTCGTGATAGGCGGCCGCGACCGTGACGCCGCCGAGGCCGCCGCGGTGTTCGACGTTGTCCAGCACGGTCGCGATCCCCTCGTCCGCGAGGTCGGTCGCGAAGCAGAAGATCGACGTGTCCATGCTCTACCGCGACAGCCAGCCGCCGTCGACCGGCAGCGTCACGCCGTGCACGTAGTCCGCGGCCGCCGAGGAAAGGAAGACGACGGCGCCGCCGATGTCGCCGGGCTCGCCCCAGCGGCCGGCGGGGATGCGGACGGTGATCTGCTCCGTCCGCTCCGGGTCGTCACGCCAGATGCGCGCGTTCAGCGCCGTCTTCACGTAGCCCGGGGCGATCGCGTTCACATTGACGCCGTGCGGTGCCCACTCGTTCGCGAGCGCCATCGTCAGTTGCGAGACGCCACCCTTGCTCGCCGCGTACGACGACACGCGGAACCCGCCCTGGAAGCTCAGCATCGACGCGATGTTCACGATCTTCCCGCTCCCCTGCGCGACCATGATCCGCCCGGCGAGCTGGCAGAGTTCGAACGTCGCCGTGAGGTTCACCTCGAGCACCTCGTCCCAGTCGGCGAGGTCGTGGTCGAGGGCGTCCGCGGCCTTCCCGATGCCGTGACTCGCGACGAGGATGTCGAGTCCGCCGAGCCCTGTGACGGCCTCGTCGAAGCCGCGGCGCAAGTCGTCGCGGTTCGCGAGGTCGGCGCGCACGGCGATGCCGCCCAGCTCGGCTGCCGCCTCGTCCGCGCTCTTGGAGCGGCCGAGCACGGCCACGCTCGCGCCGGCGTCGGCGAGCGCACTCGCCAGCCCGCGCCCGATCCCACCGCCGCCGCCCGTGACGAGCGCGCGGCATCCGGTCAGGTCGAAGGGACCGGCCATGGCGCCGGGCTGCGCGCACCGAGCTCGGCGAGGATCCGCGCAGTCTCGCGATAGGACTCCTCGACGAGCTCGACCATCCGTTCGGGCTCCGGCACCCGCTCGAGCTCCACCGACACCGTGCCCCTGTAGCCGCTGTCGAGGATCGCCTGCAGGTACTCCTTGATCGGCGTCACGCCGCGTCCGGGGGGCATGTCGCCGTGCACCTTTCCGTCGCAATCGGACACGTGCACGTGTCCGATCATTCCCGTCAGCACCGCGACGTCGTCGAACGATGCCCCGGAGAGGTGCAGATGTGAGATGTCCGCATTTCCCTTGACGGCGGGGTGGTCGACCTCGCGGATCAGGCGGGCCAGCTCGTGCACGCTGTTCGCGACGGCGTGCTCGAACGGCTCGAGCTCGACCACCAGCTCGATTCGGCGCGCATGGGCGTACTCGGCGAGCTCGCGGAGGTTCTCGGCGACGAGCCCGAAGATCTGCTCCTTCGAGAACACCTGCAGGTCGCAGTAGTACTCGCCGACCACGAGCAGCACGTTGCGGCCGCCGAAGTACGCCTGCTGGTCGACGTACGCCTTGCAGCGGTCGAGCGTGAAGCGGCGCACGGCCGGCACGAAGTCGACGAGACCGAGCGCGATGCAGACGGCGGAGCGGATCGGGAGCCCGAGCTCCTCGCAGGTCTCCTTGATCTCGCGTCGTGCGTCGTCGCTCGTCGTCAGCGGATCCTCGAAGACGTCGTACGTGTCGAATCCGATCTCCTTCGTCTTCGCGATCCCCTCGAGCAGTCCGAGGGATGTCCCGTGCCAGGCCGATCCGATCAGGCCGAGCTCGAGCGCGTCCTCCATCAGCGTGCGACGTGCGCCGCACGCGCGGCGGCGAGGTCGGCCGTTCCTGACGGACGGAACAGCTCCGTCTCGAAGCGGCTGCGATCCCCCCTGTGCAGGCCGATGAAGTACTCGATCGGGCGGCCGTCGTCGAGGTAGGTGACGCCGCTGAAGGCGAGGATGGGCGCTCCTTCGGGCACGCCCAGGTGGTGCGCGACCTCGGTGGTCGCCGCGCGTGCCTCCATCGCGCGAGAGCCCCGGTGGAGCTTGAGGCCCAGCTCCTGCTCGTAGGTCTCGAAGAGCGAGCGGTCGCTCATGTCGAGCTCGAGGATTGGGGCAGAGATCGAGTACGGCATGTACGCGGTCGTCACCACGAGCGGCTCGCCGCGCAGGAATCGCAGTCGCTCGAGCAGCACGATCCGCTCCGATTCCGGCAGTTCGAGCATTGAGGCGACGTGCGGCGAGACGGGCTCCACCTCGAGCCGCAGCACCTTCGTCTCCAGCCGCTCGCCCCGCGTGCTCAAGTCCTCGTGGAGGCTCGTCAGCGACTGCGCGACGAACTCGGACACCTTCGGCTGTGCGACGAACGTCCCCTTGCCCTTGAGCCGGGTGACGAGGCCGGTTCGCTCCAGGTCGCTCAGCGCTTGGCGGACGACGGTGCGGCTCACGTCGTAGCGCTCGCACAGCGACGCCTCGGTGGGGATCTGCTCGCCGGCGCTGAGCACCCCGTCGGCGACCGCGCGCTCGAGCAGCTGACGCAGCTGGTAGTAGAACGGGACCGGCGACGCCTTGTCGATCGAGCCCACGATCGCGGTGGCGCCGGAGGGCGCAGACGCCGCTTCGCTCACGTGCCAAGTGTGTCCGTCGCGCCCGTCATCAAGCTCTGAGGATACTGTAATGACAACATGCTTGTATTACAACATCGCCTGAGATAACGTCGGCCGATGGTCGAGGCGACCGTGCTCGGGGCTGGCTCGCTGCTCGGGATCGTACGCTTCCACGAGGGCGGCGACGTCTCGGGCGCAATGGCGGCGCTCGTCCGCGGTGGAATCGAGCAGCTCGAGGTGACGATCGACACGCCCGGCGCTCTGGCTGCGGTCGCGGATGCCGCAGGCGAGGGCAGGACGGTGGGCGTCGGCACCGTCGTCGACTCGGAGCAGGTCCGCGCTGCGGCGGCGACGGGCGCCCGCTTCGTCGTAAGCCCCGGACTGGTCCCGGAGGTGATCGAGACGGCGCTCACGCTCGGGCTCGAGCCCGTCCCGGGTGTGTTCACGGCGACCGAGATCATCGCCGCGACAGCGGCCGGTGCCCGCGTGATGAAGCTCTTCCCCGCGTCGTGCGGCGGGCCCTCCTACCTGCGTGCGCTGCGCGGACCTTTCCCGACGATCGCGCTCATTCCCACGGGCGGCGTCCGGATCGACGAGGTCCAGGCCTACCTGAACGCCGGTGCAACCGTCATCGCGCTCGGCAGCGAACTCGTCGGCCGCGTGGCGCCCCGGTCGGACACCGACCTCGAATGGATCGCGGCACAGGCCACGCGCGCAGCGGCGGCCGTGCGCGACGGCGCGCAGTCCATGCAGGCCAGCGTCTAAATGCGGCTCTCCGACCTCGAGACGCCGGTGCTGACTGCCGACCTCGACGCGATCGAGCGGAACATCTCTCGGATGCAGGCCTACTGCAACGAGCACGGTGTCGCCCTGCGACCGCACATCAAGACCCACAAGCTTCCCGAGCTCGCCCGACTCCAGCTCGAGGCAGGAGCGGTCGGGATCACCTGCCAGAAGCTCGGCGAAGCCGAAGTGATGGCCGACGCGGGGGTCGAGGACATCCTGGTCTCGTTCCCGCTCGTCGGCGCGGCGAAGGCCGAGCGGCTCGCCGCCCTCGCAAGTCGCGTGAAGATGACCGTGGCCGCCGACTCCGCAGAGGTCGCAGAGGGCCTCGCCTCGGTGCTTGCACGGCATGGGATCGAGGTCGACTTTCTGGTCGAGTGCGACACCGGGCTCGGCCGGACCGGCGTCCAGACCCCCGAGGAGGCAGCCGCGCTCGCCGAACTCGTCGACGGGCTCGAGGGACTGCGCTTCGCCGGGCTCATGACCTATCCGTCGCTGCCCGAGACGGCGTCGTGGCTACAGAACGCCCGAAACGCCGTCGAGGCGCGCGGGCTCTCCGTCGAGCGGGTCAGCGGCGGAGGCACGCCGACGGCCGAGCGCACGCACGAGCTCGGCGTGATCGACGAGCTGCGCGTCGGCACGTACATCTACGGCGACCGTGCCTGTATCGCCAACGGCTCGGTGCCGCTTGAGGACTGCGCGCTGCGAGTCGTCGCGACGGTCGTCAGCCGGCCGACGCGAGAGCGGGCGATCCTCGACGCCGGCTCGAAGACACTTACGTCGGACCTGGCGCTGGGCGCGACCGGCCACGGCCTGCTCGTCGAGTACCCGGACGCCGAGGTGTACGACCTCAACGAGGAGCACGGATACGTCGACGTGAGCCGCTGCGATCGTCCGCCCCAGGTCGGAGATCGCGTCACGCTCGTCCCCAACCATGCCTGCACGGCCGCGAACATGCACGACGAGATCGTGATGCACCGCGGCGGCGAGGTCTTCGAGACGCTGCAGACGGCGGGACGCGGCAAGGTTAGGTGAGAGATGAATCACGGGTTCAGCCAGACGGCGCGCGAACAGCGGCCCCTTGACGCCGCCCGCGCCACTGATTGACCCACGACCGACTGGCCTGGACATGTGCAGGGACTTCGCTCACGTGCGCGCGGTGCGCGTACGCCGGCGATCTGATCGAAGCCGTCCAGGCAGGACGCGCTTTGGGCCGCGCTCGAAGCCCGAACCAGCCCCAGCTCGCACGGACAATTCCCTCCATGGCGCCGCCCATTGCGTCGCTGGACTGTCTGAGCGAATCGTCTCGCCTCCGCGGACGGTGTAACCTCTCCCGTGCATGAGGTGCGGCGACGCCATCGCCCCCAGAAGGGAGCAGCGAGGCGGATGATCGCCCGGAACGAGGCAGGCCGGCGATGAACGTGGAATTCAGCTTTCTCGGCGCCGACGCGATGGGCCGGGTCTTCCTGACCTGGACTCCAGTCCAGGCGCAGGCGCGGCTCGTCAATCCGACCGGAACCGCCGCCGTCAACATCACGCTGCGGAGCGCCGGCTCGGGCGGTCGCCTCAGGTTCGCGACCACACGCACGCATCTAGGCACGCCGACGCTGGCGCTCAGTCTGCCCGTCAGCGGAGCGCCGGTCAGCGTCTTCGTCGCCGGGGAGTTCGGACGTCCGAGCGTAAATCTCGGCGATGCGGTGGTCGAGGCGCGCGGCGCTGGCAGCCTTGGTGTACTCGGCACGAAACCCCTCACCGTCCGCGTCCGCAAGAACGCACAGACACTTTCTGTTGCAGAACGCGACCGCTTCGTTGCCGCCCTCGCTACGTTGAACGGCGGCGGCGCCGGCCGCTTCCGCGACTTCCGCGACATGCACGTGCAAGCTGCGGACCCCGAAGAGCACGGCAATGTCGGATTCCTGCCGTGGCATCGCGCCTACCTCCTCGATCTCGAGCGCGAGTTGCAGGCGATCGACCCGAGCGTGACCTTGCCCTACTGGCGGTTCGACCGGCCCGCTCCCAATGTGTTCACCCGCCAGTTCATGGGCGTGCCGAATGCCGCCGGCCGCGTGCAGTTCAGCGCCGGACACCCGTTCGGCACGTGGCGCACCGACGGCGCCCTGGGTATTTCGCGAACCCCGTCATTCGCTGCCGGAGCGGCGCCTGCCGGTCTTTTGACGGAGACGCAGACGATAACCCTTGGAGGCCCTGCGCCGACAGCCGCCTATGCGAACTTCGGAAACATGGAAGGCAATCCCCACGGCTTTGCGCATACCAGCTTCAGCCTGGGCTTCATCCGCGCGAAGCAGACAGCGGCACGCGATCCGCTCTTCTTCATGCTCCACGCCAACATCGATCGGCTCTGGGCCAAATGGCAGTGGGTGCACAAGCGCACGAGCCCGGCCGATCCGCGCGCCTTCGCTCCTGCCGTACCGAACCGCATCGGGCACCGTCTCGCTGACACGATGTGGCCGTGGAACGGCGTTACCGGGCCGCCGAGGCCACCGACCGCGCCCGGCGGGAAGCTCGCACCTTCGCCGTCGACCACGGCGCCGGGGAATACCCCCACCGTTCGCGCGATGCTCGACTACCAGGCGGTGGGAGGTGGCGCCCCGCTGGGGTTTGCTTACGACGACGTGCCATTCGAGTTGTAAAGCCGCACAGGCAGGGAGGATCGCGATGGACGTGGCCCGATATCGGAAACGTTACGAAGCCGAGTTGGCGAAGGCTGCTGCACCGAAGCGCGGGCGAGCAGGCAAGCGTGCGCTGACAGCAGCGGGCAAGCCGGCCAGTGCGGCCGCGCGCGCGAATGCCATCCGAGCGGCCCCGCTCGAGCAGGAGGGTCTTGCCGACCGAGTGACGGAGCTTCTGGCTACGGTGCGCGATCGCAAGGAACCGCTCACCGTGCGCATGGCCGCGCTGCAAGCGCTTGGCGCCCTCGACTTCCTTGGCCCGCCCTTCGCACCCTTCCGCGCCGCCTACAAGCAGACGCTCCGCGACATCGCGACCGACCCACTGCGCACGCTGCGCGAGAGCGCGCTCGAGCTTCTCGCAATGGACAAGGATCCCTACGCCCAGAACCTGCTTGTGCGCGGGCTGAACCAGCCCAAGGAAGCGATCGTGTCCGAAGCCAAGGCGATCCAGTTTCTCGGCTATGACGACCACGCCGAAATCGTCCCACTGGCACGGCAGGTCTACAAGCGGGCGACGGGCGCGGCACGCGAGGAGGCGCTCAGGGTGCTCGCGACCGATCCGCAATCTGAGAAGCTGTTCACACGGCTGCTCAAGGACAAGTCGGAAAAGTCGAGCATCCGTCTCATCAGCGCGTCTGGCCTGCAAAGCCTCAACCCAGAGGCTTTCGAGAAGACGGCGCGCAAGATCGTGGCTGACGACAGCGACGACAACGAGATCCGCGCGACCAGCCTGGCCGCCCTCGCGCATGGCCGCGAAGTGCGCGAGAAATCCACCGACCCGAAGTTCGTCAACACGGTGCAGAAGCTGACCGAGAAGACTCGCTCGCCGGCGCTGCGCTCATCCATTCAGCGCTTCCTGCAATCGACGCAGAAATGACGGCGCGGCCCGCCGCTCGCGGCGGCGCCGCTTCCGCCGC
>Ga0136632_10000372_pt1 | contig 12933 bp, 14 predicted proteins | sample AntDrymUQ6112106_2_FD_104670 | JGI IMG/M metagenome (GOLD analysis project Ga0136632, IMG submission 104670) | Polar desert sand microbial communities from Dry Valleys, Antarctica - metaG UQ611 (21.06) | ecosystem: Environmental > Terrestrial > Soil > Desert | place: Antarctica: Dry Valley...
CGCGCTGGGGCGGCGCTGGAGCGCCAACGCCAACGTCTTCACGTCGGCGATCTACGGCGAAGAGGTCGAGGTCCAGCAGTCGATCGGGCCGACCATCACCACGGGCCTGGACTTCATGGACGGCGCGGCGGGCGGCCAGCGCTTCTACATCGAGGACGACGGGTTTCCCAACATGTTGCTGAGCGCGCTCACGAGCCGCCTGCGCACCGGCCGCGTCAACCCCCTCGCGTGGGCCCTGCAGGGTCATCTGCGTCGCGGCATGGACGAGAAGAACCCGGCCCGCAACGTCATGGTCTGGCTCGGCGAGGGCGTCGACGCCGGCGATGGGCAGCTGCGGCTGGGGCGCGCCCCGTTCGCGCCCTGGCGCAAGGAGCTGCGGCTCACATGGGACGTGCGGCGCTCGCGCAAGGTGCTCGACGAGATCATCGCGACACAACGGCGGCTGACGGAGGCGACCGGAGGACGCTTCAAGGTGCCGCTGTCGTGGACGCTGCTGCGACAGCTCGCCACCGTCCACCCGCTCGGCGGATGCGCGACCGGCGCCAGCGCGCAGGACGCGGTCGTCGATCATCGCGGCGAGGTCTTCGGCCATCCCAACCTGTTCGTGGTCGACGGAAGCATCGTTCCCGGCGCGATCGGCCGTAATCCGTCGCTGACGATCGGCGCGCTGGCCGAGCGCGCCGCCGCCTTGATGACGGACGCCGCGGCACGGCCGGCTGGCTGAGCCTGGATCCAGGCTTCAGGCCGGGGACGCCGGCGCCTTCGGCCAGGGCGCGAAGGCGTTGTCCTGCCCGCGCAGCTGCGGGCGCAGACCCGGAAAGTGTCGCAGCAGGACCGTGACCATCTCGTTGTCGTCGATCCAGTCAAGCCCCGCCTGCGTGTAGACCTCCGGGCGATAGTCGTTCGTCATGAAACGGTCGGAGTTCAGCCGCCGCGACGCCATCAGGATGAAGACCCGGAACGCCGTGTCGCTGAATGCGAAACCCTCCGGCCGGGTCTCTGCGAACATGCCGACCATCGTGTCGACCCGCTCGACATCACCGTAGACCTGGCGCAGCTGTCCGGCCCACTCGGGGTTGTCGGTCAGCTCCTCGAAGCTCGCGGGCGCCTTCAGGTGAAGCTGGCGACGAAACTCGCAGTAGCGCGGGACGCCGATCTCGCGGATTCGCATGATGTCCACTGACGCGAGATCCTGTACGACCCCGTCGGGACGCTCGTACTCCTGCAGGAAGCGCGGGAAGTTGTGCAGCTCGATCGCTCCCAGTTGACGCGCATACCGATCTTCATCGTCGGGTGGGCGATCACCGCCGGGGTCCACTCCATCGTGTGGATCTTGGCCTGCAGCGCCCCGCAGATCAGGCGCGCAAGCTGGAAGAGCTCCTCGTCGTCGTAGTGCGGATACTCGCTCTTGAGCCGGTCGCAGATCGCGTTGTGCTCGCGCTGAAACAGCGTCCCCAACATCAGGATCCCCATCCAGAAGCCCGGCTCCTTGGTCGGATCGCTCTGCGGGTCCGGACTCGAGCTGTGTGGCGGCCGCCCCTCCAAGCCGACGTTGAGCTTGCCGTCCTTGAAGGTCCGAGCCCGCTGCTGATGTTCAAGCGAGACGCCGTAGAGCTGGGAGGCATCCCACCAAGCGGTCTCCGTGTTGAGGAACGTCGGCGGGTAGTCGCTGTGGCCCGGCGGGCGCGTGGGATCCGGGATCGTGCGAGGGATCTCCATCGGCTTCTGAGGCCACGGGTCGCCGCCCTCGATCGGTAGGCGCCAGGGCTTGGTCTTGTCGCCCTTGCCGTGCGAGAACCAGTCGTGGACCATGAACTGCAGCCACGCCGCCGCGAGGTTGTTCACCGACGGGGCGGGCGTGAACTCCTCGCGCGTGAGCAGCTTGCGTGAGACCACGCGCGGGTTGGGCTGCATGATCGGGGGCTCGGGCTCCGGCCACGTGCGTTCCAGCGGGACGTTGCGGCCGAACCGATGGCCCGCCCTGCCCATGGCCGGGTCCTCCAGATCGTTGTAGCTGCCGTCGGGAGCCCGTTGCGTCGTGTAGCGGGTGTCCGGCGCGAGCAGCGGTGGCTCGTTCACGGTCGGCGCCTTGCGCGTGTCGTACAGGTTGGTCTTACGCAGGATGTCGCGGATCCCCGCGAGCACGGCGAGCCCCAGCGGAATCGGCAGCTTGTCCCATCCGCGGCGCTGGTCGATCGCCTGCGCGGCCGCTTCGAACGTCCTCCAGAACCTCCCGGATCGGTACTCGGACTCGGGCTCGGGACGCTCGCGCTGGCGCCGCCCGAGCAGCGACGCGGCGGTGACGAGGAGCGTCGCGACCAACCCAAACCGCATCCGGCTCATATGCATCTTCCCCCTTGGTCTGGTGCTTGTCGGCATACTCGCAGCACGGGCCCGCGGACCTCGTCGTCTACTGCCATGACTGACTCGGCTGGTAGACCGACAGAACCTGCTCGATCATCTCCTGTCGGCTGTCGAAGCGGCGCTCGTCGTAGCACCCGAGCGGATTCGCGACCGTGTTGACGAGGCACTTGTTGCAGTAGGTGCATGGCCGCGGCGCGCTGTCGTGGCCGGCGGCGAACAGGTTCGGGAGGTCGTTGTTGGCGACGAGCGTGCGAGCCATGCTGACGCCGTCGCAGTGCTTGCTTGCGAGCGCCTCGCGGATCAGCGAGGCGGTCTGGAAGCCGCCGGTGCAGATGACCGGGATCGACACGCTCTGCTTGATCGCGAGCGCGTTGCCCAGATTCAGCCCCTCGACGTGGTCCAGGTCCGGGACGGTCCGCTCCCACGCCCACTTAAGATCTCCCGTAGGACCGGCGTCTGGAAGACGATGTAGTTGCGTAGCGCGTGGATCCCGCTCGGCAGCAGCTGGTTGTAGGTCTGCGCCGCCGTGTCGAGCGGGAACTCGCCGGGCGGGTTGCGAGGGTGCGGGAAGCTGTTGCCTGCCGAGACGTGGATCGCGTCGACGCCGGCCTCCTCCAGCCAGCGGGCGACCTGCACCGAGTCCTCGATCGCGGTCCCCTTCCTCTCCCAGGGAAAGATGGCGTTGCCGTAGTCGACGGCGCTGATCTTCGACTGCACGTGGAAGTCGTCGCCGACGGCGGCGCGGATGGCGCCGATGACCTCGAGCAGGAAGCGCGCGCGGTTGGCGAGCGATCCGCCGTACTCGTCGCTGCGGTCGTTGATCGCCGGGCTGAGGAACTGCGTGAACAGGTAGCCGTTGGCGGAGTGCGTCTCGACACCGTCGAGCCCCGCCTCGCGCGCGCGCCGCGCTCCCTGCGCGAACTTGTCGACCACGACGGCGATCTGCTCCTTCGTGATCCGGTTTGCATGCAGCCCGTGCACCGTCTCTGGATCGTCGGTCGGCGCCAGGCCCGTCGGCGTGTCGAACGCGACGATGTCGCGCTGGCGGCCCGCATGGCTGAGCTGCAGGATGAACTTGCAGTCGTGCTGGTGGACACGCTTGCCCAGCTCGCGCCAGAAGGGGATCCGGTCGTCGCGGTCGATCGTCGCGTAGTTCGGCACGATCCGCCCTTCCGGACTTATCGGCACGAACGAGGAGATGATCGCGCCGACGCCGCCGCGCGCGAACTTCAGCTCCCAGTTGAACCGCACCGCGTTGCCGGACCCGTCGTAGTTGTCAAAGCGCCCGCTGATGTTCGATCGGAACAACCGGTTCTTGACCGTCAGGTTTCTGAAGTGCAGCGGCTGGAAGATTGGATCGTCCGCCGGAGGGCCGGCCGCATCCGAGTTGGCCTGCTCAGCGCCGGTCGCCACGGGGTGACCCTTTCGATGGTGTCATGGTGATCCCGCGCTGGGTGATGGCGGCCGGATCGAGATCGTGCCGCACTGCACCGGCAGAGCCTAGGCCGGAGCTGGGCGCAAGTCAAAGAGATGACAAGTCGCCAGGAATCGGCTACGTTCAAAGTAGGTACTCACGGAGGAATCCGAGGGGAGAAGGATGCGCGGTAGTGGAGCAGACGTCGAGTCAGACTGCCGGGCACCGACCTGATGCGTCGGCGCGGCGTGTGGATTCGCATCGCATTCGTCGTGGTGGTGCTCATCGCGGTGGGGATCTACGCCGCCAGCATTATCACCCGCAACGAGCCGGAACGGCACGCTGGCATCCTGGATCACTTCAAATACGGGTCGATTGGATCAGAGGACCGGGCGGGCGTTCCCTCCTCGCTGTGGCTGGCCCTGCCGCAGGTGTTCCCCGAGCACCTCCCGAAGGGTCGCGGCAAGGGCTATGAGCGCGTGGGCCTCGTCTACGAGCCCGGCCATCGCCGCCCGATCGGGACCAGCTACCGGGAGGCTCCGATCGGCCAGATCGGCCTCAACTGCGCGGCCTGTCATGTCGCGACGGTGCGGGCGTCGCGAACCGCTCGCCGCCAGATCGTGCTCGGCATGCCGGCCAACCAGTTCCATCTTCAGGGGTACATCAACTTCCTGCGCGCTTCCGCCAACGACGAGCGCTTCAACGCGGACACGCTGATCCCCGCGATGAAGAAGGCGGACCCGGACTTCTCGCGCACCGACGAGCTGCTGTACCGCCACTATCTGATCCCGCGAACACGTGACGCGCTGCGCGCGCTGAACGACGACTTCGCCTGGATGGACAGCCGGCCCAAGCAGGGACCGGGTCGCGTCGACACCTTCAATCCCTACAAGGTGCTCTTCAACATCGACCTGGGGGACTCGGTTGGAACGGCGGACCTGCCATCGCTGTGGAACCAACGCCCGCGCGAGGGCATGCACCTGCACTGGGACGGCAACAACACCAGCGTCGACGAGCGCAACATCAGCGCGGCGATCGGCGCCGGTGCCAGCGAGGAGTCGCTCGACGAGCCGGCGATGGCGCGGATCAAGGACTGGATCCTCGATCTCGACTCGCCCGCGTACCCGCGCAGACGGATCGACAAGCGGCTTGCGGCCCAAGGCGCAAGGGTGTATGCCAGGAACTGCTCGGCCTGCCACTCCTTCAAGGGCTCGCTGACCGGGAAGGTCACCCCGATCAAGCTCATCGGGACCGATCGCGAACGGCTGGACTCCTTCACCAAGGAGCTCGTGGCCAAGCAGAACACGCTGGGGACGGGACGTCCATGGCGCTTCAGGCACTTCCGCAAGACCAACGGCTATGCCAACCAGCCGCTGGACGGCGTCTGGCTGCGTGCCCCATATCTGCACAACGGCTCCGTGCCCGATCTCGCCTCGCTGCTGAAGGCGCCCGCGCGGCGACCAAAGGTCTTCTACCGCAACGTGGACATCTACGACCACAAGCGCGTCGGGTTCGTCACGCGAGGCACGACGGCCGCCCGAACCGGCTTTCGCTTCGACACCCGCGTGCCCGGCAACGGCAACGGCGGCCACACGTACGGGACGAAGCTGCCCGCAAGCGACAAACGGGCCCTGCTCGAGTACATGAAGACGCTCTGAGGGGGCACCGCCACGTCGGCATCAGATCTCAGGAGGCCCTTGTGACCGCTGCTCGTGCGCAGCCAGGGCGGGGAGGGATGGCCGTCGTTGCCCTCGGCCTCTCCGTCGTCGCGCTCGCCATCCTCGCCGTCACCTTCCGCGGCGCGTGGTTCGTCGCGCTGCCGCTCGCGGTGATCGCGCTGGTGCTCGCGATCTGGAGTGCGGCGGGCGAACCGCGCGGCCTCTCCCGAGTCGCCGGACTGGCTGCGTTGCTGTTGGCTGTGCTCGCGCTGACGATCGCCGCGCTGGCGCTGGCGGCCAGCCTCGACATCTCCAACGGCTACGACGTCTACGAGCGCAGGCCGGCGTCCTGAGCGGGGACCACTAGAGTCGCCGCATGCGGCTCTACGCTCTGCGCGGGGCCTCGTCGGTTGACCGCAACGACGCTCAGGCCATCCTTGGCGCGACGGAGTGGCTGCTGCGCGAGATCCTCAAGCTCAACGACCTGCACACCAGCGACGTCGTCAGCTGCATCTTCACGCTGACCGACGACCTGAATGCCGAGTTCCCCGCGGTCGCGGCGCGCAACATGGGGTTCTCGCACGTCCCGCTGCTGTGTGCACGCGAGGTGCCGGTGCCGGGCGCGCTGCCGCGGGTCATCCGCGTGCTCATGCACTACTACGCCCCCGACAGCCACGTCGCGCGCCACGTGTACCTGGGTGAGGCGCGGGCGCTGCGGCTCGACCTTGAGGGAGCGCAGTAGCGTTCGCCACGCGTTGCGCCTGCAAGAGACGTTCTCCATCGCCCGGCCGCCGGAGGAGGTCTTCGACTACGTCATCCAAGCGGACAACCTCGCCGACTGGCAGACGTCGAAGACGTTCGTCGAGCAGCTCACGGACGGGCCGACGCGGCTCGGCACGCGGTTGCGCGAGCGCACGAAGGTGCCTGGTCGCAAGGAGTGGGAGCAGATCGTGGAGGTCGTCGAGTTCGAGCGGCCACGGCGGTTCGGCGTCCACATCGTCGAAGGCCCGACCCCTGTCGACGGGCGATGGATGTTCGAACCCGACGGCGACGAGACGCGCGTGCGCTTCGAAGCCTGGGGCGAGATGCCCGGCGTGCCGAAGCTGCTGCTGCCCGTGGTGAAGCTCATGATGGCGCGCTCGTTCGCGAGGTATCACCGAAACCTGCGGCGCAACGTCGAGGCGCTGTGACGAAACCGGACAGTTTCGCCGCGAGCGCGGCCAGACCTGGTATGACAGCGGACGTCGACCTGTGGTCGCGCACGCCGCGGCGGCGATGAACCGGCCTGGGTGCGGGATGCGAGCTGGGAGAGGTAAGGAAGCGGTGTCCACAGCAGGGCTGGGGTTGCAAACGGCGATGGCGGCGTCCCCCACGGCTCGGACCGCAGCGGCCACCGAGATGCTCGATCTGCTCACGGTCGGCGAGCCGCTCATCTGCCTGACGGCCGGCGGTCGTCTGGGGGCGTCGCCGACCCTGGCCAAGTCGATCGGCGGCGCCGAGGCCAACGTCTCGATCGGGCTCGCGCGGTTGGGCCTGCGCGCCGGCTACGTCTCGCGCGTCGGGACCGATCCGTTTGGCGACGAGATCGTGCGCACCCTGCGCGGCGAGGGCGTCGACGTGTCACGCGTGCAGCGCTCGCCGCTGCGCCCGACCGGCCTGATGGTCAAGGAGCTGCGCTCACCCGCTGACGTGCGCGTCCACTACTACCGCCAGGGATCGGCGGTGACCGAGCTCGACGGACTCGGTGAGATCCCGCCCGCGCGCTACGTACACGCGACGGGGATCACGCTCGCGCTCGGCAGCGGTCCCGCGGCGGCGGTGAGCGAGCTGCTGTCGGCCGCGCGAGCGATGGGAGCGAGCGTGAGCTTCGACCCGAACATCCGCCTCAAGCTGTGGTCGTTGGACGATGCCGTGAGCGCCGTGCGCGAGGTTCTCCCACACGTCGACGATCTGCTGCTCAGCGACGCCGAGGCGCTGGCGGTCGCCGGCGCCGGCGAGCTCGACGATGCCCTGCGACGGCTCACCGATCTCGGGATCGCGCGGGTCGTCGTGCGGCGCGGCGCCGAAGGCGCCGTCGGGATCGCGGGCGACGGCCGCGTCGAGGTCGCGGCCCAGGCCGCGGGACCCGTCGTCGACTGCGTGGGCGCCGGCGACGCGTTCACCGCCGGCTACCTGTTCGAGCGCCTCTGCGGCTCGACCTTCGCGGCGGCGATGGCGACCGGCACGTGGGCGGCTGGCCACGTCGTCGCGCAGCGGGGCGACTACGAGGGCCTGCCCGACCGCGCCGAGTACGACGCCTGGCGCGGCGTCAGGACGGCGGTCGACCGATGAGCCCCCAACCGACGAGCTTCCTGACCCTGCTCGCCGATCGTCGCGTCATCGTCGTCGTCCGCCACGACGACGACGCCGCCGCTGAGGCGATCGCCCGGGCGGCAGCGGACGGCGGCCTGCGCGCCGTCGAGATCACAACCAGCGTTCCGGGGGCGGCGGCGCTCATCGCGACGCTGCGAGCGTCGCTGGAGGCCGACGTGCTCGTCGGCGCCGGCACCGTGCTGTCGGCGCAGCAGCTCGACGCCGTCCTCGCGGCGGGAGCCCAGTTCGTGGTGGCGCCGGGGCTGGATCGTCAGGTCGTCGAGCGCTGCGCGGCGGCGCAGGTGCCGATCGTTCCGGGGGCGATGACGCCGACCGAGGTCATGGCAGGGCGCGCGCTCGGGCTGGACGCGCTCAAGCTGTTTCCGTCGCAGACGGGGGGCCCCGCCCACCTGCGGGCGCTGCGATCGGTGTTCGCGGACATCGCGTTCATCCCCACCGGTGGCGTCAGCAGCGCCAACGCCGCCGGCTGGTTTCACGCCGGCGCCCACGCCCTCGGGCTGGCCGGCGAGTTCGATGCCGCCCATCGCGACGGCGGTGCCGGCGCGGTCCGAAGCCTGGCGCGGCGCCTCAGCGAGACCTTCGAGATGCCCAGTGGCAGCCGACCCGTCGGCGCGGCCCCGAGATAGAACAGAGGTTCGATGCGCAAGATCAGCCGAAGGTCACTCATCGCCGCCGCGGCGGCCATGGCCGTCGGGCTCACCGCCTGCGGGGAGCCGGACACCAAGGAGCAGGGTTCGGGGGCGAGCGACACGCTCGCCGATCTGTCCAGCCCGCCCGCGCTGCCGGCCAAGCCGATCACGCTCAACGTGATCGACGGCGGCGGCGACCTGCAGCTCTCCCAGCCGGCGATCGACGAGTTCGTCAAAGACAACCCCAAGCTCGTCGACAAGGTCACGTACTCGAAGTCCACGGGTCCGGAGCTGGCGGGCAAGATCCAGGCCGGCCAGCGCGCCGGCAAGGTGCAGTACAACCTCGTCGTCGCGGGCTACGGCGAGATCGCGGCCGGCGCCCAGCAGGGCCTCTGGCAGAAGCTGCTGCCGAACTTCGAGAAGACGCTCGGCGACGTCGAGAGCAGGTACCAGGAAGGCGCCCTGAAGATGTTCCGCCTGATCGACGGCTTCGCGCTGACGAGTTACTACAACCCCAACGGGCCGCTGCTGGAGTACAACCCCGACAAGGTCAAGACCCCGCCGAAGACGCCGGCGCAGCTGCTCGCCTACGCCAAGGCGAACCCGAAGAAGTTCACCTATGCGCGGCCGGCCAACTCCGGGCCGGGGCGGACGCTGCTCATGGGGCTGCCCTACATCCTCGGCGACTCGGCGCCGCGCGACCCCGACAAGGGCTGGGACAAGACGTGGGCGTTTCTCAAGCAGCTCGACGAGCACATCGACCACTACCCATCCGCAACCGGCGTGACGATGGAGGAGCTGACATCGGGCGCGGTCGACATGATCGCCAGCACGACCGGCTGGGACGTCAACCCGCGCGCTCTGGGCGTCGTCCCGAAGGACTTCAAGATCCAGTCCTTCGACGGGTTTCACTTCGTCGCCGATGCGCACTACGTGGCGATCCCCCGCGGCGTGCCGGCCGGTGAGCAGGCCGTGATCCTCGAGCTGATGAAGTTCATGCTCACGTCCAAGGCGCAGGCCTACGCCTACGACAAGGGCTACTTCTACCCCGGCCCGGCCGTGAAGGACGTCGCGCTGTCACTCGCTCCCGCGGAGAGCCAGAAGGTCATCAAGGAGTTCGCGCGGCCGGAGTACGACCGGCTGTTCGAGACGATCCCCGTCGAGACGCAACTCGACCAGGACGACATCGTCTTCATGTTCGACCGGTGGGACCGAGAGGTGGGTGGATCGAAGGTCAAGGAGTGACCGCGACGCGCCGGCTGCGCGAGCTCGTGCTCGACGGCCTGAGCCGCAGCTTCGGCAACCAGACGGCCCTCGCCGCCCTCGACCTGAAGATCGAGGGCGGCGAGTTCATCGCTCTGCTGGGGCCGTCGGGCTGCGGGAAGTCGACGGCGCTGAACTGCATCGCCGGGCTGATCGCGCCGACCAGCGGCACGATCTCCCTCGACGGGCGCTCGCTCGACGCCACGCCCTCGGAGAAGCGCGGCTTCGGCGTCGTGTTCCAGAGCTACGCGCTGTTTCAGCACATGACCGTCCGCGCGAACATCGCCTTCGGGCTGCGCATGCGCCGCCTGCCCAGGGAGCGTGTCGCCGCGCGCGTCGACCAGGCGCTCGCGCTCGTCCAGCTAGACGGGCTTGCCGACAGGTACCCGAGCCAGCTCTCGGGCGGTCAGCAGCAGCGCGTGGCGATCGCGCGGGCGATCGTCATCGAGCCGCCGCTCGTGCTGATGGACGAGCCGCTGTCGAACCTCGATGCCAAGCTGCGCCTGGAGATGCGAACCGAGATACGGCGCCTGCATCGCGAGCTGGGGCTGACGACGATCTACGTCACCCACGACCAAGAGGAGGCGTTCTCGCTCGCCGACCGGCTCGTCGTGCTGCGCGAGGGCGTGACGCAGCAGATAGGCGCCCCCGACGAGATCTACTACCGCCCCACGAACCTCTACGTGGCCGACTTCGTCGGCTTTCGCAACGCGGTGACGATGACGCTGCAACGCCGCGACGGCGACGCCGGCGTCGCCTCAGGGCACGACCTGAGCGTCCGCGGCAGGGTGGCGGGAGACGGTTCGGAGGGGCCGGTCACGCTCGCGATCCGGCCCGACGACCTCGTCGTCGGCGGCGCCGGCGAGAACGCGTTCGAGATCACGGTCGACGCCGTCGAGTTCCGCGGGCGCAGCTTCGTCGTGGAGGGGCTGACGCGGACGGGGCAGCGCCTGCGCGGCACGTCGGCCGCGGCGGTCGCGATCGGCGACGTCGCCACGCTGCACGCGCCCTCCGACCGGGTGCTGCTGTTCACGGGGACGCGCTGAGCCATGCGCCGCCGGCTCGCCGAGCATGGGATCGACCGCACGCTGCTGCTGCTCGTGCCGGCGGCGGCGTTCCTCGTCGTGATCTTCCTGTACCCGTTCCTCTACGGGCTCGTCCTGTCCTTCCAGCCCGAGCGTTACGTCGGCGTCTTGGGCAACTACCAGCAGTTCTTCGCCGACCCGTTCCTGCGTGACACGATCGCGATCACGCTCGGGCTGGCCGTTCCCGCTGCGCTGTTCAACGTCATCGCCTCGGTGCCGATCGCCTACCGGATGCGCGGCGCGTTTCGCGGCAAGCGCCTGCTGATCGGGATGCTCGTCATGCCCGTCACGCTCGGCACCGTGCTGATCGCGAAGGGGCTGCTGACGCTGCTGGGCGCGCGCGGCTGGGTCAACCGGGCGCTGCTGGAGCTCGGCGTCGTCGAGGATCCGCTGCGGTTCGTCAACAACTACTGGGGCGTGCTGCTGACGCTCATCATCACCGGCTTTCCGTTCGCGTTCCTGCTGACGCTGTCCTACCTCGGCGGGATCGACCCGATGCTCGAGCGCGCCGCCGCGACGCTCGGCGCCGGGCCGCGTCAGCGCTTCTGGCGGATCACGTTCCCGCTGCTGCTGCCCGGGCTGGCGATCACGTTCATCCTGACGTTCGTCCTCGCCTTCGCGGTCTTCCCGTCGGCCGTCCTCGTCGGCGAGCCCGCGGGCGAGACGCGCGTGATCTCGATCGTCGCCTATCGCGCCGCCTACGAGCAGTTCGACGCCTCGATGGGCTCCGCGATCGCGATGATCATGGGCGTCGTGCAGCTCGCCGTCGTCGTCGTCGTGCTGGGCGTGCGCGGCCGGCTGTACCGCGGGCCCAGCGGCGGCGGCAAGGGATGAGCATGGTCGCCCGCCGGCCCGTCGTCGCGAGCCCGCTGGCGTGGCTGGCGTGGGGGTTCGTCGGCTTCTTCCTCGTCTTCATGCTGGCCCTCGTCGCCGCGGTCGTCGTCAACTCGCTGGGGACGCGCTGGCTGGACCACCTGCTGCCCGACGGATTCACGACGCACTGGTACGGCGACGCCTGGCGCGAGTTCGGCCTGACGTCGGTGATGCTCGTGACGATCGAGATCGCGGGCGCGGTCGTGGCGATCTCGCTGCTGATCGGGGTGCCGGCGTCCTACGCGCTCGCGCGCCGCGACTTCCCCGGCCGCCGGCTCGTCATGCTGGCGTTCCTCATCCCGCTGCTGCTGCCGCCGGTGACCTACGGCATCCCGCTGGCGACCGTCCTGCTGCGCCATGACCTCGGCGGCACGCTGATCGGCGTGATCCTCGCCAACCTCGTCCCGAGCGTGCCGTTCGTGATCCTCACGATGACCCCGTTCATCGAGCAGATCGACCCCCGGATCGAGGCGGCTGCACGGACGCTCGGCGCGGGCACGGCCACGATCTTCGTCCGCATCCTCGGTCCGCTGCTCGTCCCCGGGATGCTCGCCGCGGGGCTGCTCGTGCTCGTACGGACGGTCGGCATGTTCGAGCTGAGCTTCTTCACCGCGGGACCGGGCTCGCAGCCGCTCGTCGTCGTGCTGTACTACGCCGCGTTTGCTCCCGGCGTGCGCGCGTCGCAGTCGATCGACGCGATGGCGGTGATCTACATGGGCCTGATGCTGATGCTGTTGGCGGCGGCGCTGAGCTTCGTCAACCCCACGAACCTCGTCTCGCGGCTGCGGGAGGGCTAGTGGCATGGTGACGATCGAGCACGCCGAGGTCATCGTCACGAGCCCCGGGCGCAACTTCGTGACGCTCAAGCTCGTGACCTCCGACGGCGTCGTCGGCTATGGCGACGCGACGCTCAACGGCCGCGAGCTGGCCGTCGTCAGCTACCTGCGCGACCATCTGCTGGCGCTGCTGATCGGGCGCGACGCGCACCGCATCGAGGACACGTGGCAGTACCTCTACCGCGGCGCCTACTGGCGCGGCGGCCCCGTGACGATGACGGCGATCTCCGCCGTCGACGTGGCGCTGTGGGACATCAAGGGCAAGGTCGCCGGCCTGCCCGTCTACCAGCTGCTGGGCGGCGCCTGCCGCGACGGCTGCCTTGCCTACACCCACGCGTCGGGCCGCGACCTGCGCGAGCTGCTGGAGGCCGTGGCCGGCAAGCTCGCGCTCGGCTACCGCGCCGTGCGCGCGCAGGCCGGCGTGCCGGATCTCGGAAG
>Ga0136632_10000374_pt1 | contig 12900 bp, 13 predicted proteins | sample AntDrymUQ6112106_2_FD_104670 | JGI IMG/M metagenome (GOLD analysis project Ga0136632, IMG submission 104670) | Polar desert sand microbial communities from Dry Valleys, Antarctica - metaG UQ611 (21.06) | ecosystem: Environmental > Terrestrial > Soil > Desert | place: Antarctica: Dry Valley...
CACGGTCTACGAGGGCAAGCTGGTCGAGATCATCGAGCTCCCCGAGCATCCCTGGTTCGTGGCGAGTCAGTTCCACCCGGAGTTCAAGTCCCGCCCGACGCGGCCGGCCCCGCTCTTCCGCGACTTCGTCGGGGCGGCCCTCGAGCGCTCCCTCGAGCGCTCGCAGGTCGCCGCCGGCGCGCTCGGCTAGCCCGGAAGCGGCCCCCTCTAGGATCCGGGGTGTGCCGCCGGACGTCGTCTCGCTCTTCTCGGAGCTGGCCGCGCTGCCCAGCCCGCCGGGCGAGGAGCGGGCGGTGGCCGACCGGGTGACGGCCTACCTGCGCGAGCTGGATCTCAGTGTCGACGAGGACGACGCGGGGCCGCGCATCGGCTCGAGCGCCGGGAACCTTCTCTGCCGCCTCGAGCCGACCGCGCCCGGGATGCCTCTCTTTCTCTGCGCGCACCTGGACACCGTGCCGCCGCAGGGCGCGATCGAGCCCGTCGTCGAGGACGGCGTCGTTCGCAACTCCGCCGGCACGATCCTCGGCGCCGACGACAAGTCGGCCGTCGCCGCGATGCTCGAAGCGGTCCGGCACGTCGTCGAGGAAGACCGTCCGCACGCCGGCCTCGAGCTCCTCTTCACGCAGAAGGAGGAGGTCGGGCTGCTCGGAGCCGGGGCCTTCGACCACACGAGGCTCCGGGCCCGCGTCGGCTTCGTTTACGACCAGTCGGGGCCGATCGGGGAGGTGATCCTCGGCGCGCCGCACGCCCGGTCGATGGAGGTCCGATTCCACGGCCGGGCCGCCCACTCGGGCATGGCTCCAGAAGAGGGGCGCTCGTCGATCGCCGCCGCCGCACGGGCGATTGCCGACCTACGGCTCGGGCGGCTCGACGAGGAGACGACCGCGAACGTCGGCCTGATCGCAGGCGGCAGCGCTGCGAACATCGTCCCGGAGTGGTGCAGTTTCGTCGCCGAGGCCAGGTCGCAGGACAAAGAGAAGCTGGCCGCCCTCGTCCAGGAGATGCTCGACGCGTTCACATTCGCCGCCGGAGTGGAGGAGTGCGAGGTCGAGACGACCGTGCGCAAGAGCTTCAGCGGCTACCGGTTCCGGGCCGCGGACGAGCCTGTGCGGCTCGCATGCGCGGCGCTCGAGCACTGCGGCTACGCACCGCGCCTCGGCTACAGCGGCGGCGGCGCCGACGCGAACGTCTTCAACGAGCGCGGACTCGCCTGCGTGAACCTCGCGAACGGCATGGCCCGCATCCACACCTCCGACGAGCACATCGCCGTCGCCGACCTCCACGGCATGGTCCGAGTGACGCTCGCGCTCCTCGACGCCGCGCGTGCTTAGCCTCCGGCGCGGGCAGGTCTCCGCGATCGTCGAGCAGCTCGAGGAGCTGGTCCGCCTCGAGGTCGACGCGCGCCCAAGCGTGGCCTACCCGCGGCTGACGGGACCCGTGGCCCTCGGCGACGACGTCCTCGTCAACGTCCAGGCCCTCGACCTCGGGCTCGGCTCGGGCGGTTTCGACGTGCTCTACGCGAACCTGACCCGCGGGCTCGGGCTCCCGCCGACCGAGGGCGCGCACGTGATCAAGCTGCCATACACGCCGCTGCAGGTCGCCGTCCCGCACGCGGAGGAGTCGGAGCGCCTCGCGGAGCGGCTGGACGGCCTGCCGGTGGTGTGCTGCTCCCTCCATAGCCAGCTCGCGCCCGTCTGCGCCGGGTTGGGGCCGCACCTGCGCGTTGCGTACGTGCAGCTTCAGGGAGGCGCGCTGCCGGTCTCGCTCTCCGACGCGGTGCGCGCCCTCAAGCAGCGTGGCCTGCTCGCCGTGGCGGCGGCCGCGGGCGCGTGCCTCGACGGCGACCTCGACTTCGTCACGGTCGCCGCCGCACTGGCCTGGGCCAGGGCCGCCGGATACGAGGCGGTGGCGTGCGCGCCCGGCCCCGGCATCGTCGGCACCGGCTCGTTCCTCGGCCACGGCGCGCTCGCGGCGGCCGACGCGGCGAACATTGCGTCGGCCCTGGGTGGCCGGCCGGTGCTCGCGGAACGCAGGTCGGAGGCGGATGAGCGCGAGCGGCACCGCGGCACGTCCCACCACACCCGTGCGATCCTCGCACTCTGCCTCGGCGAGGTGCGGGTCGCTGAGGCCGACGCGGAGGAGTCGGGCTGGCGGGAGGCCTGCGCCGGGCTCCCGCTCGACCAGATGGGACGCGGGCCCGAGGAGGATCCCGCGTTCTTCGCGGCAGCGTTTGCGGCCGGGCGCCTGGCGCGACGACTCGTGCGGTGATGGAGAGCCGCCGGCTCGGGCCGGTCGTCGGGCTCGGCACCTGGGACACGTTCGACCGCGAGGTGCCGCTCGCGCGGGAGGTCGTGGGAGCCGCGCTTGACGCAGGCGTGCGCCTCCTCGACACGTCGCCGATGTACCGCGGTGCTGAGGCCTCGCTCGCGGCTGCGCTGCAGGGTCGCCGTGACGAGGCGGTCGTGGCCACGAAGGTCTGGGCGCAGACAGTGGAGGAGGGCAGGAACCAGCTCGAGGCGCAGCTCCGCTGGTACGGCCACGTCGACATCGAGCAGATCCACAACCTCGCGGCCTGGCGGGAGCAGCTCGCGTGGCTCGAGGGCGAGCGCGAGGCCGGCCGCGTCGGCCGCCTCGGCGTCACGCACTACTCCTCCGGCGCCTTCACCGAGGTCGCCCGAGCGCTCCGGACGGGCCGGTTCGAGACGGTGCAGCTGCCGTACAACCCGGCCGAGCGTGAGTGCGAGCGCGAGCTCCTGCCGCTGGCCGCGGAGCTCGGGCTGGCCGTGATCGTGATGCGACCGCTCGGGAAGGGCTCCTTGCTTCGACGCCCGCCGGGCCCCCGCGAGCTCGAGCCGCTGACCGGGTTCGGCGTGGAGACCTGGCCCCAGGCGCTGCTCAAGTGGGCACTCTCGGACCCGCGCGTGGATGCCGTCATCCCCGCGACTTCGCGGGCCGACCGGGCGAGGTCGAACGCGCTGGCGGGCTCACCGCCATGGCTGGGCCCGGAGGAGCGCCGCCTGGTCGAGCGCCTGGCCGCCGCCTCGTGATTCGCGCTGTGGGATAGGCACACCCAACCTCCTCCCCGCTGCGATCGTATCGGCGAGGGCCGCACCCGTGTGTGCCGCCTCTGGAGCGGATTTCGTCACGCGTTGGAGGCCGCGACCGCAGCAGCGGCACGCACCCGCGAGCTAAGGTCTCGCGGCCCGATGAAGATCGGCGTCGCCAGGGAGATCAAGCCGGACGAGTACCGCGTGGCACTGACGCCGGCGGGGGCGCTCGAGCTGGCCAGGCGCGGGCACGAGGTCCTCGTCGAGGCCGGCGCGGGAGAGGGCAGCGCCTTCACGGACGAGGCCTACCGCGGGGTCGGCGCCACGATCCTGGCGGTGGAGGACGTCTGGGCCCGTGCCGATCTCCTGCTCAAGGTCAAGGAGCCGATCGAGCCGGAGTACGCCCGGCTGCGCGCGGGCCTCGTGCTCTTCACGTACCTGCACATCGCGGCGGACGAGCCGCTGACCCGCGCGCTCGTCGAGAGCGGGATCACGGCGGTGGCGTACGAGACGGTCGAGACGGCGAGCCGCGCCCTGCCCCTGCTCGCCCCGATGAGCGAGATCGCAGGCCGCCTCGCCGCCCAGGCCGGCGCGTACTTCCTCGAGAAGCCGCTCGGCGGCCGCGGGCTCCTGCTGGGTGGGGTGCCCGGCGTGGCGAACGGCAAGGTGGTCGTGATCGGCGGCGGCATGGTGGGCTACAACGCGGCGCTGATCGCGCTCGGCCTCGGCGCCGAGGTGACGATCCTCGAGCGCTCGGTCGACCGCATGCGCTACCTCGACGAGGTCTTCTTCGGCCGCGTGAACCTGCTGATGTCGTCGAGCCTCCAGATCGCCGAGTCGGTCGCGGAGGCCGACGTGGTCATCGGCGCGGTCCTGATCCCGGGCGCGCTGGCGCCGAAGCTCCTGACCCGCGAGATGGTGAAGGGCATGAAGGAGGGCTCCGTGCTCGCGGACGTGGCGATCGACCAGGGGGGCTGCGCGGAGACCTCGCACCCGACCACGCACAGCGACCCGGTCTACGGCGTCCACGGCGTCACGCATTACTGCGTCGCCAACATGCCCGGTGCCGTGCCCATCACGTCGACGAAGGCGCTGACGAACGTGACGCTGCCGTATGTCGAGGCGATCGCCGACCACGGTCTGCCCGAGGCCGTCGCGCGCGACCCCGCGCTCGCGCGAGGCGTCAACATCGTGGACGGCATGGTCACGTACGAGGCGGTCGCCGACGCCCACGGCCTCGGCTACGTGCCGCTGCCGGAGGTCCTGCCGCTCGCGCCGGTCTAGGGTCCCGGTCGGGCTACTCGGCCGGTGGAGCGGGCGACGGCTTACGGGTCGGCGTCAGCTTCACGACCGCCCAGGTCACCACGGCGGCGATCGCGATCACGGCGAGGATGTAGCCGACGACGCCGAGCAGGCCGAGAACGGTCTCCATGGAACTAGAATAGCCGCGTGGCCCATCCGGAGAAATCCGTCGGTGTACCGGGCGCGCGCGTCCGCCGTGCGCCGTCCCAGGCCGCGTTGCGGCTCGGGACTCGCGCCCCGGGGGTCTACGGAGCCGACCGGGAGGGCCACTGCCGCGGGCCTGCGTGATCGTCCTCGACGCCGTGGGCGCCGGCGCGCTCCCCGACGCGGCAGAGTACGGAGACGAGGGCTGCGACACGCTCGGGAACGTCGCCCGCGCGGTCGGCGGGCTCGACCTCCCGAACCTGGAGGCGCTCGGCCTCGGCAACGTCGAGCCGCTCGAGGGCTGCCGTCCGCAACCCGGCGCGCCTGCCGTGGCGGGCCGCCTGGTCGAGCGGTCGAAGGGCAAGGACACGACGACCGGTCACTGGGAGCTGATGGGCGTCGTCACTCCGCAGCCGATGCCGACCTACCCGCACGGCTTTCCGCACGACGTGATCGACCCGTTCATGCACCGCACCGCGCGCGGCGTGCTCGGAAACCGCGCCGCCTCGGGGACCGAGATCATCCAGGAGCTCGGCGAGGAGCATCAGAGGACGGGTAAGTGGATCGTGTACACCTCTGCGGACTCCGTCTTCCAGATCGCGGCCCACGAGGAGACGATTCCGCTCGAGGAGTTGTACGGGGCCTGCCGGACCGCGCGCGAGATCCTGACGGGCAAGCACGCGGTCGGGCGCGTGATCGCGCGGCCGTTCGTCGGCGAGCCGGGCAACTACGAGCGGACACCGAACCGCCACGACTTCTCGCTCGAGCCGCCCCGGCCGAACTACCTCAGCCTGATGCGTGACGCCGGCGCGGTGGTGCACGGGGTTGGGAAGATCCACGACATCTTCGCGGGCTGCGACATCGACGAGGCGCACCCGACGAGATCGAACGTCGAAGGGATCACGACGACGATCGACCTGCTGCGCGAGCTCGACGGCGGGTTCGTCTTCACGAACCTCGTGGAGACGGACATGCTCTGGGGCCACCGAAACGACCCGGTGAACTTCCACCGCTGCCTCCAGGACTTCGATCGCCGCCTTCCGGATCTGCTCGAGGCGCTGCGGGCCGGAGACGTGCTGATCGTCACCTCCGACCACGGTTGCGACCCGACGACCCCATCCACCGACCACTCCCGCGAGCATGCGGTCTTGCTGGCATACGTTGAGGGCAAGAACGCCGCCGGCCGGATCCACGAGGGCGAGTTCGCGGACGTGGGGGCGACCGTGAACGCCTGGCTCGGTGGCAAGGCCCCCTCGCGCGGAATTCCCGGTACGCCGATCGTCGAGTCGTGAGCGGCGAGGGGCGCCTGGACGATCCCGAGGTCGTCCGGCGCGAGTACGCGACCGAAGCCGGGCTGCGGGCGCGGCAGTCGATCTACGGTGGGGTCTACGGCCCCGGCGCGTGGGACGTCGCCGTCGCGGCCGTCGCGGAGGCCCGGCCTGGGCGAGTGTTGGAGGTGGGCTGCGGCTGGGGCGAGTTCGCCGAGCGCGTGGAGCGGGAGGTAGGGGCGGAGGTGGTCGCTCTCGACCTGTCGCCTCGGATGGTCGAGCTGGCGCGCGAGCGCGGGCTGGACGCGCGGGTGGGCGACGTCGAAGAGCTGCCGTTCGCCGATGCCGACTTCGACTGTGCGGTGGCCAACTGGATGCTCTACCACGTGCCCGACCTGGATCGGGGCCTCGCTGAGCTGACGCGCGTGCTGCGACCGTGCGGACGGCTGGTTGCGGCAACGAACTCCAACCGCCACTTGAACGAGCTCTGGGCGCTGGTCGGCCGTGACCGAACCATGGAGGCGACCCGGTTCTTCTCCGAGAACGGCGAGGAGCGCCTGCGCGCGCACTTCCCCAGGGTGGAGCGCCGCGACGTCATGGGGCACGTCGTGTTCGAGAACGCAAAGGCCGCGCGCGGCTACATCGCGTCCTCGATCGCGCACAAGCACCTCGCCCCGCTCGTTCCGGACTTCGAGGGCCCTCTGCGCGCGACGCGGGTCAACACGATCTTCGTCGCCGAGAAAGCATGATCCGTCCCGCCGAGCTGATCGAGCGAAAGCGAGACGGCGGCGAGCTCTCCGCCGCCGAGCTGACCGAGCTCGTCCTCGGTTTCGCCAGAGGGGAGGTCCCGGACTACCAGATGGCGGCGTTCCTGATGGCCGTCCACTTCCGCGGGCTGAGCGCCGCCGAGACCTTCGTGCTGACGGACGCGATGATCGCGAGCGGAGAGACGATCGACCTTTCGGGTGCCCTTGGCCGCAAGGCGGTCGACAAGCATTCGACGGGCGGTGTGGGCGACAAGACGTCGCTGGCCGTCGGGCCGATCGTGGCGGCGTGCGGCGTCCCGTTCGGGAAGATGAGCGGCCGTGGCCTGGGGCACACCGGGGGGACGCTCGACAAGCTCGAGTCGATTCCCGGCTTCCGCGTCGAGCTGACGACCGAGGAGTTCGTGGCGCAGGTGCGCCAGGTGGGGCTCGCGATCGTCGGGCAGAGCGCAGACCTGGTCCCGGCGGACAAGCAGCTCTACGCCCTGCGGGACGTCACGGCGACGGTCGACAACGTCTCGCTGATCGCCGCGAGCATCATGTCGAAGAAGCTCGCGGCCGGGGCCGAGGCGATCGTGCTCGACGTCAAGGTCGGCGACGGAGCCTTCATGAAGACCGAGGTTGCGGCCCGGGAGCTCGCAGACGCGATGATCGAGCTCGGCCGTAGGGCCGGGCGCGAGGTCGTGTGCCTGCTGACGGACATGGATCAGCCGCTCGGTCGAGCCGTGGGGAACGCGCTCGAGATCCGCGAGGCGGTCGAGACGATCCGCGGGCAGGGCCCTCCGGACTTCACCGAGCTGGTGCTGGACGGCTCCGCGCAGCTCCTCGCGCTGTCCGATCTCGGGATCGGGCTGAAGGAGGCTCGCAGCCGAGCCGAGACGGTCGTTCGCGACGGAACCGCCCTCGCGGCCTACGAGCGGTGGATCGAGGCCCAGGGCGGCGATCCGAGTGTGTCTGCGCTGGAGCAGGCGCCCGCCGTCCGGCCGGTTGTGGCGGAGCGAGCCGGCTTCGTGACCCGCCTGGGAGCCCTGGACGTGGGCCTGGCAGCGCTCTCCCTCGGTGCGGGACGGCGGACGAAGGCGGACGAGATCGACCACGCCGTGGGGGTCGTCTGCCTGCGCAAGCGTGGCGACCGTGTGGAGGCGGGCGAGGCCCTGGCGGAGCTCCACGCACGGAGCGAGGAGTCCGCGAGCGCGGCCCTGGCCGCCGTCGCCGGAGCCTACGAGCTCGCCGAGGAGGCACCGCCGCCGCGGCCGGTCGTCCTCGACGTCGTCCGCTGACCGACGCCTCGATCGAAGCCTAAGCCCCCTGCCGCCGCTCAAAACTCGTTTCAGAATGACGACTCGCCGATGGGGTGCGCTGGATACGGGCGAGGCTAGGACGCAGGGAGCCCCCGGCTAGGCTGGCCCGGTGCCGGAGCTTCCCGAGGTCGAGACGGTGCGCTCGCAGCTCGCTCCGCTCCTCGAGGGACGCCGGCTCGACCGCGTGGAGATACTCGATCCGCGGCTGACGCGACCGCACGACCCGGTGGTGGTCGCCGCCGAGCTGCAGGGCGAGCGGGTTGCCACCGTCGAGCGACGCGGCAAGTATCTGGTTGTTCGGTTCGAGAGTGATCGCGCTCTGCTGATTCACCTCCGGATGACAGGGGGACTCGGTCCGATGCCCGTCGGAGCGAAGGGCGAGGGCGAGGATCCGCATCGCCGGGCAGTTGTCACACTAGACAACGGATCGGACGTCGTCTACCGCGACGTCCGCCGCTTCGGTACCTGGCTGCTCCTCGAGTCGGACGAGCTCGCGAGCTACCTGGACAGTCGGCTCGGCGACGAGCCGCTCGGGCGGGGCTTCACGGCCAGGGCGCTCGCGAGGCGCCTCGAGGGTCGCCGCGCTCCGGTGAAAGCGGTTCTCCTCGACCAGCGAACGCTGGCGGGCCTCGGGAACATCTACGTCGACGAGGCGCTCTGGCGGGCCGGGATCCATCCGCTCCAGCCCGCCCGGGAGCTCGAGCGGACGCAGGTCGCCGCGCTCCATCGGGCGATTCGCCGCGCCCTCGCGCTGGGAATCGCGCGGCAGGGCGCGACCCTCAGCACGTACCGGACGCCGAGCGGGGCGCGAGGATCGATGCAGCTCGAGTTCAGGGTCTACGGGCGGGAGGGAGAGCCCTGCGAGCGCTGCGGCACTCCGATCGCGAAGATCCGGGTCGGCGGCAGGGGAACGTGGTTCTGCCCCCGCTGCCAGCAGTTCGGCTAGCGAGAGCGGACGGGCCTACGCGGCCAACTCGTCGAGCAGCCCCCGCGCGTCCAGCGCCCAGAGCTCCGTGTACCCGCCGATCGCCTCCTCGTCGATCAGGATCTGCGGCACCGTCCACCCGCCTGTGAGCTCGAACAGCTTCTGCCGGAAGAGCGGGTCGTCGTCGAGCGTGATCTCCTCGAACGGGAGCCCCCTGCTCTCGAGGAGCGCCTTGGCGCGGACGCAGTAGCCGCACCAGCGGGTGGAATACATCCGGATCCTGGCCATCCGAGTTTCAAACGCAGAAACGCGGTCGAGAGTTTCCCGGAGGCGTCTCAGGTAGCTGTCGCGAATGCGAATCGGGGCGTCTGACAGGCCCGCGGCCACTTTCCGGACAGGCCCCTAGACTGGCCGGGATGGGCCGCACCTACCGCACCGAGGCAGTCGTCCTGCGCTCCTTCCGTCTCGGCGAGGCCGACCGGGTCCTCCACCTGTACACCCTCGATCGCGGGCGGGTCGGCGCAGTGGCCAAGGGGATCCGCCGCACGAAGTCGCGCTTCGGGGCGCGCCTCGAGCCGCTCAGCCACGTGGAGCTCTTCCTCCACCAGGGAAGCGGGGAGCTCGGCACGATCACCGGCGTCGACCTGATCGACTCCCACCACGCTGCGCGCGAGGATCCCTACCGGCTCGGGGTCGGCCTGATCGGGCTGGAGGCGATGCTCCGGCTCTTCACCGAGCAGGAGGCAAATGCGAGGGCGTTCGGAGCCCTCACGCGCTTCCTGGAGCTGCTCGACGGAGCGGAGCCGCGCGAGACGCCGCCGCAGCTCGATCCGCTCGGCCTCTCGTTCCAGCTGAAGCTGCTCTGGCTCTCCGGCTACCTCCCGCACCTGACGAGCTGCGCCGACTGCGGCTCGACCGCCGAGCTCGCCGGCTACTCGCCGACGGCGGGCGGAGCCGTCTGCAGCGGATGCTCGGCCGGCGCGATCGCGCTCTCGCAGCAGGGCCTGACGGGGATGGACTCGCTCCTGCGCCGGCCGCTCGCCGAGGCCGCGAGCGCCGGGCTCGCCGAGCGAGCCGCACGGGAGGCCCTCCGCGTGGTCACCTCCTCGTACGAGCACCACGGCGGCTTCCGCCTGCGCACCGTCCCGGCGTGAGACGCACCCTCGCCGGGGGATTCGAGCTCGACGACGACCGGAGCCGGGTCGATGTCGACGAGGTGCACCGGTTCATCTCGGAGGAGTCGTACTGGGCGAAGGGACGGCCGCGCGAGCTGCAGGAGCGGCTGATCGCGCAGGCGCGCCGAGTCGTGGGCGTGTATCACGGCGGCCGTCAGGTCGGGTTCGCCCGCTCGTTCTCCGACGGCGCCGTCTGCGCGTACCTCGCCGACGTGTACGTGCTCTCCGAGTTCAGGGGACGGGGCCTGGGTGGCGAGATCGTCCGCGAGATGGTCGAGAACGATCCTGACGGGGTGCAGCACTGGCTCCTGAACACGGCCGACGCGCACCGCCTCTACGAGCGCTTCGGCTTCGAGCGACGAGGCGAGAAAGTGATGGAGCGGAAGTAGGGTTCGCCCGTGGCGCTGAACTACCAGGACATGATCTCCGCGCTCCAATCCTTCTGGGCCGAGCGAGGCTGCGTCCTGATGCAGCCGTACCACACCGAGGTGGGGGCGGGGACGCTGAACCCGGCGACGACGCTCCGCTGCCTCGGCCCGAAGCCCTGGCGCACCGCCTACGTCGAGCCGTCGATTCGCCCCGGCGACGGCCGCTACGGTGAGAACGCCTTCCGCTTCCAGCAGTTCTGGCAGTACCAGGTCGTGCTGAAGCCGGCCCCCGAGGACGTGCTCGACGTCTATTTCTCCTCGCTCGAGCACATCGGGATCGACCTGCTGCGCCACGATCCGCGTCTGGTCGAGGACAACTGGGAGGCACCGACACTCGGCGCGTGGGGGCTCGGCTGGGAGGTGTGGCTCGACGGCATGGAGGTGACGCAGTTCACGTACTTCCAGCAGATGGGCGGGCTCGACCTCGACCTGATCCCCGCCGAGATCACCTACGGGCTCGACCGCCTGGGCCTGTTCGTCCAGGGCAAGCGCTCCGTGCTCGAGCTCGAGTGGGCTCCCGGCGTCACCTGGGGGGACGTCTTCCGCGAGAACGAACGGCAGTGGTCGGCGTACAACTTCGAGGAGGCTCCCGTCGACGTGCTGGCGAGACGCTTCTCGGAGCACGAGGCCGAGTGCCGCCACCTCGTCGAGCGCCGCCTCCCGCTCCCCGCCTACGACCAGGTGCTGAAGTGCTCGCACGGCTTCAACCAGCTCGACGCCCGCGGCGCGGTCTCCGTGACCGAGCGGGCCGCCTACATCGCGCGCGTACGCAACCTCGCGCGCGCCGTCTGCCAGCTCCAGCTCGAGCTCGAGGGCGATGCCGACGCTGCTGCTTGAGATCGGCTGCGAGGAGCTGCCCGCGAGCGCGTGCCGCGAGGCCGAGGCCCAGCTCCCGGAGCTCTGCCGGACGCTGCTCGGGGTCGCCCCGGCGCACGTCCTGGTCGGGCCGCGGCGCCTCGCCGTGCTCGTCGAGGGGCTCCCAGAGCGGAGTCCGGACGAGTGGGTCAAGGGGCCGCCCGAGGCGCTTCGCGACCGGGCTGCCGACGGGTTCGCACGCCGCCACGGGGTCTCTGTCGAGTCACTCGAGGTCCGTGCAGGCTTCCTCGGCATCGAGGTGCCGGGACGTGACGTCCGCGAGCTCCTCCCGACGCAGCTCGACGCCGTGGTTCGTGGACTCGCCTTTGGCAAGCCGATGCGCTGGGACGACAGCGGCCTGCGTTTCCCACGGCCGATCCGGTGGCTGCTCGCGAAGCTCGACGCCGAGACCGTCCTGGGGGAGACCTCGTACGGCCATCGATTCACTCACCAGCAGGTGGAGGTCGCCTCGGCGAGCGCCTATCTCGAGGTGCTCCGCGCGGCGGGCGTCGAGCCGGACGCCGCGGAGCGCCGGCGCCTGATCGTCGCCGGGCTCGATGCGATCGGCGGCTGGAGCGACCCGGCCGGCGTGCTCGAGGAGGTAATCCATCTCGCCGAGAGCCCGCTCGTGCTCGAGGCAAGCTTCGACGAGCGCTACCTGCAACTGCCGGAGCCGGTTGCCGTCGCGGCGATGCAGGCGCACCAGCGCTACTTCCCGCTCGGGGGCAACCGGTTCGCCTTCGTCACGAACGGCGGGAACGCGGAGGTCGTCCGCTCGGGCAACGAGGCCGTGCTCGAGAACCGGCTCGAGGATGCGGCGTTCACCTTCGAGCGCGACGTCGCCCAGGGGATCGACCGCCTCGCAGAGAGGCTCGGCTCGATCACCTTCTTCGCCGGGGCCGGCAGCTTCGCGGACAAGACTGAGCGGCTGCGGCAGCTGGTGGAGCGGCTCGGCGGGGGGGAGGCCTCGCTCGAGGCTGCGCGGCTCGCCAAGGCCGACCAGGCCTCCGAGCTCGTGCGCGAGTTCCCCGACCTCGAGGGTCAGATCGGCGCCGAGTACGCCCGGCTCGCGGGGTATCCCGAGGCCGTGTGCAGCGCGGTCGAGGAGCAGTTCCTGCCGGATTCCGCAAGCGGGCCGCTACCGCAGACCGACCCGGGGAAGGTGCTGGCGGCGGCGGATCGGATCGACACCCTGACGGTCGCCTTCGAGCTCGGTCACAGGCCGACCGGCTCGCGTGACCCGTTCGGTTTGCGCCGGGCGGCGATCGGCCTCTGCCGGCTCGCCGACGAGGGGGACCTGCGGATCGAGCGCTCCGACCTCGCACCCGAGGTGCGCGACTTCGTCGAGGAGCGCTACGGGAGCATGCTCGACGTACCCGTCGAGGCCGTGCGGGCAGCCAGGCGCTCCGCCGTCTCCGACCTGGGCGCCGTCGCCGCGCTCGCGCGCTTCCTCGCCGAGCTGCCGGACGAGCGGCTCGGGCCCGTGCACGAGGTGTACACGCGGGCCGGCCGCATCTCGGCGAAGACCGACAGCGCGAGCGAGGTGGATCCGGCCCTCCTGCACGAGCCGGCCGAGCTCGCCCTCGCGGAGGCCCTGCAGCGGCTCGATCTCGATCAGGTGGCCGAGCGACGCTTCGACGAGGCGCTCGCCTCGGCCGCCGAGCTCGCACCCGTGGTGGAGAAATTCTTCG
>Ga0136632_10000376_pt1 | contig 12890 bp, 11 predicted proteins | sample AntDrymUQ6112106_2_FD_104670 | JGI IMG/M metagenome (GOLD analysis project Ga0136632, IMG submission 104670) | Polar desert sand microbial communities from Dry Valleys, Antarctica - metaG UQ611 (21.06) | ecosystem: Environmental > Terrestrial > Soil > Desert | place: Antarctica: Dry Valley...
CCCCTAATCAAGCTCCTGTTCAAACCCAAGAAGAAGTGCTGCAAGAGCGACCCTCGCTGCAAGCGCTGCCCCGTCGTGGCGAAGCGGCTCGTGATGCAGGGTGTCGCCGAGCGCCGTTTCGACGGGCTGATAGTCCTATCGCCCAAGCTCAAGAAGAAGCAGCTGCGCGCCGCGCGCCAACGCTGACGGCCCTCCGCCGCTAGTCTGAGGCCCATGGCCACCTGCCTTGTGACCGGTGGCGCCGGCTTTCTGGGGTCGCATCTGTGTGACGAGCTGTTGCGCCGAGGGCACCGCGTCTTCTGCGTCGACAACCTCGAAACCGGCTCGCTGATGAACATCGAGCACATCCGCGTGCCCGAGTTCAAATTCCTGCAGCTGGACATCGTCCAGCCGTACTTCGTCGACGAACCGGTCGACTTCGTCTACCACCTCGCCTCGCCCGCATCGCCGATCGACTACCTGCGCCTGCCGCTGCACACGCTCAAGGTTGGCTCGCAGGGCACGCACCACACGCTCGGCCTCGCCAAGAAGCACCGCGCCCGCTTCTTCCTGGCATCGACGAGCGAGGTCTATGGCGATCCGCAGGTCCACCCGCAGCCGGAGAGCTACTGGGGCCACGTCAACCCGATCGGCCCGCGCGGCGTCTATGACGAGGCCAAGCGCTACGCCGAGGCGCTGACGATGGCCTACCACCGCCAGCAGGGCGTCGACACGTCGATCATCCGCATCTTCAACTCCGTGCTTGCCGACGAGCAGGTGCTCTACGACGACGGAGCCGAGCTTCGTCGAGAAACGGTCGCGGACCTTGCGGGCAGGCTCGCCGGTCGTGCCACGGCCGCGGCTTACGTGCCACGGGCCTCGGGAGCCGTGGCGCTTGCCGACCGACCCGGATCATCAGCGATCGAGTATCCACTCGACGGCTACCGGGTCCCGGCGTTCACCGCGGGCGGACGTATGACTGCAGCGCCGACGGACGCGCTCATCGCCCATCCGACCGATCAGCGGTGCTTCGAGGTCAGCACGCGATACGGCCGCTCGATCAAGGTCACCGGCGATCACTCGATCTTCGTCGAGGGCGAGGCTGGCGAGCCGCAAGCGCGGCCGGTGTCAGCCCTCGAGGTCGGCGATCGAATCGCGATCGCGCGCCGCATCGAGGTGCCCGAGCGTGACGTGACCGAGTTCGCGATGGTGGATGTCTGGCGTCATTGCGAGGGCGATCCCTGGGAGTTGTGGGTCGACGCTCCCGGTCTTGGCGCTCTTGCCTGGTCGCAGCGTGAGGACATCTTCGGACTCCTGGTCGCTGAGCGGCCCAACCAGGGGCGCAACTGGCGCAATGGGGCCTGGACCAAGATCATCCGCATGCGCGACAGCAACAGCGTGCCGCTACCGGTGCTGCGCCGGATCACCGATGCAATGCCCGAGCACGCTCGCGTGCGCCCGCAGGGCAACGTGCGCGGCGGCAAGCTCCCGGCGAAGATCGATGTCACCGACGGCTTGCTGTGGTTGCTCGGTCTGTGGGTCGCCGAGGGCTCGTGGCACGAGAGCGCCGAGGGCGGCTATCTGACCTGGAGCGGTGATCAGGGGCTGCTCTCGCGTGCCGCCTCGATCGTCGAGCGCGAGCTTGGGCTTCACATCGTCCACGCGCCCGGAAGCAGTGCGCGCTCGGCATCGATCTTCGTGCATTCGCGTCTGCTGCTGGCGCTGATGGAACGGATCGGCTTCGGGACCAATGCAAAGCGCATTCCCGGCTGGATCCTGGGTCTTCCGCTGAGCCGCCTGAAATGGTTCCTGGATGGCTACCGCGAAGGCGATGGCGTGCACTCCGGCGATCTGCTCGCCGAGGCCAAGCGCCACGTCTTCACCACGGTCCACGAGGAGCTGAAGGACGATCTGATCGTCGCTTTCGCGCGTTTCGGACTGGTGCCGTCGGTCGGGCGCTACGAGACCGAGTTGCGCAAGAAGACCGGCGATCGCATGGACCCATTCTGGATGCTGACGCTGTGCAACGTCTCGCCGTGGAACCCGTTGGAGTGGGACAGCGGTGTGGAGCAGCGCCTGCAAGCGCGCGTGAGCGGTGATCTCGTCTGGGTCCCGGTGACGGCGATCCGCGAGATCCCGGCCACCGACCTCGTCTACGACTTCTCCGTCCCGGGTCTCGAGAACTTCTGGGCGGGCACGGGCGTGATGGCACACAACACCTACGGGTCCCGCATGCGACCCCACGACGGCCGCGCGATCCCGACCTTCCTGCGTCAGGCCCTTCAGGACCGCCCGCTGACGGTCTTCGGCGACGGCTCGCAGACGCGCTCATTCTGTTACGTCGACGACCTCATCCGGGGCATCATCGCGCTCGCGGAGTCAGGCCAGCACCAGCCGATCAACGTCGGCAACCCGAACGAGTTCACGCTGCTCGAGCTGGCGCAAACCGTCATCGATGTCACCGGTTCGAGCTCGGAGATCGTCTACGAGGCGCTGCCCACGGACGACCCGCAGGTGCGCCAGCCGGACATCACGCTGGCGCGAGAGCTGCTCAACTGGGAGCCGCAGGTGGACCTGCGCGAAGGGTTGACCCGCACGATCGAGCAGTCCGGCACGGAGGGGCTCGTCGGTCCAGGGCGGTCTTGACAGGGATTCCGTGCGGCGTCCCAAATTGTGCGTGTAGATCACGTCGATCGAACGACGTACGACGAGACGGCGGAACATCTGCCTTCTCGGTTCGTTAGAGCAGGGGAGAATGCCGAGCACCAAGGAGGATCAACGGGGAAGTAGCCAGGCCACGCCTGAGCTTCCTCCGGCACCGGAATTTGCCCTCACGGGTCGCGACGTGCGCCGCAAGCGCCCGCCGGTCCTCGCATTTCTGCTGCGCCTGGAGACGCTGCGCCGCGCCGCCCGGGTCGCGGTGCTGCTGGTGCTCGACCTGCTCGGCGTCTACACCGCGATCCTCACGGCGCTGTGGCTGAAGTCCGGCCTGCTGAACGGCAACTGGTCGGTCGACGCGCAACGCCTGCAGACGGGCGAGCTGTTCGACTTCGCCTACCTCGTCACCGTGCTGCTGTTCGCGCGCTCGGGCCTGTACTCGTCGCGCGGCGAGCGGCCCGGCCTGTCGCGGATCGTCTCGTCGCTGTTTCAGGTGATGCTCGTCGCGCTGATCTTCGCGCTGGCGAGCGACAGCGAGTTCAGCTCCTATTACATCTTCTACGGCTCACTGTTCTTCGCGTGCATCTACGTCTCGCTGCTGCGCTACGGCTATGAACGGGTGACCGGCGCGCTGCTGCGCATGGCCGGCTACCAGCGCAGAGCGGTGCTCGTCGGCAGCGGCCATCACATCGAGGCGGTCGGCCACGCGCTGCGCGACGCGGCGCACCCGGGGATCCACGTCATCGGCTTCATCTCGCTGACGCCGCGGCCCGACAACGGCCTGCTGTCGCTGGGTCGTCTGGAGGATCTCTCCGACGTGATCGCGCGCCACGACGTCGACGAGGTGATCATCGCCGACTCTGACTTCCCGCAGCCGCAAGCGGTCGAGCTCGTCGATGTCTGCCACAGCGCGGGCGTCCACGTGCGGATCGCGCCGTCGACGATGGAGATCCTCGTGCACCGCGCTGAGTTCGTGCCCGGCGAGGCCGTGCCGCTGTTCGAGCTCAAGCCGCCCGTGTTCGAGGGCATCGACTACGTCGTCAAGCGTACGTTCGACCTGATCGGCGCATCGCTGCTGGTACTCGTCTTCAGCCCGGTGCTGGCGGCGAGCGCACTTGCCGTCCGGTTCAGCTCGCGCGGGCCGATCCTCTACCGCTCGATGCGCCCGGGCATCGGCGGCGTGTCGTTCGCGTGCCTGAAGTTCCGCACGATGTACCGCGACGCCGATCTGCGGCAGGAGGATCTCGAAGCGGTCAACGAGGCGTCGGGCGCGCTGTTCAAGATCCGCGACGACCCGCGCATGACGTCGGTCGGGCGCCTGCTGCGGCGCTACTCGCTCGACGAGCTGCCACAGCTGTTCAACGTGCTCAAGGGGGAGATGTCGCTCGTCGGCCCGCGGCCGTTGCCCCAGCGCGACTTCGATCGCCTCGAGCCGTGGCACAAGAAGCGCTACCTCGTCACGCCCGGGATCACCGGGCTGTGGCAGGTCTCGGGCCGTTCGGAGCTTGACTTCGACGACCTCGTGCGGCTGGACTTCCTCTATCTCGAGCGCTGGTCGGTCTTCCTGGACCTCAGCATCCTCGTCAAGACGGTGCCCGCCCTCTTCACGCGCAAGGGCGCTTTTTGAGAAAGCTCTGGGTTGGCGCGCTGGCGATCGCCGGCGTCGTCGCGGCGTTGTTTGTGATCGCCGAGCTCCGCCAGGGCAAGGGTGCGATGCCGTTGCCGGGGACCGCGCTGCGCGAGCTCGGCGTCCGGCGGGGCGTCCTGCCCGGGACGGCCGTGCGCGCCGTCGAGATGCGCAACAACCGCGCTTACCGGCAACTCATCGCCCAGCAGTTCTCGGTCCTGACGCCGGAGAACGAGATGAAGTGGGGGGTCGTCGAACCCGAGCGCGGCACGTTTCAGTTCGACGATGGCGACTACATCGTCGAGCAGGCTGAGAAGGCCGGCCAGATCGTGCGCGGCCACACGCTGATCTTCGAGGCGCAGCTTCCCGGCTGGGTAGCGACGCTCGATCGCGGCGAGCTGGCCAAGGCGACCAAAGCGCACATCAGCCGGGTCGTCGGCCACTGGGCCGGGCGCGTGGCGGTCTGGGACGTCGTCAACGAGCCGATCACCGATGCGGGCGGGCTGAAGCGCACGCCGTTTCACGAGAAGCTCGGCCCGGGCCACATCGCGACGGCCTTTCGCGTCGCGCGTCGCGCCGACCCCAAGGCCAAGCTGCACATCAACGAGATCGGCGCCGAGGCAATCGGGCCGAAGTCCGACCGCCTCTATGAGGTCGTGCGCGACCTGCGGGCGCGGGGTGTGCCGATCGACGGCGTCGGCTTCCAGGTGCACGCCAACCTCGCCGGCCTGCCGCCGACGTTCGTCGATAACCTGCGGCGCTTTGCCGCGCTCGGCGTCGAGATCGCGATCACCGAGGCCGACGTCGCGCTGAAGCTGCCACCGAGCGCCGCCGATCTGCGCGCGCAGGCACGCGTGTACCGCGACATCGTGCGCAGCTGCCGGGCCGTCAAGGCATGCCGCTACCTGACGGTCTGGGGCTTCACCGACGGCCGCTCGTGGATCTCCGAGACGCAGCCTGGCAGCGGCGCGGCCACGCTGCTCGACGCGCAGCTGCGCCCCAAGCCGGCATTCGACGCGTTCCAGCGAGCGCTGTCGCGGTGAGGGTTCCCCGCAGTTCCTCGGCTTCCGCGTGCTCACACCGCCACCGATCGTGATGGCGCCCGGCACGCAGATCGAGTACCGCCTGCGCCTGCGCGGGCTGCCGCTGCGCTGGCTGACGGAGATCGCGGAGTGGCAGCCGCCGCACCGCTTCGTCGACGTGCAGCTGCGCGGCCCGTACCGCCTGTGGCATCACACGCACACCTTCGAGCCGCAGGGCGACGGCGTGCTGATGCGCGACATCGTCCGCTACCGGCTGGCGCTGGGAGCGCTCGGCGGCGTGGCCAACGCCGCGGTGGTGCGCCGTGACCCCGCGCGGATCTTCGACTACCGCCAGCAGACGATCGCGGCGATCTTCGCGGGCGACGGGTCCGCCGCCGACGAGCCTCAAGGGCGATAATCGCCGCGTGGTCCACCGCTACCTGTTCGAGCAGATGGTTCGGCGCGAGCTGCGCCAGAAGTACAAGGGCTCGGCGCTCGGAATCGTCTGGTACATCGTCAACCCGCTCGTCCTGATGGGCGCCTACTACCTCATGTTCGGCATCATCTTCAAGGCGACCTCCGAGCCGGACTACCCGCTGTTCCTGCTCGTCGGCCTCGTGGTCTGGGTCTTCTTCAGCCAGGCCGTGCTCGGCGCCGCTCCGTCGCTGCTCGATCAGGGCGCCCTCGTGCGCAAGGCCCGCTTTCCGCGCGAGACGATCCCGGCAGCGGTCGTCACCGTGCAGGGGATCACCTTCCTCGTGCTGCTCGGCCTGCTCGCGCCCGTCACGCTGGCGATCCGCGGCACGCTCGATCCCGCGCTGCTGGCGCTGCCGCTGATCCTCGCCTGCCTGTTCGCGTTCGTGCTCGGCCTGGCGTTCATCGTCAGCGTGCTGCACGCCTACTTCCGCGACGTCGCGCCGATCCTCGCCGCGGCGCTGCTGCCGTGGTTCTTCTTGTCGCCGATCTTCTTCGATCCGAGCAACATCACACAGAAGCAGACGGCCGTCTTCGCGCTGGAATGGCTCAATCCGGTGGCGCCGTTCATCGTCGCCGTTCGCGACGTGCTCTACGGCGGCGTCGTGCCCGATCCCCCCGTGCTGGCCTACGTGCTGATCGCGGCGGGGCTGTCGCTGCTCGGCGGGCGCCTGTTGTTCGCGCGCATGCAAGGCGAGCTGGCGGTCGTCGTATGACAGCGCGTCATTGCTCGTCGATCGCCTGCATCGACCCCGATCGGAGGTGCTCGCGATGACAGCGCGTCATTGCTCGTCGATCGCCTGCATCGACCCCGATCGGAGGTGCTCGCGATGACACGCGGCGTCGGCTTTGAGACCAACGTGCGGCCGGGCGAGATCGTGCTCGAGCACGCGTCGCGCTCGTTCGTCGTGCACGCCGACCGCGGCCGCACCCTGAAGGAGATGCTGATCGGCCGCGCGCGCGCCGGCGGCCCGCCGCCGGTCGAGGCGCTCAAGGACATCTCGCTGAGCATCGAGCCTGGGGAGACCGTCGGCATGGTCGGGCGCAACGGCGCCGGCAAATCCTCGGCGCTGCGCGTGCTCGCCGGGATCCTGCCGCTGCACTCCGGCCGCGTCGCGGTCGGCGGCCAGGTCGTCACTCAGCTCGAGCTCGGAGCGGGCTTCGGGCGCGACTTCTCGGGCCGCGAGAACATCTACCTCAACGGCGCCCTGCACGGCCTCTCCAAGGAGCAGATCGAATCGCGTATGGCGGCGATCATCGAGTTCTCCGAGCTGGGCGACTTCATCGAGGCGCCGGTCGCGACCTACTCGACGGGCATGTTCCTGCGTCTGGGCTTTGCGATCGCAGCGCACCTGGACGCCGACGTGCTGCTGATCGACGAGGTGCTGGCCGTCGGCGACGAGGCGTTTCAGCGCAAGTGCGAGGCGCGCATGGCCCAGCAGATCGCGGCCGGCGCGACGCTCGTGCTCGTCTCTCACGACGCTGCGCTGATCGAGCGCACATGCGAGCGGATCATCGTGCTGGAGGGCGGCCAGAAGGTCTTCGACGGGCCGGTGCAGGAGGGCATGCCCTTCTACCACCGCCTGATGGGAACTCAAGACCCGGTGCCATCGCCATGAAGCCCGAGGACGCACTGCTCGCCGCGCGTGCCGCCGCCGCCGAGCGCGGCGACGAGCTGCCCGCCGGCCTTTGCATCGAGCCGACCGAGCGCGTCTCGATCGCGCAGTTCGTCGAGTGGGCCGCGATCGAGCCCGACCCGGCGAGCATGCGCTCGACGCGGCGGCTGGGCGCGCCGATCACCTTCTTCAAACGCCAGCTGCTGCACGTGCTGCGTCAGTACCTGCGCGAGCTCGAGGCTCAGCAGACGCGCTTCAACCTCAACGTCGTCGCGCGCCTCGCCGAGCTCGAGGAGCGCGTCGACTCACTCGAGCAGCCTGCCGGCGAGCGCGAGCAACGTTGAAGGTCCATCAGGTCCTCAGCGGCGCCGGTCGCTACGACGCCGTGACGATGCAGGCGCTCGCGTTTCGCGGGCTGTTCTCGGCGTGGGGGTGGGGCGGCCGCGACGTCGCGGCCAACATCGACCCGCGCGTTGCCGCGGAGATTGCGCCGATCTCCTCGCTCACACCCGCCGCCGACGACCTGCTGCTGATCCACTACTCGGGCTACGCGCCGCGGCTGCGCAGCGTGCTCGAGCTCCCCAACCGCAAGCTGCTGATCTCGCACAACATCACGCCGGCACGCTGGTTCTGGGATCACGACCCGATGGCGGCGGTGTCCTGCGCCCTGGGGCGCAAGCAGCTTCCCGAGTTCGCCGCGGCCGTCGACGTCGCGGCCGGGGTGTCGCTGTTCAATGCTCGCGAGCTCGGCTCGGAGATCGTCATCCCGATCCTGTTCGACCCTGCACAGGCCGGCGCTCCCGGTCCGCCGGACCCGCCCGGTCCGCCCACGATCCTGTTCGTCGGGCGCATCGCTCCGCACAAGCGCCAGGACGCGGTGATCCGCGCTTTCGAGCTCTACCGCCGCGCCCACGCGCCCGATGCGCGGCTCGTGCTCGTCGGTCGGTCGGTCAACGACACGTTCGAGGTCGCGATCCGCGGACTCGCCGACGAGCTGTCGCCCGGCGCCGTGACGATCGAGTACGGCCTGACGGCAGAGCAGCTCGCCGCTCGCTATCGCGGGGCGCACGCGTTTCTGTGCATGTCCGAGCACGAGGGCTTCTGCATCCCCCTGCTGGAGGCATTTCACTTCGGCGTGCCGGTGATCGCGCGTTCCGTCGGCGGCCTGCCGGAGGTCGCAGGCGACGCCGCGCTGCTGCTCGGCGAGGACGATGACGAGCGCGTCGCGGCCGAGCTGCTGGCGCTCGTCGTCGGGGACTCCGAGCTGCGCGCGGAGCTGCGCGAGCGCGGCGCGCGGCGCGTTGAGGCCTACGCGCCTGAGCCGACGGTGCGCCGCCTGCGCGCGGCGCTTGAAGAGCTCAACCAACCAATTGGTGCAAGCCAATCAACCGGTTAGTTCTCATAGGCCACAGCCGCGTAACATGACGCGCGATGCTGTGCTGCTGGGGGAGCTGGGACCGATGACCGTGCGCGAGGCGCGCCTGGCCACGCTCGCGCGCATCCGCGAGCGCCGCCTGCTACCCGGGCCCGCCCAGTCGGTCAGCCCCGTCGATCCGTGGCGGCTGATCTCGCGGCGCTTCTCGACGGCGCGCGTGGCAGAGGAGGAGACGCTGTTCGCCGTCGCCAACGGGTACCTGGGCTTGCGCGGAACGCACGACGAGGGGCTTCCCTCCAACGACCCGGCACTCTTTCTCAACGGCTTTCATGAAACCTGGCCGATTCCGTACGGGGAGGCGGCTTTCGGCTTCGCCACCACCGGCCAGACGATCGTCAGTGCTCCCGACGGGTCGGTCATCCGGCTCTACGTCGACGAGGAGCCGCTCGTGCTGACCGACTCCAAGGTGCTCGCCTACGAGCGCGTGCTCGACATGCGCACGGGGCTCCTCGAGCGCTCGGTGACGTTCCGCACAGCTCGCGGTGCCGCCGTCTCGCTGCGCTCCAGACGCCTGGCGTCGCTGCATTGGCGCCATCTGGCGGCGATCTCCTACGAGGTCACGCTGCTGGAGGGGTCGGCGGAGTTGGCGATCGCATCCGAGATGGTGACCCACCTGCCCCAGCCCAAGGGCGACGACGACCCGCGTGTCGGCGTGCGCATGGACGAGTCCGCGCTCGAACCCGTCGATCAGTTCGCCGAGGACTGCCGCGTGCTGCTGGGCGTGCGTACGCGATGCAGCGGGATTCCGCTGGCGTGCGGCATGGAGCATGCGATGGACAGCGAGCTGCGCTACAGCGTGGAGTCCAGCGTCGAGGCCGACGAGGGACGCGTCGTCTTCTACCTCGACGCCGAGCCGGGCGTCCCGGCCCGCATGACGAAGTTCTTGGGCTATCACCACGACGAGCGCGCCTCCAACGGTGACCTGCTGCGCCGCGTGCACCGCACGCTCGAGCGCGCCGCCGGCGACGGCTTCGATCGCATCGCCGAGGTGCAGCGTGAGCGTCTCGACGCCTATTGGCGCCACAGCGACGTCGAGATCGACGGCCCCGGCGACATCCAGCAGGCGGTCCGCTACGCGCTCTATCAGGTCCGCCAGGCATCGGCGCGTGTTGAGGGCCACGGCATCGGCGCCAAGGGGCTGACCGGCCGCGGCTACGAGGGCCAGTACTTCTGGGACACCGAGATCTACGTGCTGCCGGTGCTGACCTACACGCAGCCGCACGTTGCCCGCCGCCTGCTGCGCTTTCGCTACGAGATGCTCGACGCCGCGCGACGGCGCGCCGGGCAGCTCGGCCACCGCGGCGCGTTGTTTCCGTGGCGCACGATCAGCGGTGAGGAGGCCTCGGCCTACTACGCCGCCGGCACGGCGCAATACCACATCAACGCGGCGATCTCCTACGCGGTGCGCCAGTTCGTGCGCGCCACCGGCGACGAGGAGTTCCTCGCTCGCGAGGGCGTCGAGATCCTCGTCGAGACGGCGCGCTTCTGGGCCGACCTCGGCTTCTTCTCATTGCGGCGCGACGGCCAGTTCTGCATCCAGGGCGTCACCGGACCGGACGAGTATTCGGCCGTCGTGGACAACAACGCCTACACGAACCTGATGGCGCGCGAGAACCTCGCGGCCGCAGCGGAGGGCCTGCAGCTCTTGGAGGACAGCGATCCCGACGCCTACGCGCGGCTCGTCGCGCGGCTGAAGATCGAGCCCCACGAGCCCTCGGACTGGATCCGCGCGGCCGAGCGGATGTTCATCCCCTACGACGAGCGCGCCGGGGTGCTGCTGCAGGACGAACACTTCCTCAACCGCAAGCCGTGGGACTTCGAGGGAACGCCGCCCGACCACTATCCGCTGCTGCTGCACTACCACCCGCTGAACATCTACCGCCATCAGGTCATCAAGCAGACCGACGTCGTGCTCGCGACGTTCCTGGCCGGCGACCGCTTCTCGCCGGAGGAGAAGCGCCGCGTGTTCGAGTACTACGACCCGCTGACGACCGCCGACTCGTCGCTGTCGTCGTCGGTGCAGAGCATCATGGCCGCCGAGGTCGGCAACGCCCAGGCCGCCTATGAGTACTTCCTGCTCAGCGCCGCGGTCGACCTCGCCAACATGGCCGGCAACGTCGGCGACGGCATCCACGTGGCTTCCTGCGGCGGCGTCTGGATGGCGGTCGTCAACGGCTTCGCCGGGCTGCGTGATCTCGACGGATTCGACATCCGCCTGACGCCGCGGCTGCCTGCCGACTGGGACCGGCTGCGCTTCCGCCTGCTCGTCCGCGGCAGCTGGCTCGAGGTCGAGATGACGCGCGAGGCGACGACCTACACGCTGCTGGAGGGCCCGCCGCTCGGGCTGCTCAGCGACGGCCACCACGTGACGGTCACAGCCGAGGAGCCCGTGACGCTGCCGGCGGCGGTGCCGACGCTGGGCGACGTCACCTCCGCCGAGAGCGCGACGGCCGGTTAGCTCTCGCCGCGTTCGCGCGGCTGCGCGAGCACGTGGATCGCGCCGGCCTGCGCGATCGGCTCGGTTCCGTCGAGGTTGGTCACGCGGTAGTCGAGCTCGTCCATCAGCGCCGCGAAGCGCTCGTTGGTGTCGTGCAGCTCGCAGATGATCGCCGGGCCATGGCGCTTGAGCGTCTCGCGCATCCCCTCGACGATCTCGATCTCGGCGCCCTCGGTGTCGATCTTCAGCACGTCGGGAGGCGGGATCGTGCCGGTCGCGACGAGCCCGTCGATCGACACGACCGTGACGTCGAGCTCGGCGCGCACGTCGCGGTGACGCTTTCGCGTGGACTCCATGTGCGACCAGCTCGCCTCGCCGACGACGAGCAGCCTCGCCTCGCCGTCGGCCGCACCGACGGCGACCTCGCGGATCTCGGCCTGCGTCAGGCCGTTGAGCTCGATGTTGCGCGCGACCGCCCGCGCACATGCCGGCACCGGCTCGAAGGCGATCACGCGACCGCTCTCGCCGACGATCCGCGCGCCGAGCAGGGTGAAGAAGCCGACGTTCGCGCCAACGTCATAGAGGACCCCGCCGCGAGGCAGCGTTCGTCTGAGCGCCTCCTGCACCGACAGCTCGAGCGTGCCGCGCACGATCAGGCCGGCATGCGCGTGGTCCAGCGGGAAGTCCGTCGTGTCGACGTACAGCAGCTCGCACAAGCCGCCACCGGAGATCGGTACGGGCGCACGGGTATACCAGCTCGCGCCGAAGCGCATCAGCGCGCGCGACGCGGGATTGGATCGTAGCCGGCGTTCGTAGCTGGAGCGGCGCTCCACCGGCAGTCCGGTGATGAAGTGCGTCGCGCGATTGCGCAGACGACCGGTCAGCTCGTGGCGCAGCTGGCGTGGCGAGTGTGCCATCGCGGCGGATCATCGCAGTCACCTGTACCTGTGACGGGCGCCGCGACTCTGTGGGGCACGTGACCCTCTTCACCACCTGTTCGAACGACGGCGATGAACTGCAAACCAGATCCGCTCCCGGTTGCGGCAATATATGCACAGGATCAATGCGTGCGCTACGTCTCCAAAACGAAGGGCAGGCGCGCGTGAACCGGCAAATGCGCGAGCAGCAGACCGCGATCCCCGAGAACGTCGGCGTGCTGCGCGAGGCGGTCGTCCGCTTCGCGGTCGCCAGCGGCGCCACCCAGCGCATACGCGAGCAGATCGCGCTGGCCGTCTCCGAGGCGCTCAGCAACTGCGTGATTCACGCCTACTTCGATCGCGACCCCCCCGGCCCGGTCACCGTCGAGGCATGGGCCCGCGACGGCACGCTGATCGTGCTCGTCAGCGACGAGGGGCGCGGGATGCTGCCACGCCTGGACAGCCCCGGCCTCGGCATCGGGCTGCCCCTGATAGCGCAGATGTGCGATCAGCTCGACATCGAGGCAAGCGACGATCAGCCGGGCGTGCGCATGCGCCTGACCTTCGCGATCGCATAGACGGGCAGCTCGCCTGCGGGCGCACGCACGTGCCTTCGCTCAGTGCTGAACGATCAGCTCGTCGATCTCGACGAAGGGCAGCAGCGATGCAAGCCCGGTCGTCTCGAAGGTCTTGTGCAGTTGGTCGGGGCCGCGCACAAGCAGCAG
>Ga0136632_10000378_pt1 | contig 12889 bp, 10 predicted proteins | sample AntDrymUQ6112106_2_FD_104670 | JGI IMG/M metagenome (GOLD analysis project Ga0136632, IMG submission 104670) | Polar desert sand microbial communities from Dry Valleys, Antarctica - metaG UQ611 (21.06) | ecosystem: Environmental > Terrestrial > Soil > Desert | place: Antarctica: Dry Valley...
GTCCAGCCATCTGGCGCACTGGCCCGGCGAAGCCCACGAGATCTGGGAGGCAGACCACCATCCCGCCTTGCGAGGATGGGAGTCGAACGTGCTGCGGGCAGAGGACCTCGAGCCCGTTGCCGCCGCGGCGATCCGCCGGAACTTCCTTCTCGTGACGGGCACCCGCAAGCGCTTGATCGACAAGACGCCCCGCAATGCACTGCGGGTTCCCTTCGTCGACGAGTTGTTCCCTGATGCGCGCTTCATCTATCTGCAACGTGATGGGCGCGACAACGTCAACTCTTTGATCAATGCCTGGCGTACCCCTCGCTACCGCACCTACGAGATACCCACTCCGCATGCGATCCCAGGATGCGACCCGCGGTGGTGGAAGTTCGTCCTGTACCCCGGATGGAAGGACGATCTGCGGGGGCCTCTGGAGCTGGTGTGCGCGAAGCAGTGGACGAGTTGCAACGACTTCGCTATGACGGACGGTGGCTCGCTTCCCCCCGAACGTTGGGCCAGCGTGAGGTACGAAGAGCTCGTTCAGAACCCGGTAGACGAGGTCGCCCGATTGCTGAGATGGCTCGGCCTCCCCTACGAGGAGGCCGTCAGTCGACGCGCCGCAGCCACCGCAACGACGCCGATCAATACAGTTACCCCACCGGAGAGGGGAAAGTGGAAGCGCGAGAATCCAAAGGAGATAGGCGCGGTCGAAGACGTCATCGCGCCGACGATGAAGGCGCTTGGATACGAATGAAGACCGACCTCAGAACCTTCGATACGTCGGCCTCACGGTTCGTCGATCTGACCGAGGAAGTAAGCGCGTTCGTGTCCCGGGCCGGTCGTGATGGGCTGGTGAACGTCTTCGTGCCGCACGCGACCGCAGGCCTGGCCCTCGTCGAGACGGGTTCCGGAACGGAGGATGATCTCGAGGCGGCGATCGACCGGCTCCTTCCTCGGGACGACCGCTACGCCCATTCGCACGGGTCGCCCGGCCATGGCGCGGACCACGTCCTACCCGCGTTCCTGAGCCCCTCGCTTACCGTCCCCGTGATCGACGGCGAGATGCAGCTGGGGACATGGCAGAGCATCGTTCTGGTAGACACCAACCGCGACAACCCTCAACGCAAGGTCCGCTTCACCTTTGTAGAAGGCTGATCAGCGTGTGCGTTTAAGGCGGCCTACTGGTAGGCCTGCGGAGCCCAGGGCGGCCATCGCTTTGGCACGGAGTGACGGGTGGGGGAATGCGCGGGGGTATTCGAGGCTATCCAGGAGGTCTCCCGCGACGGCTTCGAAGGTCTCGACCTGGATGCGGGGCATGTCGTCGGCCCACGACCGGACTTTGCTCATCGGCTTGGAGGTGAGGTTCGGGTTGTAGCGCGCGGCGCGATCCAGTACGTCTCCCCGCGCCCGCTGGGTGTAGTCGAGCATCCCGGGGTCGTAACGGACATCGAGGAATGTGCACAAAGCTTTCACGGATCTCTCCGCGTCGACGACCAAGTCTTCGTACCTCAGCTCCATATAGCTGCTCGGCCCCAGGGGGCGTCCATCTCGGATCCCGGCGACGACGCGCCGCGCCCACAGGGTCGCGGCCTTGCCGACGTTCTTGGGCCCGAAGGGGACGTCCGCATAAGAGAGCGCGACGTTCCGTCCGTCACGCACCTGATGTACGAACTTCGCGGTCGGGAACAAGCGGGCTAGGAGCGGGATGCTCTCGACGTATCGGGGTGTCTTGTCACCCCAGCACGCCTTCCCTCGCTCCTGGGCATACGCCCGGTAGGCGGCTTCGATCGCGGTCGCGAACGAGACTCGCGAGTCACCCGGCAACTGGGCGTGCACGGAGCCGATAGAAGTCTCCCACGAGGACCAGCGCTTGTGGGCCTCGAGCTCGCGCAGGAAGCCATCGACCTCCACCTCATCCTGGTCGCTCCACAGCTCGACGATGAAGCGAGACTCGGGAGGGACGGCGATGTCCGAGTGAGCGTTGAGCATCATCCGCACGAGGGTCGTGCCCGAGCGCGCCGACCCGACTACGAAGAACAATCCGTCACCTACAGATAGCCGAGGTCGCGGAGGTGTTGTTCGACGGTGGCCTCTTCCTCGCTGGTCATGCCGGACTCGGCCACGACCTCGGTGGAGTTGACCTGGTCGATCACGCTCTCGAGCCGGCGTGCAACCTCCGGATACTGGCGATACAGGTTGTGTTTCTCGTCCGGAGGCGCGCCTCCGTTCAGCTTGTAGAGGGCGGACTTGCCCGACGGCGGCTTGAGCAGCTTCCAATCCGGAGTTCTCACGCCGGCGATGCGATCGCCGCCGAGCTTGACCCCCACCGCCTCCATATACGCGGGTTCCTCCGCGAGCGAACCGCCCTCCATGCCGCTCCGCAGACTGCGACCGTCGATGCCGTCGGGTATCTCCACCCCACACAGATCCGCGATCGTCGGGAAGAGATCGATATGGCGAACCTGCTCCTCGATCGCGGCCGGCGTCACTCCGGGCCCCGAGATGATCAATGGAACCCGGACCAGGTGTTCGTACAGAGCGAAGCCGTGCCCGATCTCAAGCCCCGCGAGCTTGTTGTCGAGGAACGGGAACCAGCCCGAGAGTTTGAATCCCCGACGGAGTCGGCGGGCGGCCCGCACCAGTTGGAACTCGAGGTGTGTATCCGGGTAATCCTCGCCGTGGTCGCCCGTGATCACCACGATCGTGTTGTCGCCCGCGGCCTCGAATACGGGCGCCAGCCAGTCGTCCGTTGCGTGAACGGCGGCTTCGTACCCGGCCTTGTCCTTCCTCTTGGCGAAGTCGGGCGGCGCGCGGTACGGACGGTGTACCTCCCAGATGTGGAGCATCATGAACCAGGGGTCGGCGTAGGCACGCATCCGCCCGACGACCTCGTCGCGCCATCCGAAGAAGGGAACGCGGTACGCGGGCCGGTGGCGAGACTCCTGGAAGCCGCGCAGGATCCCGGTCGCCGGCAGCAAAGGGCCGGTGACTTCCGCATGGGTGCTGTACCCGGCTGCGGCGAAGGCCTCACTCCACGTCGTCACGCCCCGGGACAACTGGTAACCCTGAAGCCCTCGCACGCCATGCTTCGGGGGATAGCAGCCGGTGAGCATCGATGAGAAGGACGGCGTCGTGGTGGTTGTCGTGGCGACGCATTGCTTGAAGGCCGCACCGCGGCTTGCGTGCGCGTCGAAGTTCGGCGTGGAGATGTGGTCTCCGAAGACCGCGTCGGCTCTCAAAGAATCGATCGCCAAGAAAAAGACGTTTGGGGGTGTCAAGCTTTCCTCCGGTTCCCGTGATGAGCGCCTGCGAGGCTCGCGCCGCCGCTCATCGTGCGCTCCTCGTGCATCCTAGGCCTCATCGATCGAGCACACACCTGTCCCAGATCTCGGGCATCCAGCGATAGGGATACGCAGCGGACATGAGCTTTTCGTCGAGGCGTGAGCGATATTCGCTCGGCACGTCGCCGGAGACGTTGTCCTCCACCCGGTAGTCGAGGATGAACTCCGCGATGGCCCGTTCCGAGATCCCCTCTTGCTCGAGCGTGTCGCGATCCAGCCATAGCGCCCCCGGTCGCTGCTGTTGGAAGAGGTCGTCGACGCCCACTCCGAAATGGTCCGCGGTCTGCCCCATCAGGGTTTGGATCGCGATGGGCCAGGCCCCAGTGGTCTCGGCCTTGGGAGACTGGCCGTGGTCGGCGGTCATGGCGATGACCCATTCGTTACGGCCGACTGTGGCGTTCATGTGTTCCACGAGCTCGCCGAGGGCGTCGTCGGAGTACTTCACCGTGTTCTTGACCTCCGGACTGAGCATGTTCCAGTCGTGTCCGATCAGATCGATCTGTTTGAAGTTCGTGTAGATCAGGTCGGTCACGTCGTCGTTGCCGAACCCGCCCTCGTCCATGAGGGCCTTCAGCAGGCGAGTCTGGAAGAGTTCCCACACCGGCGTGTGCCTGAGGTCGCCGGGGTCGGTCAGCAGGTCGTGCCCCATCCAGGCGGAGTCGACCTGGCCGTCGGCCTGGTCCACGGAGCGAACGTCGTCTTCGAGTCCTTCCGTGTCGGCTAGATAATCGGGGAGCGAGTACCACTCGGAAGTGACGAGAGAGCCGTCGCTGCCCTCGACCATCGCGGCGATGTCCTTGTCGCCCCCATCGATATAGGAGCCGTGCCCGATCATCCCGAGGTGCCAGTTGTTCTCGGCGATCATCGCGACCTCGGCTTCGTTGTTCGTCGTCGGGTCGTAGATGTCCGCGAGGGTGGTGGACTTCAAGTAACGAGGGGACTTCTCGGCGGCGTCCCACGACCCCACGATCCGGTCTCCCCGGCGGATGGGGATGTCGACAATGCCGTGTTGCTTCGGGAAGGTCCCGGTGCCGATCGATGCGTGGATGGCAGGGGTGACCGAGGGACTCGAGCCGACGTCCGCGTTCGTGACCGTCGTTCCCTCAGCCATCATCCTTTTCAGGTTCGGCCACGAGTCGCCCCATCGATCGAGGACGTTCCAGCCCCCGCCGTCCCACACGACCACCACGATCAGCTTGGGAGTGTCTCGGCGATCGTCCGGCAGCAGCGCCTCGGCGACGGGGACCCCCGGGCGATCCTCTGGCCACTCGATCCGAAGAAGCTCGGCGAGTGTGGGCGAGATGTCCGCGACGCTGGATCCGTCGACCGCTATCTCACCTTGCGGCCGGATGAATCCCGGCCCGTAGAACATGACCGGTACGTTCTGCACGTAGTCCCAGGGCCCGGAATGGGTCCAGGTGGTGAACCCGCCGAAGTAGTTGGGCTCCTTCGGCACCACGACGATCTCAGGTGACCTGCCGGGCATGTAGCCCCTACGCAGACGCTGCAACTCTTTGGTGGGAAGGTTGCAAGCGGTTTCAAAGGCGGGGCCCGCAGCGCGTTCGGTGGACGTCTGCGATCCAGTGTCGGGGCCCGGGCCCCCGCTATCGGGGTCGGCGGGATCTTGGGATGACGTGCACGCGGCCAGCGTCAGGCCGAGAACGAGAAGCACGATCGCGCACCGGTGCACGGTCCTATGCGCGCTCACGGACATTCGGCTCCCACGCAGGATCGGATCGCGTCCAGATCCTCACCCAGACTCTGCAGGTCGGGATCGTTGTCCGGGTCGTCGTCCCCGAGGAGGTTCTCGAGCGCGAAGGGATCCGACTCGAGGTCGTAGTACTCGCGATACATGAGGTCCCCGGTTCCCTTCTCGTAATACTCGGTGAATTGGTAGGAGTTGCTCAGGATCGAGGCCCAATCCGGCAAGCCGTGCACCGTGTTCTCGTACTCCTCTAGAAGGATGCGATCGCGCCGGGCGTCCGACAGTAGCGATCGCCCATCGATCGGGAACTCAGCCGATGGTTCGATGCCCGCCGCCCCCATGATCGTGGGCGCGAGATCGATATTCGCAACCATCCGATCGTCCTCGGCCCCAGCCTCGATGTGATCCGGCCACCTAGCAAGCAGAGGTATGGCGACCGACTGATGGTAGGGAACGCGTTTCGCAAAGAGCCCATGTTCACCCAGCATCAACCCATTGTCCGACATGTAAAAGGCGAGAGTGTTTTCCTCGTCGCCCGCCTCGATGGCACGGAAGATCTTGCCCACCAGATCGTCTACCGACATCAGCAGCCGAAGCTGTTGGGTCCAAACCGTCTGAGGGTCTCCGAGCGTGAAGTCGGTATCCGTTACGTACGGAGGTTTATCCGAGACGTCGGTCTCGAGTGCCGCTTCGTCGGGCTCGAAGGCAGGGACCTCCGCCTCCGCGTACTTCGTCTCTGGTTCGAAGGGCTTGTGAGGGGCATTAGGGGCGACGTAGAGGAACCAGGGTTGATCGTCTCGCTCCTCGAACCTCCGTATGTAGCGCGCTGCCATATCCCCCATGAAGTCCGTCGCGTGCCGGGCGATGATCCGTTGCTTCCCGTCAACATTCGTTGGTCGCTCGTAGTACTTGAGTCCGCCCGAGATAGTGAAGTCGTCGAAGTTCGGGGGTCGTTTGATCCCGAGGATGCCCTGCAGGTACTTCCCGACCAACGCGGTGCGATATCCCGCCTCCTGCAGGTAATGCGGAAGCGCCGATCTTTCGTCCATCTCGGGACCTTTGTTGTTGCGCGTCACGCCGTGGTTATGTGAGTACTGCCCGGTGAAGATCCCGGCGCGCGACGGGCAGCACAGGGGAGTGGTGGCGACGGCGTTGGTGAACGACGTGCCTTCCTCCTCGAACAGTCTGCGTAGCGTGGGCATGACGTCCAGCGTTCCCTCCGCTCGCTGATCGTCGGTCACGATGATCAGGACGTTGGGCGCAGCGTCGGAGGTGCCGTTTGCAGGGTCGTCCGGATCCGGGGGCCCTTCCGATCCCGAACCGGTGCAGGCGACGAGAAAAATCGTCACGAGGAGGCCGCAGCCGAGGAGCCGGCCCCCGGCGCTCAATCGCTCTCCTTCACGCAGTTCCATATCTCGCCCATGGCGGCACTGGGGAACGCCGCTTCGAAGATGGGCTCTTTGAGCCGATCGCGGTACTGGCTCGGAAGGTCTTCACCGGCCGGCGCGTTCGCATCGAGCCGGTAGTCGACCATGAAGTCGGCCACTTCTTCCGACGTGATCCCTTCCGCTTCCATCGTTTGCTGGTCGAACCAGAAACCCACGGGACTGGTCTCGACGAACATCTCCTCGACCCCGACGCCGAAGTGTTCCGCTACGTCGCTCTGCAGATATTGCATCCGGATGGGCCACGCGCCGGCGGCCTGGGGGTCGGGCGCGACCCCGTGGTCGGCAGTCATGACGACCACCCACTGCTCTTGCCCCACCTCGCTGTTCAGGAACTCCGTCAGATCTTTCAAGGCCTCGTCCGAGTAGCGCAGGATCTCGCGCATCTCCGGCTGCAACAGGTTGAAGTTGTGCCCGATCTCGTCGATCTGCTTGTAGTTCGTGAAGAAGAGATCCGGTATCTCGTCGGCCCCGAACCCCTCGCGACTCAGTACGGCCTTGATGATCTTGGTCTGGAACAAGGTCCATGCGGGCGTGTCGCGACGTTCCGACGGTTGGTCCAGCACCTCGTGCCCCATCCACTTGTCGTCCAGCTCGCCGTCGGCCTGGTCGACGGTGCGTATGTAATCGTCCAGGCCTGGGATGTCTTCGACGTACGAGGGCACCTCGAAGAGGTTCGGGTTCGTGACGAACTTCTCTTGGGTGTTGGCGAGGATGGCGATGTCCTTGTCTCCACCGGGAGTGAGTGCCCCGTGGCTCATCATCCCCATGTGCCAGCCCTTGAAGGCGAACATCCCAACCTCCGCGACGTTCTCGGTCGTCGCGTCGTACGTGTCCCCGAGCATCGGGACCTCGACGTGGTCGGGACTCTTGTTGTCGAAGGCGATCGACATCGTCCCGTCCTCCTCGCGGATCGGGATCCCAACCGTGCCGTGCTGCTTGGGGAAGGCACCGGTGCCGATGTTCGTGTGGATCGCAGGAGTGACCGAGGGGGAGGATCCGACGATAACGTCTTGAACCGAAGTGCCCCCGGCCATGAGTCTCTCGAGGTGGGGCCATTGATCGGGCCACGTACGGAGCGTGTTCCAACCTCCGCCGTCCCACACGACGGTCAGGATGACCTTCGGGGGCCCCGCGCGCGAGGGATCGAGAACCCCCTCGATCGGTCGGCCTACAGCCGTGGGGAACTCGACGTCGAGCAGCTCGGCCAGGGTCGGGGCGAGATCCGCGACCGTCACCTCTCGGTCCAGGCTCAGGTCACCCTGAGGCTCGATGAACCCAGGTCCGTAGAACACGAGCGGGACTTTCTGGAGGTAGTCCCACGGCCCGGAATGGCTGGTGGAGGTGAATGCGCCGAAGAAGTTCGGCTCGCGTGGCACGACGATGACGTCCGGTGAGCGACCCGGGTAATTCCCTCGCCGGATCCGGCGCACGTATTCCAGCGGCAGGGAACATCCGGACTCTCGCCATCCGGCCGCGGGCTCGGTGACGCGCTCGACCTGCATCGGGGTGAATCGTGCCTCGGGAGCGACGGTGGGAGCAGCGACCTCCCCATCTCCTTCTGGCTCCTCGTTCGTGCAGGCCGCAACAACCATTGACATCAGAAGGAGAAGCGCGACGGCCGTGGTGCGCAGACGCGTAGACGAGGGGATCACTCGTCGGGCAGGGACCACAGCTCTTCGGGCGCGTCCTTGACGACCCGGCGAGCGACGTCGACCCCCATCTTTACGGCGTGGTCCATGTTCCCCATCTCGTAACGCCACGAACCGAAACGGCCCCGCGAATAGATGCCTCGCTCCATCAACCACGGATGGATGGTGGCCAGGGCCGCATCGCGTTTCAGGGTTGGGACCGGATACGCATACGGGATGTCCTCGAGGTGCATCGAGGCCACCTCCGGCCGTCCCTCAACGACGCCGGCGGCGCGTAGCCCGGCTTCCACGTCTTCCTCCAGACCCTCGCGGGACGTGGGCTTGTACCCGGAGTAGGACGTCTCGGTCATGTAGGCGCTGTACCGAGCGGTATCGGAATCGGGAACGTTCGAGGGGGAGTACTTGGCGAAGTTGGTCGACCGATAGAAGGGAGTGGTGTCCTGTGGGTAGTAGCTCCAGGACATGTCGTCCTTGAACGGGGTTTCGTATCCGATGCCGACCATGTACACGCCGTTGTGTTCCAGGTCCTTCGCAGCTTCCCGGAGGGGAACGGGCGCGTTCTGGACCACGCTGACGAGGAGATCGATGGGCATCGTCGAGATGAGGATGTCGTAGTCCTCCTCCGAGCCATCCTCGAACCGCAGCGACTTGGTTCCCGCGTCGACGGAGACAAGGCGGCGGTTGTAGCTGATGTGCTCCTCCAACATAAGGGCCAACCTCCGGTAGATCTCGCCGGTCCCACCCATCGCAGGAAAGACGAACGTGTTGTTGGGCCCCCACGCGACGTCGTCCTCCTGGCTGATAAGCTCTTTTAGGGCTCGCTTGTAGTCGATCACCGCGACCCGCTCGCCGATCCACATGGATTGCATCCTGTCCGCCGGCGTTGCCCACACCTTGAAGTTGTAAGGCTCCATGAAGTGTTTCGTGATGCCGTCGCCAAAGGTGGCGCGCATCCACGTCGCGAAATCTTTCGTGGGATCGCCGCCAGGTGCCTCGATAAGACCAAGCATGCACTCGAGCGCCACCTCCCCGGGTAGATAGCGGAGGTTGTTCTGAAAGGGGTACGGAACCCACCGATCGTCGAAGCGGATGTAGGAGGACCGTTCGTGCCGGTGGACGTCATCTCCCATCACATCTTCGAGCAGCCGGTCGAACTCTCCGAAGTGGCTGAACACCACATGGCCGCCGTGATCCCAGGTGAATCCCTGGGGATCGACGACGGACGATGCGAGACCCCCCGCATGCGGTTCTCGCTCCATCAAGCTCCAGTTGTGATGGCCGAGGCGGTCGAGCTCGCGCCCGCACCCCAGGCCGCAGGGACCCGCGCCGATGATGACTATGCGTGCCTGTTCGTTCAAGGTGTGTCCTATCTCCGGGAACCACCGGCTTCTTGGGCGTCGGGCGAGGCCTCCAGGGCCGGTGGTCATCCCGGGCCGTCGCCGGCGCCGAGTCTACCCGCCCCCCGTGGGGATGGGAGCCGGGCCCGGTTCTGCCGACCGTGCTGGCATACTGCACGCCCGTGAGAGCCGACATCCCCAGCATCGAGATCTCGGGCGTATCCGTCGCGCGCCTCACACCCAGGGGGGCGCTCGATGCCATCGAGGAGCTGGCGGAGACCGCGCCGCCGGTGATGGTGGCTCACGTGAACGTTCACACGCTCAACCTGGCCGTCGCAGACGACCCCTATCGCGAGCTCCTTGGATCCGTGGACCTCGTGCTGAACGATGGAAAGGGGATCATGCTCGGGGCGAGACTGCTACGCACCCCCTTCCCGGCGGATCTGAACGGCAACTTCTTCTCACCGTTGCTCCTCGAGCTGGCGGCCGGGCGGGGGTGGCCGGCCTACTTCCTCGGCGCCAAACCGGGGGTCGCCGAGCGTGCGGCGGAGATCGTGTCCGCCCGGATGCCGGAGCTCACCGTGGCCGGCGCGCGCGATGGTTATTTCGCGACCGGCGAGGAAGAGGAGGTCGCGGCCGCGATCCGCGCGAGCGGAGCCAAAGTGGTGCTGGTGGGCCTGGGCAATCCCAGGCAGGAGCGATGGCTTGCGCGCTGGCTCGGCTCGACCGGTGCCCTGGTCGGCAGTGGGGTGGGGGCGTTCTTCGACTTCCAGACCGGTGAGGTGGCGAGGGCTCCCGATTGGATGAACCGGATGGGTCTCGAGTGGGTCCACAGGCTGGCGAAGGAACCGAGAAGGATGTGGCACCGGTACCTCGTGGGGAACCCGCGCTTCCTGGTGCGGGTGCTACGGGAGAAACGGGCACGAGAACCCTCCGACCGATGACTTTCTCGGCGAGTACCCTGGTTGATGCAAGAGTGCCTGACGACTCATGGTGCGGGTACGGGCATCAGCACTCTCGGGGGTATCAAGGTGTGCGTCCCCTTCACTTGTATCCTTCTCGCGGGTTTCGGTTGACGGTTTCTTGAGAAGGGATATTCGTGGAAGAACGTGGCCTCCCTCAGGCCCTTGATCTACTGCGATCGCAATGGAAGATGGTGGCGATCGTCGCCGTACACGTGTTCGCGGGCGCTACCTTTTACGCGGAGTCGCTGCCTGCGCGCTATGACGCCGAGGCAGTCGTTGCATTCTCTCCTCGTAGAGGCATCGATACCAACGCTGTCTCGGTTGTCGTTCCGAAGTATGTCGCCTATGTAAACGCGGCCACGATAGTCAACGATGTGGCGCGAAGTGTGGGTGTGTCTCCGGAGAGCCTTGCCGCCGGCGTGAACGCAGAGGCTACGGCTGAGTCGGGGAACATGACAATCACCGTGAGGCTGGCTAACCCCGAGGACGCGGCCTCCGCGGCAAATGAACTGACCGATGCCGCCATCACGTTGTCAGCGGACGACCGTCTCCTACGAGGGGACCTCGTGGCAACCGCCGTCGCTCCGAACACCCCAGCCGCCCCACCTCGTCGGTTGCTCGAAGCAGCTGCTCTTGTCGTCGGTCTCGTGCTGGGGTTGATCGTCGCTCTGATCCTCGAGCGGATCCGGCCCCGCGTGCGGCCGTGGGATGACCTAGCGGGCTTAACGGGTCACCCGGTGGTGGGGTGGATCCCGTCTTCATCCAAGCTGCGGAAAGAGCCATTGCAGGCTTATTCGGATCCCTCAGTAGGGGCGGCTTTTCGGACGCTAAGGACGAACCTCGAACCCGCTATCACGAACGATTCAAACGTTGTCGTCGTGACCTCACCGAACTCGGGGGACGGCAAGACGGTCATCGCAGCCCTCTTTGCCGAGTCACTCGCCAGGCTGGGCCAGCGCGTGCTGCTGATGGATGCGGATCTGAGACGTGCGGGGGTCGCGCAGACCTCTGGGCTTGATCCCTCCGAAGGGCTTGCCTCGATCCTGCGTGGCGAATCCGACTTCAGCCGTGGGCTGCGGCCCGGCTGGGTGGACGGGCTGTTGGTCCTTCCCACGGCTGCCGATGAGGATGCCGGGGACGCCCTCGCCAAGCATTTTTCGGACGTCATCGAGGAGGCCAAGAAGCGATTCGACATCGTCGTGGTTGACTCGCCTCCGGTGCTCGGCAGGGATCAGGCGCGCATCCTTGCTGCGCAGGCTAGTGGCGTCCTTCTAGTCGTGAGACCCCACACGGCCGTGAATTCGGTTAACGAAGCAGTCCTCACGCTCGACGCGTTGCACGTTCCTGTCCTGGGCGTCATCGGTAATCGCATGGGTGAGTCGAGGACGACTTCTACCAAAGCGTAGCAAACCTCACGTATCCCGCCCATGCGCACAAGGCTCGCGGACGTGGCTTCAGGACTTCCTGCTCCAACATTGGTTCGGGCGTGCGACGGTTCATTGTGACGAAGGCTCAAGATCCCACGGGTCGTTGTGTTGTCACCTTGTGGTGTCTCTCAGCATCGGCGGTTCTTCGTTGGATCGAGGTGGCGGCCAGCAGGGCGCCGAGCACGCCACAGATCGCGAGGAACACAATCGAGTTGCGCCACGTGAAGTCGACCGCACCCTGTCCTACCATCGCGATGAGACTCGCGACTAGCCCGGCGATGATGGCGCGGTCTTGAAGCGAGCCTCGTTCCGCTGCGGCTCGACCGCCGCGTCTGGCCTCGAGAGCGATCCCGACACCGAGCGCGATCAGAAAGCAAACCGCCGGCAGACCTGACTCCGCCCCCCAGGTCAGAAGGACGTTGTGCGCGTGGTAGGCGAAGACCCTGATTGCCCCGGCGTCAGATCGGGCACTGGCAACCGGGAATCCTCCGGGTCCCTGCCCCGTCCATGGATCCGCCTGGATCTCCCTCATGGCCTCGGCCCAGATCTGGGGCCGCTCGTCGTAGGGGCTCGGAGTTGCGATGGCTTGGAAGCGCTGCTGCACGACCTGAAGCTGAGGATTGTTCTCGAGCGTCGGCCACAACAACGCGGCGAGCACGGCGAGGGGGATGCAGATAGCCGCGATCGCTCTACGCGCCTGAGGCAACGTGACGGCTAGATAAGCCATCGCAAGCAGGGTACCGATCCACGCGCCGCGCGTCAGGGACAGAGCCAATCCCCCAAGGAGCAATGGGATCGCAGCGGCGGCCGCAAGCCGCGCCCATGTGGTGCGGGCCCCGAGGGTCAAGCCCACCGCAAGCACGAAGGACAGAGAACACACGGCCCCAAGTTGGTTTGGATGGTCGAAGGCGCCGGTCAATCGGCCGCTGACACGGGTTGCTTCGTATTCGGCCTGAAATGTCTCCGCGCTGGATAACCCCACGGCTGCCAGCAGAGTTACGAAGAAGAGAAAACCCCCGATCACTCTCCGGA
>Ga0136632_10000379_pt1 | contig 12888 bp, 10 predicted proteins | sample AntDrymUQ6112106_2_FD_104670 | JGI IMG/M metagenome (GOLD analysis project Ga0136632, IMG submission 104670) | Polar desert sand microbial communities from Dry Valleys, Antarctica - metaG UQ611 (21.06) | ecosystem: Environmental > Terrestrial > Soil > Desert | place: Antarctica: Dry Valley...
CAGTTTCACCGACGCGAATAAACTGTTCCTTCACGCCCAGCGAGCGCTCGTTTAGTCAGATGGGAAACCACACGGAAGCGGCATTCAACGCTGCGGCTGATGGCGGAAACAAGAATCTTCTCGATAGTCCTGAATATTTTGTCAGGCAGCATTACCTTGATTTGCTGGGACGCGAACCGGATGAGTCGGGTTTCAACTTCTGGAGTAACGAAATCTTATCGTGCGCCGACAACGACCTCGGCTGCGTTGAGCGGAAGAGAATCAACGTCTCAGCCGCCTACTTTCTCTCGACCGAGTTTCAGCAAACGGGCGGACTTGTGAACGCGCTGTATGTACTGAGCTTCGGCCGTCCGCCGGCTTTTGCGGAGTTCATCCCCGATGCGCAGAAGGTCGGGAATGAGGTTGTCGTGGGGCTGAAGGGTGGGAGCAACAGTTAACAGCAAACAAGAAGACTTTTGCAGAAGCGTTTGTCGAACGGCCTGAGTTTCGTCAGACCTATGGAAGCTTAACCAATGAAGGTTACGTTAACGCTCTCCTGTCCCACCGTGGCATAGGTTTCAGTCAGACGCAAAGGGATGCATTGGTTGATTGCCTGGTAGCCGGCACGATGACCCGCGGTGAGGCTCTGCTGCAACTCGCCGAGGACGAACCCTTCCGTGGAGCGCTGCGAAACGAAGTATTCGTCCGCATGCAATACTTCGGGTATTTGCGCCGCGATCCTGATCCGGAGGGGCATGAGTTTTGGCTCAACAAGCTAAACCAGTTCAACGGAGACTTTGAAAAGGCGGAAATGGTGAAGGCATTTATTAACTCGAGCGAATACATGGCGCGTTTCACGAAGTGATGGGCGGTCATCCAGTAGCCTTGGGGCGCCGGTTTGTTCCTTTGCCAAACTTTGACGTAGCCCTCTTGCAGCCAAAAAGACGTTGGCGTGCGGAGCGTTTCAAGTCTGCGAGCCCCGCAGAATTCCCAAGCCAACGTAGCTTTCCCCTGCCGGCTCCTAATTGCCTGCCGAGATCGTTCCCCGGAGTTCACATTTGTCCAGAATGCTTTGGTTTCGATCAGAGCGCAGATACAATGCTGCCCGCTACTGCTGGGTGGCAGAGCGGGCAGCTTGAGGCACGTGAAATTGAGGGACACGACAGCGGGGGGTGAATCCCTCCCCGGTGGTCAGCACACCATAGTTGCTGGAGCGGATGAAAGTCCTTAAGAAAACATTAAAAGATAATCAATGTCTTGAGAGAGCCTTATATGGTTCAAACGCGCGGTGCAAAATATCGCTTTGGAGACTTTGAGTTAGATACGACCGAATGGGTCTTGCGACAGAAGGGCGTGATCCTTCCGTTGGCGCCAAAAGCGCTGCAAACTCTCGAGCTCCTGGTGCGAAAAAGCGGGAAAGTAGTTGCCAGACGAGAGATGGTTGAGAGTCTTTGGCCGGACGCGATCGTTGAAGAATCCAACCTCACTGTCACCGTTTCCGTGCTACGGCGTGCGCTTGGCGATAGCGAAACAGGAGCAGCGTTCATTGAAACGGTGCCGAAGCGTGGCTACCGTTTTGTGCCCCAGGTTCAAACCGTTGGAAACGGCAGATCAGTAAACGGCAGCAGTTTCAGTTCGATGGAGATCGTGCGCCTCACGTACGCCGGTCGTATCCTCGATGTTGCCATTTCACCGGACGCCCGTTTGCTGGCTTATGTTCCCATCGACGCAGGCAATCACAGTCTGTGGATTTGGAACCAGGAGTCGGGAGAAAAGTGGGAGGTCCTGCCGCCAGACCCGGCATTATGCTGGGGTCTGCATTTCACCAGCGATGGAGAAGAACTTTTTTACACCGCCACTCAGCCCAACAGCACGGTCAGTGTTCTGTATCGCGTGGCGGTCAAAGATGGACAAGCGCCAGAGCCGCGCCAGCTATTGATCAATATCGATTCGCCCATAGCCCTTTCGCCCGATGGTAAACAGATCGCTTTCATCCGCAGTTTTCCGGGTCAGCACCGGGATGTAATTGTGGTTGCAAACGTCGATGGAACCAACGAAAAGGAACTCGCCTCTCGTCAACACCCTAACAAGTTTTCTTTCTCCAGCCCCTCATGGTCGCCCGACGGACAGTTGATTGCGGTCGGCGCCAGCCGCAGCAACAAACTGGAGTTCACCTTATTTGCCGTACCGTTAAGTGGCGCTGATCCCGTCGAGCTGTGTCCATGGGTTTGGAAGGACCTGCGCGCGGTGGCGTGGAACGAAGATGGAAGCGGACTCTATTTTTCTGCGACGGCGCTCAACTCTAATTCGCTACAGATTTGGCGGCTCCCTTACCCTAACTGCGAGTCTCAGCGCGTTACCAACGATACCAACAGCTACGAAGAACTTTGCCTTGCGTATAGTCCGCTCACCCTGGTTACGATGCAGACTGATGCCCTGGCGAATATCTGGATTGTGCCCTCTGGCGGAGCGCTGCGGCGCATCACTTCTGGTCGCACCGAAGGCTTTGACGGTCTGGCCGTGACTGCCAAGGGACGAGTTTTTTTCTCTTCAACGGAAAATCAACAGCCCGACTTGTGGAGCATGAACGAAGACGGATCTGATTCGAGACGACTAACACACGATGGCTGTCTCTTCCCGTCAGTCTCGCGCGACGGGCGTTTCGTAACTTTCGTTTCGGCCGAGGGGGGAATACATCACATTTGGCGCATGGACGCCGACGGCAGCAACCGGAAGCAGTTAACGCATGGTGATGGAGAGAGTTATCCGAGTATTGCTCCCGACGGTAAAGCAATCGTCTATACGCCGCAGGGCAAAGCGCGAAACACTTTGTGGAGAATTTCAATCAATGGCGGGCAGCCGCGTCAGTTGACGGACGAAGGCATGGCGATCAAGGCCGTAATTTCGCCGGATAGTAAACGCATTGCGTGCATCTACCGGAAGGACGAAGCCGACAAGTGGAAAATTGCTGTGTTGGATGCTGAGGGCGGTTCACCGCTTATGGTTTTTGGACTCCCCTATCCTTACCATCAGATTATTCGCTGGTCGCGCGACGGTGAGGCCCTCAACTACCTCGACCGGTGCCGCGGAGTCTTCAATATTTGGCGTCAGCCTCTCGATGGTTCACCCTGTGCCCAGATTACCAACTTTACAGAAGACGCGATTTTCTATTACGACTGGGACGACGAAGAACAGCTAATCGTCTCGCGGGGCGCAAAGATCAGGGACATCGTGCTTATCAGAAATTTCGAGTAACCTCCAACCCCTTCCAACCCGTCGTCGAGGCCCCAGCCATTATGTTTGACTAAATTGGGGAAGACGCTCGCTTGATCTATGTCCAAGCGAGCGTCAGCCCCTGTGGGGTGAGAGGATTTCGCCGAGACCGTCGTTTTGGGGAACGTGGGGTTGATCGCGGTTTGGGTGTCTACAATGAAATGCGTTATGACCGCAAAACGTTTCACCGGGGGACGAGTGGCAAGGATTTAACTGATGAACGCGGGGCGCGTCAGGTGTGCGCGCCCACCAGACATTCTTTGTTGACACCGGCTTAGTGATGCGCTTAATCTGCCGTGTCTCATTTCACCTTCCTTTTCTCGCAGCACTAAGTTTCGGGACGTAAACGTGAGGACCTGCCCGGCCTTGGCTGCGTTGGCGAAGGGACTTCCTCCTGTCGGTTAAATATGAAGAAAGGGTGGGTTCCAACTCAGGAAGCCTTTGATAGCCTGCTTAATTGGCTCGATCCGGACCGTGAACGCGCCGGGCAAAAATACGAAACAATTCGCCTCAAGCTAATCAAGCTTTTTTCCTGCCGCGGCTGTTGCGACGCCGCTGAGCTCGCCGATGAATCCATCAATCGAGTGATGGCCAAGGTTGAGGAATTAGCTAAGACCTACAACGGCGAGCCCGCTCTTTATTTCTACGGCGTAGCCCATAAGGTTTACCTCGAATACTTACGTGAGAGCCACCTGAAACCTCAATTGCCGCCTACACCTCCCCCGCCCGATGAGACTGCATACGAATGTCTTGAGGAGTGCATTCATCAGTTACAGGAAGAAAACCGCGAAATGGTGGTGCGTTATTACCAGGAAGAGAGGCAGGCAAAGATAGACAATCGCCGGCGACTGGCTCAGGAATTGGGAATTGGCGTCAACGCTTTGCGGATTCGCGCACATCGAATTCGCATACAGCTGCAAAAATGTGTCGAGGCTTGTCTGGCGCAGGATTTCGTGCAGTGAAAGGTTTTGGGCTGAAACTCATAACAGTTAGAAGGTCACCTCATGAAGGTCGCCTCACGGCGGGGGGCAGTTAGATGGCACTGAATCACGAAATAGATATTATTAGGGGGTATTTGCTGGGTCAACTCAGCGAAGAGCAAAGCCAAGCGATTGAGCAGCGGATGCTCAGTGAGGACGATTTCTTTGGCGAATTGGAAATTACTGAAGCCCAACTTGTCGATGACTATGTGGGCGGATGCCTCACTTCTGACGAACGCGACCAGTTTGAGAAGCACTTTCTGGCAACACCTGAGCGCCAGCAAAATCTACAATTCGCACGTCTCTTGAGACGCTACGTCGCTTCCCATCCAATTCACAAACCGGCAGCTCAATCGTGGTGGCAACAATGGGAAAATCAGAGTTGGGGGCTCCGCGTTGCGGCTGGTGTAACAGCCGTAGCAATCATTGCGGTTGCGTTATGGTTTGCAGTCCCTCGCGCTTCTTCACCGGACACACTCGCCACGGTCACACTAACAATTGGTTCCGGCAATCGCGCTGAGGGAGGAGTATCTCAAACGATGCCGCTCCCGAGTGGGAATTTGAAGATCGTTCTGCGACTGCCTGACAACGTTGCGCCTGAAACAGTTCATCAAGTCAGGTTGATAGCCGGCGAAGGTACGACGAGGATTTTCGACATAACCGAACGAGATGCAAAGACCGTTTCCCTCGTGATCCCCTCCAGCCAACTCAAGCGCGGTTCGTATGCGCTAAAGCTCCTGGTCCTCAGCGCGGATGGGACCGTGCAACCCGTAAATGGCAGCTATCTGCTAACGCTCGAATAAGGTCTTCCGGCTAAAGTACCAAAACACCGCCGTCGCCAGCAGCGTCAAACAAACAATAGTTGCCAGCTTTTTGTAAGTGGTGGCGCTCGTCGCCGGCGATGCGATGGCCTTCAGATAATCTCCCTGTAACGTGAAAGCGGCCCAGTAGTAAGGAGCGCGCCATTGCGGTTCCTGGCGGATACTGTTCTGGGCGGCGCGTAAAGCCTCGGGCGGCTTCATCCCGCTGCGCAGCATGTTGGTGTAGAAACGCTTCATCAATTCCGCGGTCGCTTCATCATCAACTTTCCACAAACTCGCTACGACGCTTGAGGAACCCGCGTAGATAAATCCACGGGTGAGACCAATCAACCCTTCGCCGCGCAGGTCCTTGCCGAGACCTGTCCGACATGCACTCATGACAACAAGTTCGACCGGGGCGTTGAGACTGTAGATATCATGCAAACCCAGCAAGCCATTTTGCGCCTGACCCTGGCGGTTCAGCGTCGAGAGTATCAGTCCAGACTTCTCTGGATGAGCTGGATCAAGAATGCCGTGCGTTGCGAAGTGAAGAATCGAGTACTGCGTCAGGTCTGTAGTGCGAACCTTTTCACGATTAGCTTCATACTGAGTTGCCATAAGCGTGTGCTCGCCCGCCACTGAACGAAGATTGGCCAACTCAATCCTGGCGAAGAGAAGCTCTCGGAAACTTGCAGGGTCGAAGACGTCACTGGTTGGTTGAATTTCACGGGAGGCCGACCGCTTCTGTCCGTCATTTTCCAATCGCGCCAAACTGTCAGACTGTTGTGCGGTCTTGGGAGCGAAAACCGGATCGCCAAAAGCTGCGAGAACGTTAGGTGCGGGCGGGCGCCGTGACGTTTCCAATCGCAGCTGTCCTAAAACTGAAGCTGAAGGAGCATTTATCACTTCGTAATTTGAGACCAGTAGTTCCTTATTATTCGGCGCGGGCAGGAATTGAAATGGGATGTAATGAAGTGCGCCATCCGCGACTACGATGATTCGATGCTTGTTTAGATGGGAAGCTACGGGCGATAAGATGATTGAACTTAATTCGTGTGCGGCCCGGCTGAGCTGGTTTTCCGAGTCACCCTTTGGCTCAGTTGCCAGCAGCTCATACACCTTTTTCGCCGACTCAGCGATCACTTCCTGTGGCGGCAGTTCATACCACTGAAGACTGTCCCGAGTTATGGCCCAAACATAGCTTCTGTCGGCGCCGAGACTATATTCCAGAAGCACAGTTTGATCGTCGGCTATCACTTGCGATTGAATTTGTTGCAGGCTCCACGCTCCCGGGCGGGTTAGTTTTTCAAAAGCTGGATAGCGCGCTTTGATAGTCTCAGCGACTTTCCTGTTAATCCTGTTCCAGGCGCGCCAGTTCGTTTTCCAGAGACGCAAGTCCCTCTCGTTTATACTTTCCGCCCAGCATCCGAATCTTGCTGTTTTCTTTAACGCGCAGTGATTGACTCAGCGATTTTTCCTGAGCCACCAACTGAGGATCAACGCCCGGCGCAAAAGCTGTTGCAGTTGAACTCAACATCTCGCTCAATGAACGAGCGCGTGCCAATTCGCTGGTCTCCAACGCGAGCGCTGCATATCCACGGTCCGGATGTGCATGATGCTGGCGCATCAAACAGTCAATATAGGTTTGATATCGCTCGTAGACTGTTGCGGAAAACGCCGCCGCCAGATCGCTGCCGCGCGAAACGCGGCGCATGTCTTCAGTGAACGCTATCGACTGCTTAATGTAGTGTTCAGCCGTGTCGAGGTTTCCCGCTCTTAACTCTAAGCGTCCGAGACCGTATAAAGCGTCAGCCTGATTTTGGCGGTCCAATGATTCGACAAACGTTTTCAACGCCTGTTGGTAATGATGCCGAGCACGTTCAAGTTGTCCTTGTTGCTCGAACACTCTCGCCATCAATGCCTTCACTTGCGCAGCTTCTTTCGGGTTGGCCGCCTTTTCATAGATTGACAACGCCAACCTTAGATATTTAAGTGCCACCGCCGAGTCGCCGGTCTTCAGATGGATCATGCCGATAGGTTCATAGTTTTGTGCGGCGTTAAGACTATCGGGTTTGAGGCCCACAAGGGCCTGGTGCAAATGGTCCAGGGCTTCGGGATATTTGCCAAGGTAAGCGTACGTCACTCCCAACCCGCGATTGGCAATCATTACGAGGTGTGGATCCTTGCTCTTGCGATAAGATTCTAACGCGTCCTGGAAGTGGCCAAGTCCGGTTTCAGGCATGCCGCTTTCATTAAAAGCTTCGGCCAGGCCGGCGGCTATTTGTCCCCGCATTACCGGTTCGGCTGACTCGTCGATCAAACCCTGGGCCTGGGTGAGGTAGGAAATCGAACTTTGCCACTCCGCTTTGCGATACTCAATAAAACCAAACATGATCAGAACCCGCGCCTGCTCTGATGGGTTATTCAACTCTCGCCAAATTTGTAACGCTTTCCCATAATTCTGGGTGGCCTCCAGGAGCATGTTCTGCGCCATGTAACAGCGTCCGATTTGTGCGAACGTGCGGGCGATCCCCTCGCGGTTTCTCAAACTTTCCCAAAGCACGAGCGCGGACTGAGCGGTCTCCATCGCCAACGCATGATTCTTGTAGTTCTGCGCATCGCTGAGGGTGAGAAGGGCCTGCGCCTTACCCGCCGTGTAACCGGTCTGGTTACTGAGCAGTAGAGACTTTTTCAGAACCATTTCAGCGCGAACCAGTTCCTGCACGAAAATCAACGCCACAGCCTGCCCGTTCAAGCTGTCGATTTTTACTTCAGCAACCGACGCCTTATTGAGCAGGGCCAACGCGTGCTGGAAGCTTTCAAGTGCGTCGTGGGGTTCGTTAAGAAGGGATTGAAGACGACCCACCCGGTTGAGGGTCCGCGCTGCTTCTACGGTTTCGCCGGCGTCGATGAACTGACGAGCCGCCTCGTTTAGTTTCGTTAGCGCTTCTTGTCGTTCAGGTAAGGTTAGAGCGTGCTCATTCGCATCAGCGGCCGTTTGGCGAGCCGTTTCCTTGTTGTCGGGCACGGCAGAAAACTGCCCGATCGGAAACAGACAGAGCAGAACAACCACCAACCGGTAGGGTTGTGGCAATAGATTGGTTCGCCGCATAAACTCAGAAGCTCGACCTCGGCCTGCGCACTTACGACTCGCGGCCGAGGCTCACCGCTATCAGAACACCTGGATCATCGCTTTTTTCGAACGGCTCTGCGCTTATCGTTCGTTTTCGGCTGGGCCAAAGTGAAGTGCGGATAGTTCTTAATAACCGTCCCGCCAAAAGCCCCGGTAGCGTCACTGCCGGAACCCTTTCCAGTCGCATCACTGCCGGAACCTTTTCCGGTGGCGTCACTCCCGGACCCTTTGCCACCTTCAGGCGGAGGGCCGTCTAACTGTCCACCGCTCCCCGTTCCGCGAAGCGCCATTCCGTCGAGCAAAATTTCTTCTCTTCGGGGCGCGCGTAGCGACCTGCCTTTCGCCGAACTCTCAGAGCCACGTGGTTCGCGGATCGTTGATGCAAAATACTTGCTGAGAAATTCCCTCCACTTGGTGTTACTACTCCCGGAGTTGAATCTGTACGCTCCATATTCCTCAAGCCAGAACTTGCCACCGGGTTCCGCCCACGGAAAGAAAACCGAAAGGCCATGGGAGTATTGGTAGTCCGCACCGGCTATGCCGGAACTGATGATCAACTTATCCTCTCCCGGCTCCAGCGACTTGATTACAGCATCGCATGCACCTTGAATGGCGCGGAGCTTGCCATTTGCTTTCGAGGTTTCCTGAGCTTCCTGACATCTTTTGCTCAAGCGCAGGCAGAAATCGTATAGGTCCGTGTAACTCTCTCCCCAGTAGCTTTGCGCATCCCAATGGGCCAGGAGAATGCACTCCTGAGCAACGCGATCCGGCACTGCTTTAGCGAGAGTTGTTGATAATTCGCTGAGAGGCTTTTTGAACTGCGCGACCTTACTCAAGTTGCACAGGCAAAGATCAAATGAATATCCTGCGAGTTGAAAATCTGTGCTGTTATGCAAGCAATAGCTGAAAATCTTCTTCAGTGTGTTTTGAACATTCGGTTCCCGTTCAACCACGTCCTGAAAGATTCGCATTAGTATCTGGCGATAAGGCCAACTGCCTACAAAGGCCGGCCCCTCCGAAGCCAGCATGTAGTTGGCCGTGTCTTGCAGTTCATAAGCCACTTCGAGCGCGCTCATTGAGCAACTGTGCAAACTAAGAAACTCAAATTCCTGGCCGGCCTTGTTGACCTTTTTCCTGAAGCTGCTCAGTAACTTTCCCATGTCTTTCAGGGACAACGAACGTTGCGCAGCGTGCTCGTCAAACAAGAACATGTCGTTGCCGACGACTAGCCCATGGCCAAGGATGAACAGCATGTAATGCCGGGCGGGGTAACTCTCGTGGCAAAAGTTAATGAAGCTCTCGAGTGAATCCCTGGGACCGGGTTCCTGCCCATTGTCAGCGGCGTTTGCTTTCTTCTTCTTAAAGGGATTGGGCGGACGCGGCTGCTGATAGTTGGCGCCCGGTTCGCCCATGGCAGCCTTCACCATGGCGACGTTCTCTTTTTCGATCCAGAGTTTGTCCAGAACAAGATTAGGGACGAAGGTGTCAAAAGCGTCGTTGGGCTTGACCCCTATCTGGTAGGGAGTATCGGCTTTCCGCGCTGTAACTTTGGCGATCTTATTAACGTCAAAGACATGAAGCGGCGCGCGCTCAGTGTAGGGATCGTACTGTGCAACGACGTTAACTTCGGGATGGAACCCTGCCTGTTGAATCGATTTCAACTGGGAAAGAATTCCGGGCGCCAACGGATTGTCGCTCGCAAAATAGAACATCAAAGTCCATTCCCTGGGTTTGTCTTGAGTGGAAGATTTTTGGGCCTTGGGCATGATCGAGTCTCCTATTGGGATAAATCGAAAAGGCAGTAAGTCCCGAAGGTGGTCATGCTCCTCATGCCGTCCTTCCATGCTCTGGCTTGTCGGTTGGCGACGACCTGACGGAAGACTAGAGGCGTACGGGACCTGCTAAATGAGTCAAAGGCTGCGACAGGCTATTCCCTCGCAGTTGTGCTGTCAATCAAAATCGCGGACAAACTTCAGCTTTCAATATGATATGGAAGAAACCGCCGAAGCGTTTCATCGAGGTGCCCAGACTGCGCTGGGGAAGCCGCGATAACATCTGAACCAGGCCACCCGGACGTTCCTCTATCCGGGCCTTCGCTCTTGAATTACATGAGAGGCGGGCAACGCTCGATCGCCTTCCGTCCGTCTGAACTGCAAGATTATTTCCCAAGCCCGTTCTATCAACCAGTTAGGCGCTAGCCCACAGTCTCCCCAGATTTCCAGGAGGAATTCAAAGGGAGTCTCCCTGAGCCGATCTCCCCTTTAAGAAGTTAACTTGCAGGGTTGGGCCACAGTGTGGTCGGCGCGGGAGTGTGTCCGCCGCGGGACAGTAAGTGAGTCAAACGAACTGATGGAGCGGGGGCATGACGACATCGACGCGACGTGGTCCAACCAGCCAAACCGAGGGCTGCCCAGGTTAAAGCAGCCCTCCAAAGCGGAGCCGCCCGGGGGCTTAAGGAGACAGTGACATGAAAAAACAAGCGTTTGTTTTAACACTGGGGGTAGTCTTGATTTCAGTAATTGCGGCAGTCGGCATGGTCATGAATGCGCAGCGACGAAGCTCCGGACGTTCAACCAAACCGGCGCAGATTCAGGCCGGAGATTACCGGCTTTCAGGGCCGTACACGCACAGCAACCTCACCATCTTTCTGGTACACGGAAAGAATACGCTCGAAGGGAAGACGTTCCTGACCTTGCAGGAGGCTATGGTGCAAAAAAAGGTCGTGGTATATGAGACGAAGAGCGTAAACGAACTGGCGATTCAGAATATTTCCGATGACGATATCTATGTTCAATCAGGCGACATTGTTAAGGGTGGACAACAGGATCGCATGATAGGTGTGGATCTCATCGTTCCACGCCGATCGGGTAAGCTGCCGATCGCGGCTTTCTGTGTTGAGCATGGACGCTGGAGCGGACGTGGCGAGGAACGCTCGACTGTGTTCAGCAGTTCGTCTGACATCGTCTCGACCAAAGAGATCAAGCTCGCGGCCAAACGGTCGAATTCGCAGGGCGGCGTTTGGGAAAGCGTGACTGTGGTCCAGGACAAACTGAGCAGGAATGTCGGAGCCCGAGTCAACTCTTCCGTTTCCGCCTCCAGCCTCCAGCTTGCGGTGGAAAATGGCAAAGTGCGCGAGACGGCTGAGGGTTACATCAAGGCGCTGTCCAATATCGTCGGCGGGAGCAAGGACGTCATCGGTTATGTATTCGCAATCAACGGCAAGGTGAACAGTGCTGACGTATACGGTTCAAACGTACTATTCAAGAAGCTTTGGCCCAAGCTGTTGAAGGCCAACGCGATTGAAGCTATTGCTGAACTCCAAAAAGACAAGTTTGCGCCGGCTCAACCTGAGCATGCTAAGACGTTCCTGTCCGACGGCGAGAAGGCCCAGGCCAGCGAGAAAGAAGTGAGCGCCCGGGTAGGATTAGTCACGGCCGAGGACGAGAAGAACATCATGTTTGAAACTCGCGATCGCGCCAACAAAGACGCGTGGATTCATCGCAACTACATCAAGAAGAACTAGCGGGGGAAACGCAGTCGCAGAACCGGGAGCGGTAACTAATTATCCGCAGATTGCACCGATCCACAGATTTGGAAGAACGACTTGAACTCAGCGCGTTGAGCGACTGAGTTCTCGTCAGCGAGACCGACGCCTGTCTTCTTCAATCTGCGTAATCAGCGTAATCTGCGGATAGTTCGTTACCCCTCCCGGTTCTGTAACGTGCTTGCGACTTAGTGGGCTAATTTCGTCGAATACAGCACGCCGTACATGGCGTCCTGGTGTTTCAGAAAATCCTTGCCGCTGGTTGAGAGCATCACGTTAACCATCTGTACCTGGCCGGCGTATTTCCGGTAGGCCAACCATTGCAGCCGTCGAATCCCGTCCGGCGTTTCCGGATCCGACTCACGAAATTGCACGCCTTTCACTCCGTCGATTTCCAGCCACTTGAGTTCGTCCACCTCAGAATTCTTGAAACGCGTTTTCGCCCCATCGTAAAACGCCTTGATGCTCACATCCGTCGGAAAACTTTCATCCATCGGCGAAATACTCACAATCAAGTTTGCCGCGTCGCCGCCGCCCGGCGAACGCCAAAGAAGCGACTTGGATTCTTTACTGTATTCCTTCCAATTCGGCGGCACCGTCCAGGACATTCCCTGGTTCTCCCAGGTTGCGGTGGCGCCACCTGCTAATGCCTGAGTTTGCGCAGCAGTCGGGGTCGCCTTTTCGGCGTCGCCGCCCGTATCGGATGAAGCTGACTTGCCGGAGCCGGTTGACTTGTCGCCGGTCTTAAGTTTGTCGCCGAGGTTGCACAACGATAAAACTAGACCGAGAAAAAGAAGAACTGGAATTTGTTTCATGGACCACACTCACTTGCCGTGGACTGGAAGAGCACTGCGCTTCTATGCCAAAAAGGGGTTCCAAGTCAATGGAAACTATCGCCAGGTAGTGTCCTAATCTGAAAATCTTTGTGCGGCCTTTGTATTCTCTCCGTGTTCTTTGGTTAGTTTTTTTTGCTGCGGGTGCTTCACCACTGAGACACAGAGGGCACTGAGAACGCACAGAGGAATCAGAAACCAGGACACTACCTGTGCGCCACGAGTACAAACGTCGGCGGTGGCATGTTATCCTACGGCTCCCCCACTGAAACCCCATAGTGAAAACTTCAGAGCCACGGCGCTCGATTCTTCGGAGGCCAAGCATGAAAACTGCGCACTTTAGAAC
>Ga0136632_10000380_pt1 | contig 12869 bp, 13 predicted proteins | sample AntDrymUQ6112106_2_FD_104670 | JGI IMG/M metagenome (GOLD analysis project Ga0136632, IMG submission 104670) | Polar desert sand microbial communities from Dry Valleys, Antarctica - metaG UQ611 (21.06) | ecosystem: Environmental > Terrestrial > Soil > Desert | place: Antarctica: Dry Valley...
GGGTCGTCGTCGACCGGTTCCGCGGGAGCTACCGCGACCGCGCCGTCGCACCCGGGCGCTTCGCGGCCGCGCTCGCTCGCTTGCGGGCGGGCAACCGCTTCGAGGTCGTGCTCGACGAGGAGCAGATCCTCGTGCTGCGCCTCAGAGCGGGATCGTCTGCGGCAGGAGGTACGCCGTGAGCCCGAGCGCCGCGAGCCGCGCGGGCCGATCGTCGTCGAGGGCCGCGAGCGGCACCGCCCAGGCGAGGTACCAGACGGCGAGGTAAGGGGTCGTCGCGAGCACGAGGCAGGCCGCCCGACCCAGACGTGCGTTGCCATTGTAGGCATCACGCGCCAGGAATGCGAGGCCCACGCCCAGGAGACCGAGCGCCAGTCCGAGCGCCAGCGCATCCGGGACGCCTGCCTGCTCGAGCCGCGCGGGAAGGGCGTAGCTCGTCTCCTGCGACGCGTTCTCGGCGAGCAGGCCGAACGCGCCCAGCCAGTCGAGCCCGTAGCGCCAGGTGGCGACGAGACCGACAAGGACGGAGGTGCCCGCGACGGCGGTGAGCAAAGAGCGCCGGCCGCTGCTGCGACCCGCGAAGAGGACGAGCGCGAGGAAGACGAGCGGAATCCACTTGACGAGGATCGCGAGGGCCCACGCGATACCGCCGACGGTATGCCGCCGCGCGGCGACGAGCACGACACCACCCGAGACGAGCGCGGCGACGAGGGCGTCGTTGTGCCCGCCGCCGGCGAGGTGGATCGCGAGAACCGGGTTCCAGCCCACGAAGGCGACGGCAAGCGCAGAGCCACGTGCCCAGTGGGCCACGGCTGCGACGGTTGCGACGATCCCGGCGGCGGCGAGCGCCTTGAAGAGCCACGCGGCCGCGCCGGGGGACGAGCCCGCAAGACGGGAGATCGGCTCCGAGAGGAGCGTGAAGACCGGTCCGTAGACGCTCGTCGTCTCGCGCCAGTCGGCGCCGACGTACGCCGCCGCGGGGCTCTCCGGAAACGCGGCGGGCGCGTCGGCGTACGGATTCCCGCCCTCCACTCCGATGAAGCCGTAGCCCCAGTACGTCCACGCGTCGGTCGAGAGGAGGAGCGGTGCCGCCAGCGGGACGAGTTGGATCGCGACGGCGACGGCGACGGCGGTACGGAGCGGCAGCCCCCGCCTGGCAAGAGCGAGCCCGACGAGATAGGCGACGAAGGCGGCAACGAGGAGGATCAGGAAGAGCCACGCCGTGCCGTCGGTCGCATGCTCGCCGTCGACCGGCAGCAGCGGCGAGTCGTTCCTCCAGGCCGAGAGCGAGGCCAGGGCGACGAGGGCGAGGACGGCGAGGCCCGCCCACGCCGCCCGTGAAGTCATGGGTTCTTCTGGTCTGCCGCGCCCGTCACCGCTCCCGTGGCCGGCCGGTCGCCGGTCGCCGGTTTCTCATCCGGCTCCTCGTCCTCGGCGGGCGCAGGCGACGGCGCGGCGTAGTACGGGTCGTAGCTCAGCGAGAGCGGGCCGCGCTGCCAGTCGACAAAGCTCACCGGACGCGCCGGCTCGCGGAACTCACGATAAGGGGCCTCGGCGAGCGCCGGCTCCATGAACCGCCGCCAGATCTCGGCGGGGAACGAGCCACCGGAGACCGAGATGCCGTGCACGTTCGTCATCGGCACCTCGCCGCGGGTGTAGCCCATCCACACCGCCGTTGCGAGCCCCGGCGTATAGCCGACGAACCATGCGTCCGCGTGCTCGTCGGTCGTCCCGGTCTTGCCGGCGGCGGGCCGGCTGAGCGCCGCACGGGTCCCTGTGCCGTAGCGGATGTTGTCCTCGAGCACGTCCGTCACGACCGCGGCGACGCCGTCGGAGATCACCCGCGTCCGCCGCTTGGCTGTCGCCCAGCGGTCGTCCGGCTTGCCCCGCACGACGACCTTGCGGATCGCGGTCGGCTCCGTGTAGATCCCCCCCGCTGCGAGCGTCGCATAGGCCGACGCCATGTCGAGCGGCGAGACGGCGATCGAGCCGAGGCCCATCGCCGGGACGAACTGGCCGCGGACGTCGAGCGGGGTTCGCACTCCGATACGTCGGGCGAGCGACGCGACGCGCTGCGGCCCCACGTCGAGCGTCAGCTGCGCATAGACGGCGTTGTCGGAGGCGAGCGTCGCGCGCTCGACCGAGGTCCAGCCGTTGTAGCTCCCGTCGTACGTCTTGACGCACCACCAGCCGCCGCCGCCGTTCTCGCAGTCCCCCTCCTCGCTCGGCTTGTACTCGAACGGGGCCGAGATGTAGTACGTCGAGCTCGGATCGAGACCCTGCTCGACCGCAGCCGCGAGCACGAAGGTCTTGAACGTCGAGCCGGGCTGACGGCGGGCCTGGCTGAGCAGGTTGAACTGGTTATCTGTGCGACCGGGCACGACGGCGGCCATCGCTCGGATGGCCCCGTTCCACGGGTTGATCGAGATGAGCGCCGCCGCCGGGTCGCTGCGACGCGTCAACGTCGAGCGGATCGCCTGCTGGGCGAGACGCTGCCACCGCGGCTCGATCGTGGTGTACACCTGGAGCCCGCCGGAGCGGACGCGCTCGGCGCCGTACGCCTGCACGAGCTGGTCGCGCACGAAGCCGAAGAAGTAGGGCTCCCGGATCTCCGCGTACAGCTTCCCGCGCCGCAGCCCGGGCCACCGGAGCTTGCGCGCGCCGGCGTACTGCTTGCGCGTGATCATGCCCTGCTCGAACATCGCGCGCAGCACCTGGTTGCGACGGGCGACCGCACGAGCGGGATCGACGAACGGGTCGTAGTCCGAGGGTGCCTGGTTGAGCCCCGCGAGCAGCGCCGCCTGCGGCAGCGTCAGCCAGCGCGCCGGACGCGAGAAGTAGGTGCGCGCGGCGGCCTCCGCGCCGTAGGCGAGGTTCCCGTAGAAGACCGAGTTGAGGTAGGACGCGAGGATCCTGTCCTTCGACCAGGCGCCGTCGAGCTTCATCGCCAGGCAGGCCTCGGTCACCTTGCGCTCGACGGTGCGCTCGTTCGAGATGTAGAGGTTGCGAACGAGCTGCTGGCTGATCGTCGAGCCTCCCTCGACGATCCGGCCGGCCTGGACATCCCGCCAGAAGGCGCGCGCAATGCCCTCCGGGTCGACGCCGCCGTGGGCATAGAACCGCCTGTCCTCGATCGCGACGGTCGCTTTCCTGAGCCAGGGCGAGATCTTGCCGAGCGACACCACCTGCCGGTTCCGTTCCGTCGGGATGACGCCGAGCAGCGAGTTGTCGGCGGCGTACACGAACGTGTTCTGGTCGTTCCGGGGACGCTTGAGGGCGGTGAGGTCGCACCGCTCGCCGAAGGCGAGCACGGCAGACCCGGCGGCAACACCGGCGGCTGCCACGAGCACGGCGAGACCCGCGAGGACGAGCGGCAGCTTCCGCACGCGACGCGGCGGCTTGCGACGCCGGTGACGGAGGGACGGCGCGGGCGCACGTCCCGGGCGAGGGCGCCTCGTGCTCGTCATGGAGCGATGGTAGCCACGGCCTCCGCCATTCCCGCTCCCGCGCCGGAGCCCTCTCCCTCGGACGGGGTATCGTCGCCGCGTGCGTGGGTCCTGGCCGGCGCTTCGGGTCTTCGTCTGGAGCCGGCTCGCGCTCTGGGCCCTCGCCGCGGGGACGGTGCTGCTCCTCGAGGAGGAGCTGAACCCGCGGCGCGGCCGCTGGGACACGCCGCGCCTCCACGAGCTCGGCGCGGCCGTGGACGTCTGGGCGCGGTGGGACAGCGACTGGTACCTCCTGATCGCCGAGTCCGGCTACGACTGGCCCTCGGTCACGCCCGCGTTCTTCCCGCTCTACCCGCTGCTCGTCGGGGGGCTTGGTCGGATGCTGGGCGAGCACTACGTGCTCGCGGGGCTCATCGTCTCGCTCACCGCCGCCGCAGTCGTGTTCGCCCTGCTGCACCGGCTCGTCGAGCGTCGGCTCAGTCACCTCGTGGCACGTCGAACGGTTCTGTACCTCGCGGTCTTCCCGACCTCCCTCTTCCTCGGCGCCGTCTACAACGAGTCGCTCTTCCTCGCGCTCGCGGTCGGGACGTTCGTCCTGGCCGAGCGGGGCTGCCTCGGATGGGCGTCCGTGCTCGCCGGGCTCGCGCTCCTGACGCGCGCGCAGGGGATCGCGCTCATCCCGGCGCTCGCGATCTTCGCGTGGCGCTCGCGGGAGCGTCGCCGAAACCTCGCCCTCCTAGCGGTTCCGCTCGCGATGTTCCTCGCCTTCCCGCTCGCGCTCGAGTTCTCGACCGGGCACGGGCTCGCGTTCCTCGACGCCCAGACGATCTGGGAGCGCTCGCTCGCCCCGCTCGGGCCGCTCGGTGGGCTCGTCCAGGCGATCGGGGAGGGGGACGTCGTCGGTCCCGTCCTCGCCGTCGCCATGCTCGCGCTGGCGCTTCTCGCCTGGAGGCTCCTCGGTGCCGCCTACGGCGCGTACGCGATCGCCGCGCTCGCGATCCCGATGGCCCTCCCTTCGGAGCGGCTCGGTGGCCTCTACTCTTTCCCGCGCTTCGCGCTCGTCGCGTTTCCCTGCCTCGCCGCACTTGCAGTGCTCGGTCGCGACCGGCGTGTCCACGTCGTGGTGACCGCGGTTCTCGCGGCGGGTCTCGCCGTCAACGTGGTTCGATGGGCGCTGTGGTACTGGGTCGCCTGACCGAGTCCGTTTCACCATGACGCTTCGTCGTCAGGGCGGTCAGGGCACGTGCGATGCTAGGACGCAGGGAGCTCCGATATGCGCGCATATCGGAGCGACCGAGGACAACGCAGCGTGCGTGCCCTGGCCGTCATGGCGACACAAGGCTTCGTGGTGAAACGGACTCTGCAAAAGGTTCCCCGCGCGCGGCTCGCCGGCTGGGCGGTCCTGGTCTTCATCCTCGCGTTCCTCTCGTACGCGGCCCGCCTGCTCGGTGACGGGGATCCGCCCGAGGACGCGCTCTATCAGTGGCAGAGCGCGATCGGCGGCCTGATCCAGTACGCGATCATCCTCGTCATCGTGCTGGCGCTGGCTCGCGACCTCGCCCCGGCGACGCTCGGGCTGCGGCGACCGGACTCGTGGACGGGAGCCGCCGGGAAGATCGTCCTCGCGCTCGTAGGGATCTGGATCGTCGGCTTCCTGCTCAATTTCGTCCTCGAGGCCGGGGAGGAGCAGGGGCTCGTCCCGGACGGTTGGGATCCGGAGCGTGCCGCCCCGTTCGTCGCGAACTTCGTCGTGGTCGCGCTCGTCGCGCCCGTCGTCGAGGAGCTGACCTACCGCGGGCTCGGCTTCGCGGCCGTGCGCGACGCGTTCGGAGTCGCGGCCGCGGTCGGAATCACCTCGATCGCGTTCGGCCTGGCGCACGGTCTCCTCGTCGCGTTGCCGGTGCTCACGATCTTCGGCGCGATCCTCGCCTGGCTGCGGCACTCGACGGGGAGTGTCTACCCGCCGATCGTCCTCCACGCGTTCTTCAACGGGGCGGCGCTCATTGCCGCGGTGTCGGTATGAGCGTCCAACCGAAGGTTGGCCTATGAGCGACGGCCGGGTCGAGGAGCTCCGGGCGCAGATCGGGGAGAACGACCGGGCGATCGTCTCGGCCGTGAACGAGCGCCTGCGGCTCGTGGCAGAGCTCTGGGTGCTCAAGAGCGAGCATGGGCTCGGACGTGTCGACCCGGAGCGCGAGCGGCGCCTGCGGGCGGAGCTCGCTGCGGCGAACGACGGGCCGCTCTCGGACGCGGGTCTCGAGCACCTCGTGGCCGAGCTCCTGCGCCTCACGAAGCGCGAGCTGGATCAGATCTGAGCGGCCGCGCCGCGCCGGAGGCGAGGAGCCCGAGCGCGAGCGCGGCAACGACGACGGCGAGCGCGTCGAGGATCCCCGCGCGCTCGGCGAGGACGCCGACGAGGGGCGGTCCGGCGAGGAACGCGGTGTAGCCGATCGAGCTGACGACCGAGACGCGGGCCGCTGCCCGCGCCGGGTCGTCGGAGGCGGCGCTCATTCCGACGGGGAAGCCGAGCGAGGCGCCGATACCCCAGAGCGCCGCACCGGTCAGCGCGAGCCCTGTCGTGTCGCTCGAGACCACGAGGAGGAGCCCCGCGAGCGCGAGCGCCGCCGTTGCCCGAAGGACGACGACCCGGCCGAACCGATCGAGCGCCCTGCTCCCGCCCAGGCGGCCCGCCGTCATGGCCGAGACGAAGACGCCGAAGGCGACGGCGCCGATCGTCTCCGACGTCCCGTAACCGTCGACGAGCGCGACGGCGACCCAGTCGTTCGCCGTTCCCTCGGTGAACGCGAACGCGAGCACGAGCAACCCGACGGCGACCGTTCGTCGCTCGCGCCAGGCCGCCGAGGCGCCCGAGCCGCGCGCAGCACCACGATCGGTCGGGCGCTCCGTCCGGTGGAACGCCCGGACGGCGACGAACGCGACGACAGGGACGGCGGCCGCCACGGCGGCGACCTGGATGGCGAGGGCGGCACCGGCGGCAGCGGAGGCGGCCCCGAGGAGCGCCCCGGCGACCGTCCCGAGGCTGAAGGCCGCGTGGAGGCGCGGCATCAGGGAGCGGCCGAGCCGCCGCTCGACGTCCGCCCCCTCGACGTTCATCGCGACGTCCCAGACACCCATGCCTAGCCCGGTGACTACAAGCCCCGCGGCGGCGAGGGGAACGGCGCCGAGAACGAGCGCACCCGCGAGCGCCGCGAGGCCGGAAGCGACGGCGAGCGAGCCGCCGAAGACGGCTCGTGCCGGACCGACGCGATGGACGACCGGCCCCGAGAGCGGCAGACCGGCCACCGCGCCCGCGGACAGGGAGAGGAGCAGCAGGCCGAGCCCCGCGGTGGAGAGCTCGAGGTCGCCGCGCAGCGACGGCGCGCGGCTCAGGAAGGACGCGAACGCGACCCCGTTCGCGGCGAACACCGCTGCGACCGCTGTCCGCGCGCGCAGGACGTCCGGCTCGGGCGACGCCGTAGCCTCCGGGGTGCTCAGGCCTTCTCGGGTTGGTCTTCGGGCCCGGTCGCGAACTCGTCCGGCGAGACGGTGTCGAGGAACTGCCGGAACTCGTCCATGTCGACCTCGCCGAGGTTGAGCTGCGCATAGCTGAGGTCGGGCTCCTCGCCCTCGAACTGGACGCCCGACTCCTCGATCACCTCGTCGTCGGCGTAGATCGTCGCGTCGGCGCGTAGGGCGATCGCGATCGCGTCCGAGGTGCGCGAGTCGATCTCGATCTCGGCACCGTTCCGGACGAGCGTGATCTTCGCGTAGAAGGTGCTGTCGCGGAGCTCGGTCACCGTCACCCGCTCGACCTCGGCTCCGAGCGACTCGATGATCGCGCACACGAGGTCGTGCGTCAGCGGTCGCGGCGGCTCCTGCCCCTGCAGGCGGCTGAGGATGGCGGCCGCCTCTGAATGCCCGATCCAGATCGGGAGGAACGTCCGGCCCTCCGACGTCCGCAGGAGAACGATCGGCTGCTTGCCGACGAGCTCGAAGCTCACGCCGTAGACCGTCATCTCCTGCATGACCGCTGCTCTCAGTGTAGAGACGCCGCTTTGCGGCGTGACAGCGGTGGGAGCCCGCGGCGAGTCACGCATGGGCGATCCTGGATTCGAACCAGGGACCTCCGCCTTATCAGAGCGGCGCTCTAACCGACTGAGCTAATCGCCCGCGCGGGAGCCGAGTGTAGCGAAGCTCCGGTGCCTCTCCGGTGGGCGACGCCGATGCATCCGGAGCGTTGGGGCCGCCGAGATTCCCGGCGTAGACTGCGCGCCGTGGTCGAGCTGCGCGGCGATCTGGTCGTGCTCGTGCCGGTCGCCGACGAGCATGTCGACGCGCTGAAGCGCATCCGGCGGACGCGGGAGGTGCGCACGCGTTGGGGTGACGTCGACATCGAGTCGGACTGGCCGTTCGACGACCCGGAGACGATCGTGTACGCGGTGCTGCTCGACGGCACGATCCGGGGTCTCGTCCAGTACGGGGAGGAGACCACCCCGAGCTACCGCCACGCCTCGATCGACATCTTCCTGGATCCGGCGATCCACGGACGGGGCATCGGTCGTGACGCGGTGCGCACGCTCGCACGACACCTGATCCGCGACCGCGGCCACCATCGGCTGGTGATCGACCCCGCGGCCGACAACGAGGCCGCAATCCGTGCCTACGGCGCAGTGGGCTTTCGTGCGGTCGGCGTGATGCGGGAGTACGAACGCGACGCGGACGGAGCCGGCTGGCACGACGGTCTCCTGATGGACCTCCTGGCGGACGAGCTTCTGGACTGAGACGGCTTCGAAGGCGCATAGCTCGGCGCGCGAGAAGACCGTGACGCACAGCTGCCGCCCGGCGGTGCGGTGATTCTCTCGCATGCCGCCAGACGCGGCTACGAAAGCACGTTCAGCACTCGTTCCGCTTGTCGGGCGACCGCGGCAGTCGGGCTCGCGAGGCGCTGATCCGCCGGGTAGCAACACCCCGAGCCAGAACAGCGCGAACATGCGGCGACACTCCGCTAAGCCGTGAGCGCTCGCGACTCGCGAGGTCGAACATGTCCAAGACCGGTTCCGGGTCGAACCCGTGGGCGTACCAGCTGACGTGCTCTGCGAGGTCCGCGAGCTCGAACGCTCTGTCGCTCCGGCCAGAATCCTCGAAGTCCACGAGCCGCACGCAGTCACCGTCCCAGACATGATTCGCGATGTTTCCATCCGCGCGCCCGAAGATCGGCGTAACTTCCTCCGCGATGACTGCGTCAAGCGCGGAAGCGGCGAGCCAACGACGGGCTGCGTCGAGCGCGGCTTGAACTGCTTCTGGGTCGTCCCGCGTAACCTCCCAGTCGGCCGCCCGAAGAGACGCGAGGAGGTCCGATGGGTGCCAGATGCGGTACGGGAGCCGGGCGGCGACGTCAGCGGGTACAGCGTTCTGCGACAGCGCGATGGCCGCAGCGATCTGCTCGAAGGGCGGGACGTACTCCGGCCGGGGCGGTGCACCCGGTAACCGCGACATGAGCACAACCGGTGGGATGGCGTCGAGATCGGCTTGGATCGGTCGCGGCGCTAGATCCGAGGCGTAGCGGCCCAAGAGCCCGAGCGCCGCCCATTCACGGTGGTGCTCGCCCCGCGTCCACGACCGGAACGTCTTCGTGACAACGCGCGATCCGAGCCCAACGTCGTGTGTGGAACGGCCAAGCTCACCGGCGGCGTCTGATGGCACCTCTCGTCTCCGCTACAGGGCTTCGAGCGCTTCCACCAGCTCCTCGAGCCGCGTCTCGTCACCGAAATGGAGCTCGAGCTTGCCGGCGGCGACTCTGGCGGAGAGTCCCGTCAGACGCTCGGCCGCGACGCGAGCGCGGTCGGCGAGGGCGGGGTCGACCGGTGTCGCGCGCGGCCGGCGGCGGGCGCCGTTCTCGCGCGCCGCACGCTCGGTGGCCCGCACTGTCATACCGTCGCGGGCGACGCGGCGCGCGAGACGGATCCGCGCGTCGTCGTCCGGCACCGCAAGCACGGCCCGTGCGTGGCCCTCGGTCAGCTCGCTTCGCGCGAGCATCCACAGCACCTCCTCGGGCAGCTCGAGCAGCCGCAGCCGGTTCGAGACGCTCGGCTTCGAGCGGCCGACCCGCTCGGCGACGTCCCCCAGGGACAGCTCGAACTCGTCGACGAGGGATGCGTAGGCGCGCGCCTCCTCGACCGGCGAGAGATTCTCGCGCGCGACGTTCTCGACGAGCGCGAGGAGGAGCGCCTCGCGATCGTCCGCGTGCCGCACGAGGGCGGGCAGCGTCTCCAGCCCGGCCTCGCGGGCCGCCCGCCACCGCCGCTCCCCGGCGACGAGCTCGTACCCGCCGGCTGACCGAGGGCGGACGACGACCGGTTGGAGGACGCCCTGGTGCCGGAGAGAGTCCGCGAGGCCCGTCGTCGCCTCGGGCTCGAAGCGGCGGCGTGGCTGGCGCGGATTGGGATGGATCGCGTCGACCGGGACGTGCAGGAGCTCCGGCTCGCCTCCGCCACCTCCGACGAGCACCTCGAGCCCGCGCCCGAGGCCGCGGCGCTGGGTCGGCTGCTCAGGTGCGCTCGACAAGCTCCATCGCCACCTTCCAGTAGGCCTCTGCGCCGGCAGACCGGCGGTCGTAGGCGATCGCGGGGAGCCCGTGACTCGGCGCCTCTGCGAGACGCACCGAGCGGGGCACGGTCTGGGTGAAGACGAGGTCGCCGAAGTGCGTCCGCAACTCGCGCTCGACCTCGTCGGCGAGACGCGTCCTCGCATCGACCATCGTCAGCAGGATCCCGGCGACGCCGAGCCGCGGGTTGAGCCGGCGCTTGACGAGATCGATCGAGCCGAGGAGCTGCGAGAGGCCCTCGAGGGCGTAGTACTCCGCCTGCACCGGCACGATCACCCGATCCGCCGCTGCGAGGGCGTTCACGGTGAGCGGCCCGAACGACGGCGGGCAGTCGAGGAACACGAAGCCGTACGCATCGACCGCGCCGTCGCCGAGCGCGTCCGCGAGGTACCGCTCACCGCCCTCGAGCGCCGAGAGCTGGACGGTCGCCGCGGCGAGCTCGGCCTTGGCGGGCACGAGCTCGAGATTCGCGACGGGGCCTGGCGTCACGAGGTCGCGCAGCGGGATGCCGTCGAGGAGGTCGACCGTCGAGTGGCCGTTCGCCCTGCGACCGAGGCCGGAGGTGGCGTTCGCCTGCGGATCGAGGTCGACGAGCAGGCACCGCTCGCCCGCCTCGGCGAGGCAGGCGGCGAGGTTCACGGCGGTCGTCGTCTTGCCGACGCCGCCCTTCTGATTTGCCACGGCGACGACCCTGGCGCTCACAGGGCCAGGCTAGCCTCCGAACCGGACGCCTCGAATACGGTCTCCAGTGATGGACGAGAGGCTCGAGCGCGCCAAGGAGCGGGCCTGGCGCGAGGTCGCCGCGATCGATGCCGCGCACGCGGCCGGCGAGCTCGACGACGCGGGCTGGCACGCGGCGATGGCCGCTCTCGTCGTGCCCGCGTACCTCGCCGCTCCGACGGCGGAGGGCGGCTCCGGCCACTCGGGCACGGCGGAGGACTGGGAGTACTCGCGGGGGATCGTGGCGGCGGGGATCGCGGGGAAGACGTTCCTGGACGTCGGTTGCGCGAACGGCCTGTTGATGGAGAGCGTCCATCGCTGGACCGGCAGCGAGCCGTTCGGGCTCGAGCTCTCCCCCGAGCTGGCCGGGCTCGCGCGGAGGCGCAATCCGCAGTGGGCCGACCGGATCTTCGTCGGCAACGCGCTCGGCTGGGAGCCTCCGCGGCGGTTCGATACGGTCCGCACCGGGCTCGAGTACGTGCCCGGACCGCAGCGACGGGCGCTCGTCACGCACCTGCTCGAGCGGATCGTCACCCCGGGCGGGCGGCTCGTGATCGGGAAGTTCAACGAGGAGGTCGAGCGGCGATCGCTCGAGGAGGAGGTCGCGAGCTGGGGATTCCGGGTCGCCGGTCGTGCCGAGCGGCCCAAACGCGGCGAACCGCGCCTTGCGTACCGCGCGTTCTGGATCGTCCGCGTCCAGAGCTCGTGAACAGCGTGTGCACGCGCCCTCAGGCGAGCGGGCGCTTGCGGGCGACGCCGGTGCGTCGCGGAAAGCCGGACGGTGTCGGGCCGAGCTTCCGCAGGAGGACGAAGCCGGGAGGTGCCTCCTCGCGACGCGCAGCGAGCCGGGTCGCGACCGTCTCGACCCGCTCGAGCTCGGCGGACGGGCCGACCCAGAGGAGGACCGCGCCACCTTCCCCGACGAGCGGGAGGCACCACTCGGCCGCGACCGGCGGTGGCGCGAGCGCCTTCGCGACCGCGACCCCGTAGGTCTCGAGCGGCTGCTCCTCGGCGCGCCCCCAGAGCACGCGGAGGTTCGGGAGCTCGGTCGTCCACTGCTCGAGGAACTCGCACTTCCGCCGCTCGGCCTCGAGGAGCGTGACGCCCCGGTCGGGCAGAGCCGCGGCGAGCGGGATGCCCGGCGTGCCACCACCGGAACCGACGTCCACGATCGGGCCGTCCTCCGCCGCGATGAGCGGGACCCCGCGGAGCGCGTCGTCGAGGAGGACCCGACGTGCCTCCGCCGCGTCGCGGAGAGCGGTCAGCCCCGGGGTCGCGACGACCGTGGAGAGCCACCTCTCGAGGAAGGGTTCATGGCGCACGGGGCGAGATATATCTCGCCCCGACGAGGGAGGGTCGGGAATCAGGTCCCCGCGGGCCGACGACGTCGTCCGAGCCCGAGCCGGAACGACCCGGAATCCGTAGGGGCGAGATACATCTCGCCCTCCCAGCCGCGAACCGGCCGAGACCCGCGTCAGTCGACAGCGTGCCGTGGCACGACGACGACGTAGCGGTTCGGCTCGATGCCCTCGCTTGTCGTCGCGACCTCTGGGTCGTCCTTCAGCGCCTCGTGGACGATCCGGCGCTCGACGGCGCTCATCGGCTCGAGCTCGACGCGGTGGCCGGTCGCCGATGCCTGCTCGGCGCTCCGGCGGGCGAGCGACTCGAGAGTCGCCTCCCGACGGGCACGATAGCCCGCCGCGTCGAGGACGATCCGCCGCCGATCCTCACCGAGTCGTCGGTGTGCGATCGCGTTCGCGAGGTACTGGAGCGCGTCGATCATCTGACCGTGACGGCCGATGAGGACGCCGAGGTCGTCGCCCGCGACGGTCGCCCGAACCTCGTCGTCCGTCTCGTCGATCCGGACCGCGCCGTCGAGGCCTGCGGTCGCGATCAACCGCTCGAGCAACTCACGGGCGATCGCGGCCTCGCCCTCGTCGGCCGGCTCCCCGGTCGAGGCAGGGCGTGCTGCCGTCGCAACGACGCGTGCCGGCGTGTAGCCCACGCCCAGGAGGCCGCGCTCACCCTCGCTCACGACCTGGAAGCGCACGGCCTCGCGGTCGAACCCAGGCGCGAGTCGCTCGAGCTCGCGGAGCGCCGAC